>Ga0307471_100001465_pt1 | contig 12902 bp, 12 predicted proteins | sample atmos_gasesAM3C__2_FD_204566 | JGI IMG/M metagenome (GOLD analysis project Ga0307471, IMG submission 204566) | Hardwood forest soil microbial communities from Morgan-Monroe State Forest, Indiana, United States - atmos_gasesAM3C_515 | ecosystem: Environmental > Terrestrial > Soil > Temperate... | reverse complement strand
ATTTCATCGTCTTCTATGCTTGCCAGTTGTTCGAAATATCGGCGGACAATCGTCGTGAAATGAACTGGAGCGGAATACGTTCCGATTTTCGCCACAGCTGCGGCCAGATGCACCACAGCGTTATCCTTGGTTGGCCGCGAGGCGTGCCCCGAAGTGCCTTTCGCGATGACGGCTACGTTCATGGACACTTTTTCACTCGCCTGTATGGCCACGTATTGCACCTTGCCGTTCTTCACAAAAATCTCTCCGCCCTCGTTCAATGCGAATCCGGCGGCAAACTTGTCCCAGTATTTCGCAATCAGCGCCTTGATGCTGGCGTCGCCGCCTTGTTCTTCATCGCAGGTCGCAAGGAAAATAACGTCGCGGTTCACGTGGGCCGAAGACCGTTTCAGTGCGATAAAAGCGGCCAGATTCGCGGCGAGCATCCCCTTGTCATCGATGGCCCCTCGCCCGTACAGATATCCGTCTTTGATGACCCCGCCAAACGGGTCCACGGTCCACTTCGGCTTGTCCACGCCCACCACGTCCATGTGGGCCACGAGCAACAACGCCCGCGAAGGGTCCGCCATCGCGGTGCTTCGCAGACGCGCCACCAGAGCGCTCCGGCCCGGCGCGACATCCAGGATTTCCGAAGGGATGCCTTCTTTTTCCAGAATTCCGGCAATATATTTCGAGGCAGCCTGCTCATTTCCCGGGGGATTCGTCGTGTTGATCTTGATCAGATCGATAAGCCATCCCTGCGCTTCCGTTGCAAGGGCGGAAGTGCTCGCCGCTTGCGGAGAGCTGGTCACGGACGATGGAATGCCCGGCCCGGAAGGCTGCTGCTGCGCTTGAGCAACGACTGGTATCAGCCACAACATGGCCGCTGAAAAAACTTTTACGCTTCGATGGCAATTCACGAATCCCGCCTCCATGTAGGGTTGAAGAAAAGCCAAACCGTCTTTTTGCATCGAGATGCAGGCTGCTTGCGCTCGGCGCGATCAGGCCCGGCAAACGTTTTGTAGCGAACTCGCTTCATACTAACATGCGCATGGCGGCCTCCGCCCGGATGCATGTTTGCAGCGTTGCTTAATCGAAAGCACGGCTGGCAGGCGTTACCGCTTCTATTGCCAAATGCCCGATGAGGACGATAATTGAGTAAAGATAATTGAGATCGTAGGCTGGCCTTGGATTTCAGGTAGGGAATGAGAGGAATGCCCATGAAGGTTTTTCGTTCGGCAGTTTGTCTCGCAGCAACGGCAGCGCTTTTGTTTTCGCTGGCGCAAACTGCGTCGGCGCAGGCTCCGTCGGGTCCTCAGGGCGGACAACCGCAGAAGGCTCCGCCATCGCAACAGGCTCCTGCGCCTCAGCAACAGCCCCCTCAAGCGGGTGTCGCCATTTCGGTGGAGGTTCCTGTCGTCAATCTCGACGTCGTGGCTACGACACAGCACGGCGATATTCTCACGGACCTGAAAAAAGAAAATTTCCGCATCACCGATGACGGCGTGCCCCAGACCATCACGAACTTTGCTCCGACGGATGCGCCGATCACCATGGTTGTCTTGTTGGAATTTAGCGGTCGTTTCTACGGCTTTTTTGCCGCGTATTCCAAATATTGGGCCGACGCGCTCTTTCCGAATCTTCAGCAGAAAGACTGGGTGGCGCTGGAAACCTTCGACATGAAAACCCACGTCGAAGTGGACTTCACGCAGGACAAGGAAGAAGTGCGTGATGCCGTTTACCGCCTCTTTGTTCCCGGTTTCAGCGAATCGAATATTTTTGATGCGATTCTCGAAACGAATGAGCGGCTGAAGGACGTAAAAGGCAAAAAATCGATTCTGGTGATTGCGAGCGGTCTCGATACTTTTTCCAAGCACACTCTGGATCAAACCTTCAAACAGTTGCGCGGGAGCGACGTCACGATTTTTTGCGTGGGCTTGGGCAAAGTGTTCACCAACTATCTGGAATCCCACGGTTATACGGGCTCGCAACTCGACTATCTCCAGGCGCAGAACCAGATGAAAACGTTTTCACAAATGACCGGGGGCTTTTCGTGGTTTCCGCAGTTTGACGGCGAGATACCCGGCGTTTTCCAGCAGGTCGCGGCGTTTCTGCGGCATCAATATAGTATTTCGTTCACGCCATCGAGTGGCGCGAATGACGGGAAGTACCACAAACTGAAAGTGGAACTGGTAGCCCCGGATGGCGGACCTTTGACCGTAATGGATCAGAAGGGCAAGAAACAAAAGGTCGTCGTCTATGCCCGCGAAGGTTATCAGGCCGCGAAAGGCGGCCTCGGCGACTGAAGTTTAAGAATAATCGGTGGGTCAGTTTGTCCAAACCGGCAGATCGTTCTGAACAAAGTTTCTGGATTTGACATCCTTATCTTTCAGATGCACGCAGGTGTCATCCCGAATCCCGCGCCCCTTTAGAATAACCTGGTTGTAGCCGCCCTCTTCAGAGGGCGGGCTTTGTACCCAAACTTATGAAGTAACGATCTCCGTTCAATACCCCCGCGAAAAATCAACCTGGTTGAAGAGTTCCCGCCCCTCGAACCAACGCTCCAGTAAATCCAGCAACAATGTTGTTTGGCGGTCCCAAAGACGGTCGCTTACGGCGCTGGTGTGCGGCGTGATAAACAAATTCGGCGTCTTCCAGAGAGGACTGTCCGGCGGTAGCGGTTCTTTTTGTGCCACGTCGAGCGCCGCTCCTCCGAGCGCGCCCTTTTCCAGCGCTTGCATCAGCGCCGTTTCGTCGAGCAGCGATCCGCGCCCGACATTGATGAACCGTGCCCCGCGCTTCATTCGCGCGATCTGTTGTGCGCCAATCAGATTCTTTGTCTCGGAAGTTTCCGGCGCCGTGATGACAACGTAGTCCGCTTCCGGCAGCACATCATCAAGCTGCGATGCTGCGACAATTTTTTCCGCGTGCGCGAGGTCGCCCTTGCCGGATCGCGTGACGCCCCAGACGTGCATCGAAAATGCCCGTGCGCGCTTCGCCAATTCCTGGCCGATGGACCCATAGCCCACGATCAGCAACACTTGGCCGTTTAATTCCGTTAAATGCTGCGGCTTGTCCCAAAGTTCCTGCTGCGACCACCTCGCGCGATCCTGCTGCCTCACGGAGTCCGGGAAATTCCGCGCCAGCGCGAGCAGCAAACCCATGACGTGCTCGGCCATCGGTACGGAAAAAACGCCGCTCGGATTCGTCGCCACAATTCCCGAGTCGCGCAGCTCGGGATACATCAATTGCGATACGCCCGCCGCCGTGGAGTGAATCCACTTCAGCTTACGGGCCTCTTTCAATTGCGGTGCCCGCAAGGAATATCCGATGAAAATATCGGTGTCGGGCAATTCCGGCGGCAAAAGATCGTAGGTCGGGACAAGAACGACGCGCATCTGCGGCCAGCGGTGGCGGATGGCGTCGGCCATGGCGGGTTTGGGCTGCCACTCCGAAAAGGGCTGCCACGCGCAGATGACCAGTTTGGTTTCTTCCGGTTTGGTGCGGTTCATCGTCACGTAAAGCAGACTTGCTGAAAAGTCCTTGAATTTCAGGAGGCGGGGGCTTCAGCCCCTGAAGCAAACGAAAAAACATCGTCCGCTAAGGCAAAACGCGCAGGTCCGTCCCGGTCATATCTTTGGGCTGCGGCTGGCCCAGCAAGCCGAGGATGGTCGGCGCGATGTCGCGGAGCGCGCCTCCCGGTTTCAGTTGCAGTTTTTCGTTTTCGGTGACGACGATGAACGGAACCTGGTTCGTCGTGTGATACGTGTGTGGCCCGCCGGTCGTGGGATGGATCATCGTCTCGGCATTGCCGTGATCCGCGGTGATGATCCACGCTCCGCCGCGCGGCTTCAATGTCTGAAAGATGCGGGCAAGCCCGGCGTCCACCGCTTCCACGGCTTGAATGGTTGCTTCCAGCTTTCCCGAATGCCCCACCATGTCCGCGTTTGCATAGTTCATGATGATGGCGTCGAATTCGCCTTTTTCGATGGCTTTCACCACGGTGTCGGTGATTCCTTCGGCGGACATTTCCGGCTTCAAGTCGTAGGTCGCCACCTTCGGCGACGGCACGAGAATTCTTTCTTCTCCGGTGAACGGCTTTTCGATGCCGCCATTGAAAAAATAAGTGACATGCGCGTATTTTTCGGTCTCCGCCGTCCGCAGGTTCTTATAGTTCAAGTCCGCAAAAACCTGTGCCAGGATGTGTTCGAGTTTTTCAGGCGCGATTACGTACTGCAACCACGGCCAGTTTTTGTCGTACTGCGTCATCGCCACATAGAAAAGATTCTTCGGGCGCTTCGGATCGGCGAATTTGTCGAAGTCCGGCGCGGCGAGGGCATAGGTCATCTGGCGCGCGCGGTCGGCGCGGAAATTGAAGAAGATCACCGCATCGTCATCGCGGATCAGGCCCACCGGCAAAGCGGATTGGCCGTGCCGCGCCTCCTTGGTGATGACCACTGGCTCGACAAACTCGTCCGTAACCCCGCGCTCGTAGCTTTCCTGCAATGCAACGATGGGACTCATCTCTGTATGTTTCGCTTCGCCATGCACCATCGCGCGATAGGCGAGTTCCTCGCGCTCCCAGCGGTTGTCGCGGTCCATCGCGTAATAGCGGCCCACCAGCGTGGCGATTTCGCCCACGTTGAGTTCGCGCATTTTCTGCTGCAGCCGCCTCACATAATCACGGCCGCTGTTCGGCGGGGTGTCGCGGCCATCCATGAAGCAATGCACGAAAACTTTCTCGACTTTGTGCTGTTTGGCCATTTCGAGCAGCGCAAAGAGATGCTGCATGTGGGAGTGCACGCCGCCGTCGCTGAGCAGGCCCAGCAGGTGCAATTGCCGCTGGCGCCCACGCTCCATCGCTTGCTGAAACAGAGGAACCTGATCGAATTGCTTATTGGCGATGAGCAGGTCGATGCGGGTGATGTCCATGTGCACCACGCGGCCCGCGCCGATATTCATGTGACCCACTTCGCTGTTGCCCATCTGGCCTTCCGGCAAGCCCACGAACGGCCCGGAAGTGTGAATCAATGTATTCGGAAATTGTCGCAGCAGTTCGTCATAGGCAGGTTTGCGGGCAAGCGCAATGGCGTTCCCCTTCGTCTCGGCGCGGTATCCCCATCCATCCAGCACGGTCAACACAATTGGTTTTGGTCGTTTGGTCATGGCCCCTCAGAATACACAACTTCCCAATCAAACCGAAAGCTCGCTCGCAACGATCAACCGGAACACGTCGTTCAAATTCTCCCGTAGGGGCGCGATATATCGCGCCCTTTTTTCTTCGCTGACCTTGGCCCGTCTCTTTGTAGTGGCGCAGCTCGCTGCGCCAGCGTCACGTTGTCTGTTCTCTTCGTAGGGGCACGGCATGCCGTGCCCGCTCTCGTTTTTCTGCCGTGGGATAAAGTCAGCAGGTCTTCCCAAAACGATCTGCAAGGCATGATTCAATCCACACCACCTGTAGCGGCCGTCTGTTTTTTAGGCGGGCGCCTTTTTGTTCAATTTCTCCTCACGCTATATCGCGCCTTTCTTTATTGCTGGAATGCCGTGCCCGTTTTTGTAGTGGCGGGTCTTCAGACCCGTTCTTCCTCTTGAGTCCGGAGGTCATCCTGCGAGGTTCCCATTGTTGTCATTCCGAGGGCGAAGTTGGCCCGAGGAATCCGCTTTCGCTTGTAGTCCCGATTCCTCTCTTGCTATCTCGATCCTATCTATATAAAATCTATACATGCTCCGGTTCACTTGGGACGAACGGAAAAACAGGAGCAACCGCGCCAAACACGGCGTTTGGTTCGAGGAAGCGCAAAGCGTTTTTGATGATCCGCATGGGCGTCTGTTTTCCGACCCAGAACACTCCGAGGCGGAGGATCGCTTCATCCTTCTGGGAGTCAGTTCGGCGGGAAGAACGCTGGTCGTCGTGCACTGTTACCGGGAGTCCGATTCGTTGATTCGCATCATCTCGGCACGCAAGGCGACTCGAAAGGAAATTCGCACCTATGAAGAAGGAATATGATTTTTCCAAACTGAAGGAACTGAAAAATCCCTACCCCGGCAGGAAAAAGGCCGTGGGAATCAACCTGAGCCCGGAAGTCGTGGACTATTTCAAGAAACTGGCGCGGGAAACAGGACTTCCTTACCAGAAATTGATCGACCTCTATCTTCTCGACTGCGCAAAGAAGCGCAAGAAACTAACCATGAAATGGGTCGCCTAGCGATGTCACGCCATTGGATCAGCGTTTACGATTTTAGCGGAAGGCAAAATGGGGAAGAATCCTGACTATAAAGCCACAAAACCTGAACGCATTCCCGAAAAGATTGATGAGTGCAAATTCTTTCTAGAACATATGGATGCTTGCGCGGAAACGAAACCGATTAGGGAGTTTTTGTGGCATTTCAGTGCTTTTCTCTCAGCCTATAGATCCCTTTCGTATCGCTTAATCGGAGTTGTGAGACATCACAAAAGGGAGTGATGCCGCCAGGATTCTTAAAGAAGCTTTGGACTCGGATAGGGATATTTCTTGGTTAAAGAAGTTGAGAGACTTGGAGATTCACGGAGACGGTATTACGGTGTGGGAGTCCCCGCCTGCTAGCGTTCCTTTGCAACGCGCAGTGTTGTATCCCCCGAATCTAAAGGAGCGATGTCGCACCTGCCTCGGGAAAATGGAAGACATTGTCCGCAAATCTCTCGAAACAATAGCTCTCCAATCCGGTCCTCAGGGCACTATCTAATCCCTACCACCCGTAGCGGCCGCCTGTTTTTTAGGCGGGCGGTTTTGTTTCAGCAAGATGCAAAACGTGTTCGTAGCCCCAAACTGCCCTTGACATACCTAAAGAAATATATTATCATTATGATAAATAGAAACATTGGCTCGGCATGCCCGGTCGCCACCCCGCTCTTTGACAATTAAAGCTCTCGTTTGCAACAACTTCCCCACTCTGCTTCGCTCTTTTGCCAAGAGCGAAAACGAACTCCTTTAGGGTCAATTACAACCGCACTCTTGGCGAAAAAGATCGGTATAGACGCGGAGAATACGAGCCCCATCAGAAATCTTCTAAGCTATTTAGAATCAACACTTGCACAATGGTCTGTAAGTGTTGCAACTAAAAGACTTAAGCAAACGCTAACTCCTTTAGAATCCGCACTTACAAAAATACCGGGGGTGGGGGTATGGCGCTACCTCGCGGAAAACTCCTGCAATGCGCGCAGGAGTCTATCGACTTCTTCGGCGGTGTTGTAGTGAACCAGGCCGATTCGCAGCAGGCCACCGCTTTCCTGCACACCAAGACGTTCGGTCAAATTCAGCGCGTAGTAGTTGCCGTCCCAGGTGAAGATGCCACGCTCCGCCAGGAATTTTGCGATCTGCGTCGGATGATGATTTGCAATCCGCACCGATACGGTGGAGCAGCGTTCGCCGAACCGCTTCGGATCGGAAATGCCGAAGAATTTGAGGCCGGGAACCGCGAGCAATCCTTCGATCAGTTTTGCCGCCAACCCCATTTCGTGCTGGCGCGTGGCTTGATACGCGGCGAGCAACGCTGAGCGGCGGTCCTGCACGGAAGAATCACAACGGCGGCCCAGCGCCGCGAGGTAATCGACGGCGGCGGCGATTCCGGCGATCAACTCCTGAACCTGCGTTCCTGTTTCCCAGCAGTCGGGCGGGGCATTCGGCGCGGGACGAACTTTATACGGCTTGAAGCGCAGGAGGTGCTCGCGCTTGCCGTAGAGCGTGCCCATGTGCGGGCCGAAGAATTTATAGGGTGAGCACACCAGAAAATCGCAGTCGAGCGCTTTTACGTCGATCGGCCCGTGTGGCGCGTAGTGAACTGCGTCGATGAACATGAGCGCGCCGACATCGTGCGCCATCTTCGTAATTTCGGCGACCGGGTTGATGGTGCCCACGGCGTTGGAGGCATAGCCAACAGCGACAAGTCTAGTCTTTGCGGTGATCTTCCGCCGCAAATCGTCCAGATCGAGCGTGCAATCCTCTTCGTGAATGTCGACCTGGCGGATCACCACGCCTTTTTCTTCGAGCGCCCGCCATGGCGCGACGTTGGCGTCATGGTCGAGCGTGGTTACGACGATTTCGTCTCCGGGCTTGAGTTCGCGTCCGATGGCGCGCGACAACGCGAACGTGATGGTGGTCATGTTTTGCCCGAAGACAACCTCGTCTTTTTCGCAATGGAAGAAGTCCGCCATCGCGGCCCGCGCCACAGCGATTGTCGCGTCGTTGCGCCTGCTGGTTTCAAAGGCTCCGTGGGTATTGGCATTCGATCCAAGCAAATAGTTCTGGATCGCGTCCATGACCTGCTGGGGCACCTGCGTTCCCGCAGGACCATCGAAAAAGGCCGCCGATTTACCGTTTACCTGCAATTTCAGGGAAGGAAATTGCTCGCGGACCCACGCAATATTGAATGCTTGGTTCAAGGTTCCTTGTGTCGCGGGGCTGGTCATGTTCATTGGCGGATGTTGTACTCCATTTTCTGGTTTCGTCGATCAGCTAGTTTCTCACACGCCCCGCAAGCCTGTCAGTCGCAGGATTCGCCGCCAAATTGGCGGCCAAATTGGCGATTGAATCGACGGTTGGAATTCGCGCGGAACGAAGACCACGAAGTTCCGCGTGATAGCATCGGATTTGACTCTGCAAGAGGTGCATTGTGCCTGAATCCACTCCGCCATCGGAGCGCACGCGCGTGGAGCGCTTGCCGCAGCGCGGCGCTTACGACCGCGAGGCCATTGATCAGATTCTTGACGAAGGATTCGTTTGTCACGTCGGGTTTTCCGTGGACGGACAGCCCTATGTGATTCCCACGATGTACGCGCGCGTGGGCGACGCGATCTATTTTCACGGATCGGCGGCGAGCCGCATGTTGCGGAATCTTGGCGAAGGGCTGGCTGTGTGCATTACCGTGACACTTGCGGATGGATTCGTTCTGGCGCGCTCGGTCTTCAATCACTCGATGAACTACCGCTCCGTGGTTGCACTGGGAAAGGCAAAGTTGATCGATGCTCCGGAAGAAAAACTCGAAGCGCTGCACGCTTTCACGGAAAAAGTTCTTCCGGGCCGCTGGAATGACGTTCGGCAACCGAGCGAGCAGGAATTGAAAGCCACGAGCATCTTGTCCCTGCCGCTGACGGAGGTTTCCGCAAAAATTCGCGTTGGTCCGCCGAAGGATGATGAGCCTGACTATGCCCTCCCGGTCTGGGCTGGTGTCATTCCGCTGCAACTTGTTGCAGATGCCCCGGTGCGCGATGAGCGTTGTGATCCTTCAATTCCTGTCCCCGGTTATGCTGGGCAGTATCAGCGGAGAGAGGATTCCTGCCTGCAGCAAACAGAAATCACCCGCAAAAACGGTGAGGATTCGGGATGACAGGTCCGTGTGCGGAAGCGCAACAAGAGGCCAACATAGCGCGGCCAAGGAATCTGGCCGCGAAAACTAAGGCTTTTCAGAAGATTTTTGGTGGGTGGTGTTCAGGATTTCGTCGGGGATGATGAGGCGTGTCACCGGCTTATCGCCGATGATATGCGAATCGATAATTTCGTCGACATCGGCGGGCGTGACGCGTCCATACCACACGGCTTCCGGGTAGACCACGACTGTCGGCCCCAGTTCACATTGATCCAGGCAGCCGGACTTATTGGCTCGCACGAGCGTATGCATACCGCGTTGCGCGAGCTTGGTTTTGAATAATCTTTGCAGTTCGCCCTGCCCGGATGGATCGCAGCAAGGCCGGGGATGGCCGGGTTCGCGCTGGTTCATGCAGATGAAGATGTGCTTGTCGAATTTCGGCATGGCCTTCGAGGCTCTCACCCAAAATACACGCGATTACCGGATAAGACAAAACGCGGGAGGGCCAGCATCAAAAATGGATGCCCACACCGAAGGAAATTTGCGGATTGTGCACGGTGCCCAGGACGACCGTATTCCCAAATGTGCCGAGATACCGCGTATTGCCGTAAGCGATGATGGTGTCGCCGAAGTCGAAACGGAAATAGGTGTGATTTCCCCAATAGCGTTCCGCGACACCGCCGATGTCCAACACGAAATAATTTTCGGACAGGCCACGGCCCACGGTTGCGCTGTTCTTGGCAAAATGAATGAAGCCGGGACGCGCCTTGAAAAATATTCCGGCATAGCGGTTGCCATAACCGGTTTTTATCCCGAACAGGCCTTCGGTTTCACCAAAGTCCGGCGCCTGCCTGGTACCGCCGGGGAAGTGGTTCACTTCCACGTCCAGGCCAAAATATTTGTTCACGTTATGGCCGAAGCGCGCTCCGACGCCGGCGGCGCCTTCGCCTATCGGATCGGGCAGGCGCAACGCCGTGAAAATCACGCCGCCTTCAAATCGTGGGATACCCGATTGGGCCTGAGCTTTGGTTCCCTGGGCATGGGCTTCCGCAGCAAAAACAAATATAGCGGACAAGACAAAAATCGAAGTGCAAAAAGTACGCAAATGCGCGGGCATCGTTGTCGCTCCGTGAATGACGATTCGGCTTGCGACAAAGCAATTGCGGTTCCGCGGGCAAATTCATCAGAAAGCAGGGATTTGGTTTTTCTGGTGGAAAAGCACGATGCCGCATCCAAGTGACACGTGTCACAAAACGACGACACGAATAGAACTCATCCATTTCCTGAGGTGTACAAGCCCGATTCCTGGTGTACGATGTGCAGCAGGTTTAGGAGGAGAGCGTATGCATGCAAGAAAAATAATTTTTGCGGTGATCCTGGCTGCTGCCTTTGTGTTCGTAATTCAAACCGTTTCGGTTCGTGCCTTGCCATCTCCGGTTTCCGGCACCGAGGCGGTGCTGACCGCAAAAGAGGTTGGCGTGAAACTTTTCCCTGAAAAAGTATTTTTCCGCGGGCAACTGGCGCCCACGCAAGCCCGCAACACAGCGGGGGTGCATTTCGCGGACGACTTCTACGCGGTGGCGGGCCTTTGCGATAGCTCCGGATATTCCACCGATGTCCGGCAGAAATTTCAGGGTTACCTGCTTACGGAAGTGCCGCTTGAGATCGGAGGGCAGTCTTTGAAGGCGGGCGCGTACGGATTTGGTTTTGCAGGCGGCCAGTTCGTGGTGATGGATATCGCGGCGAACGATTTGTTCCACGTGGCGGCGGCAAAAGACGACGATCTCAAGCGTCCAACACCTCTGCAAATTGCAGCAAGCCCGGCGAAGGGAACGTATCGATTGTACGCAGGGCGCGAATACGTTGAATTGCACCGCGCGCAATAGCCGATTCCTCACGGCGCACGCAGTTCTAGCAGGTTGCGGAAAGAGTCATCCGTAGTGAGTTCTATGCGCAGGTGTTTCTCGGTGCTGAATCTGTTGCACTTAGCTGACGTGCACAGCCAGGATTGGCTGTGCCACTGACTTTTTCAGCAACCTGCTAAGAAGAAAAGATGCTGCGCCCGGGGAAGCGGGCGGCGGAGCCGAGTTCTTCCTCGATGCGGAGGAGTTGGTTGTATTTAGCGATACGGTCGGTGCGGGATGCGGAGCCGGTTTTGATCTGGCCTGCTCCGGTGGCAACGGCGAGATCGGCGATAAATGTGTCCTCGGTCTCGCCGGAGCGGTGGGAGATGATCGAGTTATAGCCCGCCTTGCGCGCAAGCTCGATGGCATCGATGGTTTCCGTGACGGTGCCGATCTGATTGAGCTTGATGAGAATGGCGTTGGCGATGCCTTCGTTGATGCCGCGCGAGAGACGCTGTGTGTTGGTCACGAACAAGTCGTCGCCCACGAGTTGAATTTTCTTCTTTGATGATTTAGTGCCAACCGATTGCGTCAAGGACTTCCATCCGGCCCAATCGTCTTCCGCCATGCCATCTTCAATGGAGACGATCGGGTATTTTTCCGCCCATTTCGTCCAGTAGGCCGACATTTCTTCCGAGGAATGCGCGCTCTTATCCGATTTTTTGAAGACGTATTTGGCGTTGGCTTTATCGTAGAACTCGCTCGATGCGGGATCGAGCGCGATATTCACCTGCTCGCCCGGCTTATATCCGGCTGCTGCAATGGCTTCGAGGACGATTTGAATGGCCTCTTCGTTCGATTTACAGTTGGGCGCGAAGCCGCCTTCATCGCCCACAGCGGTGGAATAGCTGTGCTTCTTTAATGCGCCCTTCAGCGAGTGAAACACCTCGACACCCCAACGTAGCGCCTCCGAAAAACTCGGCGCGCCTGTGGGCATCACCATGAATTCCTGAAAATCGACGGAATTGTCGGCGTGCGCTCCGCCGTTCAGGATGTTCATCATCGGAACCGGCAGGAGGGTAGCCGATTTGTCCGTGGAATACCGCGACAGATATTTGTAGAGCGGCTGTTTCAGCGCCGCCGACGCCGCGCGCGCTGCGGCCATGGACACGGCAAGAATGGCGTTGGCACCGAGGCGGGATTTCGTGGGCGTGCCATCCAGAGCGATCATCTTTTGGTCCAGAGCACGCTGATCCGCCGCGTCCGCGCCTGTCACGGCTTTGGCGATTTCTCCGTTGGCGTTTGCAACGGCCTTCAGCACTCCCTTGCCGACATACTTTGCTTTGTCTCCATCGCGCAATTCCAAGGCTTCGTGTTCGCCTGTGGAAGCGCCTGACGGCACCGCTGCGCGTCCCAGCTCTCCCGATTCCAGTACAACATCGGCTTCCACGGTGGGATTTCCTCGTGAATCGATTACCTGCCGGGTGTGTATGCGTGCAATTTTCGTGGACATGACTATCAAGTCTCCTGGGTTTGGTGAGCCAAAGATTTTACACAAAGATAGCCGGGGCACACAAAGACGCGGAGAGTGGGTAGTGGGCCAGTTTGCTTTGGCCCCAGATGCCCCCAGATACCCTTGATTTGCAGAGAACTCCTGCTTGGCGGCTTTTGCGTCATGGATACAGCTCTCGTATCTTGCTGAAACAAATGCGCCCGCCTCAGAAGGCGGCCGCTACA
>Ga0307471_100001463_pt1 | contig 12906 bp, 10 predicted proteins | sample atmos_gasesAM3C__2_FD_204566 | JGI IMG/M metagenome (GOLD analysis project Ga0307471, IMG submission 204566) | Hardwood forest soil microbial communities from Morgan-Monroe State Forest, Indiana, United States - atmos_gasesAM3C_515 | ecosystem: Environmental > Terrestrial > Soil > Temperate... | reverse complement strand
TCCGAATTTTCCGGATATTTTCATCATCGGCGATCTTGCTCATGCCGTCGATGAGAAGGGGACTCCGCTGCCCGGTGTCGCGCAAGTTGCGATTCAGGGTGGCGCCTATGTAGCAAGGGTCATCCGCGCCCGTTTAGAAGGGAAGAAAGAACTGCCGCCGTTTCGTTATTTCAACAAGGGAGAGATGGCCGTCATTGGCCGGGCTGCGGCGGTCGCAAACATTTTTGGCATCCACGTCTCCGGGCTGCTCGCCTGGCTCATGTGGCTCTTTATCCACCTGATGTACATCGTGGAGTTTCAGAGCCGTGTCAGCGTTTTCATACAATGGGGATTCGAGTATCTGACCTTCAGCCGCGGTGCTCGCCTCATAACCGGTGAAGCTGCCACCGATTCCATCGAACAGTCCGATACGACGACAACGCGCGGCGACTAAGGGGGGAACAGTTGCCCGGGCAAAACGATTTGCCTGGCGAAATCTCTCCTCACTAGTCCGATCGGCCGATTTGCTCCCTGACCCTGCTAGGGCAGGATACGCCTCGTCCTTGCAATGCTATGCTTCCTGCACCAAATCTGTACTGCGTATCAGTAGTAATAGTCATCTCGAGTTTTTATCCTCCAACGAAGACTCGACCGCTGGCGCGGACTACGACATGGTCGCCCTGCTGACCTACATGACCGGTAGGAGTTCCACCACCACCGCTGGACCCACCGCCTATACCTGGTACGACGAACTGATCGTCTCTACCCAACCCGTCGCCCCACCCAACAACTAAGAACACCTCTAAGAGGTTGCTGTTTCCGCGGCTGAGGTGAAAGCGTTGGGGGGTGCGGTTTGGACCGTGCGTGCCGCGGTGTCAGCTCCGGCGGTGCCCTGAGTAGAGCGTATGCGAACGACTCCATGTGGAGCTATGGCGTCGATCACCTTCTGAAGGCGGCGTCATGGAGCCTTATTCCGGTCGGTTCCTCAGCAATTGCGTGAACCGACAAGACTTGAATTTGGCTCTGGGCCGCGTCCAAGTGCGCCTTTACCTTTACGTGACGCCCCTCGATCCCGCTTAAAGCCTCCGGGTTGTTGACCTTCCAAATCTTGCTGTCCTTATCTGCTGTAAAGGTCTTGCAATCGCTGCCAACCTTCCCTGAAATACCGGTCGGCTTCTTGGACTTTTTCTGACCATCAGAGTTGTGATGCAGCGCCGAGTCTGCGTTTTGTTGGCCTTGAGCGCTCATCGGCACCAGCGCCAGAAAGGCGACTATCGTAATCAACGCCGGCTTTTTCATGTTGCTCTCCTCCTTTGGCAAGAGGATCCGGAAGGAACTACCGGGGGAACCAAGGCATCTTGGAACACCCTTCTGGCGAGAATCCTGAGCCTCTAATGAGAACGAGGCAAACGCAAAATTCAAATCTCATCTATCGTTAATTTGCATTGCCAATGCGGCGTGACGATTCAAATCCTCTAAGTGATTTCTTTTTTATGTCTGGCCAGGATGTACTTATGGATTCCTTATGAACTTCTGAGGACTTCCTGAACAGAGTGTCGCTATGGTGTCTTTTTGACCGCGGGGAAAGGCTTTGTTCATTGAATCCGCGGAATGGGGGAAGAGTAACTGGGCTAACGCTCTCTGCCTATGGCTCCATGACTGTCATCGTGCTAGCAACGATTTGCTTTCTCGGATGTGGTTTCTTGCTGTACGTACTTTTTCAATGGACAACGGAAACCGAGCGCAAACCTGCAAGTCGGTCTGCAATTGGTGACGAAGTAGGCCAGGCAGGCCACAAGAAGCACCGTACTAGTTCCGTGAGGGCTGCCAAATGGCATGATCGCACTCCGTCGTCTCTCTAGGTTCCGAGCATCAAAGGAGAGTCGCGCGGTCGCGAAGTAGGGTGCAGTAAGTGTGCGGACGAGAGGATCGCGGAATCGTTGCGACCGACAAGAAAGGATAGGAGAGAAGAATGCACATTTTCAAGTTGAAGAGACTCTTATCGCTCATGTTACTTGCAGCGTCATCGGGAAGCACAGTTCCCGCTGTTGCGTTTGCCGACGACGGCAAAGAGGAACCTCCGGCCAAGCCAGCAGCACCGAAGGTCGAAGCGCCCGCTCCGTTGACGGAACGCGAGCGTTGGCTACTCGACCGCGTGGAGCAACTCGAGAAGCGCGTCGCGGAACTCGAAGTCAAAGGCAATTTGCCAGCAATTCCTGCAACGTTGACATCTGCAACCCAACCCGTTTCCTCTGCGGCCATCAATCCGTCTAGCAGCGCCACAGTCGCGCTCGCAGCCCCCGGCACGAATGTCATCGCCGCGGAAAAGGTAGTTGCCGCCGCGGCAATGCAAGAAAAAACACCCACAGCTAAGCCGCAAAAGGCGGAGCCCTTTGCCTTTGCCGATTTCACATGGCTGACCGGCAACGCGCGCACCAAAGAATCGCCGATGGACACGAAGTTTTTCACGCCGGAAATTCGTGCCGACGTGGACTACGTGTATGACTTTGCTCATCCGAAGGACGACACCATCGGCGGTTCGAGCGAAGTGTTCCGGTCGAATGAAGTGCACGTCACGCAGCTCGGAGTTGGCGGGGACTTTCATTACGACAATGTTCGCGCGCGTTTGATGACGCAGTTTGGTTTGTATTCTCAAACGACGCCGCGCAACGACGCCAGCCCCTCGCGTGGCCAATGGAATTTGGACAATGCCTACCGTTACATCTCGGAAGCGTACGGTGGCTACCACTTCGATGTACTGCATGGAATCAATGTGGACGCAGGAATCTTTATGTCCTATGTGGGCCTCTTCAGCTACTACCAGTTTGACAATTGGGCGTATCAGCCCTCGTATGTCTCCTCAAACACGCCCTGGTTTTTCAACGGCGTGCGTGTTCAAATTTTCCCCACCGAACACCTGAAGATCGAGCCGTGGTTCGTCAACGGGTGGCAGTCCTATGGACGTTTCAACAACCGGCCGGGCATCGGGCTGCAAATTCTGTGGCGGCCGAACGGCTGGCTATCGGTCCTGGGTAATCAGTACGCTCTGGGCGAGGATGCACTGAACACGCCGGGCCGCGTGCGCTACCACACGGACGACAGCATTCAGGTCAAATACTACGACAACCAGGAAACTTTTCTCAGCAAGGCCGCCTTCTCGCTGACCGGAGATATGGGGTGTGAACACGGTGGCGGCGTCAGCTGCGCTGGCAATTCTGCAAAGGGCCCCAAGCAGAGCTTCCTTGGTTACATGATCTACAACCGGCTCTGGTTCGATCGCGACAAATATGGTCTGACGATTGGCGGCGGACAGATCAACAATCCGGGACGGTACTTGGTGTTATTGCCGCCGATCAATGGCGCGACGGCCGCTTCGGGAACGCCTTATTTCACCGAGAATCCCGGCGATCCGTACAAGGCTTGGGATGTGTCTGGGACTTTTGACTGGATGCCCAGCCAATATATTACCTTCCGCTGGGAGTACAACCACCGTGCGGCGAATGTGCCCTACTTCTCGGGGGCCGGCGGTGTGACGCCACCTGGCGGCAATACCTTTGGCGCCCCAGGTTCAACGGTTTGCTTCAGCGGTGCGCCACCGTGTGGATCACTGGCGAATACTTGGTTCCCAGATCTTCGCAAGACCGAGAACCGTTTGAACATGGCGATTCTCGTCAAGTTCTAGGTTCTGGAGCGGAGGAATGTACTCATGCTAGACATCATCTTTTTGGCAGCGACGGCCCTGTTTGTTGCGGTAGCCGTCCTCTACGTGCGCGGTTGCGAACGGCTTAGATAGGAGCGAGCCATGAGTTTCGGGAATGCGGTGTTGCTGTTCATCTGTGTCCTTCTCTGCGGGTATTTGCTCTATGCCTTGCTGAAGGCGGAGGAGTTCTAAGCATGACGGCAAATGGCTGGTTTCAAATTGGTTTCTTTCTTTTGGTCGTCTCCCTGCTAACCAAGCCGGTTGGAATCTTCATGACCCGTGTGTTCAACGGGGAGAAGACATTTCTCGATCCTGTTCTTCGTCCCATCGAAAGAGTCATTTACCGCCTCACGGGCGTCGATGAGAAACATGAGATGCGTTGGACAGAATACGCCATTGCCATGCTCCTGTTCAGCGGCGTCTCGATGGCACTCTTGTATCTGATCGAGCGAACGCAGCAATGGCTGCCATTCAACCCGCAGAAGTTTCCCAACGTGGAGCCCGGCCTGGCTTTCGGTACGGCCGCATCGTTCACGACCAATACGAACTGGCAGGCTTACAGCGGCGAATCCACGATGAGCTATCTCACGCAGATGGCCGGGCTGGCATACCACAACTTCGCTTCCGCTGCTGTCGGCATTGTGCTCGCGATCGTGGTGATTCGCGGCATCGCCCGCAAGGAAACCGATAAGCTCGGAAACTTCTGGGTAGACACCACGCGCTGCCTGCTGTGGGTCCTGCTGCCGATTTGCGTCGTTGGTTCGCTGGTGTTTGTGTCGCAGGGTGTCGTGCAGAACCTCAAACCCTACACCACAGTGCAGTTGATCGAACCCCAGACCGTGCAGGTAACCGGAGCAGACGGTAAAGTCACTACGCACGCTGTGACGCAGCAGGTCATTGCACAAGGCCCGGTGGCCTCGCAGGAAGTGATTAAAGAATTCGGCACCAATGGTGGTGGGTTTTTTGGTGCGAACAGCGCCCATCCTTTCGAGAATCCCACTCCCTTCTCGAACTTCTTCCAGTTGGTGTTGATTTTCGCGATTCCCTCTGGTCTTACGTACACCCTCGGCCGTATGACTGGCTGCCAGCGGCATGGCTGGGCCGTGTGGGCGGCAATGGCGTTTCTGTTTTTCGTCGGAGTTGCGACGGCGTATTGGGCCGAAGCACGCGGGAACCCGCTGCTAGCCGGCGTAGATCAGAGTGTGAGCACCATGCATCCCGGCGGCAACATGGAAGGAAAGGAAGTGCGGTTTGGGATTGCGAACTCCGCTCTCTTCGCAACAGTAACCACCGACGCCAGTTGCGGTGCCGTGAACAGCCAGCACGATTCGTTTACGCCGCTTGGTGGCATGGTCCCGTTGATCAACATCATGTTAGGAGAAGTTGTTTTCGGCGGAGTGGGCGCCGGCCTCTACGGCATCATCGTGTTTGTGATTCTAGCCGTGTTTATTGCCGGTCTAATGGTAGGCCGGACTCCAGAGTACTTGGGCAAAAAGATCGAATCATATGACGTCAAGATGGCCATGCTGGCGATTCTGATTCTTACGTTCACCATCCTTGGCTTTTCGGCCGTTGCCATCGTGAAGCCATTCGGTACTTCGAGCATCTCGAACCCCGGGCCACATGGCTTTTCTCAAGTGCTCTACGCCTATGTGTCGTCGACTGGCAACAACGGCTCGGCGTTCGGCGGCTTGAATGTGAACACTATGTGGTACAACACAAGCACCGCTGTCGCCCAGCTACTCGGCCGCTTCTTCATGATCATTCCGGTGCTCGCGATCGCCGGGAGTCTAGCGAAAAAGAAAACGGTTCCCGAGTCCGCTGGCACGTTCCCAGTCACAGGCGGGCTGTTTGCCGGCTTGCTGGTCTCTACCATTCTGATCGTGGGTGCGCTTACTTTTTTCCCTGCGCTCAGTCTGGGACCGATTCTCGAACACCTGCTGATGTCCGCAGGGAAGGCTTTCTGAGGTACCCATGGATCCAGTCGCTCAAGTTAGAAAACAGTCCCTCGCCGATACGAAGATCCTCACACGCGCGGCGGCCGACTCATTTCGCAAGCTGGCCCCGCGCACGATGGTCAAGAACCCGGTGATGTTCGTGGTCGAGGTCGGTGCGGTACTAACAACGGTGCAGCTTGTATCGAACGTCTACCATCACGCAGGCCAGATTAGCTTTGGCCTGCAGATCACCCTTTGGCTGTGGTTCACGGTTCTTTTCGCGAACTTCGCAGAGGCCATGGCCGAAGGACGGGGCAAGGCGCAAGCAGACACGCTGCGCAAAGCGCGGGCTGAGACGCAAGCTCACTTGCTGACCTGCGATAACAAGATCGAGACGGTGCCCAGCTCGAAATTGCGCTCGGGGGACATCGTGGTTGTTGCGGCAGGCGACTTCATTCCAGGCGATGGTGAAGTGATCGAAGGTGTGGCCTCTGTCGATGAATCGGCAATCACTGGTGAGTCTGCGCCAGTTATCCGGGAGTCGGGTGGGGACCGCTCGGCAGTTACGGGGGGGACGCGTGTTCTTTCCGACGAGATTAAAGTGCGTATCACCTCGAATCCGGGTGAAACTTTCCTCGACCGGATGATCAAGCTGGTTGAAGGAGCCTCGCGTCAAAAGACTCCAAACGAAATTGCGCTCAACATTCTGCTGGCTGGCTTGACCATTATTTTCCTGCTGGCAGTCGTGACGCTTCAGCCATTCGCTATTTATTCTGGCGCTCCTCAAAGCATCTTTGTCTTGGTTTCACTTCTCGTTTGCCTGATTCCCACGACCATTGGAGGGCTTCTGTCGGCTATCGGCATTGCCGGCATGGACCGCATGATTCAGAGGAATGTCATCGCGATGTCTGGACGCGCCGTCGAGGCCTCGGGCGACGTGGATGTCCTGTTGCTGGACAAGACGGGAACGATCACTCTTGGCAACCGCGCCGCCACGCAATTCTTCCCAGCGCCCGGCGTCGACGAGCATCATCTGGCCGACGCCGCTCAGCTTTCATCGCTGGCGGACGAAACTCCGGAAGGCCGATCCATCGTCGTGCTCGCAAAAGAACGCTACAACCTTCGCGGCCGCGACCTTTCTACCCACGCCGCAACTTTTGTCCCATTCTCCGCCCAAACCAGGATGTCAGGCGTCGACCTTGACGGGCGTGAAGTTCGCAAGGGCGCACTGGAAGCCATTACCCGCTTGTGCGCAAGCCGCGGTCAGGGCATTCCTGCCGAGCTGCAAGTTTGTGTTCGTGATATTTCGAATTCGGGAGGAACGCCGCTACTGGTCGCTGAGAACTGCCGAGTGCTGGGCGCCATCGCCCTTACAGATATTGTCAAGGGCGGTATGAAAGAGCGTTTCGACCATCTTCGAGCCATGGGGATTCGCACCATGATGATCACGGGTGACAACCCGTTGACCGCCGCTGCGATTGCTCGCCAGGCGGGAGTCGACGATTTCCTTGCTGAAGCCAAGCCCGAAGACAAGATGGCGCTCATTAAGCGGGAGCAGGCAAAGGGCAAGCTGGTTGCCATGACCGGCGACGGCACCAATGACGCTCCGGCGCTTGCTCAGGCTGACGTGGGAGTGGCCATGAACACCGGCACGCAGGCCGCCAAAGAAGCCGGAAACATGGTCGATCTCGATTCCAATCCGACGAAACTCATCGAAATCGTTGAAATCGGCAAGCAGCTTCTCATCACTCGAGGCGCTTTGACGACCTTCTCCGTCGCCAACGATGTTGCCAAGTACTTCGCCATTATTCCGGCAATGTTTGCCGCCGCGTTTCCTCAGCTCGAAGTGCTGAACATCATGCGGCTGCGCACTCCGGAGTCGGCGATCCTATCCGCCGTCATTTTCAACGCCCTGATTATCATTGCGCTGATTCCATTGGCTCTCCGAGGTGTACGGTATCGCCCTGTGGGAGCGGCTGTACTATTGCGCCGCAATTTGCTGCTCTATGGCGTCGGCGGAGTCATCGCTCCTTTCATAGGAATTAAGCTGATCGATGTGGTGCTGACGTATCTGCGATTTGTCTGAGAGACGTTCATGAAAAAGAATCTCCTCATTGCCGTGTGGTTCACTCTGGTGACAACCGTCATCTTTGGCCTCATCTATCCGCTTGGGGTCACTGGACTGGCACAGTTACTGTTTCAAGACCGTGCCAACGGACAACTCATCACGAAAGATGGAAAACTCGTTGGGTCGAGAATTATTGGGCAGGCATTTACCGGCCCCGGTTATTTTCACCCGCGGCCGTCAGCGGCAGGAACCGGATACGATCCGACGTCAAGCGGCGGTTCGAATCTCGCTCCCACAAATAAGCATTTGCTCGAGCGAGTAACGAGTGACGTAGAAAAACTTCACGCTGAGAATCCGGACGCTCCGATCCCAGTCGACTTGGTGACAGCCTCGGGGTCTGGCCTAGACCCGGATATTTCTCCTGCGGCTGCAGAATTCCAGATTTCTCGTGTGGCCCGTTCGCGCGGCATGAAAGAAGACGACCTGCGCGCGCTTGTACAGAAACATACGAAGGGCCGCGACCTGGGATTCCTTGGCGAACCGCGCGTGAACGTTTTGGAACTGAATCTGGATCTCGACAGTCTTCATTCCGCGCGATAACGGTCGCGAATTGCGGGAATCGCGATCCAAATCATGGCGGTCCACTTTGGCCGAATTTGTCAACCTTGGCCGTGTCGCCTGACTACGCCTGCGCCTTCGGTGCAGGGTCTGAGATTGCATAAATCGCCGTGGCTCCGAGCAACCCTGCTACCGCCATGATTCTCCATGAAAGCTCGTAGCTATGCTGGGCGTCGAAAATCCTTCCCGCGATCCAGGGCATTCCCCACTGACCAAGAGAATACCCCATGATGATCAGCGCCAGCAGCTTGCCCAGCGAATCCGTCCCGAAGCATTCCGCGGTGACGAGGGGAATCAGCATGTAGTCCGCGCCCATGGAGAAGCCGAAGATCAAAGCGAAAATCCAGACGGCCAGCGGCTGGTGGGCCATACCGAGCAAGAACATCGAGGCGCCGAGGAATGCGTAGAACAGCGCCATGGTGTTCTTCTTCCGAAAGCGGTCCGCCAGATACCCCACCAATACGCGGCCGCCGAGGCTTGCCGCCAGCAAAGCGGTCGAAAATCGAGAGGCGGCTGCCGTCGAGTAACCCTGATCTTTCAGGAAGAGGATGAAGTGTTGAATTAAGGCGCCGATGGCGCCGATAACCAGCGTAGATCCCGCGAGAATGAGCCAGAAATTTACGGAACGCAGCGCAGCCGCGGTTCCGCTTGCGACGGTTCCGGTGGCGCTGCTCTTTATTTCGTCGAGACCATTGCTTTCGACTCCGTCCGGCAGAAGACCCGTTTCGGACGGACTTGAGCGTGTAATCCAGATCCCTACCGGAAAGAGCACAACCAGGACGAGCAGGCCCACTGTCTCCAGGGCATGGCGCCAACCGAAGTTTCGTATCATGGAATTAACCAAGAGAGGGGAAATCACTCCCCCCAGCCCTAAACCCAGATACGCATAGCCCATTGCACGGCCTCGCCGGACTCGGAACCAGCGGGCCACTAGGACTTGATTGGCAATAGGGCCCGCGAGCACATAGCCCAGAACTTCCATGATGCAAAGTAACTCGTAATGCCAGAGCTTGGTCATAGACCCCATGAGAAGCAAGGAAATTCCGACGAGCCCGGCACCTGACAGAATGACCAATCGTGCGCCGATTCGGTCTATCACCGCTCCGGCCAGGAACCCACACGGCAGTCCCGCCACAAGAAATCCAAGGAAAAAGCCCTGCGTAACTTGCGCGCGAGTGAAATGCAAGGACTCCACAAACGCGGGATAGAAAACCGGGAATCCATAAAAGATGATTCCGACGACAAAAAAGAGATTCAGAAACGCCGCAACAACAATCCACCAGCCGTAGAATAGGCGCGTTGATCGATGGTTCGCCATTAACCTCCGTTTTCCCACGAAAGCTGAAATTTACGTTCTGGAAGGAGACGGTGAATTCTACGCCTATGGGCTCGGCATTTTCACCCAAACTCCGGGCCTAGAATCGCGCAAAGGAGTTCTGGCCGTCCCGGATGGTCATTCCGTCCCCGGTACATTCGAGTGAGCGGCCGGGAATAACTGAACCCGAATGATCTCAGCAGTTCGCCTGAGGCAGCGCTTGATTTCAAACTGTCCACGACCACGACTTCGCGAAAAGATCGTGCGAGGAATGTTTCGAGCAGGCTGTAAGCCGTTGTGGCATTTCTGGCCATCCAGGGACCGAGATGGTCCGCGAACGAGCCTTGCCGGCCCAATGCATAGCCTTCGATCGAATGCCCATTCCAAATCCCCGCCGTGAACTCAGGCGCATCGCTATGGAGAGACTTCAGCAGGAAACTACGGTCTGCGCCAAAACTTTCTTTATCGGCTTCAAAGATGCATTCCAGGAGTTCCTGCGATAATGGCTCACGCGGACCGAGGCCGGGCAGCTTCGCCATCTCGGACGCAGACCGCCGCAGCGTCCATCGCTCAATCTCGTATTCGGCCACGAATTGCAATTTCTCGTAGAGCGGTCTCCCTTGCGGTGTCGCGTCGAGCTTGATGGCGGTGATTTGCAGGTCATTTAGGTATTCGATTGCTCTTACAAGAAGCCTGGTTCCGATACCTTGGCCGCGATATTCCGGGCCAACCAATACCATGCCGATCCATGCAAATCGGTTCTCGTACGAGATCGTCGCAGCCGTGCCGCACACGCGCCCACCATGCTCCGCGATAAAACAGCCTTGCGGACTGGCTTCTAGAAACCTTTGCAAGTCTGAGGAGGTCTGATTCCAGCCCGCAATCTCCTTCAGTCGCATTCCCGCTGGGATGTCCGCCTTCGTCATCGTGCGCAATCGTATCGCTGCCGAATCCACGCGTGAGATTGTAAACCATGACTCCTGAAGCGGAGTATCCAAACGCGGAAGACGATAAATCCGCGATTCGGGTACAATCGCGCTCGGAAAGTTTCACGGGTATTGCTTGGAGGCTGATTCGAATGAATCGAGAACACTGAATGGCAAAATTACCCGAGAAGAACTCCTTCCGGGATGTCGGGGACCTGGATGAGGCTCTGAGCGAGCCGACTGAAGGGGTGGTCCGGACCCTCGGCGCCCTCGATGGCGATATCGTCATCCTGGGCGTCGGCGGGAAGATGGGACCGACTCTCGCGCGCATGGCTAAGAGAGCGTCGGAAATTGCGAAAGTTCCGCGTCGCGTGATCGGCGTGTCCCGGTTCTCATCCACCAAGCTAGAGTCGCAGCTGCACATGTGGGGTGTGGTGACGGTGCGCTGTGATTTGCTGGACCTGAAATCGCTCTCCGCTCTTCCCGACGCCCCCAACATCATCTTCATGGCCGGAATGAAGTTCGGAACGACGGGACAGGAGTCGATGACGTGGGCCATGAATAGTTTTTTGCCTGGGATGGTAAGCGAAAGATATCGCCGGGCCAGAATCGCCGTGTTCTCCACTGGCAATGTCTACGCGCTTTCGTCCGTTTCTCTCGGCGGCTCCGTGGAAGAGGACTTGCCGAATCCCGTAGGGGAATACGCCATGAGCTGTCTCGGTAGGGAACGAATCTTCGAGCACTTCAGTCGCACAAACCAAACAAGAATGTCGATACTCCGGCTGAACTACGCTACGGAACTCCGCTACGGCGTGCTCGTGGACATCGCTCTCAAAATTCACTCTGGGCAATTGGTGCCTCTAACCATGGGCTATTTGAACGCCATCTGGCAGGGAGATGCCTGTGCCATGAGCCTGCAGGCACTTGGCTTTGCGTCTGCGCCGGCACTAGTGGTCAACATTGCTGGGCCAGAGTTGCTGAGTGTGCGCCGGGTTGCCGAGCAATTCGGTGAGCTTTTGCATAAGCCGGTTCGCTTTGAAGGCCAGGAATCGGACGACGCTCTTTTGAGCAACGCGAAAAAATCGTATGAGCTATTCGGCCATCCTCGCGTCCGTGCCGACCAAATGATCTCCTGGATTGCGGACTGGGTTAGCCGGGGCGGCGAAACGTTGGCAAAACCTACGCACTTTGAGGAACGCGCCGGTCGTTTTTAGGAAGCGCGCAGTAGGGAGGTAGTAGCCTCGCTGATGGCAAGGCAACTCGATCCAAGGATTCGTCAAGTTCTGGCGCGAGGCACGGTGATTCCTGCACACCCTCTGGCGCTCAGCGCCGAGCGGCGGCTCGACGAGAGACGCCAGAGAGCGCTCACTCGCTATTACATTGCTGCCGGCGCGGGCGGCTTGGCTGTCGGAGTTCACACGACGCAATTCGCGATCAGAGAGCCACGTATCGGCCTCTTCGCGCCCGTCTTGAAATTGGCTGCAGAAGAAATGGACCGGGCCGATCGCCATCGTCCTGAGCCGCTCATCCGCATCGGAGGCGTCTGCGGAGAGACCTCGCAAGCCGTTCGCGAGGCCGCTTTGCTTAACGATCTAGGATATAGCGCGGGCCTCTTGAGCTTGGCCGCGATGAAGGACTCGAATGATACGGCTCTCCTGGCTCACTGCCGAACAGTGTCGGAAGTCCTGCCGCTTATTGGTTTTTATTTGCAACCTGCTGTTGGTGGCTCCGTACTCGCCTATGCATTTTGGCGCGAGTTCGCGGAAATTGAAAACGTTGCGGCCATCAAGATCGCTCCATTCAACCGCTACCAGACCCTCGATGTCGTTCGAGCCGTGGCGGAATCGGGGCGCGATATCGCACTCTATACGGGCAACGATGACAACATCGCCTTGGACCTTCTTACGCCTTTTATCTTCCAGGTCAATGGACGCTTGCAACCGCGCCGCATTGTAGGAGGTCTCTTGGGCCACTGGGCAGTCTGGACTCGGCGCGCTGTCGAATTCCTGGATCAGTGCCACGCCGTCGCGTGTGAGGGAGGAGACGTTCCGAAAGACTTACTCCAAAGGGGCGCCGAAATCACAGACAGCAACGCCGCATTCTTCGACGCCGCACACCAATTCGCCGGATGCATTGCCGGCCTGCATGAGGTTTTGCGACGGCAAGGTTTGCTGGAAGGAATCTGGTGTCTGGATCCCAGGGAGACACTCAGCCCCGGGCAGCAAGAAGAGATCAGCCGGGTGCTTAAGGCCTATCCTCATTTGAATGACGATGATTTTGTCCGCGAGGGGCGAGACCGTTGGTTGCGGCCATGACGGCGCCCTGGCGTAACGCTGCACTGAGGGTCACGTTTGGCAGGAATG
>Ga0307471_100001462_pt1 | contig 12909 bp, 11 predicted proteins | sample atmos_gasesAM3C__2_FD_204566 | JGI IMG/M metagenome (GOLD analysis project Ga0307471, IMG submission 204566) | Hardwood forest soil microbial communities from Morgan-Monroe State Forest, Indiana, United States - atmos_gasesAM3C_515 | ecosystem: Environmental > Terrestrial > Soil > Temperate... | reverse complement strand
TGGGAGTGATATCGAGAGAGATGCCGTCGAGGGCGACGATTTCCGGCCGGGGCTGCTTGACCTTGCCTTTCGGGGCTGCGAAAGAGAAGCTGCCACCGGCAGCGACCGGAGGAGGTGAGTTGTAGATTTTGCGCAGGTCGACGGTACGGATGCCAGCCAGCATGGTGGTTCCCTTCAAGGCGCGCTCTGAAGAGACTTTGGGCGCCGGGAGTCTTGCCTTGGTGCAACCGATGGTTATGAGTACGCAGGAGATGATTCCAGAGTATCGGGGGGGAGTCAAATTCAGGCAGGATGATGGGCTTCTGGCCCTTTGGAGGACTTGCATGGAAGAAAAGCGGCAGCTGGGCTGACGCACTCCATGAAAACCTCCGTTTCGCGGTAGAATGCCGGCTTCATCCATGCAAATTCCAAATGAGGAAATAGCGACAATGGCGAAACGCACAAACAAACTTGGTAGGCAGTTTTCAAAGGCCGCTGGCCTTGTGGCACTTGTTCTTGCTCTTGGAGGAGTTCGGGCCGACGCGCAGCGCGTGGTTCCGCGGGATCCGGCGGAACCGGTACAAAGCAAACCGCAGCCGAAATCATTGCTGCGGCCGACGGGGGGCGTGGCGCGGGCGTCAGTGGATGAAAAGACGATGCGGGCGCTCATCGGGAAGCTGGTGGCGTGCGGGACGCGGCTTACGCTTTCTTCGTGGGACGATCCGAAGCGGGGGGCTGGGTGCGGGCGGGATGCGATCGCGGCGCGATTCAATGAAATTGCGAAGGATTCCGGCGGAAGATTGCAAGTTGTGGTGGATAAATTCGAAATGACTTCCGAGCGTACTTCATCGAAGCCCACTCCACTGGAGAACGTTTACGCGATTCTTCCGGGAAGTGATCCAAACCTGGCAAAGACGATTTTTATTGTTTCGGGACATTTTGATTCGCGGCCTTCGAACGTGATGGATCCGAGTGCGGACGCTCCGGGAGCGGACGACGATGCTTCTGGTGTGGCTGTGAGCGTGGAGTGCGCGCGGCTGCTGAGCAAGGCGGGAGCGAAGGGACGCGGATCGTATCGCGCGACGATATTGTTCGCGGCGGTTTCGGGTGAGGAGCAGGGGCTGCTCGGCAGCACGCACTTGATGGAATGGGCGAAGCAGCAGGGCTACACCGTAGGCGGAATGCTGGACGACGATATCGTGGGCGCCGATCCCGCGGCCGGGGCGCCGCATCGCGTGCGGTTGTTTTCCGGAAACGGCGAGATTGATGATGCAGATTCGCCTTCACGGGAATTGGCGCGCGCGATTGAGGAAATTGATGGACGCGGAGCGATTCGAATGATCTTTCGAATCGACCGTTACGGGCGCGGCGGCGATCACTATCCGTTCTATAAGGCGGGGCTGCCGGCGGTGCGATTTACCGAGCCGCTGGAGGATTACAATCACCAGCATCAAACGCCCCGCACGGAAAATGGAATAGAGTACGGGGATTTTGAAAAATACCTGAACTTTACGTTCATGGGCGAAGTGGCGCGCGACAATGCCGAAGCGCTGCGGCAGTTGGCGCTTGCTCCCGCACCCCCGACGGAAGTGAAACTAACGGGCGCGGTCACGCCAGACGCAAAAGTGTCCTGGGCAGCAGAAGAGGACCCGGAGCGAGCGGGATTTGAAATCCTATGGCGCGAGACCAGCGAGCCGCGGTGGACGGTTTATGATTTTGCGGCTGCAGCAGGGGAAACGGTACTGAAAGGTGTTTCCACAGACAATCACTTTTTTGCCGTTCGCGCGGTCGGCAAGAATGGCGCGCGATCGATTGCGGTGCCGACCGAAATCGCGCGGAGACCGCCGCCGCAACCGACGAGTAAGCAGTGAGAGATTGGGCGCGCTGACGACAGGATAGGACGATCTCTTCAACTACAACGGGAAGTGATCCAGCAACGAAAAGCGGCTGGCAGCAGATGCTGCCAGCCGTTCCTGTTTTCTGTGGAAGGGATTGGACTAATTACTGATGGCCGTGTCCGCCACCGTGCGACCCGCCTCCACCGTGGGAACCGCCACCGCCCTGAGAGCCTCCATTCCCATGACCACCGTGATTGCCGCCACCACCTGAGCCGTGCCCATTACCGCCGGTGTGACCGTATCCGCCACGCCCAGAGTTGCCATTGCCACGACCCTGGTCGCCGCGCCCGGAGTTCCCATTGCCGCGGTTGTAGTTACCATCGCCGCGGCCGGAGTACCCGTTGCCGCGGTTGTAGTTGCCGTCGCCTCGGCCGGAGTACCCGTTGCGGTTGCCGTTGCCGTAATAGCCGTTGCCACGCCCATAGAAGCGATCGTTGCTATAGCCTCGGGCAAATCCACGGCCGCGGCCGGAATAGCCATAGCCACCTCGGCCATAGTAGCCGTGATACCACGGGCCGGCGCCAATGAAGACGCCACCAACAAAGTAGTCGGGACCGTAGAAGCCATAAGGTGCGCATTCGTACGGATAATAGTCATAGTAACCATAGGAGCAAATGGGAGCCGCGCCGACATAGCCGTAGCCCGGGCCAACTCCAATGCCCACCGAAACTTGAGCTTGGGAGTAACTTGCCGTAAACATGAAAATGCCGAGTAAAGCGAGATACTTTAGATAGCGCATTTTAGACCTTTCGCCAGATCCGAAGAGCATGTTCTAAACCTAACGGGATCTGAAAGGCCTACTGACACTTCAGGTTAGTCTGAAGCGCCCCCTGTACTTTATCAAACCCGAAGGATCGGAAAGAGTTGCAGGTCATTATCCGGGCGAAAAGCGATTAGGGACGTATCTTATTCACAGTGTTCGGGATACCAGAGGCGGGCGCACTCGGGGCACATGCCGTGGGAGAATTCGACCTTTGCACGGTCGCGGATGTAGACCTCGATGGGCTGCCATTACCCGCTTTCGTCGTGAATCTTTTTGCAGGAGGCGCAGATGGGCAAAAGGCCGGTGAGGGTATTCACCTTGGAAATGGCCTGCTGCAAATCGGCGATCAACTGCTCGCGTCCCGCTTCGTCGTTCTTGCGCGCGCTGATGTCGCGGCCATTGAGGACCACGCCGCGAATGACGGGATGCTCCAGCAAATTGTAAGCGACGACTTCCAGGGAGACCCAGGTTCCGTTGGCGTGGCGGGCACGGTACTGGATGGAATCGCGCGCTCCGGGATTTTTCCAGAATTCATTCAACGCGGTTTCCACTGACGTGCGGTCTTCGGGATGAATCAGCTCGAAGCCAGTGGCGCCAATCATTTGTTCCTGGGTGTAACCCAAAACGCGATTGATTGACGGGCTCATGTAGCGGATCTTGGCGTCGGCATCACGAATGGTGAGAATGTCGTGGCTGTTTTCCACCATGAGGCGGAAGCGCTCTTCCATCTCGCGGCGGGCCTGCTCTGCTTGCTGGGGAACGTCGATTCCCCGAAGGATGCAACACACTAAGGGGCCATCCGGCGAATCCACGGAATTGACACTCATTCCCACAAGGAGAGCGGTCCCATCCTTGCGAACGCCAGGCAACTCCAATTCGACGCGTGCGGGCCGCAATCCGGAGACTCGCGTTTCAGTTGCGATTTGCCGCCGATGTTCTTCGCGAAACACTTCGGGCAGCAGAGCTTCGAAGGGGAGGCCGAGCAATTCGTCGCACTCGTAGCCGAAGAGTTCTTCGGTCTGCGCGCTCGCGAGAAGGATGAGGCCGTGAACGTCAACGACCAATATTCCTTCTGGAGCGGAGACGAGCACAGCTTTAGATACCGCTTCGCGGCGGGTGGGTTTTTCCTGATTCATAATTCCTTTTCCGAAACGAACTAGCAGGCCTGAGGTTTAAAACGATTCAAAGGGCTGCCGCAGTGGACAAGAATCACGCGCAACGGGGACGAGAATAAATTCTCGCGTTGTGCATGTCAACGCCGACTGTACTGGTACGTTAAATAGTACGAGTACAGGTGGTTCGGCGCGGCAGAGGACAGGTGTGTTTTTGGCAAAAGATTTTGCTAAATCGGTTCAGTGCTGCGCCGCGGCGACAGGCTGAGCAAATGTGATGAAGTGGCCGCCGGGATCCTGCACGCCGAATTCTTTCATGCCGTAAAAGGCGGTGCGCACGGGCATAACGATTTTCACGTCTTTCATGGCGGCGAGCACGGCGTCGAGATTGTCCACTTCCATGTAGAGATACGCGGGACCTTTTCTGGCCAGCGCGGACATGGAAGGCGGCGCGTCTTTTTCCACGCTCGAATAGGTCTGATACATCACTTCGACGGAGCCCTTCTGGAAAGTGACGAAGCCGAGCTTGTTGCCGTCGGGAACTTCGACGGTCTTGGCGAAGCCGAGACGATCGACCCAGAAGGGCACGATGGGCTCGATCTCGTTGACGAGCAGGACCGGCGTGATGCGCTTGACGTTCATGGGTTTTTTCTCCTGAGATGGATTGGCGTGCGTGAAAGCAAAACCGAAAGAGAGCGCGAAGGCGGTAGCGGCGGCAGTGAATGTGCGCATGGTGAATAATCTCCTTGACTTGTGTAGTAGTCTTAATTAGACTAGTAAAGGATAGAAAGCGCAAGAGCGAAAGTCAAGGAGATTTTCCATGGCCAATACCACCCGGCAGCTTGCGGATTTGATTTCTATCGGGCCGGCGATGCTGCGGGATTTTGAGATGTTGGGAATTCGCAGCGTGTCGCAACTCGCGAAACAAAACCCCCAGCGGATGTATGGGCGGCTGAGCCGCGTGACGGGCCAGAGGCAGGATCCGTGTGTTCTGGATGTTTTTTGGGCGGCGGTGGCGCAGGCGCGGAATCCGCGACTGCCGGTGGAGAAGTGCCAGTGGTGGTTCTGGAGCAGGAAGAGAAAGCAGCAAACCAAGAGAAACAATGCGAAAAGATAACGCGGAGACGCTGAGAACGCAGAGGAGCGCAGAGAGACCGAAGCGAACTGCTCGCGCTGCCAGGAGATTAGCGCTGACGACGCCGGATTTGGTGCTGCTTAGCTTGCTGGCGGAGCGGCCGATGCATGGGTATCAGGCGAATCTGGAGCTGGAACGACGGGAGATTCGCGATTGGGCGAATCTGTCGAGGCCGCAGGTTTACTATTCGCTGGAAAAACTGGCGCGCGCGGGGCTGATTCGTTCATCAGAAACGGACGTGCCGGCTGCCGGGCCGGAGCGGAGTACTTTCGAAACGACGGCGAAGGGCCGGGCTGCCCTGGCCGATGCTTTGGAACGCGAAGAGTGGGCGACGCAGCGCGAGCGGCCGCCCTTTCTGACGTGGATCGCGCTTTCCTGGCAGGCACGGCCGGGCATATTCCAGAAACAGATTGTGCGGCGCCAGAAGTTTTTGCAGCAGGAGCTGGCGCGAGAAAAGGAAGTTCTGAAAAGCATTCTGGAAGAGGTGGGGCACCCGTACCACGAAGCAGTGTGGATGGTGAGTCACGCCATCGAGCAATTCAAACTGGAGTTGCGATGGCTGGGAAAACTCAAGCGGGAACTGCCGTTGCGCGCACCAGCCAAGCATGCGACTTATACGGGCTCTTCCTAGAGGTTGAGGGAACCCTCGAAGGCCACGCGGGCTTTGCCGGATTCGCTGCGCTCGATGCGGCCGATGCGGAAGAATTTTTCGCGGCGTTTCTTGAGGTCGGCTTCTACGGATTTCACGTTTTTCGGCGGAACCACGAGAATCATTCCGACACCCATATTGAACGATTGCAGCAATTCGTCGGTGTCGATTTTTCCAAGTTTGGCGAGATATTTGAAAATGGACGGGACCGGCCAGGAGGCCAAGTCGATTTGCGCTTTAACGGCTGTGGGGAGCACGCGCGGAAGATTGCCCGGAATGCCTCCGCCGGTGATGTGCGCGAGGGCCGAAACCCAGCCGCGCGCGACGATGTTTTTCAGCGCCGGGGAGTAACACAAATGAGGCTTGAGCAGCTCGGCGCCGATTTTGTTTCCGACCTCGGCGACGTAATTGTCCGGCTTCAGCCTAGCCACTTCGAAAACGAGTTTGCGCGCCAGCGAGTAGCCGTTGGTATGCAAACCTGCCGACGGCAGCGCAAGTAAGGCATCTCCAGGCTTAACGCTTTTGCCGGTCAAAAGTTTTTTGCGCTCGACGACGCCGACGATGAAGCCGGCGAGATCATATTCGCCGGGCGAATAAAATCCCGGCATCTCGGCAGTTTCGCCGCCGATCAGCGCGCAGCCGGCTTTGCGGCACGAGCGGCTCATGCCTTCGACGAGTTGCTCGACAACCTGCGGCACCAGCTTGCCCATGGCCAGATAGTCGAGGAAAAAGAGCGGCTCGGCGCCCTGTACGAGAATGTCGTTGATGCAGTGATTGACGAGGTCGCCGCCAACGGTGGAGTGCACGCCCATGGCCATGGCGATTTTGAGTTTTGTGCCGACGCCGTCGGCGCTGGAGACCAGCACCGGCTCTTTCCACTTTTTTCGGTCGAGCGCGAAGAGCGCGCCAAAGCTGCCGATGCCGCCCAGCACGCCCGGAGTAAACGTGCGGCTCGCATGGTGGCGGATTCTCTGCTTGGCGTCATCCGCGACGGCGATATCCACTCCGGCATCGGCGTATTTCATGAGAGACTCGTCCGCTTCCGTTTCCGAAACGGGCGCGACCTTCCGCCCGTCGTTCAGATTGAGGAATTCACTCGTGCGCCGTGGAGGGTCGCGGCGCTTGCTGCCCACTGCTACGCTGATGCAACAAAAACCTAAAAGGTCCGGAAGATACGCTTCCACCGCACAATTCCGGGATGCAGGACGGCGTTCGCGTAAGCGAAGAAACGTTCGCGAATCTGGCCCGGCTCCCAGGCCTCCGGCGAAACGTCCAGCGACATGTAAATCATGACCGGCGTGCCAATAATGTCCTTGCGCGGAACGCAGCCCCAGAAGCGGCTGTCGTAAGAATTGCCGCGATTGTCACCCATCACAAAATAACAATCCGGCAAAACTTTGTAAGGCACGCGCAACTCGTAGGGCTCGCTAGGGCCAACCGTGTATTTTTCCACGAGGCGCTGGCCATTGACCCACACGGAGCCATCGCGAATATCTATGGTGTCGCCGGGCAATCCGATGACGCGCTTCACATAGTCCGGCGTGTCCGGAGCGAACGGCGGCTTGAAGATGATGACCTGCTGGCGCTTGGGATTGCGCCAGAGCGGCACGTGCCAGTTGGTGAAAGGCACGCCGGCATCGTAGCCGATGCGGCTCATGATGAGGTGGTCGCCAATCAGCAGCGTTTTTTCCATCGAGCCGGAGGGAATGACGCGGGCTTGGCCGATGGTGCCGTTGATGAGCAGAAAAGCAAGGCCTACCCAGAACCAGGCGATGATCTCGCGCTGGATCTTTGTTTTCACCGGCACGTTTGTTTCTTCCGGTTTGTTCTTTTTTTCAGTTTTTTCAGTTTTCACGTTGCACCACCACCGGCCGCTCTGCGGACGCGGGTTCATTTTCGCCACTGGGGATAGGGTCAGCGGACTTGCCGTTGGAGGCGCTTTCGCGAACTTCCAGCTGGACGAGATCCGTCGGATAAAGGCCCGTATAACAAGACGTACAGAATTTGCTTTCGGTATCAGCCACGGCCTGGCGAAGTGCCGGCATTGAAACATAGCCGAGCGAATCGGCGCCGAGGAATTTGCAAATTTCTTCGGGGCTATTGGAAGAAGCGATTAGCTCTTCGCGCGTCGGCGTATCAACGCCGTAGTAGCACGGCGAAATCGTGGGCGGGCAACTGATGCGCACGTGGACTTCTTTTGCGCCCACGTCGCGCACCATGCGGACGATTTTGCGGCTGGTGGTGCCGCGCACGATGGAATCGTCGACCAAGATTACGCGCTGGCCTTCGAGGAGGCCGCGGATGGGATTGAGCTTGAGCTTCACCCCGAAATTACGGATGGCTTGCGACGGTTCGATGAAGGTGCGGCCGATGTAATGGTTGCGGATCAATCCCATGCGAAAAGGAATTTTCGATTCGAGCGCGTAGCCCACGGCGGCGGGGACGCCGGAATCCGGCACGGGCACGACGATGTCGGCTTCGACGGGATGTTCGCGCGCGAGCAGGCGGCCGAGCATTTCGCGGCTTTGGTTCACGGAGCGGCCGAAAATAATGCTGTCCGGGCGGGAGAAATAGACGTGCTCGAAAATGCACTGCTGGAGCGGCTTTTCCGGCGCGAAGTGGATGGACTCGATTCCGGATTTGGAGATGCGCACCATTTCGCCAGGCGCAATCTCGCGGACGTATTGCGCGTTGAGCAAATCGAACGCGCAGGTCTCTGACGCCACCAGCCATGAAACGAAGCCGCCGGGCGTGGTTAATTTTCCCAGCACCAGCGGACGGAAACCGCGGGGATCGCGCACCGCGTACAACTCATCCTGCGTCAACATCACCAGGGAATAGGCGCCTTCGACTTGATTGAGGGCGTCTCCGAGCGCACCGGAAAGATTGCGGGCTTGCGAGCGCGCGATGAGATGCACGATCACTTCGGTGTCGCTGTTGCTCTGGAAGATGGAGCCACGATGCTCGAGTTTACGGCGCCACTCGGCGGCGTTGGTGAGGTTGCCGTTGTGGCCGAGCGCGACCTTGCCCTTGTTGCAATCGATCATGATGGGCTGGGCGTTGAGTAGCGCTTTGTCACCGGCGGTGGAGTAGCGCGTGTGGCCGATAGCGAGGCTGCCTGGAAGCTGCGCGAGAACGTTGGGCTGAAAAATTTCTTCGACTTGGCCCATGGCGCGGTGTAGATGGAGTTCGGTGCCGTCGCTCGAGACGATGCCGGCGGATTCCTGGCCGCGGTGCTGCAGCGCGTAGAGGCCGAGGTAGGCGAGGTTCGAGGCTTCGGGATGGCCAAAGACGCCGAAGACACCACACTCGTCGTGGAAGTGATCGTCGGCGAAAGCGAGTTTCTGATTCATTTTGCGTTTAGCGTGCGTTCGAGCGAATGGGCCCAAGCGTCGCGGAGCGTTTCGATGGAGCTATCGATCACCGCGCGCCCCTTATGTTCGATGCGAAAGGCATCGCCGCGGGTGACCTTGCCGAGCTCGTGCGCCGCCACTTCACATTGTCTCGCAGTATCGAGAACGGCGGCAAGTTTTGAGGGAGTGACGGATACGACCGCGCGGGCGCCGCGTTCGTGGAAGAGGGCGTGTTCGGAATGATCGAGGTCGTCGTTAAGATGGACGGTTGCGCCAAAAGCGGGCGGGGCAAGCCACGCCCCTACGGTCGAAGACGACGCGGCGAAGCAGGATTCGGCGAGGGTAACGGCGAGGCCGCCGTCGGAAATGTCGTGGGCGGATTGGACGGAACTTTCGGCAGCGAGAGCGACCAAGCAATCGATCAGGCGTTTTTCAGCGGCGAGATCGATGGCCGGCGGTTCGCCGGCGACGATGCCGGCGATGGTCTTGGAGTATTCGGAGGAGGAGAATTCGCGGGCGAAAGCAGAAGTGGCGAGTGGCCCCTCGACTCCGCTCGGGGTAAACGAGTGGCGAGTGGCGAGTTCGGAAGACAGAGAACCCCGATCAGCAGATTTGCCGAACTGGTGTTCGGCGTTCCCAGGGAAGGCTGGCGCGCCATCGAGGAGGACGATGATGTCGCCTTCGTTGCTGAAGGCGGTTTTCAGGACGCGGGAGGCGTCGTCAAGGATCCCGAGGACGCCGATGACCGGAGTGGGGTAGATCGACTTGCCGAGGGTTTCGTTGTAGAAACTGACGTTGCCGCCGGTGATGGGCGTGCCCAAAGCGGTGCAAGCTTCTGCGAGTCCATCGACAGCCTGGGAAAATTGCCACATCACTTCGGGTTTTTCCGGGCTGCCGAAGTTCAGGCAATTCGTGGCGGCCATGGGGCGCGCGCCGGAGGCGGCAACATTGCGCGCGGCTTCGGCGACGGCGTGCATCGCGCCAACGCGCGGATTCAACTGGCACCAGCGGCCATTGCCGTCGGTCGAGAGCGCGAGTGCTCGCTTCACGGCACCTGTTTCGGGATCCTTGATGCGAACAACCGCGGCATCGCTCGCGCCGGGGCCGGCCAGCGTGTTCGTGCGCACGCTGGTGTCATACTGCTCGGCGATCCAGCGCTTGGAAGCAATCACGGGTGAAGCCAACAACTTCAAGAAATTCCCAGTGAGGTTCGCGCCTTCAGCTGCAAAGGCGAACCAATCCTTTTCGGTTTCGACGCGCGGGGCAGGCGCCGCGATGGGCCGATTGTAAACAGGGCCTTCTTCCGCCAGCGGATGCGCGGGAATTTCCGCCGCGACTTTGCCGTGGTCCTTCACGCGCATCAGTCCGCCGTCGGTGACTTGGCCGACGACCACCGCGTCGAGTCCCCACTTCTTGAAAACGCCAAGCACTTCGTTCTCGCGGCCTTTTTCCGCGACGAGCAGCATGCGCTCCTGCGATTCGCTGAGCATGATTTCGTAGGGCGTCATGCCGGTTTCGCGCTGTGGAACTTTCGCAAGATCAATCTCGATGCCGGTCCCGCCGCGCGAAGCCATTTCTGTAGTGGAGCAGGTCAGTCCTGCCGCGCCCATGTCCTGAATCGCGACAACCGCTCCGGTCTGCATGGCTTCGAGGCAAGCTTCAAGCAGCAGCTTTTCCATGAACGGGTCGCCCACCTGCACGTTCGGGCGCTTCTGCTTCGATTCTTCGGTGAATTCCGCCGAGGCGAGCAACGACGCGCCGTGAATGCCGTCGCGGCCGGTTTTTGCGCCGACATAAATCACCGGATTGCCGATGCCCTTGGCTTTGGCGAGAAAAATTTCTTCCTTTTTGGCGATGCCGAGCGCGAGGGCGTTTACGAGAGGATTTTGCGAATAGCACGGCTCGAAGCCGACTTCGCCGCCGACGGTGGGCACGCCGAAACAATTTCCGTAGCCGCCGACCCCGCGAATCACGCCGTCGAGGATGCGGCGATTGGCGGCGATGGTGGCATCATCTGCAGCGGGCGGGGCAAGCCCCGCCCCTACGGGTTTTGTGATGGGGCCGAAGCGGAGGGAATCGAGGATCGCGATGGGCCGCGCGCCCATGGTGAAAATGTCACGAAGGATGCCTCCGACGCCGGTGGTAGCGCCCTGGAAAGGCTCGACGTAGCTCGGATGATTGTGAGATTCGATTTTGAAAGCGGCAACGAGACCGTCACCGATGTCCACGACGCCGGCATTTTCGCCCGGGCCCTGCACGACCAGTTTGCCGCGGGTGGGCAGGCGCTTCAGGTGCACCTTGCTCGATTTGTAGGAGCAGTGCTCGCTCCACATCACGCTGAAAATGCCAAGTTCCGTGATGTTCGGCTCGCGGCCGAGGATTTGCTTCACGCGCGCGTATTCTTCGGCGCTGAGGCCGTGCTCGGCAGCAATTTCGGGCGTTACCTTAATTTCTGTGATTGCTGTGGCCATTAAGCCGTGGCCTTTGCGGCGCCTACGAGGGCTTCGACCATGGAGCGCATAATCACCAGGCCGTCGGCAGAGCCGAGAGCGGATTCCACAGCGCGTTCGGGATGAGGCATCAGACCAGCGACGTTGCGTTCGCGATTGCAGACGCCGGCAATATTGCGGACTGCGCCGTTGGGATTGCCGGCGTTGTCGTCGGAGCCGTCCGGGGTGGTGTAGCGGAAAATGACTTGGCGATTCTTTTCAAGGTCCGCGAGCGAGGCGTCGTCCACTGTCCAGTTGCCGTCGGAATGCGCGATGGGCATCTTGAGGATCTGGCCCTTCTGTGCGGCGTTGGTGAACGGCGTATCCGTTTGCTCAACGCGAACGTACACGTGGCGGCAGATGAAACGCAGGCCGCTGTTGCGCATCATGGCGCCGGGGAGCAGGCCCGCTTCGCAAAGAATCTGGAAGCCGTTGCAGACGCCAAGCACCATTCCGCCGCTGTTGGCGAATTTTGCGATGGACTTCATCACCGGAGAGAAGCGCGCTATGGCGCCGGTGCGCAGATAATCGCCGTAGGAAAAACCGCCGGGCAAGATAAAGGCGTCGCAATTCGCAAGATTTTCCGATTGGTGCCAGATGAATTCGACGGGCTTTTCGAGGACGTTGCCGATGGCATAAAACGCGTCGTGGTCGCAATTGGACCCGGGAAAAACTACGACTCCAAATTTCATGTCGTTGCAGCCCCCTGTGACCTAGCGGGAACTCCCATTTTAGCACAGCTGTCCGCGGCGCAGGCGCTCAGCTCGCGATTCAACGGCCACGAACATCTCATGCCGACGATTGGCTGAAATCCTGGGAAAAGGCGAGACGAAATCCGAAATTGTCTTCAACTACCATTTCGTAGCACTTGTACACGCGCATGGTGGGTGCGTCGATAATTTTTGCGCCGCGTTCTTTTAGCTCCGCATGAAGCGTATCGAGATCATTCACCCAGATGTAGGCGTCGAGTCCTATTTTGCGGCGCATCACATTGGGGGAAGGCCTGGCATCTCCATCCACCTTGCCAAAATGAATTTCCACATTGTCGCGTCCGACCATGGCGTAGACGGGCGGATCCAGAAAGTAGCCGAGCGTCTTGAAGCCAAGGATGTCGCGGTAATACTCCGCGGCGGCGCGGACGTCCGGCACAGCAAACTCCGGCGAAATCATCGTTAACTGGACTGCAGGTTTGACGTTTGTCTCTGACATGCGAAACTCCCGCGATGATCAGATTGAGCGGCCCGCTGGACTTGAAGACGCGGGCGCAGAAGCATCAGGCGCAGCCTTGGGCAAGGCTTGAACCGCGCCATCGAGGCCAAGGATGTTTACGAGGCTGGAGTTGGAGGGCACGATGTATTTTGTGTTTTGTGCCAGCGTGTTGTTCAGGACCTCGAGGCGGCGCATCGTTTCAGCGCGTTCCTTGAAATAAGTTTCGGCGGCGTTGGAAACCAGCTTGATAGCTTCGGCTTCGGCATTGGCGCGCGTGACGCGGGCCTGGGCATCGCCTTCAGCTTTCAATATTTCCGATTGT
>Ga0307471_100001460_pt1 | contig 12911 bp, 10 predicted proteins | sample atmos_gasesAM3C__2_FD_204566 | JGI IMG/M metagenome (GOLD analysis project Ga0307471, IMG submission 204566) | Hardwood forest soil microbial communities from Morgan-Monroe State Forest, Indiana, United States - atmos_gasesAM3C_515 | ecosystem: Environmental > Terrestrial > Soil > Temperate... | reverse complement strand
GTGTGTATTTGAATCAGGCATCCCTAGGATTGATCGGTCAACCAGCAGTGACCGCAATGCACACTTTCATAGACGATGTTGCCAGGCATGGCAACCTTTACATGTCCGATAGTGATGAGGTGGGATACTGTGAAACGCTCCGCGAACGCGCAGCCAGATTGCTTCATTGCGATTCAGCGCAAGTCGCGGCTCGCTTCCGATCTCGAAGAAAAGGCTCATGAAGAAATCGGTTTTCTGTTCATCGAGCCGGCAGGATGAAACGGAACAGTATTGATTGTGGAACCGCTCATCCTGATTTCAGCTCCGGGTCACGCAACGAAATTCTCCACAGTATAGCCGCTCAAAGACAATATCTGCGCGGAGCAAGCTCGTCAATTGGCTCCTTGGCTCACGGCAACATCGATTCGCGGCAAGCCCGGGGCAATGACGCGGAGGAATAGAAGCCCAACGAGATATGCGGAGGCCGCAGCTACGAACAGGGGAGTGTAACTGTGGGTAAGCTGTAGCACCCAGCCAGTACTGAGTGAAAACAAGACAGCACCTACCGAGCCTGCCATTCCGCCTATCCCGACCACGCTGCCCACCGCACTTCGCGGAAACATGTCCGATACGATCGTAAACAGATTCGCGGACCACCCTTGATGCGCCGCTGTCGCGAGACTCAAAATGCCAACCGCAGACCATAGAGAGGAAACCCGGCTCGCAAAAAAGATTGGCAGTATGAGACACGCGCAGACGAACATGGCGAATAGGCGAGCTCTTGCCATCGACATTCCCACCTTGTTAAAAGCTGTCGGCAGCCATCCCCCGCCAATACTTCCAATGGCCGAAACGTTGTATACGACGATGAGCGGCAAGCCGATATGGCTAAGTCCGAGATGATATCGTTCGTCGAAAAACTTCGGCAGCCAATATAGATAAAAATACCAGATGGGGTCGGTGAGAAATTTTGCGACAGCGAATGCCCACGTCTGCTTATAAGTCAAGAACTTCTTCCACGGAATCTGTTCCATCGGTTCCGCGGCATCTTCCAGAATGTGCTGGAGCTCCGCGGGGCTGACATGCGGGTGCTGCGTGGGGCTGTCATACTGAGTAAGCCACCAGACGATCCAGATCGCGCCAAAGATGCCCGTTGCTAGAAAAGCAGAACGCCAGCCAAATACTAGGGTAATCCACGGGACGATCGCCGGCGCCAAAACCGCCCCGACATTCGCTCCGGAATTAAAGACGCCTGTGGCGAGCGAACGCTCTCGTTGTGGAAACCATTCCGCCGTCGCCTTGATGGCCGCTGGGAAGCTGCCGGATTCTCCAAGTCCAAGCAAGAAGCGAGCGACTCCAAAACGGAGAGCCGAAGCTGCTAAGGCATGTGCCATGGAGGCCAGACTCCAGAACCCCATGATCACCACAAAACCAATACGACAACCCAGCCTATCAACCATTCGGCCGGCAACCACCAGCCCAATCGCGTAGGCAAACTGGAACGCGCCAACAATGTACCCATACTGTGCTTCCGTCCAGCCGATGGAATGCTGGAGCATCGGCGCCAGAATGCCCAGCACCTGACGATCCACGTAGTTAATCGATGTCGCGAAGAAAAGCATGGCGCAAATCGACCAGCGCACCCTAGTTAAGGGAGAACTTAAGCTTCTCATTGCGACATGTGCCCGTCTTCGAGTATGGTCGAATACCAAGCGTTTTCTATCGCACTAATCTCCGTAATGGCAAAGTGCGCTTCTGCTCCTACAGCCTGTAAGCCTTACGCGCGAGCCCGTAGGCAAGATCTGAAGCCACCTCGCACGCTTCGACCTCATCGATTCGGTGCTCAGCGACCAGGCGCGCAAGAAAGGAGCAATAGACGCGACGTGCGACATCGTGTCTCGCTGGAATCGAGAGAAACGCTCGCGTGTCATCATTGAACCCAACAGTGTTGTAGAAACCGGCAGTTTCTGTTGTGTATTCGCGAAAGCGCATGATGCCTTCGGGACTGTCATGGAACCACCACGCGGGCCCTAACCGAAGGCAAGGATAGTGTCCCGCGAGCGGAGCGAGTTCACGGCTATAAGTGGATTCATCGAGGGTGAACACAATCACCGTGAGACCAGACTCGTTCCCGAAGCGATTCAGCAAAGGTCTCAGAGCGTGTACATAGTTGGTGGGCATCGGAATGTCCGCGCCGGCATCACGCCCGAAGCGCTGGAATACCAACGTGTTGTGATTGCGGAAACTGCCCGGGTGAATTTGCATGACCAGTCCGTCATTGAGGCTCATGGCCGCCATTTCCGTGAGCATTTGAGCGCGGAACAATTCGCGCTCGTGGGGATCGCCACTGCCCGAAGCTATTTTTTGATAAAGGCGGGCCGCCGAATCAGGGTTCAGGTCGGCGGTCGCGGCCGTAGGGTGGCCATGGTCCGTCGCCGTGCAGCCGAGTGCCTTGAACTCCATCCGCCTCTGCCGCAGTGCGGAAAGATAACCTTGCCAACTGGCTGTGTCTAAGCGCATCGACTGCCCAAAAATCACACGATTTTCCACAAAGTTTGGAAAATCAGGATCAACCACGGGATCAGGACGAAAAGTAGGAATGATTCGACCGTTGAAGGCCGATGCCCGGATGGCTTTATGATGGGAAAGCGAATCGAGCGGTGAATCCGTCGTCGCCAACACCTCAAGTCGAAACCGTTCGTAGAGCGCTCGAGGACGAAATGCCGGGGTCTTCAGTTTTTCCATGATTGCGTCGTAATATTCATCGGCGTTTTCAGTAGTGAGACGCGCATCCAAACCAAAGAGCTCCTGGAAAGCGAAATCCAGCCACAGTCTTGTCGGTGTCCCGCGGAAAAGATAGTAATGCTGCGCGAAAATTCGCCAGATGCGTTTGGGATCCTCAAGAGCCGTTGATCCAACGCCCAGTTCCTCAAGGGAGGCGCCCTGGCTGTAAAGCATGCGATAGATGTAGTGGTCAGGGACGACGAACAAGTTAGCCGGATCCGAAAAGGGCTCGTCTTCGGCGAACCAACGGGGGTCGGCGTGGCCGTGGGGGCTGATGTGATCGGCAAGCCACGCACCCCGCCATAAAGCCGCCTGGCAACGGAGCGTGTGTTTGGGTCAGATGGGAAAAGCCTATCTTCGTTGAGGATCGTCACGGAACCGTCTCTGCAAATGCATTGTTTGCTGGGCGATTTCTCCAATCTTCCGGTTGACTAGAGCTGATTGCCATTCTGTCTATGAGAGTGAGATTGTCCTCAAAGACCTTTACAATCACCTTCGTGATCTCCCTCTTGGTCATCTACGCACATTACGACGAGTAACACTAATGGGGAAGATTGTGTGAGTCAATCCGGAGTCGTGAAAGAGAACTATTCCGGAGCAGAAGCCCGTCCGTTGCCTCATCGAGTGCAGAGCACTTGCTTCCCGGTCCGGCAGGCGGCATACATGGCTTCCACGAGGGCCAAGCTACGGCGGCCCTCACGTCCATCACAACGCGGGTTTGTGTTCGACTGAATCGAGTTGAGGAAATCCTCCAGAACGAATTGGTGTCCAAGCACGTCACTGATGACCGGCGAGTTTGAACTGGGGTTTAGGTCAGCTTCCCCGCCGTGCGGCAAATCTTCAGGTGGATTTCGCAAGTCTGCGGCGAGCAGACGATCCTGCTCGATGATCAGAGTCCCTTGGGAGCCGGTGAGTTCCAACCGGCGAGGGTAGCCTGGAAATACCGATGTAGTGGCTTGCAGCACGCCTAGCGCCCCGTTCGCAAACTGCAGGAGTGCAATTAGGGTGTCCTCCACCTCTATCGCATGCAACGCTGTCTTGCTGCTTGCCTGGACGCTCACAACATCGCCAAAGAACCAGAGCATCAGGTCTACTGTGTGCACCGCCTGATTAATCAGTGCGCCTCCACCGTCCAGAGCCCAGGTTCCCCGCCAGCGCGACTGCGCATAATAGTCCGGGTGGCGGTACCACTTCACTCGCGCATCCGCCAAAATCGGCAGTCCCAACACACCTGCGTCCACGCCCTTTTTCACGCGGAGAATATCAGGCTTATAACGGTCTTGAAAAAAAACTCCCAACTTAACGCCCGCTTTATGGGCCTCGGAAATGAGTGCATCGGCCCGCTCGGTCGTGATGTCGATTGGTTTTTCGGTCAGCACGTGAAGTCCGCGCCGCACCGCCGCGATGCCCTGAGCGGCATGTGTTGCCGAAGGGCCACCAATCGCCACCAGGTCCATGGGACGGTGATCGAGAAACTGTTCGAAATCGGAGTAAGGCTTGCCGCCATGCTCGCGGGACAATCGGCCGACCTTCTCTGCGTTCGTTCCATAGATGGCGGCAATCTCAACTCCCCGCACGGCACGCGCGGCACGCGCATGGGTCTCGGTAATGTTTCCGCCTCCAATGAGCCCGATATACGTGGTCATCTAAGCTTCTGAAATCCACTGCATTTTCCGGCCTCCGTCATTATCAGTGAGCGCTTACTGTGCTTCAACTGGAGTGCTGAATGAATTGCGGCGGTTCGTCGCACAAGCGCTGGCGCTGTCCCACAGTGTGTCACAACGCGACGCCGAGGGACTCACGTAGCTGGATAGACGGACTTGAGAGGGCGCTCACCGACAAAGGCTGGAATCTCCTGCTGATCACAAGCTATCCTGTCAGCGGGCGACAGAGGGGCAATAGGTGCCCGCTATAAGGAAAAATCATGGTTACACGACGTGAGTTTCTCGATGCACTTGCGGTAGGCGCGGTGGGGCTGGCCGTTGGAACTACGGCAAGGAGCTATGGCCGGATCATCGGTTCCAATGATCGCCTCAACTTCGCGGTTATCGGTCTGAATGGACGCGGCTATGCTCATCTCGCGGCGCTCAAGGCGAATAGGAGCGCTGCCCGCATCTCACATGTCTGCGATGTTGACGGCAAGATTCTCGGGAAGTTCGCTGACAGTGTGCAAAAGGAGATGGGCGAGGCTGCTGTGGCCGACAAAGACTTTCGCAGGATTCTCGAGCAGAAGGATGTGGACGCCATCACGATTGCCGCTCCCGACCATTGGCATACGCCTATGGCCATCGCCGGGTTGCAAGCAGGCAAGCACGTCTATGTGGAAAAGCCATGCAGCCACAATCCCGCTGAGGGAGAAATGCTGGTACAGGCACAGCAGAAGCATGGAAGGCTCGTGCAGATGGGCAATCAGCAGCGCTCTTCGCCACATTCTATAGAGATCGTCGAAAAGATTCACGGCGGCACAATAGGCAGGCCCTATTTGGCGAAGGCCTGGTATAGCAATGTGAGGAAATCGATTGGCACCGGCAAAGAAGTGCCCGTGCCCGCGCAGCTTGATTGGGACTTGTGGCAAGGTCCGGCGCCACGCCGTCCCTATACGGACAATGTGCATCCGTACAACTGGCACTGGTTCAGAAACTATGGCACGGGCGAAACGCTCAATAATGGCACGCACGAGGTCGATGTCTGCCGCTGGGCCCTGGGCGTCGACTATCCGAAGCGAGTCACTTCCTCGGGCGGCAGGTACCACTTCAACGACGACTGGCAGTTTTATGACACGCTGGTCACCAGCTTCGAGTACGAAGACAGGATGTTGTCTTGGGAGGGCAAGAGCTGCCAGGGAATGAAGTATTACGGCCGTGATCGTGGTTCGGCAATCATGGGAACGGCTGGCACGGTGGTTGTCGATCGCGACGGCTACGAGATATTCGATCTCAAAGGGAAAAAGACGGGTGAATTCAAGGCCGGCAGTACGACCTCATCTTCTGACCTCCTGGGCCGCGATTCCATGACAGATGCTCACTTCGCGAACTTCATCGCGGGAATCCGCAAAGGCGAGAAGCTCAACGCTCCGGTCTCTGCAGGTAACGTCGCCGTTACGATGCTTCAGCTTTCTAACATCGCGTGGGAAGTCAACCGGGAGCTGCATCTCGACACGAAAGACGGGCGAATCCAGGGCGACCCGGAAGCGATGAAGATGTGGGGGCGCGAGTACGAGAAGGGCTGGGCGCCGCAGGTCTAAGTTGCGCGTGTGTCATCCTGATGCTTATCAGGCCGCAAAAGGCCCAGGAATCGTGGCAGAAAAGGAGACGCTCTCAAAAACAGCGAGTGACCAGCTCCTCATGAAAAACACCTTCTCCCGTCGCGATTTCGTTCGCTCCGGTGCATTCGTGGCGACAGCATTCTCTGCATCGAGCGGGGGCCTCGCATTTGCTTCGTCACGGCCGTCCGCCGAGGAAACATCGTCGATTTGCCTGGGGCTAGCCAGCTACACGTTCCGGAACTTTAATCGCGCGCAGATGGATCGGCTTCATGAAGCAGCTCAATGTGTTTGCGCTGAATGCCAAGGATGTCAAAGACCATCTCCCTGCGAATGCCCAGGAGGAGGCCGCTGCGCTGTCGGACTATGCTGCAGCAGGCGTCAAGCTTCACGCTGCCGGAACCATCTATTTCGAGAAAGATGAAGATGCGGACATCCGTGCGAAGTTCGAATACTGCAAGCGCGCAGGTATTGCCGTCATCGTCGCCGGCGACCCCGCACCGGAAACTCTGCCGCGAATTGAGAAATTTGTAAGGGAATACGATATCCGCATCGCAATCCACAATCACGGTCCGGAAGATAAGTTGTGGCGTTTGTCTTGAAGGTCATTTTGCAGGTGTACGAGGTTTTGGCGAGGCACAGCTCCAGTTCAGTCCGAGCGAGTCTCAGAATAAATGTTATGGCATATATGTTTGCTTATATATCTGTCTAGACATATACAATCAGATCGATTTAGAATATGCTATAATGACTCAGCAAGGAGATGTAGATGCTTAAGCAGATTGGAGAGAGCTTACAGCAGGCCCGAAATGCCCGGGGTCTGACGCAAGCGGAACTGGGGGCGCTCGTGGGCCTGCCGCAATCGCATATTTCGAAAATCGAGCGCGGGGAAACCGACTTTCAATGGACGACGCTCGAGCAGGTCGCGAACGCAGTTGGGCTCTCCCCTGTTCTTGTCCCCACCAGGCTGGTTCCCATCGTAGAGAGCCTCATGAGGGGGCGCGAAGGGAAAGGAGAAGAGGAGCCGATACCACTCGTCGGAAGCCTGACGGAAACGGAAGGGTAGAAGAAACTCAAGATGTCCACGCTGAGAATCAAGCTCGGGAACCGGCTTGTTGGCACGATCACAAACGTCGTGACCGACAAAAATATCTTTGTGTTTGATCCGGGATATGTCGAAGACGAGCAGCGCCCGGTACTCAGCCTGAGCTATTACGATATCGAGCGAAAACTCATAACGAGGCCGCGCGAGGTTCAGCGGCGGCTGCCTCCTTTTTTCTCGAATCTGCTGCCGGAGCGCGATGGCGTGTTGCGCGACTATCTCGCGCAGCGCGCCGGAATCAGCCCAGAGAGAGAATTCCCGTTGCTGTGGCTTGTGGGAGCTGACCTGCCCGGGGCGGTGATCGCCGAAGACAGTGAAGGGCAACCGCTGCCGCCCCCCGAAGAGAAATCAGCAACGCGCGAAGCGAACAAGGAAGAAGTACTGCGTTTCTCTCTCGCGGGCGTTCAACTCAAATTTTCCGCGATCGGCCGGGGCGGGAAACAACTTCGCATTCCAGCTCAGGGGCGTGACGGCCAGTGGATCGTAAAGCTGCCGTCCCCGAGATTCCCCAAGGTGCCCGAAAACGAATTCGCCATGATGACGCTGGCCAGGGAAGTGGGAATCGACGTGCCGGAATTCGGACTTATCCCGGTCAGTTCGATCGGAAATCTTCCCGCTGAATTCGCGGAGGACAAAACGAACGCGTACTTTATCCGGCGATTCGATCGCGGACCAGACGGAGAGCGAATTCACGCCGAGGACTTCAATCAGATCTACGGACAGTATCCGGGGAAAAAATACGAACAGCACGGATACACCGGTATGGCGAAGGACATCTGGGCGCTTCTTGGCGCGAAGGGGCTGACGGAATTCATTCGGCGGGTCATTTTCAATGCGGCGATCGGGAATGCCGACATGCATTTGAAGAACTGGTCGCTGCTTTATCGCGACGGCAGAACGCCGGAGCTGGCGCCCGGCTATGACTATGTTTCGACGATGCGTTATCTGCCGGAACGAGGCCTGGGCCTACCGCTCGCCCGAACGAAAGACATATCCCGTCTGGATGATGAACTATTGGAAAAGACATCGGTGCAGGCAGGGGTTCCTCGTGGACTAGTGAGGGACGTCGCGCACGAAACCGCGCGCTTGTTCGCGCAAGTGTGGTCGCAACACAAGGGAGGATTGCCGATCGACGATGTCGGACGCCGTAAGATTGACGAGCAATTCACGCTTGTACCGCTTTTCAAGAATCATTTCGCCGCCAGAAAATCAGAGCGAAAGAAAAACTGAATGACATAGGTGACGTCCGGGAAACGAGTAAGCTATCGAACGCCAAGAAGACCCCCGAGTCACGTTCTTGTAAGCGGCTGGTAATAAGACAGTGCGCCAATTCTGAGGCAATGTAGATTCAGATGAGCTTAAGAAAAAATCCTCGGGGCTCGTTATGGCATCGTTGGGATCCCTTATGGTCAAAAAACTCGTCGTGCCCATTGCCTTACGCACGAACCTCACTTCAAGCGCAGGTTCATGATAAATCTGGCGCGCTAGACCCTTTGCTTAGGCCAGTCTGCACGCATCCTTATATATATGTGAGATTGCCACACATGACCCGCTGTCCCTACCTCTACGCCTACGCCGCCTCCCGCTCGTAGTACTTCAGGAGGCCACCTAGCCTCTCCCGACATCGCACTGCTCCGTCTTTTTTCTTCCTGGCCTCTGTTTGGGTGGGAAACAAGATCAGATTCTCTTTACCCCGGTGGTTGCGCTCCTCATGGTACAAGTCGACAACGCAACACCCATAATATTGAATCGCGAGAAGTCCAATCCATCATGTTGACCATCCCCTGCGCCATTGCCTCGGACGTCCCGAATCCGGTCAGCCTGGCTTTGAAGGCCTCACCAGGGATTTGCTAGAAGCGCACTGGTTTCCTCAGATGTGGCGTTGTGACTAATACCGAACGAGACTTGGTTTTTAATGAAATTCGTGCAAGCCTTCTGAGACGGCTGGGCAGGACATTCGATCGCAACGTGTGAGGCTAGCACATCTCTTAGCGAACGCCTGTCGTTGTGGCGCTCATTTCTATGGCTCATGATGACGAAAAGCGATGCGTAGCGCGAGCCAGCCTTCGGTTCGCACGCGATGGCGACATCGTTGGACTCGGCTCAGGATCTACCGCGGCCTACGCGATCAGATTCCTGGGTGAGCGTGTGCAGGCGGGCCTCAAGATCGTAGGAATTCCCACGTCGAACGGGACCAAGGAACTAGCGGCGAGTTTGGGAATCCCGCTCACCACCTTCGATAATGTCCCGGAGATCGACGTAACCATCGACGGGGCCGACGAGGTCGACCGACACCTGTCGCTGATCAAAGGCGGCGGCGGTGCATTGCTGCACGAAAAGGTCGTCGCATCGGCCTCGCGGAAGCTTGTGATTATTGTCGACTCGAGCAAAGAAGTGACGACGCTTGGGAGATTTCCGGTGCCAGTGGAGGTCATAACGTTTGCTCAGACCGTCGTAAAACGAAGGGTTGAAGCGTTGGGGGCGTCGGTCAGACTCCGCTTGGCAGGGGATAAGCCCTTCCTGACCGACGAAGGTCATCATATTCTCGATTGCAACTTTGGCGCGATTCCGGACGTTCCGGCACTTGCTCGGAAGCTGGGTGATATGCCGGGGATCGTCGAGCATGGTCTATTTGTTCGAATGGCAAATGTTGTGTTGATCGCCAGAGGGCAGGAAGTAGTCGAGTTGCATGGGGACGGCTAGCAGAGTCCGGGCTCGCTTGCTGTCGTTGGATCTCGCAAGGTCAACCCGTTTCGGTTTGCGCAATCACTGAGTCTCTAAGAACATCGCATACTGATGAATCTCCTTGGCTCTGCTGGAACGTTACCCGGCGGGGGCTCATGGATTCGTCTTGGAGTAATGAGGCTAGTTGGCTCCTCATTCAAAAAGCCAGAGCTTAAGGACCGCCCAGAACAACAGGCTTACCGCAGATAGGCCGGACATGAATCCGACAAGCAGTTGGGACCCGGAGAGATTGATTCCCTCACCTGTGGAGGGACGCGCTGAGATGTTAGCGTCTATTTTTGACTTGAGTCGCAGTGGTGTGGTGTTTAGAATTGCCAGGGAGAATTCAATTTGGCCGTCACCTTTTCGAATTTCATCGGCACGAATCATCACACTACTCCTGACCGCTGTAGAAGCGCCATTCAGTTGTCTTCCCGCTAGATTAGATGGCTGTGACGAAGAAAGGATGTAGATTTTCTTGAGTACACATTCTTCTCGGACGTCGAGAATCAAGTTTTTGCCCGCTCGTGGGCCCGCCGATCCGCGACTCGGCGCTTGCGAGACAAGACCGCCAGGCCCTTTGCAACTTTGAGAGGCGCACGTTCATTGGCGAGAAACCGGAGTTGGCTATCGATTGCATCCGATCGTTCCCTATTGTTGCTTCTGGCGTAATGCCCGTCGCTTCGCAGATGATGAGATTTCCTTTCGTCGGCCAACTGAGTGTCAAGAATGTCCTTCAAGCGACGAACCAACTTGGGATTGCCGACCGGAAAGAGGATTTCGACGCGATGACTCAGGTTGCGCCGCATGAGGTCGGCGCTGCCGAGATAGATTTCCTCGGCGCCTCCGTTCCGGAAATAATACACGCGGCTATGCTCTAAGAACCGGCCTACGATGCTCGTGACGCGGATATTGTCACTGAATCCACTGACCAAAGGCCGCAAGCAACAAAGTCCCCGTATCAGCAGTTCAACCTTCACGCCCGCTTGCGAGGCTCGATAGAGCAGCCTGATCATTTGCGGATCTTCCAGCGCATTCATTTTGAAAATCAGATGGCCACCCTCGCCCTTCTCCTGAAGCGCGATTTCTCGGTGGATCAGTTGTTCGAGCCGCTGCCTTAGATTGACGGGCGCCACAAGAAGCTGGTGTGGCTCGTTTTTCTTGGAATATCCTGTCAGTGCGTTGAAAAAGTAAGTGACATCATCCGCGATTTGTTCATTGCACGTCAAAAAACCGAAGTCGGTGTAGATGCGTGCGGTCGTGGGATTGTAATTGCCCGTTCCCAGGTGCACGTACCGCCGAATGTCTTCGCCTTCGCGGCGGACCACTAGGGCAACCTTGGAATGAACCTTCAGGCCAACCAACCCGTAGACAACGTGTACGCCTGCATCTTCTAGGGTTCGCGCCCACTCGATGTTGCTTTCCTCGTCGAACCGTGCCTTAAGTTCGACCAGGACGGATACCTGCTTTCCTTGCTCGACGGCCTCGAGCAGGGCGGCCACGATCGGCGAGTTGCGGCCCACACGATACAAGGTCACCTTAATCGCCAACACGTTTGGGTCGCGCGCTGCCTCCTGGAGGAATTCCACGACCGGTTGAAAAGACTCATAGGGATGATGCAGTAGGAGATCTTCGCGGCGAATGACAGAGAATACATCCTCGCCAGCATCGGCGCCAAGGCTCGGGGGAATGGACGGCAAAAAGGGCTTATCCTTCAAATCTGGGCGTTCTAGTGCATGCAGTTCCATCAGCCGTCCGAGGCCGATGGACCCTCTGATCCGGTACACGTCCTGTTTGTCGATAGGCAGATTGCTGGCCAGAATCTCCAGAACCTTCTCGGACACGTTTGCGTCCACCTGCAGACGGACGACGGAGGTAAACCGTCGCTGTCTCATGGCCTCTTCGACGCTCTCCAAGAGGTCGTCGCTCTCCAGTTCTTGAATGGCGACTTCTGCATCGCGAGTTACCCGGAAGGGGTATGCCTCCACGATTTCCATCCCCGGAAACAGTAAATGAAGATTGGCTGTGATCAACTGCTCTAGCCACACGAACGTCCTTTCAGACTTTGACGATTTGGAAATTTTCGCTTGACGTAAGCGGGAGATTACCGGAACCAGCCGGGGCAGGGAGTCCGGCACTTTTACACGAGCGAAGTTTTCAGTGCCTTGGTTGTCTCCCACGACCACGGCCAGATTCAAACTACCGCTTGAGATATGAGGGAATGGGCGGCCGGGATCGAACGCCAACGGCGTTAGGACCGGGAACACGTTCTGGAGAAAATACAAGTCCATCGCGGACCGTTCTTCTGATAGTAAAGAGGCAATGTCTGAGATGCGGATTCCTTCGCGTTCAAGTGCCGGCAGGAGTGTGTCGCGTAAGAGATCCTGTATCTCTTCAACGAGTCGCCGGACCTCCTGGCGAATGAGTTGTAATTGTATCGCGGCAGACAGGCCATCGACGCTCGCTTCTTGAGCGCCGCTCGCCGCTTGCCCTTGCAGACCAGCGACTCTCACCATGAAGAACTCATCCAAGTTGGAGCTGACGATGGAAAGGAACTTTACTCTTTCCAGTAGAGGATTCTCCGGGTCCTGTGCCTGCTCCAGGACCCTTTTCTGGAATTCCAATAAGCTGAGTTCGCGGTTGATGTATAGCTCGGGAGACTCCGGGGTTAGAGTTGGCGGAGGCGACGGTTCTAAGGATGGCATCGTCACGGGCGTTGCGGCACCCGAAGTCTCCTTCGGTTCGTCCGAAACCTGTTTTCCGACTGGGGAAGTCTGCATAGGCTCCTCATTTTACTTGTTTCATCAGGAAAAAACGCCCTCAGTTTTACCACATGTCCGCAGCACACCTTCCGCCGATCCAACAATCATTTGTGACGACTTCAGTTCCTTTGATCCCGCGTCCACCTGATGGACTCCCGTCACGAAATCGGAAACTCTCAGGAAACGGCGTTCGGGGAGATGAGAACGCAAAGAACTTTGACGAAACCAAACTTCCTCCAAGCTGACTTGAACGGTACTGATCGCTCGAAGCCCACCTGGATTACTTCCGGATCGCCGC
>Ga0307471_100001459_pt1 | contig 12913 bp, 12 predicted proteins | sample atmos_gasesAM3C__2_FD_204566 | JGI IMG/M metagenome (GOLD analysis project Ga0307471, IMG submission 204566) | Hardwood forest soil microbial communities from Morgan-Monroe State Forest, Indiana, United States - atmos_gasesAM3C_515 | ecosystem: Environmental > Terrestrial > Soil > Temperate... | reverse complement strand
TCGCATTCTGCGAAAGCCTGCGACGTTCAGAATGATCGTGCTCAGAAGATATGGCTGTCCAGATCGAGCCCGTAGCCGCTGATCTTCCGGTACAGCGTGGCGCGGTGCATCCCGATCAGCTGGGCGGCCACCTCTTTGTTCCCGTTCGCTTCGGCGAGGGCCGAGAGGATGACGTCGACCTCGGCCTGCTCGAGACGGCTCAGCGGCCGGCGCACCGCCGTCCGGCGAAGTTCCTCGGGCAGCTGGGCGGCGGTGACCTCGGCCGTCGGCGAGAGCCGGTTGAGCAGACCCTTGACGACCTGCTCCAGCTCCTTGGCGTTCCCGGGCCAGAAGTACCGCTGCATCACCTGGAGGGCGTTGCTGGTCCAGACCAGGCGCCCCGAGGCATGGCGGCTGTCGAAGTGCCGGGCGAGGGGCGCCAGGTCCTCGAGGCGGTGCCGGAGGGCCGGGACGTGCACCCGTCCGGTGAAGATCCCGCCCGGGTCGAACGACCCCGCCTCGGATCGGGCCGCGTCGGCGCACACCGCCGTGGCCAGGCTGGCGACCGGACGGTCGTCGAGCAGGGCGGCCAGCGCCTCGAGCGTGTCGGCCTCGAGCCGTTCGAGATGCGTCACGACGACCAGCGAGCTGTCGGCCAGCTCGTCGAGCGACCGGGCCACGGTCCGCAGCCAGTCGCCCGAGCCGACCACCTCGGCGTCGACCGCCTCGATGACCGTCGGCTCCAGCCCCCGCAGGGCGGCGATACCCCGGGCGACGGCGAGCTTGCCGACGCCCCGTTCACCGGTGATCAACCCGTGCTCGTCGGTGTCGGCCAGCTGCGCCGCCTCGTGGTCCAGCGCCCTCCACGGCGAACTCGCACCGACGAGGGCCGGGAGACGAAGCTCACGGGCCCGGCGGCGGCGCTCGGGCAGCTCCGCCCGTTCCGACGGCCGGATGAGGAGGAGCCCGCCGTAGGCTGAGCCCCCCATCTCCAGCCCCCGGCACTCGGCGACCAGGCCTCGGCCCTCAGGGCTGTTCAGGTGCAGGGTGGCCGACGACCCGCCGTCGCGCAGCGCCCGGGCCACCTCCTCCCACAGGGTCACAGGGTCGATCCCGGCCAGCAGGCGAGCGGCCATTCCGTTGGTGATCACGGTCTCGGAACTCAGGCTCACGACACCGTGGCGGCTGCTCTTCGAGGCCTGGAGGAAGTGCTCGAGGAGGAGCCGTTCGACCACCGAGGCTTCCTCGAGCAGTTGCTGGGCGACCGCCTGGGCCGCCTCGAGCGCAATCGGGAGGAGCAGCTCGTTGGCCACGTTGGCGGGGCACGTGACATCGAGGACGCCGACGACCCGGCGGGTGACGGGGTGGCGAATGGGCGCGCCGGCGCAGGCGAGGCTGTTGAACGCCTCGGCGAAATGCTCCCCGCCGACGACGCAGATCGGGCGGGCCTCCTCGATCGGTGTGCCGACTCCATTGGTACCGACGATCTCTTCGGGGAACTCGAAGCCGGGCATGGCCCCGATCCGGTCGGTCGGAGCGGTCAAGGCGGGGTCACACAGCGCCCGGTCGACGATGGCCCCCCGCTCGTCGGCCAGCCAGATACCGCTAGCGGTGTTCGAGAGCCGCTCGGCGAGATGCTCGATGATCGGGCGGGCGGCCCGCAGCAGCGTCGTCGCCGGCCGCTCCTCGACCTCACGGCCGGTCTTGACCGTGGTCGGATCGACCCCCGCGACCTTCGAGCGGTGCCACGACTTGACCACGGTCTCGCGGACCACCGCGGGACTCGGAGCGGCTCCCTCGAGGAACTTCTCCCGGGCCAGGAATACGGCGGCCGGATCGACCATCATCCCCCCTGCTTCGACCGGCGGTGGAGCGAACGCTTCGCCTCGTTCACGACCCTAATCGGGGTCCCCAGGACCTGTCGTCGCAATCTGCGACGGGTCGCTCCCGGTCCGCTCGAAGGGCTGCGTGGGGGCCGGGGCCCCGTTTCGCAAGTTGCGACACCCCGTCCTGTCTTGCGCTGGCCACACTGGGAAATACCCAGAACGGACAAATTGCACACCGTCCCGAGTGCCGAAACGGCGACGGGCCACTCAGCAGGAAACTGAGAGGGCGAAGCCGCCCGGGGGTCATTGTTTCCGCGCCTTTTCACCGGAATCTCCTCGCGATCGAAAGGACTCACTGATGGAATTCAGCTTTCTGACCCAGGGATATGTCCCCGAATACCGGCGCCGGGACAACCCCAATGCGGAGCACGAGGTTCTGATCGAGGACTACGAGCTGTGCCTCGCTGCCGACCAGGCCGGCTTCAAGTACGTCTGGCTCTCCGAGCACCACTTCCTCGACGAGTACTCCCACATCTCGGCCAACGACGCCTTCCTCGGCTCCCTGGCCCGGACGACCAAGCGGGCCCACCTCGGCTCCGGCATCTACAACCCCCTGCCCAAGGTGAACCACCCGGCCAAGGTCGCCGAGCGGGTGGCGATGATGGACCACCTGACCGAGGGCCGCTTCGAGTTCGGGACGGGCCGCGGCGCCGGCAGCCTCGAGGTCACCGGCTTCCACGACGAGATGCAGCAGAGCGACGTCAGCGAGACGAAGCTCATCTGGGAGGAGACCATCGGCGAGTTCGCCAAGATGTTCACCCAGGACACCTACGACGGCTTCGACGGCAAGTACTGGTCGATGCCGCCCCGCAAGATCCTGCCGAAGCCGTACAAGAAGCCCCACCCGCCGCTGTGGTACGCCGCCGGCAACCCGTCCAGCTTCGAGATGGCCGGCCGCAAGGGCCTCGGCGTCCTCGGCTTCTCGCTCGACCACCTCGACGTCACCGAGAAGGCCGTCGACATCTACAAGAAGGCCGTCGCCAACGCCGAGCCCGTCGGCTGCTATATCAACGACAACCTCCTCGTGGCCAGCGGCATCACCTTCGTGAGCGAGGACGGCGACGAGGCCCGCCGCAACGCCCTCCAGGAGCAGATCAACTACCACTTCAGCCAGGTCTTCCGCTACCACGACACGTTCCCCCGCCCGGCGGGCTTCCCGGTCTGGCCCGAAGTGATGCCGGCCGTCGACGCCCAGGGACTCGACGGGCTGATCCAGATCGGCGCGGCCCAGGTCGGCGACCCCGACGACGTGCTGGAGCAGGTCAAGCGGTGGGAGGCCACCGGCTGCGACAACTTCATGGTCATGCGGGGCACGAAGACCAAGGAGCAGTGCCTCGACATGCTCCGCCTGATGGGCGAGCACATCATCCCGAAGCTGGACAAGGACCCGGTGCACCGCACGTCGCGCTTCCGCGACGCGGCCTAGCCGGACGGGCTTCGACACAGGGGAGGAAGAGATGAGGAGAACCGAGCCGAGCGCCCGCGGGCGCACGAGAGTGGCGTTCGGTGTCCTGGCCGCGGTGGCGCTGGTGGCCACCGGCTGCGGCACCCGGGCGTCGGACGCCGAACTGAAGGCGCTGCTCCAGCCGAGTGCCTCGCAGTCGAGCAGCGCATCGGCGCTGCCGGGCGACGCGGCGACGGCCACCGGCAGCGACGCCGGCACCGCCGCCGCCACGCCGGGCGAGCCAGGGCAGTCCGGCACCGGCACGGCGGGCGGCGCGGCCTCGACGGGTGCCGGCTCGGTGGCTGGCGGCGGCACGTACGGCGCCGCGACGAGCTCGGCGGGCGCCACGAAGTCGGCCGCCGGGCAGTCGGCGGCGGCCCCCGGCGCCGGTGCGGCCAAATCGGCCGCCTCCGGCGGGTCGTCGGCCAAGTCGGCCGCCTCGGCCGCACCTTCGGGGTCGGCGGCCGGGGCGTCCACGCCGGGCGCGCCCGGTTCGCCCGGGGCCGCGCCGGGCGGGAAATGCTCGGGGTCCGAGCCGCCCCTCATCATCGCCAGCGTCGGCAGCTACTCCGGGATCCTCGGCGCCGTGTTCATCAACTCGGTCAAGAGCCTGCGGGCCTGGGCATCGCTCAAGAACGCCACCGGCGGGATCAACTGCCACAAGGTGAACCTGCTGTTCGGCGACGACCAGGGTGACCCGGCCCGCAACCAGGCCCTCGTCCAGAAGTTCGTCGAGCAGGACGGCGTGATCGCGCTGATCTTCAACGCCGCACCGTTCAGCGACCGGGCGGCCACCGACTACCTGAACCAAAAGAAGATCCCCTTCATCGGGCAGGGCGGCGGGTCGATGCACTACTACAAAGACCCGATGTCGTTCCCGCTCTTCCCGAGCGGCATCTACATGCAGATGGTGACGATCGCCGGCGGGGCGCAGGTCTACGTCCCGAAGGGCATGAAGAAGATCGCCATCGCCACCTGCACCGAAGGCGAATACTGCAACATCGCCGACAAGCAGTACGCCGAGACCGCGCCGCAGGTCGGCTTCGAGGTCGTCTACCAGGGCAAGGCCAGCCTCACCCAGCCCGACATGACCTCGATGTGCCTCCAGGCCCGCAACGCCGGGGCCCAGGTGTTCGTGACGTCGTTCGACTCGCAGACCAACGAGCGCCTGCTCAACTCCTGCGCCAAGGTCAACTACAAGCCGGGAATCACCGTGGCCAACCTCCAGGCCCAGGCCGACTTCCCCAAGAACCCCAACGCCGAAGGCGGCGTCCTCGGGATGGTCGCCCTGCCGTGGACCGAGACCGGCCAACCGGCCATGGCCGAGTACCTCGGGGCCCTGAAGAAGTTCGCCCCCGACACGGCCCTGGAGAGCGCCGGCGTCGTCGCCTGGATCGCCGGCAAGGCGTTCGAGCGGGCCGCCCGGGACATCCCCCCGACCAAGGCGGCGACGAACCAGGACGTGCTGAACGGCCTGTACTCCTTCACCAACGAGACGCTCAACGGCCTGACCTACCCGCTGAACTTCAAGCAGGGGCAGCCGGTGAAGCCGGTGGCCTGCGGCTGGCCGATGATCGTCAGCGGCGGGAAGTGGACCAGCGGGCAGCACTTCTGCATGAAGGGCTTGGAGCCGTGATGCCCACTGGCAAGAGAACGGCTCACTGGACCAGGACCGGTCTGGTCGCGGTCCTCGCCTCGGGAGCGTTGGCGGCCGGTGCGTTGGCCGCCAACGCCGCCGAACCGGCGGAGCCGTACCACGGAACGTATTCGGCGGCCGCTTCCGCCGACGGCCTCCGGGTCACCATGACCCTTCCGGCCGCCCCGCTCAGCAACACCGTCGCCGACGTCGGCGGGCCGACGGCCCAGGCCGTGCTCGACTCCAACGGCGCCAGCCAGGCCTTCGCCTCCTTCCCCTACCCCGGGGCGAACGCCGCCGTCGCCGGCGGGCTCGTGAAGGGGGCGTCGAACGGGCAGATCCCGGCCCCCGACTACCCGTTCTACGTCGTGTCCTACAACCCGACGGTCCCCGAGCAGCACGTCGGAAGCGGGCCCTACTCCATCGCCGCCCAGAGCAGCGGGACGTCGTCCGAGGGGACGGCCTCCGCCGGCGTGCGGACACCCGGGGTCGGCACCCTCGGCCTGGCCGAGGCGAAGGCCTCGACGCAGTCACAGGCGTCGTCGGTCGTCGGCTCCGCCAGCAGCCACCTCACCGGACTGGCCGTCGGCCCGCTCGAGATCGGCGAGCTTGTCTCGTCGGCGACGACCTCGCTCGGCACCGACGGGAAGCTCGACCGCAAGGCCGAGACCCGGGTCGTGGCGGCCAAGGTGGGCCTGACGCCCGTGGTCATCGACGGCAGCGGGATCTCCGTGGGCGGGACCGCCGCCCCGGCCGCCGACGCGGCGAAAGTCAACGAGGCACTGGCCTCGGCGGGGATCACGGTCAAGCTCTTCGCCGCCGAGAAGACCGACACCGGGATCGTCGCTCCGGTCGTTCGGATCACTCAGAGCGAGGCAAAGTCGGGGGCGACCGTGACCTACACGATCGGCGGCGCCTCCGCCTTCGTCCAGGGCACGCCGGCCGAGAAGTCGGACGTGGTCGACGACGCACTGGGCGGCACCGCTCCGGCCTCCGGGCCGCCGTCTGAACCCTCCGCCCCGGCCGGCACGAGCAGCGGGACCGCCGTCCCGGCGAGCGCCGAGGCCATCAGCTCGGCTGTCGGCGCCGCGGTCAACAGCCAGTCCGACACTCCGACGTCGGTACCGGCCGGCGCCGCCACGCTCGCCGTGCCCGACATCTCCTCGCCGACCGGTGCCGCGCTCGGCTCCACCGCCGGGGCGGGCCTCAGCCCGGCCGGCGGGGTCGGCGCCTCCGGCGCCGATACCGCGGCCAGCTCACCGGGCCGCGGCGTCCGGTCGTCGCCCGTGGCTCTGGCCAACCGGTTCCTCGTGACCCGCAGCAACGCCACTCCCATGCTGATCGCGCTGACCGCCCTCATCGCCGTGGCGATGGGCGCCGCGTTCGGCGTCCACCTCCTGTCCAAGGAAGCGAGGAGCTGATGATCCGCAACCTCCTGACCCTCTGCAAGAGCCAGTGGGACCGCACCGCGGCCGCCGCGCTGGCCGTCGCCGGCCTGGTCGCCCTGCTGGTCGCCTGGCTCGGTGTGAGCAGCACCATCTTCACCTACAAGCAGATGCCCTACGTCGTCTCCGGCGGGCTCCTCGGTGTCTGCCTCGTGTCCATGGCCGGCGCGCTGTGGCGCTCCGCCGATCTCCGCGACGCCTGGCGCAAGCTCGACCAGCTCGAGGAGCTCGTCCAGACGATGGCCGCCACCAACCGGGCCCGGGTCGTCGATCTCGGCGAAAGCACGGTCCCGCCGTCGGCCGTGCCCAACGTGACCCCGAGCCCGATCCACGCCGGTCGCCGCACGACCGTTTCGTCGGAGGTGTGACCGATGTCCGCCTCTCCCCCGCCGACCCGGCCGTCCCGGCCACCCCGGCCGCTCCTGCCCCTCGCCCTGCTGCTGGCCGGAAGCGGCGTCGTGGCCATGCTCGTGGCCTGGACCCGTGTGTCGGCCACCGTCCACGTCGACCGCCAGATCAGCTGGACGGGTCTCAGCCTCGTCGGCGCCGTCCTCGTCTGCACCGGCGCCGGGCTGGCCGCCACCAGCGGCGAGCGGGTCTTCCTGCTCCACCTGCACCGGCTCGGCGCGGCGCTGGCCGTCAACGACGGCTCGGCCGCCGCGGCGGACCGGCCCGGACAGTTCTCGCAGGACGGGCTGGTGGCCAGCCCGACGATGTCCCGCTACCACCGGCCCGGCTGCCCCCTGGCCGCCGGGAAGCCGGTGACCGCTGACAGCCAGGCGGCCCACGAACGTGCGGGACGGCGCGCCTGCGGCGTGTGCGGCGCAGGAGCGGCGTCATGAACGACTGGCTGCCCTTCATCGTCATCGGCACCGTGACCGGCTCGCTCTACGGCCTCGCCGGTCTCGGGCTCGTGCTCACGTACCGCACCTCGGGCGTGTTCAACCTGGCCCACGGAGCCCTGGCCGCCGCCTCCGCCTACGTCTTCTACTCGCTGCACTTCACCATGGGCTGGCCCTGGCCGATCGCCGGGCTGGTGGCCGTCGGGGTCTTCGGGCCGATCGCCGGCCTCGTCTCGGAACGGCTCTTCCGGAGCCTCGTCGCCACCCGGCAGGCCACCATCACCGTCTCGACCATCGGGCTGCTCCTGCTCATCCAGGGCTTCCTCTACTGGCACTACGGTCCGCTGCAGCTGCGGTTCCCCGACTTCCTCCCCACCAAGGAAGCCTTCAACCTGTCGAGTGTGTCCGTCAGCTGGGTCCAGATCATCAACGTCGCAGTCGGCGTGGCCAGCTTCGTCGGCCTGGTCCTGTTCCTCAAGGCCACCCGCGTCGGCAAGGCCACCACCGCCGTCGTCGCCGACCCGGCGCTGCTCAGCCTGACCGGGATGAACCCCGTCCCGGTGCGCCGGGCCTCGTGGATCATCGGCTGCTCGTTCGCCGCCCTGACCGGCATCCTCATCGCCCCGACGCTGGGCGCCGACGCCTTCCTGCTCAGCGCGCTGGTCGTGCAGGCGTTCGGGGCCGTGGCCATCGGCCGATTCTCCAGCCTCGGCATGACCTACGCCGGCGGCCTCGTCGTCGGCATCCTGGCCGCCCTGGCCCAGAAGCAGTTCGGCGCCCATCCGCCGTGGAACGGCCTGCCCAGCGTCGTACCGTTCCTCGTCCTCATCGCCGTCATGCTGGCCACGCCGAGCCGGCGGCTCCCCAAGGGCGCCGGGCGCTTCACCGGTGCGGTGATGCGCCAGTCGTCCCTGCCCCTGCGGGCCCGGGCCGTCCTCACCCTGGCCGCCATCGCCGGCCTCATCGCCGTTCCGTCGCTGGTGGGCGCCCGGCTGCCGGTGTACACGTCGGCGCTGATCTTCTCGATCCTCTTCCTGTCGCTGTCGACCCTGACCCGCATGTCGGGCCAGATCTCGCTGGCCCACGCCGCCTTCGCCGGCGTGGGAGCCGCCACCTTCGGCCATCTCGTCGGCAACTCGGGCTGGCCGTGGCTGGTCGGCCTCGTCGCCGCCGGGCTCGTGACCGGTGCGGTCGGCGCCCTGCTGGCCCTGCCCGCCATGCGGCTCTCGGGCATCTACCTTGCCCTCGCCACCTTCGGCTTCTCCCTCCTGATGGACAACGTCCTGTTCAACTCCAGCCTCCTCTTCGGCGCGGTGAAGGGAACAGGGGTCGGCGTCCGCGGCCCCCGGCCCCAGTTCGGGCCCATATCGGCCAACAGCCCCCACGACTTCTACTTCGTCGTGCTGGCGGTCGTGGCCGTCAGCTGCGTGATGCTGATGGGAATGCGCCGGGCGCAGCTCGGCCGGTTCTTCCGGGCCATGGCCGACTCCCCGACGGCCCTCACCACGATGGGCCTCGGCGTCAACGTCACCCGCCTGATCGCCTTCGTCGTGTCGGCCTTCTTCGCCGGCATTGCCGGAGCGCTGTACATCGTCCTGATCGGCACCGCCACCCCGGTGAGCTTTCCGGCCACCAACTCCCTGCTGTACCTGGCGGTCCTCACCGTGGCCGGAGCGATGACCGGATACCTGACATCGGCGTTCCTCGCTGCCGCCTTCCTCGTCATCGTCCCGAGCTACATCAGCCTCAGCCCCGAGGTGCAGTCGATGGCCTTCGGCGCCGTCGCCGTCGCCGCCGCGCTGGCGTCCGACGGCCGGGTCGACTGGGCGGGGCTCCGCACCCGGTTCGGCGCCCGCCTCGAGACCGCCGCCCGGCAGTCGACCGCCCTCCGGAGCCGCAGCCCGCTCGGCGCCCGACGGGCCGACGAGGCCCTGGCCGCCCGTCCCGCGGAGGGAACAGCCTGATGACGACCACCAGTCCCGGCCTCGAAGTGACAGACCTCACCGTCCGGTACGGCGGACATCTCGCCCTCGACCACATCAACCTCGAAGCCCCGATCGGCCGCCTCACCGGCCTGATCGGCCCCAACGGCGCCGGCAAGACGACCACGTTCAACGCCTGCAGCGGCCTGCTCCGGCCCACCACCGGCCGGGTCGTCCTCCGCGGCCACGACGTGACCCGCCGCGGCCCCGCCGCCCGAGCCCGCCTCGGTCTCGGCCGCACGTTCCAGCGGATGGAGCTGTTCACGTCGATGACGGTGGCGGAGAACGTGGCGCTCGGCCGGGAGGCCCGCCTCGCCGGCTCGAACCTCTTGTGGCAGCAGATCTCGACGCCGCGCCGCCGGGCCGCCACCCGGGCGGCGACCGAGGGGGCCCTGGAGCTGTTCGGCATCACCGGCCTCGCCGACCAGTCCGTCGGGCTGCTCTCCACCGGCCAGCGCCGGCTCGTCGAGCTGGCCCGCGTCTACGCCGGCGGCTTCGACATGCTGCTGCTCGACGAGCCGTCATCGGGGCTCGACCACGCCGAATCCGAGCGGCTGTCGGCCATCCTCCGGGGCCTCGTCGAGAATCACGACATCGGGATCCTGCTGGTGGAGCACGACATGGCGATGGTCATGTCGGTGTGCGACTACCTGTACGTGCTCGACTTCGGAGAGCTGATCTTCGAAGGCACGGCCGCCGAGACGCAGGCCAGCCCGGTGGTGCGGGCCGCCTACCTCGGTTCCGAGGAGGGCCTGGCCGAGATCACGGCCGACCACGAAGCCCGCGAAGAGGCGGAGGTCTCCTGATGCTGGTCCTCGAAGGTGTCACCGCCGGCTACGGCGGAACGACCGTCCTCCGGGACGTCGACGTGACCGTCCCCGACTCGTCGGTCGTGGCCCTGCTCGGCCCCAACGGCGCCGGGAAGACCACGCTGCTGCGGGTGGCCTCGGGCCTGCTCCCGCCCTGGCAGGGGCGCCTGCTGGTCGACGGTGAGGATGTCACCGGCCGGCCGCCCCACGAGCTCGCCGGCCACGGCGTGTGCCATGTCCCCGAAGGGCGGGGGGTCTTCCCGCCGCTCACCGTGGCCCAGAACCTGGAGCTGTTCAGCCCGCCGGGTCAGGAACGGGAGAGCCGGGAGCGGGCCGTCGACGCCTTCCCGGTGCTCGGCGACCGCCTGAACCAGGTGGCGGGGACCATGAGCGGCGGACAGCAGCAGATGCTGGCCCTGGCCCGGTCCTACGTCACCAACCCCCATGTCGTCCTCCTCGACGAGGTCTCCATGGGCCTGGCGCCCATCATCGTCGACGAGATCTTCGAGTTCCTGGAACGCATGGCCAAGCAAGGGACTGCGCTGTTGCTCGTCGAGCAGTACGCCACCAAGGCGCTGGCCATCGCCGACTACGTCTACATCCTCGGCCGGGGCACCGTCACCTTCGCCGGCGACGCCGCCGAGCTCGAGGGTGAGGACGTGTTCCAGCGCTATCTCGGCATCGACGTCGCCGTGGCGGCGTCATGACAGGAGGAACGGTGGACAACGCCGAGATCCTGCGGCGGGCCGTCGAGGACCTGTGGAATGCGGGCCTCCTCGACGAGTACATGGACATCTATGCGGAGGATGCGGAGCTCCAGCCCCGGGCGCGCTTCCCCGACCTCGGGCGGACCGTCACCGGGCGGGAGGCGATCCGGGAGTTCTTCAAGGGAATCCACCAGCCGGTCACACTCGGCGAGTTCCAGACCGCCGGCGACAAGGTGATCGTGTCGTTCCAGTGGGGTCTGGGGGGCGCCGACGGTTCGCCGGACTGGACGCTCGTGTACACATTCCGCGACGGGAAGGCGGTGCGGGCCCAGTACTTCGCCGAGCGGGCCCACGCCCTCGCCGCCGCCGCGGAGGTGTGAGGTGGACCGGACCGCCCTCGTCACCGGCGCCTCCCGGGGCATCGGCGCCGAGATCGCCCTGCGGCTCGCCCGGGAGGGATACGGGCTGACGATCGCCGCCCGGCGCCCGCCCGGCGTGGCGGCCATGACCGAACGGCTGCAGAAGGAGACCTCCGCCCCGGTGCAGGGCCTGGTGGCCGACATGGCCGAGGACGACGACGTCGCCCGTCTGGCCCGCAAGCACGAGGAGCGGTTCGACCGGCTCGACCTGCTCGTCCTCGCCGCCGGGCTCGGCGGGAACCGGCCGCTCGCCGACCTGCCGATGAAGAGCTACGACCTGGAGCTGCGGGTCAACCTCCGGTCATCGTTCCTGCTGATCCAATGGTGCATTCCCATGCTCCGGCGCACGGCCGCCGTCAACCGGCCCTACGGCGCCCGGGTGGTCGCCCTCTCCTCACTGACCGGCGTCGTGTCGGAGGCGGGGTTCTCCGCCTACGGCGCCAGCAAGGCCGGCCTGATCTCCCTGTGCGAGACGTTGTGTGTCGAGGAGTCCGCCGCCGGGGTGAGCGCCACCGCCATCTCGCCAGGCTATGTCGACACCGACATGACAGAGGCGATCCGCGACAAGCTCGACCCGGCCGACATGATCACCACCGGCGACGTCGCCGAACTCGTCCTCTCCCTCACCCGGCTGTCGGCCAACGCCGTCGTCCCCAACATCGTCGTCACCCGTCCCGGCCGTCGGCTCTGGCGGGCATGAGCGGCGCCCCGCTCTGGCAGCGCCAGGTCGACCGGGTCGTCCGGGCCGTCGGACCCCGGGTCGAGGCTGTCACGGCCCGGGAGGAGTTCGCCAACGCGGTCGGTCTCGCCCGCACCGTGCAAGGAACGCTCCGCCGCCGCTACGAACGGGAGTCACGCCGGGCCCTGCATCTCCTCAACCTGCCGGCCGGCAGCGACGTCCGAGCCCTGCGCAACCAGGTCGCGTCCCTGGAGCGTCAGGTGCGGGAGCTGGGCAAGACGCTAGAGGACGGGCGAGCCGGAGGGACGCCCCGTGCCCGCGTTCGTCCCGCCCGCTGACGCCCTGGCCCGCCTCCGCCGGGAGATCGACCGGACGGCGGTGCGGGCCCGCAACGGCGTCAAGCACCTGAGCGGCTTCAGCGCCGCCGCGGTGGGGCAGACCCCTCGGGACTGCGTCTGGACCCGGGACAAGGTAACCCTGTTCCGCTACCGACCGCTGGCGCCGGGCCCCCGGCGGCGGCCGCCCGTCCTGCTGGTGATGAGCCTCGTCACCCGGCCCTACGTCTTCGACCTGCGGCCCGGGAACAGCCTCGTCGCCCGCCTGCTGGAGGACGGCCACGACGTCTACCTCCTCGACTGGGGCGTCCCCGACGCCGTCGAGGCCGAGAACACGCTCGAGACGTACTGCGACGAATACCTGCCCCACGCCGTCCGGGCGGTGCTCGACAACTCGGACGCCACCGGTATGACCTTGTTCGGCTACTGCCTCGGCGGCGTCATGGCCCTGCTGACGGCGGCCGGCCACCCCGACCTCCCCGTCCGCACCATCGCTCTCCTGGCCACACCGGTCGACTTCGCCGAGCTGGGGCCGATGGCCAACCTGTTGAAGACCGGTCGCCTGGAACCGGACGAACTCCTGGACGAGACCGGCAACGTGCCGGCCTCCACCCTCCTCGAGGGCTTTCGGATGATGGCCCCGGCCGGCGACGTGCAGACCTTCCTCAGCCTCTGGAACAGCCTGACCGACGATGCGGCGCTGGCCGCCCACCAGGCCCTGGTCCGGTGGTCCGGCGACCACATCCCCTT
>Ga0307471_100001458_pt1 | contig 12913 bp, 12 predicted proteins | sample atmos_gasesAM3C__2_FD_204566 | JGI IMG/M metagenome (GOLD analysis project Ga0307471, IMG submission 204566) | Hardwood forest soil microbial communities from Morgan-Monroe State Forest, Indiana, United States - atmos_gasesAM3C_515 | ecosystem: Environmental > Terrestrial > Soil > Temperate... | reverse complement strand
GCTTCCGTTTGGCCTGTTATTTGGAGAAACCGAAAAACAGCAAGAGCAATGCGACGAAGGAGGCCCAATGCCCCAGATCTCGACACAAGAGTTCGAACGGCTGCCACTGCGGGTTCACGACTTTCTTGCGGGCGTGCCGCTTCATGATGTGTGGTCCGTCGATCTGCCGCGGGCGCGCCCTGGCATCACGCTGGATGAGTTCTTGCGGACACTAAGCGCGTGTCTGTGCGCGCCCACGCCGCTCGCGCGCGCTCCTGAACATCCGTCTCTTCGTCGGCGGGCTGCTTGGGAGGGATCGCGAGCCGGCCACAACCGCCTGGGAATCCTTCGCAACGCGTCTGACAATCGCCGATCGCTCGAAGTCCCTTGCGCCAGTGGGCACGTGCGAAGGACTTTTCCGCGTCGTAGACCGCTTCGAGAACGAGCAACTCCTCGAGCTGATCAACCGTACCGCCCACGCCGCAGCGCTGAGCGCCCTTGTCGAAACGGCTAATGGGTACCGCTTCTATTTCGGAGTTTATGTGCGCAGCGTCAGTCGCTTCACGCCCGTCTACATGGCCCTGATCGACCCGTTCCGCAAGCTGGTCGTTTATCCGTCGCTGCTTCGCACCGTCCGCGCCAGCTGGAATCAAGCATTCGGCACAGACTGACTAAAGGGGGGCTGGCGCACGTTTGGTTTTTGATTTTCCTCGTTCTCACTGCAAAAGTGATCCTCCTGTTGCACGAAGATGTCTTGCGCCAGTTTGAAGCGCAGGATAAAAGCTAATCATGGATGGATAGTCCACATCTATCCCCGATCCGAAGAAATTGAAAATAGTAAAATACCCTGTTTTCCCCACGTTTTCCTGATGGCCCATTTCTTAGAGGAGCACGACATGGCAATTCCGTATTACCACGTTGATGCATTCACGGGTGAGCTCTTTGCAGGTAACCCGGCGGGGGTCTGCATCCTTTCCGCTTTTCTCGCGGATAGCACCATGCAGAAAATTGCGGCTGAGAACAGGCACAGCGAGACCGCTTTTGTTGTTCCTCGCGCGGATGGTGATTTCGACTTGCGTTGGTTTACACCCAAAGTCAAGGACGACCTATGCGGGCACGCGACCTTGGCATCCGCCTATGTGCTCGCGCTGCGGAAGCACAGCGTGTGGCCGGTTCGCTTCCACACGAGCAGCGGCATGTTGACCGTCGCTCAGGGCCAGGACAGCTTTGAAATGGACTTTCCCGCCAGGCCACCCCAATCATGTGAGACGCCAGTCGACCTCTTACCAGCCATGGGTTTGAACGCGGCGCTAGTAATGAAATCGCGCGATTACCTCGTGGTGGTGGATCAGGCTGAGCAAGTGCGAGCGCTCTCGCCCGATTTTGCCGCTCTTGCCAAAGTGGACATCGGGATCGGCGGAACGATTGTTACCGCTCCCGGCGAGGGTGACGTGGATTACGTGTGCCGACTTTTTGCACCGTCGGTCGGCATCGATGAGGACCCCGCAAGCGGCTCGATACACTGCACACTGGCTCCATATTGGGCGGGGCGACTGGGTAAGGACAGGTTGCGTGCGCAACAACTCAGTGTCCGCGGTGGATTCATGCAGTGCACAATTGGTGGCGATCGCGTGAAGATTGCCGGCAGGGCACGCTTGTACCTTCAGGGCACGCTCGAACTCTAAAGCGGCTGCCTCCAGAGCGAGAACCTGACACGCACTCTCGACGAATTCGTGGCGATTTGCTTTTAGAGAGGCGACAGGGTTTTGGCAACGGCCGGAAGATAGCACAGAAATAGTTCGGCCGAAAGTGCTTTGGCTCCGGCGACTGATCGACAACCACGATTTTCACCTTCCTCCGGATCGACACCTCTGCATGACAATCCTGGGCCGCGTCTACACCTCGTAACCTCGTTCGGCTTTCCAAAGTCCGGGACAGGTGTCCAGAAATTGAGAAATGAACTTTCGCATCGTCGTCCGGGTTTCCCTGACGAGTTGAGACTAAGCCGCTTTGGCGCGATCCCTGCTATCTGCTCGATGGCAGTTTGAGTGCAATCTTCTCTGCGGATGCGATTTATACCATCCCCGGATAAGCCATGAATCTGACCAAGCGGGTAAAGTCGATGCAATGTCCAAGATTCGTCCTGACGTTGTTGTTGGTGGTATCGTCGATGCCGTCTTTTGGCCAGTCGTATGTCATCGGCAACGGATCAACTTTGTCCGACGGGGATACGCCGGCAGCCAAGTATCCACACCCGTATCTCGTCGGTGGCCTTCAACTGCAGGGCGGCGGCTATGCCCCGACAGCCTGGGCCGGAGCGGTGGGAGTAAACGTTGAACTAAAGCATCTCGTCCTGGATAGCAGTGCGTCATACGCCGCCGCACATAAAGTGAACGACAATACGATCAACAACCATTCTGGACATCAGCACGGCCTGGACGGCAATGCGTTCTATCGATTCAATAAGCTCTACTTAGGCGGCGGGGCGTCATGGAGCCAGTTGTCAACGACGAACTACACGAAGCAGTCATGGCATCCGGCCATCGGCGTTGGCCGCGATTGGCTGAGAGAAGGTTTTTCCATGCGCGGTCAGGTTCTTTTCGTACTGCCCGGTGACGACCATTTGAACGGAACGCAAGGGCCGGAATTTTCGTTGTGGCTTCCATCACCCGCGGCCGCCCATCATGTTTTCTGGCGGCAGACGATTGGTATCTATGCTTTTCACGAGACGGTCACAGACCCATCTGACAAAGTTCTTACAGCAGAACAGGTCGGCAGCCGATTCGTTACCGGCTACGTGTCGTTTAACTTGATGTACCGCTTCTAGCGCCTGTCTCCCTCCAAGTTCGACATCCGCGAGGTCCTTCGCGAAAAGTCGATTCGTGATTCGCTAACGCAACTGTTCAATCGACGCTTTCTCGAAGAATCGCTTGAAAGAGAACTGCAGTCGCCGCCCGCAAAAAGCAGGCGCTGGCCGTTCTTTTCCTCGACCTTGACCATTTCAAGAGATTCAACGACGTTTTCGGTCATGACGCGGGAGACATGGTGCTGCAATCGATTGCTGATCTGTTCCGCTCCTTCTTCCGCAACACGGACATATGCTGCCGCTATGGCGGCGAGGAGTTGGCGATTGTCCTGCCTGAATCATCAGCTCGGGACGCGGCCATCCGTGCTGACGCCCTACGCCTGGAGTGAAGAAGCTGCGGCTCGAGTAGAAGAAGCAGACACTAGGGGCCGATCACGCTATCGGCAGGCGTGGCAGCGTTTCCGGAGCATGGCACGACGTCCGCCGAATTGCTCACATTTGCGGATCAATGTCTCTACGAATCGAAGTCGCATGGTCGGGATGTGACCGTGAGCATGCAGGGGCGGCACTTTCAAAGATTGCATTAACATCTCCTCCTCCGCTGCACCGCGTGGAAGCCAATACTACACGGACTGCTCAGCCACCATCTCTAGTGCTTTTGTAATATTGCTGCTGCCTGTTAACCACAAGTAAGGTGTCCCGCATTACGCTTGTCGGACTCCGGAGATGCCTGTCTCCTGGCATGCCGGCGATGACCGAACCGGCGAGGCACAAGTGAAGAAACACCGTTTTCGCGCAGTCGCGGTTTTTCTCGGGTCTGCCCTGTTGTTTGCCTCTCAACTTTCTGCGCAGCAGTTGGCCACCCTGAATATCACGGTCACCGACCCATCTGGAAGCGTGATCTCACAAGCTCGAGTCACCCTCCGAAACCTGGAGACCGATGGCAAGCGAACTGATTTCTCTTCGGTCACTGGAATCGCGGTAATCCCAGGCCTGCCCGCGGGCAAGTATCAACTGACGGTGGAGTCCAGCCAGTTCAGCACCTATCAAGGCTCGCTTACCCTGACCGTAGGACAGAATGCCTCGCTTCCGGTAACGCTCGGTATCAAGACGGTGCACGAGGACGTCGAAGTGCGGGAGACGGCGCAGGGAGTGGATCCGCAAAAATCGGAGGTCAGCCAGGTCATTGATACGCAGAAAATCGCCGATCTGCCCATCTCGGGCCGGGACTTCATCGATTTCGTACTGCTAACCCCCTCCGTGAACGTAGGCAGGAGTACGGCCGTAGGCGCGCAGTCGCCTTTTCAGGAGACGGTGCTACAGCTGAGTTTTGCGGGGCTGCGCGAAACTCACAGCGCATTTTTTGGCCTCGACGGAACTGACTACACCATCAGCATTTCCGGGGTGCAGCGCGCCAGCCCCTCGCAGGATTGGGTGCGGGAATTTCGTGTCGCCACGAGTCCATCGACGGTGGACAACGGGCGCAATCTGGGTGCTGTGGTAAACACGGTAACCAAGTCTGGCGGGAATGCGGTTCACGGCTCGGTCTACGAATTCTTCCGCAATAACAGGCTGGACTCCAACAATCTGCTATCGGCGCCCGGTTTTAACACGCTCCGTTTCAACCAGTTTGGTGGCAACATTGGCGGCCCCATCCGGCGGGACAATAATTTCTACTTTATGGGATACGAAGGCCAGCGCCGAGCCGAGTCTCCTTTATATTCATCTTTCATTCTGCATTGCACGAGCAATCCCGGCTGCCTGGCGCCGGGCACGCCCAGCATCAATCAAGTCAAGCAGTCGCTAGGCCTGCAGCCCGAGGACCTCGGCTCCATTCTTCAGATTGGCGACTACGACAAGTTCTTTGGCAAGCTGACCAACGTCCTGAGCGACAAGAGCACCTTGAATATTGGATACCTGTTCAACGACGATCGCAAACAACACATACCCGGCGCCGCTCCAGGTCAGGGCTTACCATCTTTCTACCGCGACAACCCCGTTCGAGACCAGACGGTGTACGGCAACCTGCTCCACGTCTTCGGCAGCCATTGGACTTCAGAAAGTGTGCTGAATTTCGGGCGAAGGACTTTTCATCTTGATCCCGTGGGTGCGGGGTTTGAGCCTACGATCCTGGTTGCCGACCTCTTTAGCTCGGGGGGCATCCAGGGCGGCGTCCACTATTACGGCGAGCAGCATTTCCAGGCCGCGGAAAACCTGACTTACGTCCGTGGCAATTTTTCCTTCAAGTTTGGCGGGGAATTCGAACCCGTTTGGATCTCGGCGCAGACTACGTTCTTCACTCCGGGCGCCGGCATTTTCACGCCGCAGAGCTTCTTCGGAGCGGCCCCCTTCGATGCTCCGCCCTTTGGCTCAGGAACTCCCGTGGAGTTTCTGTTTCTGCAGCCGCGCTCGTTCTTCGGCCAGCAGATTCCGCCGCGGTCCCTGCCCTTCCAGACTGGCCTGTTTGCGGGTCCGGCAGCCGCACAGTTCACCGACAGCACGACTCTGAAGTTCCAGCACAAGCTTTCCGGTTTTTACGCCCAAGACCAGTGGAAGGCGCGACCGGATCTGACCCTTACCATGGGGCTGCGCTACGACGTTGATTTCTTTCCCTCGGCCACCGACATCCGGTTGAACGGCCCGATGCACCCCACGAACTATGGGAATGTGCAGCCGCGAGTTGGACTGGCTTATGCGTTCCGGCAAGGAAAGGGCGTGGTGCGGGCGGCCTTTGGCTTGTTCACCGGCCCATTTGATTACAGCGACATCATGGTGAGCTGGCAGGGAGCGTCTGCCTTCACCAACATGAACCAGCCCATCCTGCCCGAATTTGCCAATCCAGCCAACGACCTGGTGGGTCTTGGACCCTCGGGGATTGTGGGCGTCTCCGGTCCATTTCTTGCCAGTCAGGCATTCACCAACTTCGCCGACAACGGCGCATACCCTGATACAACCACCCTGCGTCAGTTTCCGTTGGGATACGTGAAGCGCAAGTTTCCCAACCCTTATGCCGAAGAAACCAGTCTCGAAGTGGAAAACGAGGTCGCGAAGAACCTGTTTGTGTCGGTGGGATACCAGTTCGTGCACGGACTTAAACTACCGGTGTACAAAAGCATCAACGGAGTGCCAAACGGCACGCTGCCGACCGGAGTCCAGTCCTTCGCGCCCGCCGATCCCAACTTTGGGTTTGCGTTGGAGGCCACTCCGACGGCGTACTCGATCTATCACGCTGGGACTTTAAGTGTGCGAAAGCCGTTTGCCCAGCACTACAGCATCCTGGCAAACTACACTTACTCGAAATCCATCGATATCGCGACGGATATCCAGCTCACTGACACGCCCATGGACTATCTACATCCCAACCGTGACCGCGGCCTGGGCGACAACGACGTGCGCCATCGCCTGGTGCTGACTGTGTTGGGAGAGTCCTCTACGACGTGGAATCCTGTGCTGCGCAACTTCAAGGTGTCAATGGTAAACACTCTTCAGAGTCCGCGTTACTACACGGTCCTTGCCGGCTTTGACGTAAACGGCGACCAGTACCCATTTTCCGACCGGGTCGGCGACATCGGGCGAAATACCTATCGGGGCGATCGGTCATACACCACGGACATGCGGGTGCAAAGAGGGTTCAGTTTGACTGAGCGGCTGAAAGCGGAAGCCAGTGCCGAGGTTTTTAATCTGTTTAACCGGCAAAATGTCAACGCGATCGACACAGTCTATGGCGCGCCTGCATTCCTGGGGCCGATTCCACAGACCTTTGGTGATGGTGTGAGCAGTCCGGCCAATCCGACATTTGGTACGCCCAGTTTTGTGGCGCCGGCACGACAAATCCAGTTCGCTATGCGGTTGAATTTCTAGTTCAGGTTTAGGAGCCGCGAGAGAACATCATGCCGTTAACGACCGAGCCGATAGGAAGCATTCCACGCCCGACGGACTTGCTGGCGGCAGTGAGTGCTTACGCAACCGGTGGGATTTCCCGCGAGCAGCTCCATGCCTCCGAGGACGCCGCCCTGCGCGAAACGATCGCACTCTTTGAACGCACCGGCTCACCCGTCATTTCTGACGGCGAACAAACCAAACCCAGCTTTGCCACCTATCCGCTTTCCGGACTCAGCAATCTCGCCACGGCCGGTGTGGTGATTTCCTTTGCCGACGGCCACACTCGGCAACTTCCCACGCTGACAGCAGGCCCCTTCCACCACGGTATCCTCCTCAGAGCTGCTCAGAAGTATGCGCGGAGGCCGCTGAAACAGGCAGTGATCTCGGCCTCTGCGTTAAGTCTGCTCTATCCGCAAGGTGGTCTGCCCGGGTATCCGCAACAGGTTTTTCCGGAAGACCTAGTCAAGGAAGCATCCCTGGACATCCGTGAGTGTCTCGACGCAGGAGCCGCGTGGGTGCAAATCGACTTCACCGAGGGACGACTGGCGCTCAAACTCGATCCCAGCGTCGGACTGCTCAATACATTCATCGAATTAAATAAGCGTGTGCTCGACCGCTTCACGGCCGCGGAGCAGCAGCGCATCGGCGTTCATACCTGTCCCGGCGGGGACCACGACTCCACGCACAGCGCTGATGTGGGTTACACGGGTTTATTGCCATCTCTATTTCGTCTGAACGTGGGCGGCTTCTACATTCAGTTGTCCAGTGAACCGGACCGCCCGCGTGTCCTGAGAGCGGCCCGAGAGCACCATAAGCCAGGTCAGGTGCTTTTCATTGGCGTCACGGACCCGATCAAACCAAGATGGGAAACGCCCGAAGAAATCCGCGACCGCGTTCTGGAAGCGACCCGGATCATCCCGGTTGAGTCCCTGGGCACAATAGATGAATGTGGTTTCTCTCCCTTTGCCGATGATACATCCACCACGCGCGACACCGCCTTTGCCAAGGTGAAGAGCCGGGTGGAAGGTACGCTCATGGCATCCAACATCCTTAAGGTGTAGTGCTACTGTAGAGCTCTCAGGAGGGTTAGTTCATGGCTCATATTCGGCTTCAAGACGGGTTGCCGGGCATTGTCGGTCCGCTGGCATTTAGTCCCGATACTGCCCAGCCATTGCGGCAATTGGCCGAGGTGCTACTGCGTGGCCCGAACACGCTCACTTCGGCGGAACGTGAAATGATCGCTGCCCACGTTTCCTATCGCAATGAATGTGACTTCTGTCAGCTCTCCCACAGCGCCGCCGCAGCCGCGCATCTGGGAGGAAACTACGATCTGGTTGAGAGCGTCAAGTTGACTCCGGAAGCTTCCGAGGTCTCGGACAAATTGAAAGCCTTGTTGGCTATCGCGGGTAAGGTGCAGAAGGGCGGCAAGCAGGTCACCTCTGAGGATGTTGCCCGCGCCCGCCAGGACGGTGCCAGCGACAAGGAGATCCACGACACCGTGCTGATCGCCGCTGCGTTCTGCATGTACAACCGTTATGTGGATGGTCTCGCGACCTGGCAACCGAAGGAGCGAGAAGCCTATCGAGGGATGGGCGAAACCATGGCCCACGAAGGCTATGTTCGCCCCGGGCAATCGATCTCCCGCGAAGTAGCGTAAGGAGGCGCGACTTTAATGGCCCACATTGAATTGACGAAAGGACTGCCGGGTATCCGCGGCCCCATGGTGTTCAGTCCCGAAACTACGAAGCCTCTAGGCGAGCTCGTGCAAGTTCTGCTGACTGGTCCGCACACTCTGACTCCTGCGGAACGGGAGATGATCGCGACCTATGTTTCCTCGCAGAATGATTGCTACTACTGCCAGACCTGTCATGGTTCCACGGCAGCACAACACCTGGGCGGCAGTGATTCGGACTATGAACTGATCGCCCAAATCAAGCACAACTACGAGGCCACCCCGATTTCCGCCAAGATGAAGGCCCTGTTGGCCATTGCGGGGAAAGTGCAACAAGGCGGAAAGCACGTGACCGCGAATGATGTCGAGCGAGCTCGCGAGCAGGGCGCAACCGACAAGGAGATCCACGACGTCGTCCTAATCGCCGCCGCATTCTGCATGTTCAACCGCTACGTGGACGGGCTGGCCACCTGGCAGCCGCGCGATCCCGAAATTTATCTTGAGATCGGAAAGCAGACAGCCCAACTCGGCTACGTGGGCCGGGACTACAAGAAACCGCTGGAGGCCATCGCGGCCAAACAGAGCAATTCGAAAAGTTAAGGAGCGCCTTTTTATGGCACACATACGTCTTGCTGAAGGTATTCCTGGAATCCTGGGACCGATGGCATTTAGTCCCGAAACTGCAAAACCGCTTAACGCATTGGCGGAAGTGCTTCTGCGCGCGCCGAATACTCTGGCACCTGAAGAGCGCGAGATGATCGCAACCTACGTCTCTTCCCAGAACGATTGCTATTTCTGCCAACACGCACACGGGGCTGTCGCTGCCTATCGCTTGGGCGGGAACGAAAAGTTGGTGAATGATGTGACGTTGAACTTCGAATCGGCTGCAATCTCCGAAAAGATGAAGGCGCTGTTGGCCATCGCGGGCAAAGTCCAAAAGGGCGGCAAGCAAGTCACTTCGGGAGATGTCGAGCGCGCCCGCGAGAAGGGCGCGACCGACAAGGAAATCCACGACACGGTACTGATCGCCGCCGCCTTTTGTATGTACAACCGGTATGTGGACGGCCTGGCAACCTGGGCGCCTACAGACCCCGCCCTGTACAGCGAGAATGGAAAACGGCTGGCAGAAAGCGGTTATGTTCATTCAACAGACGGTCTGTTGGCAGGCGCAGATCGATAACATAGAGCCCGGCGTTGAAAGGGAAACCTGACCTTGACCAGCCATCTTCAAAGCAGCGACACGATACAGAGCGACGAATTGACGCCCGGCCTGAGTGAATTCGATCTCAAGTATTACGGCTGGCGCGTGGTCCTGGCCGCTTGTTTCGGCGTCATGGCCGGCTTCGGCTCGCTATTCGTTTATACGTTCGCGGTTTTCGTGAAACCGCTGAGCGCGGAATTCGGCTGGAGCCGCGAAGCCGTCTCGAGCGGCTTCGCGATCGCCGCCGTCACCGTGGGTCTGTGCTCCCCGTTGCTGGGCCGGTGGATCGACCGTTTTGGCCCTCGCCGCATCATTCTTCCCTGCATGACGGTGTTTGGCTGCGGCATCGCCTCACTGGCGCTCTTGCACTCCGGAGTGTGGCAGTTCTATCTGACCTGCTTCGTGCTGGGAGTGGTCGGAAATGGCGCCGCTCATCTGGCCTATTCGCGATCCATTTCTACCTGGTTTCAGCGACGCCTGGGGTTGGCGCTGGCCTTCGTAATGGTGGGATCAGGCCTGGGCGCGATGATCCTGCCGGTGGTTGCGCAAAGCATTATCAGCCGATCGGGCTGGAGGGCAGCCTACGCGGCACTCGGCTGTATTGCTCTGCTGCTCGGCCTGCCGCTCAGTTGGCGCTACATCCGCGAACGTGGCCTGCTCCAGCCCCAGTCGGCGCCGGTTGCGCATTCTGGGATGACGTGGCAGCAAGGCCTGCGTTCCTTTGCTTTCTGGATTATCGTCGCCGTCCTGTGCGTGAGTTCGATAAGCATGAATGGAGCGATCACCCAGATGTCTGCTTTGTTGACGGATCGAGGAATCACGGCCAGCGGTGCGGCGCTATGCGCGTCCATACTGGGTGGCTCGAGCCTGCTCGGCCGGGTCGGTGTCGGCTGGTTGCTGGACCGGTTTTTCGGGGCGCGTGTTGCCTTTGTGATAAGCCTGTCTACCGCGTCGGGTATTTTTCTTCTCGCCCGGGCAAATAGTTTTCCTGCGGGTTGCCTTGCCGCGGCGCTCATTGGCATCGGGGCCGGCGGCGAAGCAGCCATCACACCTTACCTGCTGACTCGTTATTTTGGCCTGCGCGCTTTCTCCACTCTTTACGGCGTTACCTGGACATTCTATGCGGCTGCAGCAGCCATTGGCCCGGTGATCCTGGGCCGCGCATTTGACTCGACTGGCTCCTATACTTCGTTGCTGGTAATTCTCGCAGCGGCGCTGGCGTTGGCGGCTGCCATGAACCTCTTCCTTCCAAGGTATTCGGACTCAGCAGCAAACTGATCTCCGCCTGACTTCTACCAAACGCGACAGGCGTTTTCCCGCACCATGGGCTGCCCCTTCTTACAGCCGAAGGCCTTCTGGAATTCGGGCATGTTGGATACCACACCGTTCGCGCGGGCCTGTGCGGTCGAATGGGGATTGGATTGCGCCATCATGCTCAGTTACTGGGGAGTGGCGTTCGAGCACCAGGTCTCCGCATAGGATATGAAGAATTCCTGTTGCGGCGTAAACCCGTTTGAATCCGCTTGAGACGGTTGTTGGGAAAGAGTGCTTTCGAGAACCATGAGAGCGATCCGTAAGCCGCCATTGTCGGCGGTGTTTTCTCCGAGGGTCAACTTTCCATTCAGCTTCACGCCCTCAGTAGCTTCAAAACCGGAGTATTAGCAGCGAAATTTGCCGCATCATCCGCTTGCCGGTCAAATAGAGGAGGTTGCAGGATAGCGGCGGGAAAGGTAATCGATTTGAGTTGTGGATCGTAGTATGCGTTGGGCACTGAAGCCGAGACGCTCCACTCCGTATGGATGTCTTCTGTGCCCGGCTACATCACGACTCGAGAAACGAGTCGCCACAGTGCCAACATTGAATGCTTGTTGCTGGTGCGCGATGGTAGGCGATGGGGCCATCCAAAGCGACTGCAACACGATTGTGAGACACTGGTCTCAGCTGGATTCGTCAGTTTCATCTGCGTTGCCAACTCAAAACGTCAGAAACCAAAGTGAAGGGGAGAATGCGGTGATCCTTTATCGGACTACTGATGGGCTCTTTGTGGAACAGGATGGTAGGTTCTACCGTGTTTTCGCGGAATCGTTGGATACTCTCGTCGTTCTTGATGATCTACAAGGATTTCTCAGTTCCGTTGTGGACAAGGGAGACGCCGTGCCGCACGTTGACACCAGCAAATTATTGGCCCCGATTGGTAGTCAGGAAGTTTGGGCCTCTGGAGTTACCTATTACAGGAGCCGCAGTGCGCGTATTGAAGAATCAAAAGCTGCTGGGGGCGGCGCCTTCTACGACCGCGTCTACTCGGCAGAACGGCCCGAGTTATTCTTCAAAGCTGTTGCCCACAAAGTGGTGGGACCGAATGGTAAAGTGAGGATCCGGCGGGATGCTACGTGGTCTGTTCCTGAACCGGAATTGACGCTGCTTGTCAATCCCAGCGCTCAGATCATCGGTTACACCATCGGCAATGACATGAGTTCCCGCGATATTGAAGGATTGAACCCGCTCTATCTGCCGCAGGCAAAGGTTTATGACCAGAGCTGCTCACTCGGACCTGGCATCCTCATCCGAAATGAGCCGCTGCCCTCGTCCACCTGCATCCGTCTCGATATCCTGCGCTCCGAAGAGTCGGGGTTTTCGGCAACCATCACCTTGGAGGAGTTGAAGCGTAGCCCAGCGACGCTGGTCGAATATCTTTTCCGCGACCAAAGCTTCCCTTGGGGCTGCTTCTTGCTCACCGGCACAGGTATCGTTCCACCAGATTCCTTCACACTGCAAAGGGCGGATGAGATCCGCATAACAATAGACAAAATCGGCACGCTGGTGAACAAAGTAGCTTGAGGCAAACATTTTGGCACTTCGAAAGTACAACTCCTCGGATGTCCTCCCAGGTTTTCCTGTCCAGGTAAGCGTACTTATCCAGGCACCCCTCCTCAATAGATCGCCAGGTGATGCTCCCGTTCCGCGGAGCTAAACTGTGCGGTTGTGAGCCAGCCACTCTTCTCGCTTGGCCTTCAAATACAACTCGGCATAGTCCTTCCCCAGCGCGCCCTGAACGACAGAATCTTTGGTCATGGCTTTGATGGCTTCGTCGAGAGTCTCGGGCAATACCTCAATCTTGCGCGCCGATACCTGGTCCTCACCCAATTCGTAAAGGTTGTCAAAATTCAGTTGTCCCGGATCAATTTTTGGGATCCGCCCTGTCAACATGAGGTAACTCCATCGGCGCGGCTAACGCAAAGCAATTCACATGGAAGCACTGCGGAGTAAACTGAGGCGAGGTTTGTGGGATCATTATTCTTATGACATCGCGTAGACGATTCCTATCGCAATCTGCAGCCGCCGCGGCGGGGTGGTGGTTCCTGCCTGGCTTGTC
>Ga0307471_100001457_pt1 | contig 12917 bp, 11 predicted proteins | sample atmos_gasesAM3C__2_FD_204566 | JGI IMG/M metagenome (GOLD analysis project Ga0307471, IMG submission 204566) | Hardwood forest soil microbial communities from Morgan-Monroe State Forest, Indiana, United States - atmos_gasesAM3C_515 | ecosystem: Environmental > Terrestrial > Soil > Temperate... | reverse complement strand
GCTGTCCACCCGGGCGGAATTGGAGAGAGAAGAAACTCTAGTTTAGCGAGCGATGCGAGGCATGGGCTCCGGTGAAAGTGCGGGGCTCGGCGCATCAACCGTTTTTCCGCCGCGGGCGGCGGCCGTACGGACCGGAGCGACTGGTTCGGGCTTGCGCGCCGGTATGGCCAGGTTTTCCCCCTCACGGATGAAGCTCAAGCTGCTCTGTTCCTTGTTCCAGTCAATGCAAACGAGATCACCGAGGTGAACCTGCTCGGTGGCCAGCAGGTTTGCCAGAGGATAGACCACGTGGCGTTCGATGGCGCGTTTCAGGTGACGCGCTCCATAGCGCTGGTCAGTGCCTTCCTGTAAGAGGAACTCGCGGCCCGAATCCGTCACGCGAAATAAGAACTGGCCCTTGGAGGTTTCCAGGACACGCTGCTGCACCTGGCCCAGTTCAATCTCCAGGACCTTCTCGAGTTGCTCTCGCCGCAGCGGGTGAAACACCACCACTTTGTCCAGGCGGTTCATGAATTCAGGAGAAAACTTTCTGCGTGCCGCTTCGACGGCCGTGCGCTCGACCTTTTCATCGAGACCGGCGGCCGGCTTGTCCTTCGGCTGAATGAAGCCCATTCCACCTTGCATCAATTCCGAGATCTCTCCACCGCCAAGGTTCGAGGTAAGGAAGATAACGGTTTGCGAGAGGTCCACGCGGCGGTTGTCGCCGAGGGTGAGCGTGGCCTTGTCCAGCATGCCCAGGAGCAATTGCCATAAGGCGTCGCTGGCTTTTTCAATTTCGTCGAATAGCAGGAAGCTGAGTTTCAGCTTTTCCGTATGGCTCTTGGCCAGTTCCTCCTGGGTGATCAATGGATGTGTCTCTCGATGCCCGAGATACCCTGGCGGCGACCCGATCAGCTTGGCGATTTCATGTGAGTGCTGGAACTCCGCGCAGTCTACCTTGATGACCGCGCGGTAATCCCCAAAAAGGATTTCCGCGGCTGCTTCCACAATGCGGGTCTTACCCGAACCCGTCGGCCCAAGGAACAGCAGGTTGCCAACCGGGCGGCCGGGCGAGTTCAGGCCGGCGCAGAACACCTGGAACATGTCGACCAGGGACTGCACGCCTTCTTCCTGCCCGACGATCTTGGCCCGTAAGGACGAATGAAAATCACGCGTGTCGTTGCTGCGGATCGTGGGATCCAGTTGCTGACGGACGGCGGCTTTCATTTCATCAACCCTTCTTCGCGTCTAGCTCTCCCAAACGCGTCGCGTGTCTCAGCCCTCACGCTATAATGAGATACTGCATGGAGATGGCCAATCTTCCCTGTGCGCGGGGCGCCTACGAAGCGGTCTAATCTCAATAAGATACAGGATTCCAAATTCTGGAATCCGTCTCACAGCCTGAGATTGTGTTTCAATCGAGTCAATATTGAGAGACGTGAACAGATTATGTCAGTTGGTAAGCGACAAAAAGGGGCGTACCTGCCGATGCAACAGGGGAGCGGCTAACTACAGAACAAAAGAGTGGTCAGAGGAGGCGGGCCGGAGGTATAAGACCCTGTGAATGGTCCGACTTGGCGTGCACGCGCAACCGGTCAAGGGGGCTTCTTGATTCTCATAGGTCCTGAACTTGGCTGGACAATCGCTGGAGTAATTGTCGCCGGAATCTTCGGTCTATTGTCTATTTGGAATCCCTTCAAGAGGAAGCCGGAACAGGTTGAACTGGGCCCTGAAACCTTAGAGATTGTCAAGAAAGACCTAAGGAATCTCACGGACCCCACGGTGCAAGTTAACTATTTCCCCCACGCTTCCCTGCAAGCGGCAATTGAATTAACCAATCTGGGGACGGTAGGAATAACCATTAGCAACGTTATCATTTCAACTGACCTTTTCGAGCATGCACCTACTGAAATGTATTCCTTATCCGCTGCAATCCTGCCGCGTGAAAGACAACTCATATCGGTCTATTCGCCGGCCAGGAAGTATTTCGACGCGCATATGAGCGTGCGATACAAAACGGGGATGGAGTCACGGCGGCCATCTATTCGAGCCTCATTCAGGTGTGATGTTCCCAGCGGACACTTCGACACGAAATGGCTGACTTTAGTGGGCAGGCTTAGCAATGCCACGCTCGTCGATCTCAAGCCACTGGACGGCCCCTAGACACCGGGTTCTGGCCCGGTAGAATCTTAGAGATTATTCGTCTTGCGCCGATCAAAAGGTGACAAGAAGAGCGACAACTCTCAATGCGCCCGGTGCCAAGTTAAAATAACACTCTAAGAATTGCTGCGATCCTGCTTCTTTCGTCCCTGCGGACTGGCTGCGGGACCCGCGCCGGGCTGCGCCGCTCGCGACTTTCTCTCTTCAGCCACCACTTCTGCGGGGGGGTCTGCAGTCTTGCCATCCTTGGCTTCCGCTGCGGCTGCCGTGGCCCCGGCCGGTTTCGCGGCGGGCTCCACGAGTGCGCCTTCCCCTTCTCGCACAAAAGTCAGCTGGTTGTGGCTCTGGTCCCAGTCAATGCAGACCATATCACCTAGGTTGACTTGATCAGTCGCTAGCAGGTTCGCCAGCGGATAGACCACGTGACGTTCGATGGCGCGCTTCAGGTGCCGCGCCCCGTATCTCTGGTCCGTGCCTTCCGTAAGGAGGAAGTCACGCCCCGCCGGAGTCACGCGGAAAAGAAATTGCCCTTTGGCGGTATCCAGGACCCGTTGTTGCACCTGGCCCAGCTCAATGTCCAGAACTTCCTGTAACTGTTCACGCCGCAGAGGGTGGAACACCACCACCTTGTCGAGGCGGTTCATGAATTCCGGAGAGAATTTTCGCCGCGCCGCTTCCACGGCTGTGCGCTCCACTTTTTCATCGAGACCGGCGATGGGCTTGTCCTTTGGCTGAATGAAACCCATGCCGCCTTCCATCAGTTCGGTAATTTCGCCACCGCCCAGATTGGAGGTCAGAAAAATAACTGTGCGGGACAAATCCACTTTGCGGTTGTCTCCCAGAGTCAGCGTGGCTTTATCCAGCATCCCCAGGAGCAGCTGCCAGAGGGCGTCGCTGGCCTTTTCGATTTCATCGAAAAGCAGGAGACTGAGCTTCAGTTGGTCAGTGTGGCTTTTCGCCAACTCTTCTTGCGTGATCAACGGATGAGTTTCGCGGTGCCCCAGATATCCCGGGGGCGAGCCGATCAGTTTGGCAATTTCATGGGAGTGCTGGAATTCTGCGCAGTCCACCTTGATCACAGCGCGATGATCGCCAAAGAGAATCTCGGCGGCGGCTTCCACGATGCGCGTCTTGCCTGATCCTGTAGGCCCCAGAAAAAGTAGATTGCCTACCGGACGCCCGGGTGAACTCAATCCCGCGCGAAAGACTTGATACAAGTCCACGAGCGCTTGGACACCCTCTTCCTGTCCAACAATCTTGGATCGCAGCGCGGTATGGAAATCGACCGTATCGTTGCTGCGCTTGCTTGGATCGAGTGGCAGGATGTATTCATTCATGACGTCACCTCAGGGCAAAGTCATTGCGTGTAGTGTATTTCGCTTCCACTACACTAGCCAACAAAAGTTGAGTCCTCGCTGGAGAAGTGCGTCCAATGAGTAACGCGATAAATTTGATGGAATTCCCGCGGAACCGCGCATCAAATTTTTCGCTGCGTTCTATCGGTTCTGCGCATTCTCGCTTGGTGCCCACGCTGGGCCTCACTTTGCTTCCTACTTTCATTAGATGCCCGCTCTTGTCTGCCGGTGCCTGAATCAGCGGAAATCGCATCTACTGCATTAAACCCGGCTGCGGGATTTTTCTCTTGTTCTTCCTTCATCATTCATTACTGTGAAGAGATGCCTAATATTCCCAGCCGGTGTTTATCTGCCCGCAGCAACCAGCTACTCGATTAAACCCCGTCTCGCCATTTTTCTCTTGTTCTAGGAGCGAGGCACACCTAGCATTACGCGCAAGTTTGGTTCCGTCGTTGTCCGGGAGCATACTTCGCAGTGACTTGGGATCCCGTTTTTCGCTTCGTGCAACGAATTCCTCGCGGAAGGGTTCTAACCTATGGAGCCCTCGCTAAAGCTTTGCGCCTTCCCGGTGGCGCGCGTAGCGCTGGACGCGCCATGGCCGCGACTCCGTCCGGAAAAGGCATTCCCTGGCATCGCGTCGTCGGTGAGCGTGGCAAAATCCTGATCCGCGAACCTTACGCTTCCCTTCAAAGAAAGCTCCTCGAAAGCGAAGGCGTCACGATCAGCGAGTCTCGCGTAGATCTGAAACGCCACCTTTGGAAACCACCGAAAAAATCCGCTGTGAAACACAGAGCCTCTAAAAAACGTATTCAAAAGTGAAGCCGCGGGACGTCTGCACGCGTGTTGCGAGCCACGCGCGTAACTGCGGTATGCTATACGCGCTTTTCCGGTTGCGCCCCTGTGTGGTGGGGCAATAAACATGGCTAATTCCATTCTTCAGGTGGAAAACCTCGTAAAACGCTACGGTGACGTCGAAGCCGTCCGCGGCGTAAGTTTCACCGTCGAAGAAGGAGAGGTTTTTGGCTTGCTCGGGCCGAACGGCGCTGGCAAGACTAGCACCGTGGAAGTGCTCGAAGGTCTGCGCACGTCGGACGGCGGGCGCGTTTCCGTCTGCGGCCTCGATCCGCAACGCGAATCGTCGGCCCTGAAACACGAGATTGGCGCCGCGTTGCAGTCCACGTCGCTTCCGGACAAGCTTCGCGTGATGGAAGCCCTGCGTCTCTTCGCCAGCTTTTACAAGCGGCGCCGCGATCCGGAAGAGCTGCTCAAGCGCTTCGGTCTGGAAGAAAAGCGCAATACCTTTTACAGCCAGCTCTCCGGCGGACAGAAACAACGCCTGGCTCTCGCCATGGCTCTTGTCAACGATCCCAAAGTCTTGTTCTTTGACGAACCCACCGCCGGGCTCGATCCCCAGGTGCGCCGCGAAATTTACGACATCATCGAAGAATTAAAGCGCGACAAAAAAACCATTGTCATGACCACGCACTACATCGAGGAAGCCGAGCGGCTCTGCGATCGCGTGGCCATCGTGGATCATGGCAAAGTGATCGCCCTCGGCACACCACGCGATTTAAAGGCTCATTCCGGCGGCACCACACGCATCGAAGTCCGCCTTTCGAAACCGGAATCCAACGGCACGCTGAAAAATCTGGAAGGAGCGACGGACGCGCGCGAGGTTGACGGCACTTACGTGATTCACTCCAAACGCCCGCCGCAAACGATCGTCTCCCTGGTGAAGCATCTGGAATCCCAAAACAATGAACTCGTCAGCCTGGAGATCGCTTCACCCTCGCTGGAAGACGTTTTCATCGAAATGACCGGAAGGAGGTTGCGCGATTGACAAACTTCGCCACTCTAACGCGCATGCGCATTCAGCTCACGCTGCGCAATAAGATGTTTTTGTTTTTCAGTGTGGTCATGCCTTTCGGCTTCTTCTTCCTCTACGCCGGTGTTTTCGCAAGGGGCATCCCGCACCTTGTGCGCTATTTTATGGGTCCAGTCCTCGCCCTTACGGTGATGGGCAGCTTCTGGGGACTCAGCGCCGCTCTGGTCATGTTCCGTGAACAGGGTATCCTGCGCCGCTTCCATGTCACCCCTGTAACACCTAGCGACATGCTTGCCTCCAGCGTCGTCGCCAATTTTGTACTCACCTTACCCACTGTTCTCATCGAATTTTTCTTCGCCCGCACCGTTTTTCACGTCACCCAGTTCGGCGACCTTGTCTCGACATTTCTTTTGATCGCTGTTGGGACGGTTTCCTTTGCCTCCATGGGCCTCGTCGTTGCCAGCGTAACCAATACCATGCAGGAAACTCAGGTCATCAATCAGCTCATCTGGCTCCCGCTGATCTTTCTATCCGGGGCTACAGTGCCGCTCGCTTCGCTTCCCCAGGTCGTCAAGCGCGTCGGCCTCTTCCTTCCTGCCACTTATCTCGTCACTGGCCTCCAGACCGCTATCTACTGGGCCTTTGCGCCCTGGAGTGTGGATGTGCTTCTCGCTCTCGCCTCGCTCGCCTTCTGGGGCACTCTCACATTCTTTTTGTCTGCCCAACTTTTTCGCTGGGAGCCCGAGTCTAAGATCCCCCGGCGGGCCAAGCTCCTCGCCGCCGCCACCGCCATTCCTTTTCTTCTCTTGGGCATTTGGGAAAACAGAACCAACCGGACGATCGCGCAGGCCCAAGCTATGTTTGATTCACTTAATGCTCCATCGAAATCTGCTCCGTCCGCCGATTCGCAAAAGTAGCGGGCCGTTGAATTCACGCGCCAAATTGGTTTCGAAGACCAAGGTTTCAATTGCGTTTGGCGCATTGACGCTCCGTCCCGCGTACCGTATTCTGCAATTTCGAGCAACACCACGGCGAGTGGCACCATCGAAACAGGGAGCATCTATGCCGATTCAGGCGACCGAAAAAATCTGGCACAACGGAAAGTGGATCAACTGGAACGACGCCAAAATTCACGTTCTTTCGCACGTGGTGAGTTACGCTTCCGCGGTCTTTGAAGGCATCCGCTGCTACGAAACCAAGCAGGGGCCGGCCATCTTCCGGTTGCGCGAGCACATGCAGCGCTTGCTCAACTCCGCGAAGATTTATCGAATGGAAGTTCCCTACTCCGTCGAAGAGTTGAGCGGCACCGCTACCGAAGTAGTCCGGCTGAACAAAATGAATTCCTGCTACGTCAAGCCGATTGTCTTGCGCGGCTACGGCGAAGTCGGAGTGAATCCGCTCAATTCACCCATCGACGTATACATGGCCTGCTGGCACTGGGGCGCTTACCTTGGCGCGGACGCTCTGTCCAAAGGCGTTGATGTCGGCGTGAGTTCCTGGACGCGCATCGCCCCGAACACGTTGCCGGCCATGTCCAAAGCCGCGGCCAACTACATGAACTCGCAGCTCATTCGCATGGAAGCTTCCTTCAATGGATTTGCCGAGGGCATCGCGCTCGATTCTACCGGCCATGTGAGCGAAGGTTCCGGCATGAATCTTTTCCTGGTGCACGACGGCGTCCTTTACACGCCGCCCCTGGCCACCAGCATTCTCCCGGGAATCACGCGCGACTCCATCGTACAAATCGCCGCGGACCTGAACATCCCATTCAAGGAAGCTGTCATTCCCCGAGAAATGTTGTATATCGCGGACGAAGTCTTCTTCGTCGGCACGGCAGTGGAAGTCACGCCGATTCGCTCCGTGGATCATATCCAGGTGGGCAAGGGCATCGCCGGGCCCATCACCCGCAAGCTGCAGGAAGAATTCTTCGCCGTCACCAGCGGCAGCAAACCCGACCGCCACAACTGGCTCACACCGGTCAGCGCCCCCGTCGTCGCCGCTACGCGCTAGTCGATTTCGCCGCATTTGTCTTTGTAGGGGCGCAGCACCGCTGCTCCGTCCCCTGTCTGACTGCGTGCGATTCCGCCGCGTTGACTCGCTTCACGGTAACCCCTATCATTTCGCGCAGCGGCAATCCCTCTAATGACCGGCGAAACCCTCTCTCACTACCGCATTCTTGAAAAACTCGGTGGCGGTGGCATGGGCGTGGTCTACGCCGCCGAAGACCTGAAGCTCGGCCGCCGCGTGGCTCTCAAATTCCTTCCGGATGCGCTGAATCAGAATCCTCAGGCATTGGAACGCTTCCGCCGCGAAGCGCGCGCTACTTCTGCGCTGAACCATCCCAATATCTGCACGATTCACGATATCGAAGAGCATGAAGGAAAATCCTTCCTTGTCATGGAGCTGCTCGAAGGCGAGACGCTGAAGCAGCGCATTACCGGCCGACCTCTGCCGCTCGACGCGCTCCTCGACATCGGTGTGCAAATCGCCGACGCGCTGGAAGCCGCGCACAGAAAAGGCATCGTCCACCGCGACATCAAGCCCGCGAACATTTTCATGACCGCGCGCGGGCCTGCGAAGCTCATGGACTTCGGTTTGGCGAAGCTCGCGACGGACGGCGCCCCTCCAGGAACTAGCCCGGGCTCGATGGAAGGGGTGACTACCGAGGAAGCGCTCACCAGCCCGGGCATCGCCATGGGCACGGTTGCCTATATGTCCCCCGAGCAAGCTCGCGGCGAAGAGCTTGACGCCCGCACCGACCTCTTCAGCTTCGGCGCCGTCCTCTACGAAATGGCTACAGGGCGAGTCGCGTTCCCAGGACCGACATCCGCGGTCATCTTCCACGCGATTCTCGAACGCACTCCACCAAATCCCAGCGCCGCCAATTCGAATATCCCCCCGCGCTTCGACGAAATCGTTTCGAAAGCACTGGAGAAGGACTGCGCCCTCCGCTACCAAAGCGCCGCGGAAATAAGCGCTGACCTGAAGCGCCTCAAACGCGATTCAGACTCCACGCGAGTGACTGTCGCGCTTCCCGCCGTCGCGCCTCGCAAGCGCATGTCCCTTATGACCAAGGTGGCGATTGTGTTCGGTTCGCTGGTGCTCCTCGCCGGGCTTATCCTACTAGCCCAGCACGGTCTCCAGGAGATTCAGTTGAAGTCGATGGATTCCGTTGCTGTCCTGCCGATCGTAAATGCCACTGGCGATCCAAACTCCGAATATCTAAGCGAGGGGATCACCCAGGAACTCGTCAGCACGCTTTCTCAGATTCCCAGCTTAAAGGTCGTTTCGCTGGCCTCCGCGTATCGTTACAAGGGCAAGTCGATCGATCCTCCCACGGTGGCCCGCGAACTTGGCGTCCACACGATTCTCACGGGCCGCATGTTGCAACGAGGCAACGATCTCTCCATTAGCGCCGAATTTGTGGATGCTGAGCATAACCGCGTCATGTGGAGCAAGCAGTACCAGTGGAAGCTCGCCGATGTCCCCAACGTTCAGGCGGAGATCACCAAGGACATCACCGAAAACCTAAAAATGAATCTGACCGGCGCGCAAGAAACACGCATGGCCCAGCATTCCACTCAAAACTCGGAGGCCTATCAGCTCTATTTACAGGGGCGATTCTACTGGAACAGGCGGACCGCTGGCGGCGTGAACAAAGCGATTGATTTTTTTCAGCAAGCCATCGGGAAAGACCCCAATTTTGCACTGGCGTATTCCGGTCTAGCCGATTCTTATTTTTCTCTCGCGCGCAACACCGCCGTACTATCCCCCAAGGAGGCCGGCGCAAAAGCGCGCCAGGCAGCGGAAAAAGCAATTGAGCTCGACCCTTCCCTGGTCGAGGCTCATACTTCTTTGGCGAACACCCTCCTGGTCTTTGACTGGGATTTTGCGGGCGCCGAGAGGGAATTTCAGCGCGCCGTTGAAATCAATCCGGCTTATCCCTATGCCCATATATGGTTTTCAGAACTCCTTTACGCCACCGGCCGCTATGATGAATCGGTCCAGGAAAACCGGAAGGCTGTGGCGCTGGAGCCGTTCACACCCGTTCTTCGTTACAACCTCGCCATCTCCTTGATGTTTGCTAAGCGCTACGCTGAGTCCGAGAAGGAATTCCGCAAAATTCTCGACATGGACCCGACCTTCTACCTCGCTCACTTTGGTCTCGCCTATGTCTTGGGCCTACAGCAAAATCTTGGAGAAGCCCTGGCGGAAATGCAAAAGGCAGTTAATTCCATGCCTGAATCGTCCTACTTTCGTGGCTTCCTGGGGTACGCCCTTGCCAAAGCCGGCAGGACCGAGGAGTCCCGAGAGATTCTTAGCACCTTGATCGAGGAAGCGAAAACAAAATACGTTTCCTGGCTGGGCATCTCGGATATCTACAAGGGCCTTGGAGAAAAGGATCACGCTCTTGCTGCGCTCGAACTTGCTTATCAGCAGGGGGACACCCGCATGGTTGGCATCCGCGCGCGGGCTGACCTGGATTCGTTTTGGAAGGACGATCCGCGCTTCGCCGAGCTCTTGAAAAAAATCGGCCTCCCTCCGCTGAATTGATGGCGCTTGCTGGCAAATTTGTAGTATCCCAGGCAAGGGTGGCGCTCCGCACGGCATTCCGGCTAGAATGCAGCCGTTCGAATCGGGCGCGCTTCCCTTTCCTTGCATGGAGGATTATCGATGTACAGCACTTCGCAAAAGCTGATCGCCGAATTCATCGGCACCTTTGCGCTGATTTTTTTTGGCGCGGGCTCGATTTGCACCGATCAATACTTGCACGCCACAGGCGGCATCGGCCTTCTCGCCATAGCGCTGGCGCATGGCTTGGCCATCGCCATCATGGTTTCCGCGCTCGGCCACATTTCCGGCGGTCATTTTAATCCCGCGGTCACCATTGGTATCTGGGTCACCAAGCGCCTGAACACCGTGGACGCCATCCTCTATTGGGTAGCGCAGCTTGCCGGAGCGACCGCTGCGGCATTTCTTTTGAAAACCGTCGTTCCTGATGAAACCTGGCGCGCGGTGGCCCTGGGCACACCTGCGCTCGCGAGAGATTTTCCCAGCTGGGCCGGCATGTCCCTGGAAGCAGTCACCACGTTCTTCCTCGTGCTGGTAGTGTTTGCGACGGCGGTGGATGAGAAAGGCACTTTCAAATCGATCGCCGGCTTCGGCATCGGCCTGACCATCACGCTCGGCATTCTGGTTGCGGGGCCGCTCACCGGAGCGGCGCTGAATCCTGCGCGCGCTTTCGGCCCGGCGCTCGCCGCCACCCACTGGGCTCATCACGGCGTTTATTGGGTTGGCCCGCTCGCCGGAGGCTTTTTGGCCGGCCTGCTCTACGATTCCCTCTTTTTGAAGAAAGCCTAATCCAGCGCTTGCCGCGACTAGAAGCCAAAAACTGATAACCCACAGCTGAAGGAAATCCCGTCCTTCGTACAGTTAACTAGCGCGCAACCTGTCTCCGCGGCTTGCTTGCCCACCCTCCCCTCGAGTGCTAGCGTTGCCTATTAGTTGCATTCTTGCGGGGTTCATAGACTATGGCTGTCAGCGTTGACGATCTCCTCCGCCGCGCGGTGGAAAACAAAGCTTCCGACTTACACCTGAAAGTCGGCAATCACCCTTATTTGCGCGTGGACGGCCTGCTCACTCCTCTGACCGACGTGCCTCGCATCACTCCGGAAGAAATGCTCTCCATGGCGTTCAGCATGATGACCAACCGCCAGAAGCAAAAGTTCAAGGAAACGGCGGAATTGGACATGGCTTACGGCGTCGCCGGCCTGGGACGCTTCCGCGTCAACGTTTTCCAGCAGCGCGGAAACGTCGGCATGGTGCTGCGCGTCATTCCCACGAAAATTCGCACCACGGAAGAATTGAATCTCCCCGCCGTCATCACCAAGATTTGCGAAGAACAGCGCGGCTTGGTGCTGGTCACGGGAACCACTGGTTCCGGTAAGTCCACCACGCTGGCCGCGATGATCGACCGCATCAATGCCAACCGCGCCGACCACCTGATCACCATCGAAGACCCCATCGAGTTTCTCCACCGCGACAAAAAAAGTTTCATCAACCAGCGCGAAGTCGAAGTGGACACCGCGAACTTTTCTACTGCCTTGCGCGCCGCTCTTCGTCAGGACCCCGACGTAATTCTGGTCGGCGAAATGCGCGACTTGGAAACGATTTCCACCGCGCTGCTGGCCGCGGAAACCGGCCACCTGGTGCTATCCACTCTGCACACACTCGACGCCACGGAAACCATTCAGCGCATCATCGCCGTCTTCCCGCCGCCGGAGCAGAAACAGATTCGCTTGCAGCTGGCAGCCACGCTGAAAGCCGTCGTCTCGCAGCGACTCGTTCGCCGCTCCGACGATAAGGGCCGCGTCCCTGCCGTCGAAGTGATGATCGCCACCGGCTACATCCGCGATTGCATCATCAACGCGGACAAAACGCGCCTGATCCACGACGCCATCGCCGCCGGCACCAGCCAGTACGGCATGCAGACATTCGATCAGTCGCTCTTCGAGCTTTATTCCAAGCAGCTTATCACCCTTGACGAAGCCCTCGCGCGCGCCTCCAACGCCGACGAATTCAAGCTGCGCATCCAGGGTATTCGCTCTGCCTCCGACGCCGCCCGCGAAGAAATGGCCTCGCAAATGGCCGACTTCGAGCGCTTCGCAAGAAAGTAGTTTGGAGTGCGGCAGCCAAGCTGCCGCTTTTCCTACATCAAAATGAAGAACAGCTACTCAATTGCGATTGCCCGCGTCGCTCCGGTTCTCGTTCTTTTCTTGGCCTTCTGCGCCGCTACGAAGGCTGCCAACCCATGTGACGTCTCGAACCTGCCCCAGCAAATCCGGACCAAGCTTGAGAAGAACTATGCTGACTGGCAGCCGGAGAGAGTTGAAAACCTATACGAGGACGATCGCCCGCTCTGGACTAAGGCCCATCCTGACGACTGTCCGGGAATTGCGATCGGGCATTTCGAGTCAAAGGCAGAACTTTCCTATGCGCTTCTTTTAATTTCGAGACCTGATCGCAAGCGCTTAGGGTTCCGGCTCGTAGTATTCTCCCGAACTGGACCTTCCGCTCTCTACGTTCCGCATCTGGTCACCGACTGGAATATCGGCCTCTTCTATCAGGGTTCAGGCCAAGCAATTTCAACGGTTCCCCCAGGCCACTATGAAGAAGCAATTGGCCCCAAGAAGGTACGAACGGACCTGGATGCGATTTCCTTAGAAGACTTCGAAAAAGGTATTGCCGTTTACTACTGGAAACTCGGCCGCTATCACGAGCTAATAACTTCTGAGTAGAGAATCCGCCACTTCCTCTTCGCGCTTTCTCAGCGCCCCTGCATCTCTGCGTTATCTTTTTCTTCTCCTTTCAACTCTAGACTTTCAACCCTCCCACTAGCCACTCGCCGCTTTCTCTTCTATGCTTCCTGCATGTTTGGGAAGCCGCGCCAGCTTGAAACGGAATCGGAGCTATACGACGCCGCGCTACGAATTTTGCTGCGCCGCGCGCATTCCGTCCACGAAATGAAGAAAAAGCTCGAGCGCCGCAGCGACAACAAACTGCTCGTTCAACTGGTGATGGCTCGCCTGAAAGAAAAC
>Ga0307471_100001456_pt1 | contig 12920 bp, 10 predicted proteins | sample atmos_gasesAM3C__2_FD_204566 | JGI IMG/M metagenome (GOLD analysis project Ga0307471, IMG submission 204566) | Hardwood forest soil microbial communities from Morgan-Monroe State Forest, Indiana, United States - atmos_gasesAM3C_515 | ecosystem: Environmental > Terrestrial > Soil > Temperate... | reverse complement strand
TTGGCTCCTACACGCACGAGAATTGGATTCCCGATCGCGACGCCTACATCGTCGGCGCGCAGCGCCGGGCGGGCGCGATCATCGTGGGGAAGACAACAACCCCCGAGTTCGCCCACACCTTGCTGACCGACAGCCCGCTGTGGGGTGTCACGAGAAACCCGTGGAATCTCGAGCGCACGCCTGGCGGCTCATCCGGTGGCAGCGCCGCGGCGGTCGCGGCTGGTTGCGTGCCGCTCGCCGAAGGCACCGACATGGGAGGGTCGGTGCGGATCCCCGCCGCGTGGTGCGGCATCGTGGGCTTGAAGCCCGGATTGGGTCGCATCCCGATGGATACCTTACCTGGACTTTTCGACCTGATCTCGCACCACGGCCCGCTGGCCAGCACGATCGACGACGCGCGACTGTTCCTGCAGGTGACCCAGGGGCCGGACGACGCCGACATCCTTTCCGTCCCCTGCCCGCTCGACCTGGACTCGCCGGTTCCAGCGTCGGTCGAGGGTCTCCGTCTCGCGCTGTCGATCGACCTTGGGCTGTGGGCGGTCGATCCGGCCATCGAGAGCGCGGTCCGCGCGGCGGCCGCCGCTCTGTCTGCGGCGGGTGCCGTGGTGGAGGAAGTCGAGGTCAACGTGACGCGCAAGGACGAGGACGTCTGGGTCGATCTCTGGAGCGTCTTCATGGCGACCTACTACGGTCACCTGGTTGAGACGTACGCGACGAAGATGGACCCGGAGGTTCTCGAGCTGATCGAACGCGGCAACAAATTGAGCGCGGTGCAGCTCAAAACGCTCGAGCTCGAGCGGACGGCGCTCTGGCGCCGGCTCACGCCCGTCTTTGCGTCGCACGATGCCCTCCTCTGCCCCAGCATGTCTGCCGGGCCCAGTCCCGCGGCGAAGGCCGACCGGCCCAAAGATCCGGCAGACGATGGGCGCTACCACGCCGCCGACATGACCGGCGTCTTCAATCTGGTGGCTCCCTGTCCGGCGCTATCCGTTCCCTGTGGCTGGGACCTGGAAGCCCTCCCGATCGGGCTGCAAGTGGTCGGTCGGCGCTGGCGGGAGGACACCGTCCTTCGGATCGGCCGGGCCGTCGAGCTGGCCATGCCTGGCGCATTTCGCCGGCCACCCATCTAGCCCGCGAGACTCAGCCGAGGCTCCGCAGGGGAGCGCTCTGCCGAGCGTCGACATTCGTATGCGAGGCGTGCTCCTCGGCGCGACGGTGCTCTTCCTGCTGGGCTCGCTCCCTGCCTGGGCGGAGACGACCGCGGCCGACACTCCGGTCGTGACACCCGTGCAGGCGGGTGGCATCCTCGATGAAGCGTGGGGCCGTCGCGAAGATGCGCTCGCGCAGCGAAACCGCACGGTCCTTGCCTCGGTCGACGAGGGCCCGGCCCTTGCTCAAGACCTCGCCTGGATGGACGGCCTCGAATCTGAGCATCCAGCCGGCTCCGGGCGGCGCGGGCTCGTCGGCCAGAGCGTCCTGGTGCCCCGTCAGCTCAGTTATCCGGCCTTCTTCGTGGCAGCAACCCGGGTCACCAACGCTCCAGATCCGACCGGGCATTACTTTTTCTGGACCGCCCTGGTCGTGGTGGTTCGCGATGACCAGGCGTCCCCCTGGCGAATTCGCCTCGAGAGCTGGGCGAACGGGCCGGCCGAGGCAACCCGGCTCGAACAACTCCTGACGGCCGGCTCACCCGAAGGCTTCGCGGCCCCGCCCGGCCCGTTGGGAATCTCGCCCGAGCAATTTGCCGACCCGCTCAGCCTCCGCTACCGTTCCTTCGCGGCGCAGCCAGTCGATCCGCGCAATCTGTTCGCGACCACCCTCCCAAGCGGTTCGCAGCTCGTGTGCTTTGCGCGCCAGTACCTTGAGCGGGAAGACCGCGCGTGGTGGAATCCCGCCAAGGCGAGTGCCAACGATGTACGGGGGATTCCCGAAGGCGCCTACCGCCAGTTGACCTCCACCTACCAGTCTCAGGACTGCGCGCTTTTCGATTCAGCGTCGGGTGGCGTTCCTGTCCTGACCAGGAACGAGTCCTATGTCTCCCACCACGAGGTACCGGCGGTGCCGCCTCCATGGTTGCCGGTCGCGATCGTCGGGATCCTTCTGACGTTGGGCCTGGCGGCGGCCGTGTGGCGCTTGCGGCTCTCGACGTCTCCCAGCCAGGCAATCGAGCCCGAAGTCATCTCCCTCGGGGCGCTCGAGCGCCAGCTGGCGCTGGCGGCGGCCGTGCAGGTCCTGATGGTGTCGTTCATCGTCATCGAGGCAGAGCGGTGGCTCGTTCCCAACGCCCCTTTCCTCGCCGCAGCCCTTGCGGTGATGGTGCTGCTGCAATTTTTCTGGCGCTTGATTCCGCACCGGCGAACGCTGAGGTGTTCGGCGCGGATCCTGGTGCGACGACCGCTGGCCGAGGTCGTTGCCTTTGTCGGGGATCTGCGCAATGAGCCAAAGTGGCAGCCCCTGATGGTCGCGGTTGAGCCGTTGCCCTCGGAGGGTTCCGCATCGCAACGCCGCTACCGCTCGACGCAGCGTCTCGGTGACGCGATCGTCCTGGAGTACGAGAGCCGCATCACCGAAACGGCCGGCCTGCAACCGGTCATCATGGCTACCCTCGTCGGCCGATGGTTCCCCGACCAGGCCGAGTGGCGCTTCCATCCCGTTGCTGAAGGGACCGTCGTTACGCTCACGCGCCGATCGCAGATGGGCCCGCTGCGCGCGATTTCTCACGCCAGCCTCGACGGGCCGAACCGTCTGAACCGCGCCTTCACCATCGGCGACCTGAACGGGCTCCAGCAAGCGATGAGCGGCGACGCGCCGGCCGCCCCGCCGGGCGCGGCCGAGCCCCAGCTGTCCCAGCAGTACGGTTGGCTGCGCCGGCTGCCGGTCATCGGGCACTCCGACCTGGCCATCTCGATCGCCAGCTTCATCGGGTGCTGGGTGCTCTACTCGCGCCTCATGGGCGATTGGTTCGCGACCGGCATCATGCTGATGCTGCTCGTGCACGAGCTCGGCCACTACATCGAGGGGAAGCGCGTCGGCCTCGCGACACGCCCGCCCGTTTTCGTCCTGCTCGGGGCGTTCGTCACGCTCATGGGCGAGAAGATCGACGGGCTGATGCACGCCCGGATCTCCCTCGCCGGCGGCCTTGCGGGCGGCCTGGCGACGGCGGTCACGCTGGCGCTCTATGTCCTGACCGGCTCTCCCCACCTGTTGCCCTGGGTCGCCGCCGGCGCCGCCGCCAACCTCTTCGGCAGCCTGCTCCCCTTCATTACGGTCGACGTCGAGGCGATCTTGCTGGTCGTGGGCCGGTGGCTGCCCGCGGTCGGCCTATTCGCCGCCCTTGTCGCCGGTGCGGCGGCCGTCGCCCTCGGCGTGGCCGACCCGCTGATTCCGGCGATCGTGTTTCTCGCCTTCGTCGTTCTCCGGTTGCGCTACCCGGGCCGCTGGCAGCGAGAGCAGGGCACCCTCTCCACCCGGGCACGCCTGGTGATCGCCGGCGCCTGGCTCATGCTGGTCGCGTACCTCTCTGTTGTGTTCTTCCTGACCACCGGCTGGCTCGTCTGAGCTGAGATCGTGGGTTTAGGCGTAAGCCAAAGCTGGTACACTTGTTCGCGACCTCCCAGATTCTGAGGTCGCCCGCTCTCGGTTCTCCTCCCCGTTCCTAAACGGTGTCCTGAAGATCGCGGCCAACACAAAGATAGGTAGAGGGGACCGAGGAGTACCCTCTTGACAACGACGTTTGCTGACCTGGGCGTAAATGCCCGTCTCCTGACCGCCCTCGCCAAAAACTCGATCGACACCCCCGTGACCGTGCAGGTCGAAGCCATTCCACCCCTGCTTCGCGGTCGCGATGTCGTCATCCAGGCGCCAACCGGCTCCGGAAAGACGCTCGCCTTTATCCTGCCGATCGTGGAACGGCTGATCGCCGTCAAAGGCCCCGGGCCGCGGGCGCTGGTCGTCACGCCCACCCGTGAGCTCGCCATCCAGGTGGACCGCGTATTCCAATCCCTGGCAACCGGCCTCAAATCGGCCCTCGTCTACGGTGGCGTCGGCTATGCCACCCAGGAGCGCGACCTCAAGGCCGGTGTCGACCTCGTGGTCGGGACGCCCGGTCGCATCCTCGACATGGTCTCGCGGCGACGCCTGTCGTTGAGTCGAGTGCAGTTCCTCGTGCTCGACGAAGGCGACGAGATGCTCGACGCCGGCTTCGCGCCCGACGTGGAGCGCATCATCGAGCTGACCTACCAGCCCCAGATGGCGCTGGCATCGGCGACGATGCCCGATTGGGTGAGCCGCATGATCCAGCGTCACCTCGACGACCCGGTCAGGGTCGTGGTTTCCGCGCCGGCCGAGGAGGCCCTCGAGCACGGACTCTTGCGCGTCGCCCGTCCGGAAAAGCTGCGCACCCTGAGCAAGCTGCTTCAGGGTCACCGCGGCTCCGCCATCGTCTTCGGGCGCACCAAGCACGGCGTTCGCAAGCTGAGCCGCGACCTGCGCAATCTCGGCCACGACAGCGCCGACCTGCAGGGCAACCTTTCGCAGAACGTCCGGGACCGCACCATGGATGCCTTCCGCGGCCTCCGCACCAACGTGCTGGTCGCCACCAACGTCGCGGCCCGCGGCCTCGACATCAGCCACGTCGACCTGGTGATCAACTACGACCTCCCCGACTCGCCGCAGTGGCTCACCCATCGCGTCGGCCGCACCGCCCGCATGGGCGTCAAGGGCCGCGCCCTCACCTTCGTCACCCCCGAGGACGAGGCGGCCTGGCGCATGCTGCGTCGCCAGGGTGCGCCCGCCCTGCCAGAGCTGGACGTGCGACACCTGCTGGCGGAAGGCGATTGGCGCTACCTCGCGGCTTCGCTGGTCGAGCCGGAGCCTCGGGTTCGCGCCGCGCGCGTCACACCGGGGCCGTCCGGTACCGCCCGTCCGGCGCAATCGTGGAACCGCCGTCGTCGCCGTCCTCGCGGGCGCGGGCCCTATCGATCCGACCAGCGCCCCGCCTCCGCGGGCGCTTAATCTAAAGCAACGGCGGATGAACGACACAGCGGGGTGAGCTGATGGCAAAGAGCTCGGTCAGCGAGGTGCACACGACCCAGGGCCTGGATTTCATCCGGGAGCTTGGGCAGCAGTTGCGAGTCGACAGCATCCGGGCCAGCACCGCCGCCGGTTCGGGCCATCCCACGTCGTCGATGTCGGCGGCGGACCTGATGGCCGTGCTCATCACCCGTTATTTCCACTACGACTGGAACGACCCGAAGCAGCCCAACAACGACCACCTGATCTTCTCTAAGGGTCATGCGTCGCCCTTGCTCTACGCCATCTTCAAGGCGGTCGGCGTGGTCAGCGATGACGAGCTCCTCACCTTCCGCAAATTCGGGTCGCGGCTCGAGGGACACCCGACCCCCATCCTGCCCTGGGTCGACGTCGCCACCGGGTCGCTCGGGCAGGGGCTGCCGATCGCCGTCGGCGTGGCGCTCGCCGGCCGCAAGCTCGACCAGCTCCCCTACCACGTCTGGACCCTCACCGGCGACAGCGAGCTGTCCGAGGGGTCGATCTGGGAAGGGCTCGACAAAGCGGGCTTTTACGGACTCTCGAATTTCACCGCCATCTTCGACATCAACCGTCTCGGCCAGCGCGGCCCCACCGAATACGAGTGGGAAACCGATGTCTACCGTGACCGGGTGCAGGCCTTCGGCTGCCGGGCCATCGTCATCGATGGCCACGACCTGGAGCAGATCGACCAGGCACTGAAGCAGGCTCGCGAGGCGACGGCGAAGCCGACCGTCGTGATCGCGCGCACCATCAAGGGCAAAGGCTTCAGCGAGATCGAGAACAAAGAGAACTGGCATGGCAAGGCGTTGCCCGCCGACATGGCGGAGCGCGCCATAACCGAGTTGGGCGGCGTGCGCCATCTCCGCGTCGATGGGATCAAGCCCGAACCCGGCGAACCCGCCATCAAGGACGCCAGGGTCGAGATCACGCTCCCCACCTATAAGAAGGGTGACAAGGTGGCGACGCGCAAGGCGTATGGCGACGCGCTCAAGGCGTTGGGGGCCCGTCCGGCGGTCGTCGCCATGGACGGGGAGGTCAGCAACTCGACCTTCGCCGAAGAGTTCGCCAAAGCGTACCCCGACCGCTACTTCGAGATCTTCATCGCCGAGCAGCAACTGGTCGCCACCGCCGTCGGGATGAGCGTGCGCCACTACATCCCGTTCGCCTCGACCTTCGCGGCCTTCTTCAGCCGGGCCTACGACTTCATCCGCATGGCGGCGATCTCGCAGGCGAACATCCGGCTTTCCGGCTCGCACGCCGGTGTCGAGATCGGCGAGGACGGCCCGTCGCAAATGGCGCTCGAAGACCTGGCGATGATGCGGGCGATCCACGGCTCGACCGTCCTCTATCCGTCGGACGCCACCTCGACCGCCCAGCTGGTCGCGGCGATGGCCGACCATCCGGGAATCAGTTATCTGCGTACCACCCGCGGCGCGTACCCCGTGCTCTACGAGCAGGGGACGAAGTTCCCCATCGGGGGGTCGAAGCTGGTCCGCAGCGATCCCACCGACCGGGTGGTTCTGATCGGGGCGGGTGTCACGGTCCACAATTGCCTGGTGGCGGCCGACGAGCTCGAGCGCGAAGGCATCAAGACGCGCGTCATCGACCTCTACAGCGTGAAGCCCGTCGACAAGGTGACGCTGCAGGAGGCGGCGGCCCTGACGCGCGGCCGACTGGTGGTGGTCGAGGACCATTACCCGGAGGGCGGGGTCGGCGCGGCTGTGATGGAGGCCCTCGCGTCGGACATGGATCCGCCGCGGATCGTGCACCTCGCGGTACGCGGACTGCCGGGTTCGGGGAAATCGGCGGAGCTGATGGATAAGGCGGAGATCTCGGCGCGGCACATCGTGGCGGCCGCCAGACGACTCTACGGAATATAGGAGGTATGGCATGGCCGTTCTGAAAATCCTGGAGCTGGTGGGGACCTCGAAGGAAAGCTGGAGCGACGCGGCCCGCGAGGCCGTCAATGAGGCGGCAAAGACTGTCCGCGGAATCGAGACGGTCGAGGTGGTGTCCTCGAAGGCGGTCGTCCAGAACAACCGCCTGTCGGAGTACCAGGTGCAGGTTCGTATCGGCTTCCGCATCGAGCGCGCGGCTGCCAGCACCTCGAAGAAAAAGGCGTAAGGGCGCTACCCGTCATGTTGCGAAGCCTCTTCGGCTCAAAGGCTCACGCACGCGTCTTCATGCCGCCTGGGCTGACGCTGCCGGCCAGCGTAGTCGAGGCTCACCGGCGGCGGCATCCGGCGGCGCGTGGCCAGGCCAAGGCCGGGCAGACGCAAAATTTCATCGTCTTCACCGACGGCACGGCGGACGGCGATGCCGCGGCCCAGGCGATGCTGGCCAAAGCGGAGGCCGACTACGCCGCCACGCAGGTCTGGTTCGGGGGACTGACACCACCGGGGCTGCCCTTTTATGTCTACGCGGACCCCAATGCGGGCGGCGCGTATCACATGACCTGCGCCGGCACCGACATCCACGTCCTCTCGGACCCGGTGCGCGCGCCGGGGTTCCTGACCGCGGAGATCGTCGAGGTGTTCCAGGCGGCCATCAACAACGGCTGGGACTGCGCCGTCACCAACGGCGAATCTCTCTCGCGCGTGCTCGCCTTCGAGCGCCATCCGGAAATCGCGACGGAGTTCAACCCGACGGAGCAGGACTGGTGGTCGCAGGGCCACGGCGATTACGTCAACGACAACACCGCCGGTGACACGGACCAGATCGCCTCCGGCTGCGGCGATCTCTTCCTCTACTACTTGCACTCCCAGCTGACCTTCGATTGGACGACGGTCTGCGGGGCCGGCGGCTCGACATTGGGAGCGACCTACCAGGCGTTGGCCGGCTACGACCCGCAACAGGGGTTCAACGATTTCATCGCGGCGCTGACCACCATCGACCAGGGCGGCACGCTCGCGCTACCCCCGTCCGGTAATCCCTTTCCCATCAAGACCTAACTCAGTACGGCAGCTCGTCCTCTTCCATGCCGAAGTGGTGGCCGACTTCGTGCCGCATCGTTTCGCGCACCTCTTCCGCCAGCTCGCGATCGTCGCTCACGACGTTCTCGTGGTTGCGCTGGTAGAGGATGATTCGCTCCGGCAGGCCGTGCTCGAGCACCGTGGCCTCCTCGTAGAGGCCGAGCAAGTCCGGGTCTTCACCCTCCCGAACCGCGTCGATGTCGGGCAGGTCGTCGACCACGATCATGGTGTTCGACATCTGCGCCTGGAAGGCTTCCGGGATGCCGGCGAGCGCCTCCTCGGCGAGGCGGGCAAAGTGGTTGCGCGAGACGCGGTGGGGAACCCCGTAGGTCTGCGGCCGCAGCACGGCCGCGCGTCGAAAGGCCGTAACGGACTCATCATTGCGCAGCCAGACGCGGACTCTGCCGAGCAGGTTCCAGGTCGCGGCATCCTCGTAAACGGCGAGCGCCTTCTGTGCGAAATCGGCGGCCAGCGGCATGTCACCCGCGCGGTAGGCTAGGCGGGCGCCGAGCCGCAACCAGCCGGCGTCCACCGGTTCCGGCAGGGCGCGAAGCTCCTCCAGCGCCTGCGAAAACCTTTCGGCGATTGTTGCGATCGCGCCATCCGCGTCACCGTCGCGAGCCTGTTGTAGACCTTTCACCACGCGGTCTCGAAGGCTCGGCGCGCCGCCGCGGAACCAGCGGCTAAGCGGCATGCCCGTTACGGTCGGCGGCCTGCAAGCCTGCATTCAGGACCCCGTTACATGGGCAATGGGCCAGCAGACGACGATGAACGCCCACGACTTCGAGAAGCACGTGATGAAGCGCCTGGTCGCGCTGCGCCCGGGTTGGACGGTCAAGAAGGGGCCGGAGCCTTTTCAGCTGACCATTCGTCGGGTCCGCGAAGGCGACCTGCGTTTCAACCTCGACGCGTTCTACCAGCAGTACCGCGAGCAACCGGGTGCGCTCGACCGGCTTTTCGCCGCGCGCCTGCGCCGTCTCGACCAGGAGTGTGACAGTGAGGCGCTCTTCGGCGCCCCGTTGATCCTGCCGGTACTGCGGCCGGCGAGCTTCCTCGAGTCGGCGGGCGGGCCAGTCGTCTACCGCCGGATGCTCAACGACATGGTCGTCACCTACGCCGCCCACTACGCGCAGGGCATGCGCTACCTCCTGCCCCAGGACCTGGCGGCCTGGAATGTCGGGCGGGACCACGTGGAAGTCATCGCGCTGTCGAACCTGGCGCTGATGTTCCGCAATGGCATGAAGTTCACCGGCCTGGAAACCGACAAAGAAGGCCGTTCCAAGATGCTGATGTTGAGCTACGTCGACCCGCGGCCGTACGGAGCGGCGCTGATGCTGCTCCCCGAGGTCTGGGCCTGGCTGGAAGAGATGCTGGAGGACGTGCCGGTCGTCGGTGTGCCCGAGCGCGGCTCGCTGATCGCCGCCGGACAGCAGGCGCAGCTGATGGGACGGCTCCGCCACGACGTCCAGGAACGTCACCGCGAAGCCGCCTTCCCGGTGTCCGACCGCCTCTACTGCGTCGACGGCGGTCGCATCCGCCAGTACGCTCGCTAGCGCGGTCTCGCGGCGCCGGCCGCCATTACACATACCCCGGGTAGCCCGGGTGCGGGTCCGGATGGTCGCGGGGCCGCAGCAGGAGAGCGAGGACCAACCCGCTGACGAAACCGCCGATATGCGCGAAGAACGCGACCCCGCCGCCTGAGACGCCGATGTTCAGGAACGCCTGCAGCGCGTTCAGGGCGATCCAGTAGCCGATGAAGATGTAGGCCGTCAGCGTGACAAAGAAGAAGGGAAAGATGAAGGTCAGCACGCGCGCCCGCGGGAAATAGAGCACGTACGCCGCCAGGATGCCCGAGATGGCGCCGCTCGCGCCCAGCATCGGCACGGTCGACGCCGGGTTGATGGCGATCTGCAGCAAGCTGCCGGCGATCCCCGCGGCGAAGTAGATGATGATGAACTTGATCTCGCCGATCCGGTCCTCGACGTTGTTGCCGAAGATCCAGAGGAACAGCATGTTGCCGCCGACGTGCAGCAGGTTGGCGTGGAGGAACATCGAGGTGATCAGCGTGCCGAGGTGCCGCCCTGCCGTGATGTCGGCCGGGATGACAGCGTAGCGGGCGATGGCGTTCTCATCCATCACCGGGTTTTGCGCCAGGTAGAGATAGACCGCGAAATTGATCAGGATCAGGCCCCATGTCAGGAGCGAAGGGCGGCGGGTGGGGTTGTAGTCGCGGAGGGGAATCACGAGGCGAGCGCCCGGGGCATGAGCTTGGCGTCCTCCAGCAGGCGCCGAAAGGCGGGGAGCTCGCTCGCGGCGAGCGGGGGCAGCGGCATTCTCGGGTCGCCATGGTCGTAGCCCAACAGCCGCAGGCCGGCCTTCAGCCCTGGGACGCCGTAGCCGCCGCTCAAGGCCTCACCGAGCGGCGCGATGGTGCGCTGCAGCTGGCGCGCCTCGTCGGGGCGTCGCCCGAGCCATGCCTTGCGGATTCCGGCGGAGGCGTGCGGGGCGAGGTTGGCGAGGGCGGCGATCGCGCCGTCTGCCCCCGCGTCCAGCGCGTCCACCAGCTTCTCGCCCGCGCCGGCGAGCAGCAGGAAGTCCGGCCCGAGGCTCACGCGCAACCCGGGGAGCCGCGCGATGTCACCGGATGAGTCCTTGAGGCCGGCGATGTTGGCATGCCCCGCCAGCCTCACGATCCATTCGGCGCCAAGGTCGTAGCCCATGTGCTGCGGCACGTTGTAGATCAGGATCGGGATGGGGCTCGCCTCGGCGACGGCGTGGAAGTGCGCGCGCAGCGCCTCCGGCGTGAGCTGACGCTTGAAGTAGCTGGGGGCGATTACAAGCGCGGCCTCGGCGCCTTCCGCCGCCGCCGCTCGAGTCCGCTCGATGGTCGCCCGCGTGGATTCCGCGCCCGTCCCGGCGATGAGACGGAGCGGCGCCGGCAGACCGTGGCGCACCCAACCGATCCACTGCAGCCGTTCGGATTCGGTCAACTGCGCGGCCTCGCCGTTCGATCCCAGCGCCACCACGCCGTCCAGTCCGCCGTCTTTGAGGAACTCGAGAAAGCCCGGCGGCGGCGGCCGCAGTGCGCCATCCTCGGCGAAGGCCGTCGCGATCGGCGGGAAGATCCCGGCAAGCCAGGGAGCGCCCATCTGGCGATTCTATGGCGTTGTTACGCAGTCGCGACGGCATTGTCGCTGCGTGCCGACCCGTCCCGACGAGCGTATTAACAGACCGCTGATAGCCTCACAGCGACCGTGCCCGACACGCCTCCCCTGTTGCCCCGCCGCTACACCCGTCGTTCCTTCCTTGACCGTGGGCTCCGCCTCGGCCTTGGCGTGACCGGGGGCGTCACGCTCGCCTCCCTGCTGGACGCCTGCGCGACCGGATCGGGCGGCACAGCCCCCACGCCGCCACCCGGCGCCACGGTCATCCGGGCCCTGCTCTTCGACCAGGTTGGCTATGACCCAACCGTGCTGCAGGCGCTGGCGAACTCGTTCCGCACGCTTCAGGGCAACAAGGTGTTCGTCTCCATCGAGACCGCGCATTACCGCGAGCTCTACGAGAGCATCCTCGCGGCCGGGCTGTCCAAACCGGCGCCCTATGATGTCGTCGCCGTCGATCAGGTCTGGGTGCCGGAGCTGGCGAACCGCCGGCAGCTGCTGAGCCTCAAGGACCAGATTCCGGACGATGCCCGCTCCGACATCATGCCGAGCCTGCTCGATGCGTTTTCCTACAAGGGGACGAACTGGGCGATGCCGCACGTGCTCAACGTGCAGAGCCTCTATTACAACAAGAGCCAGCTGCGCGCCGCGGGTTTCAATGACCCGCCGTCAACCCTGGAGGACTGGTACACGCAAATGCTGGCCTTGCGCCGTCGCGGGCTGGTTCCCTACACCGACTCCTGGGCGCAAGATGAGGGCTTGGTGTCGGACTTCGTCCGAATCGCGGCACAGTTTGGCGGCGACCTGTTCGATGCCAACGGAAAGCCGCTGTTGCTGCAGCCGCCGGCGCAGCGCGCCGCCGCCTTCATGCGGCAGCTGATGGACGATCGCCTGGTCCGTGCCGACGCCGCGGCCAGCACCGAGCCGGACGCCATGCGGGCCTTCCTCTCGGGCGGGGTGACCTATACGACGAACTGGAACTTCGTCTGGGGCGCGATGAACGACCCCCTCTACTCGCAAATCGTCGGACAGGGGTCGGTCGCACCCGTCCCGGCGGCGGTCTCAACCGGAACGCGCGCGGCTTCGGTGAGCGGCTACCTGGGACTCTCGGTGCTTGCCAACACCGCCCACGCCGACCTGGCCGTCGCCTGGCTTCGTTATCTCACCAGCCCGGAAGTGCAGGCGCAACAGACGGGCGAGCTTCCCATCTGGACCTCGCTGCAGAACTCCGCCGACCTGCGCAAGGCGAATCCACAAATCGGCGTCTTCATCGCGAACCTGGCCAACGCCCGCCCGCGGCCGAAGCTCACGCACTACGTCGAGGCGTCATCGGTGCTGCAGCGGCACCTCCACGACCTGGTGCTCGGCACCGCCAGCCCGACGAATGCGATGGCTCAGGCCCAGGCGGACCTGATCGCCCTCCAGGCACGCTTCTCCAGCTGACCCGATCGGATCGGGCTACGATGGAAACAGTATGCCGCAGGACGCCGCCTTCTACCGGATCGGCCTGATCGAAAGCATCATCCTGCTGCTGTTCCTCCTGCTCGCGTTTGGCGCGCTCACGGTGATGATGCGCGAGCGCTGGCTCGCCCTGGGCGCGACGGAGTCGCTCCTGGCGCGGCTGGCCGCGGCCGCCCTGGTGGCCTCGGTCGCGGTTGGCGGACTCAGCGGCGTGGTCCTCAACCTCCTCCAGGGGAGCGCCTTTTCCGATACCACGCTGTCGGCCTCCGCGTCACGC
>Ga0307471_100001455_pt1 | contig 12920 bp, 9 predicted proteins | sample atmos_gasesAM3C__2_FD_204566 | JGI IMG/M metagenome (GOLD analysis project Ga0307471, IMG submission 204566) | Hardwood forest soil microbial communities from Morgan-Monroe State Forest, Indiana, United States - atmos_gasesAM3C_515 | ecosystem: Environmental > Terrestrial > Soil > Temperate... | reverse complement strand
TGGAGAATTTCTTTGTACGGTTTGGAGGGTAGTTCCAGAATCACCGAGAGCATCATATCATCGGGCGCAAAAGAAGTGTGCCGGTATTCGAAAGAAATTTGATGGCCCCGGAGGACTTCGATCTTGCGGCTGGCGGCGCGGTAGAGCTTCACTTCCCGGACGTAGGTGCCGATCTGCATGCCGTAGGCCCCGGCATTCATGCGCAGCGCGCCGCCGACGGTGCCGGGAACGCCGATAAGTCCTTCCATCCCGCCGAGATCGTTCTTGGCGCAGAAGGTGATCATGCGGCCAAGATCGGCAGCGGCGTCGACATGCGCAAGGTTGCCCTCGAGGACGACATCAGGCTCCGGGCCGACGAGTTGCAGGACCACCCAGGACAACTCCCCGTCGCCGACGAGCAGGTTGGAGCCGCCGCCGAGGAACTTGTGGGGAATGTCGTTCGAATCGAGGAGACTCAGCAGATCAGGAAGGCCTTCGTGCTTCTTGATGCGAAGCAAGTCCGTCGATCCACCGATGCCGAGCGAAGTGAGGCTGGCAAGAGCAGCGCTGTGCTGCAGCTCGACTTGGAGCTCCGCGAGTTTCGCCGCGACTGTGGGATTGCTAATGCGCATGAGGCGTCGGATGCTCCGTTCCCAGCAAAACCATGAATTCGTTGCTCGCCCGGCTGATATTGCCAGCACCAATGGTGAGGATCGCGTCCCCAGGATGCGCCTGTTTCAGCAGGTACTCGATGCCTTCCTGCATCGAGCGAAAATAGTGAACGTTCTTGTGACCGGCATCGCGAATGGCGGTGGCGAGGGATTCACTTGTGACGCCGGGGATGGGTGCTTCACTGGCGGCGTAGATATCGAGCAGGGCGAGAATGTCGGCTTGATTGAAGGCACTGCGGAAATCGTCCCAAAGATGCTGGGTGCGGGTGTAGCGATGCGGTTGAAAGAGCACCAGAAGGCGATTGAACTTGCAGCCGCGCGCGGCTTCGAGCGTGGCGCGAATCTCAGCCGGGTGATGGCCGTAGTCATCGACGACGGTAATGCCATTAACTACGCCCTTGACGTCAAAGCGGCGGCCGACCCCGGCGAATTTGAAGAGGCCTTCACGGATCAGGTCGGACGGGACGTTCAGATAAAGGGCGACGGCAGCTGCGGCCGCTGCGTTGCGGACATTGTGCATGCCCGGCGGATGCGTGAGTTGAAACAAGCCGATATCTTCGCCTCTGTACGTCAGCCGAAACTCGCTGCCTAAGCCCTCCAGCTTCACATCGCTGATCACGAGATCGGCCTGGCTCGAAGTTCCATAAGTAATGATGGGACGCTTCACGCTGGGAATGATGGCCTGGACGTTGGGCTCGTCGATGCAGAGGATGGCCGCTCCGTAAAACGGCACGCGATTTACAAACTGGATGAAGGCGTCCTGAATATCTTCGAGCGAGCTGTATTGATCAAGGTGTTCGCGGTCAATCGTAGTTACGACTGCGACGACGGGCGCGAGCATCAGAAAGCTGCGGTCGCTCTCGTCCGCTTCCACCACAAAGTATTCGCCTTTGCCGAGCCGCGCGGTCGTGCCCGCCTGATTGACTCTCCCGCCGACCACGAAGGTGGGGTCGAGATGCGCGGCGGCAAGGACCGAAGCGACGATCGAGGTCGTGGTCGTCTTGCCGTGGGCGCCGGCCACGGCGATTCCGTATTTCAGGCGCATCAGTTCGGCAAGCATCTCCGCGCGCGGGATCACGGGAATTTTCATCCGGTGCGCTTCGATGACTTCGGGGTTGTCGGCCTTGACAGCGGACGAAGTCACGACCACGTGCGCGCCATCGGCGTTGGAGGCCTTGTGACCTTCGTAGACCGTGGCGCCCAGATTCTGCAGGCGTTCGGTGATCGTCGAGAGTTTGACGTCCGAGCCGGAGACGGAATAGCCGAGTGTCAGAAGCACTTCAGCGATGCCGCTCATGCCGATGCCGCCGATACCGACGAGATGAATTCGTTGAAAATTGCGAAAAGAAACCATCATGCGCTTGCCCTCGGCCGATTTGCTTGCACGTTCGCGGCCTCTTCGATGAGATTGACGATGTCGCGCGCGGCGTAAGGGCGGGCGAGTCCGCGCGTGGCGCTTGACAATTTTTCGATCTCCCGGGGCTGGTCGAGGAGAGAGAAGATTTCTCCGGTCAGTCTTTCGGGCGTGAGTTCCGGTTCGGAGATCAGGCGGCCAGCGCCCGAGCGCGACATTTCCTGAGCGTTGCGCAACTGGTGGCTGTCCGTCGCTCTTCCGAAGGGAATGAAGATGGCGGCGCGGCCCGCGGCAGCGACTTCGGCTGCGGTGATGGCGCCGGCCCGGCAAACGATGATGTCCGCCCAGGCAAAGCGTTCCGCCATGTTCGCAAGGAAGGGGACGACCTCCGCGTGGATTTCGCGCCGCGCATACGCGGTGCGCACTGCATTGTAATCGCGCTCGCCGGTCTGATGCACGATGGCCAATTCGTTCTTACGAGGGGCGAGGCGGTCCATGGAGTCGACGACTGTCCGGTTAATTGGCAGCGCGCCTTGGCTGCCACCGGTGATGAGCAGCCGAAACGGCTTATCCAATTGCCGCGGCGTGATGGAAAAAAATTCCGGGCGCACAGGGCAACCGGTAACAATCGCCTTTTTTCCCCACGCTTGTGCAGAAATTTCATAGCCGGTGGCAATTCGTGTACAAATTCTCGCCAGCACCTTGTTCGTGAAGCCAGGCTCGGCGTTCGGTTCGAAGATGACGTTGGGCACGCGCCCCAGCCACGTAGCCAGCAACATGGGACCGGCCGCGTATCCGCCGACGCCAAACGCGGCGACCGGCTTGTGCTTACGCAGTACGCGCCGCGCGTCCAGCATCGCCGGTACAAGCATAGTCAAATTCTTTAGCAGCGTCGTTCCCGCTTTGCCCTTCAAGCCGGCAACGCGCAGCGTTTCCAGCGGAAGCCCGGCCTGTGGCACAAGCTTCATTTCGATTCCGCGTTCTGTTCCCACGAGCACGACTTCCCTTTCATTTCCCCTCGCCAGCCACTCCCGCGCAATCGCCAGCGCGGGAAAAACATGGCCGCCAGTGCCGCCGCCTGCAATCAGCAATTTCACTTGAGCGGTTCGCTCCTCACGCTTCGGCTGCCCGTTGCGAAATATTCAGGAGCGCGCCAGTCGCCAGCAGCATCACCAGCAAGCTCGAGCCGCCGTAGCTGATGAACGGCAGGGGGATGCCTTTCGTCGGAACCATTCCAAGCACCACGGCAAAATTAATCAGCGCCTGGAACAAAACCATCGCGGTGATTCCCAACGCCAGCAGCCGTCCGAATCCGTCCGGCGCGCCGAGCGCAGCGCGCAGCCCTCGCCAGCCATAGACGACAAAGAGCGCAATCACGACGATGGCCCCGATAAAACCCAACTCCTCGCAAATCACGGCGTAGATGAAATCCGTGTGCGCTTCCGGCAGATAGAACAGTTTTTGTTTGCTCTCCATCAGGCCGACACCTGTAAATCCACCCGAGCCGACCGCGATGAGCGACTGCAGCAACTGAAATCCCGCGCCCTGTGGATCGGAGGCCGGATCGAGGAACGCCATCAGCCGCGCCTGACGATAGGAGACCTGCGTGATTAAGAAATACAGAGCAGGCATCGCGACCGCGGTGCCCACCGCCAGCCACCTCCAGGAAAGCCCCGAGACAAACAAAACCGCCCCGGCGATGAGAACGATGTCCACCGAAGTGCCGAGATCGGGCTGCAGCAGAATGAGCACCACACAAATCAGAATTGGCCCTGCTGCCGGAAGGATGGTCTGCAAAAAATCCTCTTTGCAGAACTCCATGGATGCCTTGCCGCGGCGTTTGAGATCAAAAAACCACGCCAGATACAAAATCACGGCGAGCTTGGCCAGTTCAGAAGGCTGGATGTTCGCCGGACCAAACTTGATCCAGCGATGCGTGGAATGCGATTTATCGAGGAACAAAGTTCCAACGAGCATCAGCAAAACCGCACAAACGACGGGATAAACAACAGCAGGTTCGCGCAGTTTGCGATAGTCCGTGCGCATGAGCACGAACATTCCGGCGAGCCCAATCACGAGCCATATGGCTTGGCGAAGAAGAAAAATGTACGAGTGGCCGTACTGCTGTTCCGCCGTGACCGCGGAGGCGCTGAAAATCATCACGGCGCCGAGCAGGCACAATGCGAGAGTGGCTCCAAAAAGCCAGCGGTCAGTTTCCAGTCGTCTTGGCACGTTCTTTCACCCTCTCCCGGAACTTGTACTCGTCGCATGCCGCTCCAATTGATGCACAAGGTCTTTGAAAACGCGGCCGCGGTGTTCGAAATTCTGAAACTGATCGAAGCTGGCGCACGCCGGAGCCAGGAGCACGACATCGCCGGGCCGCGCTGCGTGCGAGGCAATTTCCACGGCGCGTTCAAGGCTCCCGGCGCGCTCAATGGCCACGCTGCCGGTAATCTGCTTCTGTATCTTTTCTGCGGCCGCGCCGATCAGCAGTGCGAGAATGGCTTTCTCGCGCAGCGGTTTTTGCAGTGCGGTGTAGTCACTGCCTTTGTCTTTCCCACCCAGAACGACCAGGATGCGTCCTGGAAAAGCATCTAGGGCCTTGAGCGTAGCGTCCACGTTGGTCGCTTTCGAATCGTTGTAGTAGTGCACGCCGCCGATTTCCGCGACAAACTCCAGGCGGTGCTCGACGCCCGCGAAGGAGCGCACTCCCTTCGCGATTGTCGCGGGTTCAGCGCCTACGAGACGGGTCGCCGCGACAGCCGCAAGAACATTTTCGACGTTGTGCGCGCCCGGCAACGGAATCTCCTTGAGATTCAATATCGCCTCTTCCTGGCCCTCATTACGAAACACAATTTCGCTGCCGCGGACGAATGCGCCTTGGGCTACGCGCTGCTTCCGGCTAAACCAATACAGTTGCGGCCTCGACGGAGCCAAAGGCGTGGTCGCCGGATCATCTGCGTTCAAGATCGCGCTGTCGGCTTCCGTCTGATTCTCGAAAATGCGCGCTTTGGCGCGGCCGTACGCTTCCAGCGTGTGATGCCGGTCCAAATGGTCCGGCGTGAGATTCAGGAACACGCTGATGTTGGGGCGAAACGTTTCAATCAGCTCGAGTTGAAAACTGCTCAGCTCCACCACGGAGATCGAGTGATCGCTGGTCTGCTCCACGCGCGCAATCAGCGGGGTGCCGATATTTCCGGCAAGAATCGTGGAAAAACCGGCGTTCTTCAAAATGTGCTCGACCAACGAAGTCGTGGTGGTCTTGCCGTTCGAACCTGTGATGCCGATCAAGCGTCCGTGGAGAAAACGGTCCGCCAGCTCCACTTCGCTCCAGATGGTGACGCCCTTGGCACGCGCCGCTTGCAATAAAGGAGCATCGGCTGGAACGCCAGGGCTCGGAATAATCAAGTCCTGCTCGAGAAATGTAATTTCCCGGTGGCCGCCGAGTTCAAGGCGCACGTCCGCGGTCCGGAGCGGAGCAATCGTTTCGTCGATTTCGCCTTCGGGCCGCGCATCCGTCGCGGTCACATGAGCGTCACGCGCGGCGCAAAAAAGCGCCGTGGCCACACCCGTCCTCGCCAGTCCAACGACCAGCACACGCTTGCCCCGCAACTCAAATGGATTCGGCATTGATGCCACAAATCTTTCTACCAGAGTGCCTTGCTACCTCAATTTCAATGTCGTCAGCGCAAACAACGCAAAAACCAGCGCTGCAATCCAAAACCGCACAATCACTTTCGATTCGCTCCAACCGAGCAGTTCGAAATGATGGTGAATGGGCGCCATCCGAAAAATGCGTTTGCCGCGCAGCTTGAACGAGCCCACTTGCAAAATCACGGAAACGGCTTCCAGCACAAAAATGCCGCCAACGAAGAACAGCAGAATCTCCTGCTTGATGATGACCGCGATCACGCCGAGAGTCCCTCCCAGCGAGAGCGAACCGACGTCCCCCATGAAAATCTCCGCGGGATGCGCGTTGTACCAAAGAAAGCCAAGCGACGCGCCGACGAGCGCGCCGCAGAACACCGTCAGCTCGCCGACCTTGGGGATGTATTGAATGTCGAGGTAGGTCGCCCAGCGGTAGTTGCTGCTGACGTAGGTCAATACCGTAAGGGCACCAGCCGCGATAACGGTGCAGCCGATGGCGAGACCGTCCAGGCCATCGGTGAGGTTGACGGCGTTCGACGATCCGACAATCACCACGCCAACGAAAACGAGAAAGGGAATAAATGCCAGCGGCCAAAGATGCGGCGAATGCATGAACGAATGGAAAACGAGATCGGGGCGAAAGCGCTTCAGAAACGGGATCATCAACTGCGTCGAGTAGGCGCTGTGAGTGGTCAGAACGAGGAGCGCGACGCCCACGACCAGACTTACAAAAATCTGGAAGTAAATTTTCTTTTTTGCGGTGAGACCCAGGTTGCGCCGCTGGGAGACTTTGGCGTAGTCGTCGATGAACCCGATCACCGCGAAGCCGACCAGTGCGAATAGCGACAGCAAGATGAAGGGGTTGGTGAGATCGGCCCAAAGCAGCGTCGGCACGGCGGTAGAGAGAACAATCAGCACGCCGCCCATCGTAGGAGTACCGGCCTTTTTCTTGTGCTCTTGCGGGCCTTCTTCACGGATGAACTGGCCGATTTGCAATTCGCGAAGGCGGCGGATCAGCGCTGGGCCAAAGACCAGCGCGAGAAACATCGCCGTGAGGCTGGCATACACCGTCCGTACGGTGATGTACCGAAAAACATTCAGCGGGCTGATGTATTTGCGCAAGACCTCGTAAAGGAGGTAGTAGAGCATCTCAGTGCCGTACCTCCTGCCGGCCCGTGATTTCCGCGGGCGCCGCATGCCGCGCAATCAGCGCGTCCACAATCTGCTCCATCTTCACGCCCCGCGAACCTTTCACTAGGAGCAAATCGCCGGCAGCGATAAAGTTCGCCAGGAATTCGGCGGCTTCCTGCGGCGTTGCGAAAAATTTCGTGCGTGCGCGCGGGAGTCCTGCCGCGACGGCGCCTTCCACGATCTGTGCACCATCACCGGCCACGCCGATGACCCAATCAATCTTTCCGGTCTTGGCAGCAAACTGCCCGGCTTCGCGGTGGAGTTCCGGGGAAGCCGCGCCGAGCTCGCGCATCTCGCCGGCCGCGAGGATTCGCCGGCGGAAATTCGGCGTGGCCGCCAGCAATTCCGTCATGGCTTGCAGCGCCGCGGGACTCGAATTGTAACTGTCGTTGATGAGCGCCGCCCCATTCGAAAATCGCAACAATTCTCCGCGCATAGCCGGCGCGCGCAGCGACCGGAACACGTCCTGCGCTTCCGCCGCGCCGATGTCCCAAACGCTCGCCGCTGTCAGGGCCGCCAGCGCGTTGGCTATCGCGTGACGCCCGGGAACATTCAGCTCCAACCGCACGCGCCCCTCCGGGCTTACATAATCAAAGGCTGTCCCCAAAGCTCCGCGGTCTTCAATTTCCTCGGCCATGAAAAAAGCTGTGTTCTCGATGCCATAGGTCAACACTCGTCCGGGCGCAAATGCTCCAAACGCAGCCACACGCGGATCGTCCGCATTGAGCACCGCGGTCGACTCGCGTCCGTTTAATCCTTCAATCAGCTCGCGTTTCGCGAGCGCAATCTCATCCACCGACGCAAAAAATTCCAAGTGCGCCGGCGAAACGCGCGTTACCACTCCAACGTCGGGTTTGGCGATGGCTGCCAGCCGCGCGAGCTCACCGCGGCGCGACATTCCCATCTCCAGCACCGCCGCCTGATGCGTTTCGTCCAGCCGAAACAGCGTCAACGGCAAGCCGTACTCGTTATTCAAGTTTCCTTCTGATTTCAGGACCCGCAGCTTCGCGCCCAGCAATGCCGCCAGGATCTCCTTCGTGGTGGTTTTGCCGACGGAACCAGTGACGCCGGCAATTTTCCCGCCCCAAGCTTCGCGGACTGCGCGCGCCAGTTTCTTGAGCGCGTCGAAGGTGTCGGCCACGACGATGCATCGGTCGCGAACCGGGCTCGCATATCGGGAAAGCTGCGCCTCCGCCACCACCGCCGCAACGGCTCCGCCTTCCAGGGCACCCGCCACATGGTCGTGTCCATCGTGACGCGGTCCGTGGATGGCGATGAACAGTTCTCCGGCACGAATCGTGCGAGAATCAATCGACACGCCGGCCACCCGGGCCACGGGGTCGAGTCCCGTCCCCGGCCGAGTACCCAAAGCGTCAGCCACCTGTGTAATCGTCCACCGCATAAGTTCCTCAAAGGATTCGTCTTACTCCAGTACCGAACGGCTGGTTGTGTTCTCAACGTTTTGAGGGCTCCTCCTTTCGAGAGGTCCGCCATTGGCTCGCCCCGACTGCGTCGGGGCCCGAGCGCCCTCGTCTCTACTATGAACCAAGCGCGCTAGGTGCCAAAAACTGGGCCGCTACCTGGATCGTTTCGCGGCCCTTCAAAACCACGTTCGCGCAAGGCGCGCCGCGCCACTTCGCGATCGTCAAACTCAAGCGTCCGGTCGGCGAGAATCTGATAATTCTCGTGACCCTTTCCAGCCAGCAGCACGATGTCTCCGCTGCGAGCTTCATCCATGGCCATGCCAATGGCTTTTTCGCGGTCCGGCTCGATCAGATATTTCCCGGCGGTTTTCTGGAGTCCCACGATGACGTCGCTAATGATTTTTAGCGGGTCTTCGCTGCGCGGATTGTCGCTCGAAAGAATCGTCAGGTCGCTTAGCCGCCCCGTGACTTCGCCCATCACCGGCCGCTTGGTGCGGTCCTTTTCGCCACCGCAGCCGAAGAGCGTGATAATCCGGCCCTTGGGATTCAACTCCCGCCCGGTTCGAATCAGGTTTTCCAGGGCATCGTCGGTGTGCGCGTAATCCACGATGACCAGAAAGGGCTGGCCCATATCGATGCGCTGGAAACGTCCGGAAACACTTTCGAGATCGCGGATGCCGTTTTCAATCACTTCGTTCGAAAGACCTAGCGCCTGCGCCGCTCCAATCGCGGCAAGGAGGTTGTAGACGTTGATCCGGCCAACCAGCCGCGACTCAACGTGCACCTTTCCATTCGGCGTCTGCGCCGTGAAGTTGAGCCCGTCGAAAGTCAGCTGAAATTTCTTTGTGGTGATGTCGGCGTCCGACTCCAGCCCATAGGTCACTGTTTTTTTCGCCAGCCGGACAAGCCGCTCGCCGAACTCGTCGTCCATATTCAGAATGGCGACTTCCGGCGCTCCTGCTCCTGTGTCTGCGAAGAGCCGTCTTTTCGCCGCGAAATAATCTTCAAACGTTTTGTGAAAATCCATGTGCTCGCGCGTCAAGTTGGTGAAGACTGCGGCTTGGAAATGGCATCCCCATAGCCGGTCCATCGCCAGCGAATGCGAGCTGGCTTCGAGCACCGCGTACTCTCCGCCGGCCTCACGAATCTCCGCAAAAAATCCCTGTAGGTCCACCGACTCCGGCGTCGTATTTGGTGCGGGATAGTCGCCGAGCGGGGTGTGATACGCAATCGTTCCAAACAAGCCGGTCTTCGCCCCGGAGGCCTTAATGATCGCATCGACAACCGAAGTCGTAGTCGTCTTTCCGTTTGTGCCGGTCACCGCTACAAGCTGGAGCGCGTCCGCGGGATGATCTAGAAAATTCGCGGCCGTAATTGCCAGCGCTTTGCGCGCTTCTCGAACCTGAATCCAGGCCAATCTGGATGGAATCTTGCCAGGAGCCTTCTCTTCGCTCGCAATGGCGACCGCGCCCCGCTTGATGGCGTCCTGAATAAACGTGTTTCCGTCCGCCTTGGCTCCATGCAGAGCGAAGAAAAGCGAGCCCGGCTCGATTTTTCGCGAATCGCACGCCACCTTTCGAATTTCCAGTTTATTTGCACCCGCGGGCAGAGAAATTTCCACGCCTTCGAACACTTCGCTCAACTTTCTTCCACTATCCGTTGAGCCTGTGCGGGCAGAATGCTTTCGTTGGCGGTCAACCTGGTTCGTGATGGCGTCCTGTACCTGTTCTTCCTGGCTCAATCCAATTCTCATCCTAATGCCTGACTGTCCGGTGCGGCTTCTCAATTTTTGCTGTCGGTGTTCCGAACTGCACGGTTATCTTCGCGCCGCGCCGGACTTTTGCCCCCGCTGCCGGGGCTTGATTCGTTGCAAGCCTGCTGCCAACCAGAACCGGCTCCAGTCCCAGCTTCAGGCACATTTCCGTCACTTCGCGCATGGTCTTCCCGGAGAAATCCGGCACCGGAATGTCGCCGCCTTCATCCACGGCCACGGTCACAGCCGGCGCGGGGCTAACGCCCTTACTGGAGTTGGTTGCCGCGGACTTGGCGGGAGGTTGGTCGGGCTGCTCCGAAAAATCCGTGGGCGTGAAATCTTCGAGGATCGAGCTATCCGATATGTCACGATTCTTGTACGCCGCCTGGAGAAGCCTCGGACCAATAGGCACATCGCGCGGCACATCCAGATACGGCAATACCTGTTCGGCGATTCGCTTGAAAACCGGCGCGGCTACCTGGCCACCCTCGTGTTGCCCCACGGGCGAATCCAGCGAAACCAGAATTGTCACCGCCGGATCGCTGATTGGCGCAAAACCTGTGAAGGAAGCTATGAGCTGCGTCCTCGAATACCGGCCCGTGGCCGGATCGATTTTTTGCGCCGAGCCAGTTTTCCCAGCGGCAGTCCAGCCATCAAGATGAGCGAGCTTTCCTGTCCCGTTCAGCACGACCCCTTCCATAAGCCTGCGCAACGTCGCCGCCGTTTCCGGCCGGATCACTTTCTTCGGCTCGGGGAGCGACAGCGGGCCTTCTTCAGTCAATTTGTGGTCCCCGCGCCTCAACTCCGCAACCACATGCGGCTTGTACAGCAAACCACCGTTGGCAATGGCGGAGACGGCGCTGATGAGCTGAATCGGCGTGACCCCAACTTCCTGCCCCATCGAAATCGATCCAATCGAGATCGCCGACCAATTCTCGAGTCTCCGCAGGATGCCCTTGCTCTCCCCTGGCATATCCACTCCGGTTAGCTGCCCGAAGCCAAACGCGCGAATATAATCGTAAAATTTCGGCGCTCCCAGGCGCAGGGCAATCTTGATTGCGCCGACGTCGCTCGATTGCGCAAGAATGTCCGAAACGCTTAGCAAACCGAACGGCTTATGGTCGCGGATGCGGTGTCCGGCCACATATACCGCCCCGTTTTCGCAATCGAAAACTTCCCCGGGCTGCGTAATTCCCTGATCGAACGCCGCTGCCAGAGTAATGAGCTTGAAAGTCGATCCGGGCTCGTACAGCGCCGTGACCGCGCGGTTCATTCGTGCTTCCGCCGGCGCTTCGTTCGCCGCGTTGGGATTGAACTTCGGCCAGTTCGCCAGCGCCAGGGTTTCGCCGGTATTCGGATTCATCACCATCACGGTGCCGGCCAGCGCATGCGTTTTGGCGATCGCTGCCGTCAACTCGCGCTCCGCGATGTACTGGATTTTTTCGTCGAGTGTGAGAACCACGTTCGCGCCGGGCTCGCGCCGGGCTTCGCCGCCATCGAACCAGCGCTGGCGCGCGTCCGCCATCACGATGATTTTTTCGCTCTTGCCGCGGATCTGGCCGTCCAATTCGTATTCGATCCCGCCCAAGCCCTTTTCATCGAGATCGACAAAACCCAATACGTGCGATGCCAAATCGCGTTTTGGATAGATGCGCTGATTTTCTTTTTGGAAGTAGACGCCTTTCAGATTCAGCGCTTCCACCGCTTCTTTTTTATCCGGCGGCAGCTTGCGCGCGATCCATACAAACGAGCGCGAGGACTCCAGCCGCGTTTCAAGCACGTCACTGGGAATTCCCAAAACGCCGGACAACAGCCGCGCCGCGAGTTGTTGGTCGCCAAGTTCCGAGGGCACCGCGAACGCGGAATCCACCGGAATGCTCATCGCCAGCGGATGCATGTTGCGGTCGTAGATCGCGCCGCGCTTCGGTGTGATTTCGATCACGCGCTGCTGCTGCCGCTGCGCGCGGGCCATGTATTCGCTGTGCCGGAAGAGTTGTAGGTATCCGAGCCGTCCAAAAACAGCGGTCAACCAGAAGAGCGCCAAGCAGGCAACAATCACCAGCCGGCTGACCGCCTTGCGGTCACCATTTGATTCGACCGACTTGCGGTTGCGCTCGGAATGTACCGCTATGCGGCCACCTGTGGCGGCGTGAGCACGGTGTTCTGGCATGGCAAAATCAAATCAACAAGCGCTCCGCCCGGAAGTTCCATTGCTTGACGGCAAACTGATTGTTGAACTTTGTGCTTCAAAGAAACTCTACGGTGCTCGATTGGGCCTTACAAAACGTGCGGCGGCCACTTCGGCGCCATCCGGAGCCTGATACTCCTGCACCTGCGTCGGCAACGGCTCGGTCAAGCCCAATTGCCGGCGCGCAATCACGTCAATACGCATCGGATTGCGCAGGCCGGCGATTTCCAATTTCAGGGACGAGTTCAGCGAAGCCGCCTCGGCCTGCCTGGCCTTGACGTCCTCGAGCTGAAAGCTCAAATCAATGCAGCGGAAATGCTGGTAGATGTACATCATGAAAAATGCGGCAATTACGCCGCCCAGCGCTACCGTGCGGTACAGCCTGCGCATCTTCATCGGCTCGACATGGCGCACAATACGCGAATTGTCGATCCGCTTTACCGTATGAAATTCCGTCATCGCCCTGGATTTTTTCTTCCGCGTCATAGCAGCACCCTGCCGCCCGCTATGCAGCCGGCATTCTTTCCGCACACCGCAGCTTCGCGCTTCGCGAACGCGGGTTGCCCATCATTTCTTGCTTGCTGGGCTGGATCACGTGTTTCGTCAGCACGCGGAGCGTTCCTGCCCGCTCTCCCTCTTGAAACGCGTGCTTCACCAGGCGGTCCTCCCGCGAGTGGTAACTCAGCACCACCCAGCGGCCTCCTGACTTCAT
>Ga0307471_100001454_pt1 | contig 12924 bp, 10 predicted proteins | sample atmos_gasesAM3C__2_FD_204566 | JGI IMG/M metagenome (GOLD analysis project Ga0307471, IMG submission 204566) | Hardwood forest soil microbial communities from Morgan-Monroe State Forest, Indiana, United States - atmos_gasesAM3C_515 | ecosystem: Environmental > Terrestrial > Soil > Temperate... | reverse complement strand
TCTTCGGACGCATCCGGGAACTTACCGGACTTGTCGAAGAAGCCGGCGAGATCAGAGAAGGGTCCACACTGGCAGATCTGTTCGAAGGTTACCTACCGCGCTACCCGCAACTCGCGGGATTCCGCAGTTCCCTGGTCGCTTCGCGGAATCAGGAATTTGCTGCTTGGGACACGCGTCTCGCGAATGGCGATGAGATCGCCTTCCTCCCTCCCGTGAGTGGGGGCTAAGCTTTGAAGGCTATGAAGGCAACTTCCGAGAGCGATTTTTTTGAGCTGGTGCACACGGCAATCGATACCCTCTCCGTGGTGCGTAGAGTTCGCGGGGACGGAGACGGAGCCATCGTCACCTTTGATGGGTTTGTGCGAAATGAGTCGCATGGCCGGCGGACGAACTACTTGGAATATGAGGCTTACGTACCGATGGCTCTTCTGAAGATGCGGGAGATTGGGGCACAACTCCATGAGCGCTTTGTCATTCATCGCGTGGCCATGGTACACCGCCTGGGACGCCTGGAAGTCGGCGAGACTAGTGTGTTCATCGCGGTCGGCGCGCCTCACCGGGGCGCCGCGTTCGATGCCTGCCGCTTCGCCATTGATACCCTCAAGCGGACCGTACCCATCTGGAAAAAGGAATACTTTGCGGACGGCGCAGTTTGGGCGGACGGTGAACTGCCTGCGACACCACCGGGAGCAAAATCCGCATCCTAATAACTGAATGACAATACAATTGAAGAGAACTGGGGCCACGCTTCTTACAGGTCTGGTGCTGCTGGCCGGGGCATTTCTGGCGCGTGCGCAAGAGAAGCCGGACCGGCCGCCGTGGGCGCAACCTGGAACCAGCGATCCGCAAAAACCGGCAGAAGCACCCCCAAAAGAGAAAAACCAGGAACCGCCCAGCCCCCGCGGGACCATCAAGGTCAACGTCAACCTCGTCAATGTGCTGGTCAGCGTGCTCGATGACCACAACCGGCCGGCTCCGGACCTGCCCCTGGACGCTTTCCAGATCTTGGAGGAAGGGGTCCCACAAAAGATCGATTTCTTTGAGCCGGAGACCAAGCAGCCGCTGGATCTGGCGTTAATGATAGACGCCAGCCTGAGCGAGAGAAAAGAGATGGGGACCGAGCGCGATGCCGCGTCGCATTTTATCAAGCAGGTTCTGCGGCCCGAGGACCGCATGAGCGTATTCTATTTTGATGAAAACGTGACCCAGGTGGCCGCTTTCTCCGATAATGTTGTGGCTCTGCAGGAAGCAGTGCGAAAAATTCCAGATGGTGCAGGCACGTCAATCTATGATGCGATTCTGCTTGGTTCACGAGCGCTGGATCGGCGGCCGAACGAGCGCAGGCGCGTCATCATTCTGGTGACGGACGCCGGGGAGACGACCAGCCGTTCTGATTTTGAGGCCGCAAGGAAAGAGGCGCTGCGCGCGGGAGTTTTGCTGTACACCATAGTGATTCGTCCGGTAAAAAATGAGAACGGGCGCAACACCGCCGGAGAGCACGCTTTGCAGACGATCACCGAAACGACCGGCGGGGCGTTGTTCTTCCCCGATTCGGCTCAGGAGCTTCCGATGATCTTCGACCGGATCGATCACGAACTGCGCACGCAGTACCGGCTGGCGTATTACCCGAATCCACGCGGCCCGGCAAACACTTACCGGACGATCGAAGTTAAGGTATTGACCGGATATACGACGCGACACCGCACCAAGTATCTGACGGAGCCGCAATAAGCAGCCAGAAATCCGAAAATTGGAAAAGTGAAAGTAGAAAAATCGGGAAAGAGAATGAGCCAGACCTACCTGGAAGCAGCCGTTGAAATCGCGCGCGAAGCGGGGAAAGTGCTGCGCGAGGAGCTGGAACGGCCTCCAGACATCGCTTACAAAGGAGATTTCGACCTGGTCACCCAGGCTGACCGGCGCTCGGAAAAGGTGATTGTGGAACGGCTGCAGAAATATTTCCCCAGACACGCCATCGCAGCCGAGGAAGGAACCGGGCGAGATACCGATTCCGAATTCCGGTGGCATGTGGATCCGCTGGATGGCACTACCAATTTTGCGCACGGATACCCCTGCTTTTGCGTTTCGATGGCACTGGCGCATAAAGGCCAGCTCCTTCTTGGCGTGATCTATAATCCGGTTTACGACGAACTGTTTGGCGGCGCCCGCGGGGATGGTGCGACGTTTAATGGAAAAAAGATTCACTGCTCGAAGATTGCCACTCTGAAAGACAGCTTGCTCTGTACCGGCTTTCCCAACCACAAGCGCGAGTCCCATCCCAATATCCACTATTACTGGGATTTTACGTTGCGCTCGCACGGTGTGCGGCGGGACGGTTCAGCAGCCCTGGATTTGGCTTATGTGGCGGCAGGACGTTTCGACGCATTTTGGGAATTCGGATTGAATCCCTGGGACACGGCCGCAGGTGTGCTCCTGGTAGAGGAAGCCGGAGGCACGGTCAGCGATCTGGAGGGCCAACCCTACCGGCTTGGGGGCAAGACCATCCTGGCGTCGAACGGATTAATTCATGGAGAGATGAAACAGGTTGCAGCCGAGATCGCGAAGAGCAATAAGGCAACACTCTAGGAGGCACGCCACCACCTGAGCAGGGTTCCGCACTGGGGGAGCCTCGAAGGGTCATGCCAGCCTGTTGGGTTTTCTGGCGAAGAATCCGGAGTAGAAGAATCGGAACGCGCGCGGACAAATAACACCGAGGATTAAGAAGATTTTGATTCATGGTAGTGCTCTTCGGTGTTGACGCTCCACAGGTTCGATTTGTCAGTTACGCCGGCGAGAATATTGTCGACGGCGATCATGGCTGTCAGCATGGAGTGATCCGCGTTGTTATATTTGTGCATGCCGTTGCGGCCGATGAGGAAAAGGTTATCGAAGCGATCGAAATAGGTGCGGACTTCGTCGAAGCGGTTGTAGGAACCGAAATAGGCGGGGTAGGTCTTCGGCATGCGCGCAACAGTGGAGTCCAGCACATCGCCTTTCTCGATGACGTCAATTTTAGCGAGTTCGTGAATGGCCAGTTGGCTCATCTCCGCGTCGGATTTGTTCCAAAGGTCATCCGATTCGCTGCAGAAATATTCCGCGCCGAGCCAGACGGTGGAAGGGTCGGCCACCAGGTAAGGGCTCCAGTTATTGAAGATTTGCAGGCGGCCGACGAGAACATCAGACTCCTGGATGTAAATCCAATTGTCGCTCATGAGCTCGCTGGAACGATCGCCGGGCTCGGTGAGCTTGAGTTTCTTGAGCAACACGCCGACAGCGATAAAACTGCGGTAAAGCAAACCTTCCGCAATTTCGCGGACATTGGTAGGTGCAACGCTGCCAAGGGCGCGGACTAATTCCACAATAGAAGTTGTCGAAAAAAAATAATCGCCAGGGAAGCGCTGTACATTTTGCCTGGCGTCGGTGCCGCTGACGGCGACGATGCGGCCATCCCGCGCCTCGACGCCGGTCACCTCGAATCCGGTGATAATTTCACCGCCCTTGGCGAGAACCTTGCGCGCGACTTCTTCCCACATCTGGCCCGGTCCGAATTTCGGATAGAGAAACTGCTCGATCAGGGAGGTCTCGGTGTTTTTTTGCGCGATGTCAGCTTCATGCTTATTGGCTGAGTGTTTCAGGAAGTGGCGGATGGCGCTGAGAACGGATAGACCTTTGATTCGTTGCGCGCCCCATTCAGCACTGATCTTTTCGCAGGCAACACCCCAGACTTTTTCGGTATAGGTCTTGAAAAAGGTGAGATAAAGTTCGCGGCCAAAGCGATTGATAAAGAACTCTTCGAGGTTGACGATGGGCGTGATGGGAAACAAAGAGCTGCGCATGTAACTCAAACCGATGCGGAGCGTCCGCGCGAAGCCGAGCTTGCGAAACGTGTCGAGTGCGGGTTGGATGGGATATTCGAAGAACTTGCGCAGAAAATAGATGCGGGATTTACGGGAGCGGCGCAGCATGCGCAGGTCGGTATGCTTCGCGTCATCATTCTGCTCGAGGGGCAAGTGCGAGAACCACCAATTCATGACGCGGTCGCTCTTGGAAAAAAAGCGATGGCCACCGAGATCCATGCGATTCCCTTTGTACTGGATGGTGCGGGAGATGCCTCCCATGTAAGAACTGCGCTCGAGAATAATGGGGTGGATGTCAGAGCGGCTGAGCAGTTCGTAGGCAGCGGTCAAGCCGGCGGGGCCGGCGCCGATAATCACGGCGGTTTTCTTGGGCATAAATTTCTAATCAGCAGCGAGCCGGCATCTATTTAGCGGCCGCCCACTCAGCATAGAGCTTGGTGATCGCCGGCCCGATGGAGAAGCCCCAGGCAAAAACTCGCAGGTCTTTGAATTTTTCCGGAACAACATAGCGATCAGCTGCTTCGCTCGCGGCTACCCCGGCCTTGTACATTTTCTCGGCCTGTTCGGAAATGTCGTCGAAAATGGAACGGAGTTGTTGGACGCCCTCCTGACCGCAAATCTGGCCGTGTCCCGGAACGAAGATGGTGTCTTTGTCCCAGGATGCAAAAGTTTTCAAGGTCGCGCGCCAGCCGGATATGGTGGCCTTTTCATCGAAGCAGACAGGGTAGTTGCCGTTGAACAGCAGGTCGCCCGCGTAAACCACTTTCTGATCCGGAACGCGCACGATAATGTCCGTGCCGGAGTGCCCTGGGTAAGATTCCACAACGGTTGGGAAGTGGCCAAGATCCACGCTGAGAGGGAGTTTGGCGGGATCGAGCGGGCGATTGGGCAAAGTCAGTGGAGTTTTGTTGGCCATGTTGAAAATATTCGTGATGGCATCGAGATCGCCCTGGGCATGCCGCTTTGCGATTTCTGACTTGGCGTCCTGAACGCGCTTTTCGTAACGGGCGAGAAAAGTGGCGCGATCCGCTCCCTGCATTGAACCATAGCTTTGCACGATGCGCTCGGTGACGGCCACGTGCCCCCAGAGTTGGATTCCGTTGGCTCCGTAGAACGCGTTGCCCATGGAATGATCGAAGTGATAGTGCGTGTCGAGCGCGCCCACAACCGGCACTTGAGCGACTTTGTGAAGCGTGTCCATTTGAAAAGCGGCTCCGGCGGCAGTCCCAAAACCCTCGAGCAGAAGCACGCCGTCTTTGCCGACAAGGAATCCGCCATTGCAAATGGTGGTGAAGCCCTTCGAGGGATCGGAGACCGTGGCATAGAGGCCGTCACCGATCTTGCGAACCGAAGCAAAGCCTGCGTCAACTACCGGTGATTGGGCTACGCGCGGATCTTGGAGCAGGGAACCGGCCAGCGAGGGAAGTGGCACAGTGCGCGCAAAAGCATAAAAAGCGCCGAAGCAAGAAGCTTGGGCAAGGAAATGCCTGCGGGTAAGGAAACCTGCGGTGTCACTCATCGTTCCTCCTAGGATGGAGAAAGATAAAGCAGCAACAGTCTAGCAGAGGAGGCGCAGCAGATGAAAAAGCACTGGCTAGGCCAACCCGGGCGCGTCACATCCCTCGGCCCGGTAGCCCCAAACCGAAGCAGCAACAAGGCCAAGCTCCGCAAGGGTCGTGTCCGGAGCGCAAGCAATTGGACTAAAGGATTTTTTTGCCCAGACCGGAGAGGACCAGCTCGACGCCGAGCAGCGCCGTACGGTTGTGTTCGTCGATGACCGGATTGATTTCCACGATTTCCATCGAGACCATCGCTTCGGTGTCCGCGATCATTTCCATGGCCAGATGCGCTTCGCGATAGGTGGCCCCGCCGCGAACCGGAGTGCCCACGCCCGGGGCGTCGCTGGGGTCGACGAAGTCCATGTCCAGGCTGACGGAGATGCCGTCAGTATCGTCCATGGCGTATTTGAGGGCGTCGCTCATGACTTCGCGCATGCCGCGTTCATCAATATCGCGCATGGTGAAAGCGCGGACACCGAGTTTCTTGATGAATTTTTTCTCGTGGGAGTCGAGATCGCGAACGCCGACCAGCACCACATTTTGCGGTTCGATTTTGGGCTTGAAGCCGAAAAGATCGTGGAGTTCCGGAACACCGTAGCCCAGGATTCCGGCAAGGGGCATGCCATGCACGTTGCCAGACGGCGAAGTTTCCGGCGCATTCATATCACTATGGGCATCGAGCCAGATGCAGCCAATCTGCTTCTTTTCCTTGCGGAAGTGCGCGGCTGCGCCGCTCGTAGATCCCGCGGCGATGGAATGATCGCCGCCGAGAACCAGCGGCAGGTAGCCTTCTTCGAGAGATTTCTGAACGGCCTCGCCTAGGTCCTTGCAGGCATCGGCGATTTCCTCCACGTACTTGGCGCGCTTCTCGCCGTAACTCATTTCTTCCGGCTGCCGGACGGCGACGTTGCCCATGTCCTCGACGTGGTGGCCCAGTTGCTTGACACGCGCCATGAGCCCGGCAACGCGTAAAGCGGAAGGCCCCATGTCCACGCCGCGACGGCTGGCGCCAAGGTCCATGGGCACGCCGATAATGCGAATCTTCTGTGGCATCAATGATCTCTATTCGCCAAAGGTATCGAGTGAGGAGTGGCGAGAGCAGCTTGCTCCCAAGGCGTGCCTGCGCACTCAGACCCTCAGCTTGGACTTTGCGCTGCTCGGAATGCGGGTACAGCCGGAACGGTCAAATCTACCCGGATTAAGGATATACCCGGTAAATCATGCGAGGGAAGGGGATGACCTCGCGAATGTGCTCGGTGCCGCAAATCCAGGCCACGGTGCGCTCAAGCCCCAGGCCAAAACCAGCATGCGGGACGCTGCCATAACGGCGGAGATCCAGATACCACTGAAACGCCTCTTCTGGTAAGTCGTTTTCTTTCAATCGCTTAACGAGAAGGTCGTAGTCGTGAATGCGTTGGCTGCCGCCGATGATTTCCCCGTAGCCCTCGGGGGCGAGCATATCGAAGGAGAGTGCCAAATCGGGACGCTCCGCGTCCGGCTGCATGTAGAACGCTTTGATGCTCGCTGGGTAGTGGTGGACCAGGACCGGCCGGTCAAAGCTGCTGGAAATGATAGTTTCCTCGTCGCCGCCGAAGTCGTCGCCGAATTTAGCCGGGTTGCCGTGCTTTTGGAGCTCGCTGACCGCCTCTTCGTAGGTAATGCGCGGGAAAGGCGGCCTGATGTTCTCAAGCTTCTTGATGTCGCGCTTGAGCGTCTCCAGTTCGCGCGACTTGTTCTTGACCACACCTTGCACAATGGCGCTGACCAGGCTTTCGCCGAGGTCCATCATGTCTGGAAGTTCGGCATAGGCGGCTTCGGGCTCGAGCATCCAGAATTCCGTGAGGTGGCGGCGGGTCTTGGATTTTTCCGCGCGAAAAGTTGGGCCAAACGTGTAGACCTTGCCGAGGGCCATGGCCGTGGCCTCGATATAGAGCTGGCCGCTCTGCGTCAGGTAGGCTTTCTGGTCGTCAATGTAGTTCACTTCGAAGAGCGTGCTGGTGCCTTCGCAGGCAGACGGCGTGAACATGGGCGCGTCGGTCAACGTGTAGCCTTGCGAGTCCATAAACTCACGCGCGGCACGCACGGCCTCGGCGCGAATACGCAGGATGGCGGCCTGGCGCGGTGTGCGGATCCAGAGATGCCGCTGGTCGAGCAGGAAATCCACACCGTGCTCCTTGAGCTGGATCGGGAACGGAGTGCTTTCGGAGACCTTCTGGAGGACGTGAATTCTCGTGACGCCCATCTCGAAGCCGCCGGGCGCGCGCTGCTCGGCGCGGATTTTTCCCGTGACGATGACGCTGGATTCCTGCGTCAGTCCCTTTAAGGCCGCAAATGCTTCCGGCGTTTCCTTGAGTGAACAGACGCCCTGAATGATGCCCGTGCCGTCGCGAAAAATGGGGAACAACAGTTTGCCCGATTCGCGGAGATTGTAGAGCCACCCGCGAATCGTTACTTCCTGTCCGTCGCATTTGCCGGCTTGCTCAATCGTGATGATCGTGGTCATGGTGAGATTCTTTGGTGAAGAATCAAACGACCAGTTTAGCAGAGACACACCAGCACTGTCTTTTCCCCAAAGCTCAAGCCGATTTGGATTCAGCGCTGCGTGCCTGGTCAGAACTGCGTCGATCGCGCCACGCGTGCGACTTGTCACTTTTCCTGGCGTGCGGGTGTAACCGCCGGTCTAGACATCCAGGCGGTTCGCGGCAGCGACGCGCCCGTACCAAACGCCGGAGTCCTTCAAGGTACGCTTCTGGTCTCGGAAGTCCACATAAGTGATGCCGTAACGCTGGCTGTAGCCATCCGTCCACTCGAAGTTATCGAGCAAGCTCCAGGCGTGGTAGGCGCGGACATTCGCTCCGTCGGCGATAGCGCGCGCCAATTCAGCCAGGTGCTGGCGGTAGAAATCGGTGCGGCGCGTGTCGGGTACGCGGTTGCTCTCTTTTTCATAGGGCGCGTCGAGATAACCACAGCCATTCTCGGTGATTTCGATGATGGGCCGGTTGTAGTCGCGCGTCACTTGCATCACCAGGTCATACATCCCGCGCGGCCAAACCTCCAAGCCGGAGTCGGTCAAGGGACCTTCGGTTGGCATTACGGCATGGAACCGCGTGTAGGGATCGCGCACGCCGGTTTCATCCAGCTCGCTTTCGGTGCTGAAGTGCCCCTGGCCGCTCGAGAAAGCACCACCGGCATCAGAGACGATCCGGCGGGTGTAGTAGTGAAACCCGATCCAGTCCAGGGGCGCTTGCATGATCTTGTTATCGCCGGCCTTGAAGCCCAGGACCTCAAAAGGTGCTTCGCCTACAAAAGCCTTCGGGTACTCTCCATGAATCGCAGTGTTGAGGAAAAAGTAGTTGTTCATGGCGTTGTAGCGGGCCGTAGCGGCTCGATCCGCTTCGCTACGGGTCTTTGGATAAGCCGGGGCCATGCTGTAGGCGCTGCCAACGGTTGCTTTGGAGGAGGCCGCCTTGATGGCGCGGAAAGCCTCGCCCTGGGCAAGGTTTACGGTGTGCGCCGCTTTGAGAAACTGATTGAAGTTGGCTTTGCCCGGTGCGTGAATGCCGATGCCGTAACCAAAATAGGTGAATGCCCAGGGCATGTTGAATGGCGCCCAGACCGTGATTCGATCACTCAGGTTCTTGGCCAGGATTCCCGCATAATCCGCAAAGAATGCGGCCAGGTCGCGGTTAGGCCAGCCACCGCGGTCCTCTAGCGCCTGGGGAAGGTCCCAATGGTAAAGAGTGCAGAAGGGGCGAATGCCGGCTTCCAATAAAGCGTCGGTGAGGCGCCGGTAATAGTCGAGCCCCTTTTCGTTGATCGCCCCGGTGCCCGCGGGCTGAACGCGAGACCAGGAAATCGAGAAACGGTAACTCTTCTGGTCCAGGCGTTTCAGCAGAGCGATGTCCTGGGGATAGAGATGGTATTCGTCGCAAGCGACGTCGCCCGTGGCGTTGCCTTTGATTTTCCCGGCTGTGTGCGAATAGCGATCCCAAATGGATTCGCCCTTGCCGTCCAGATTCCATGCACCTTCCACTTGGTAAGAAGCAGTGGCCGCTCCCCAGAGGAATCCCTTGGGGAAGCGCGCGGCGGCGATTTCGGCGGCTGGAACCGCGCCAGGAATTTGCTCTTGCAGTGGAGACGCTTCAGCGGGGAATCCATCGCGAGCGAGCAGAGTGCCGCCCGCAGCGGCTAGCGAATTTCTAAGGAACTGGCGGCGGTTCATCAGGGATCGTGCCCCTTTAGCGCACTCAAGGTAGCACCGTCCCCGTGTCCGGGCAAAATAATTCACCCCAGAAATCGAATAGCTTTGGAATTCTATCGCAAACTTGCATTCGTGGAATTCGACGGCGTCAAACGGATTTTGCCACCGTGGAAGCGCCCCGGGTAGAGTGATTCATCGGGTCTCAGACCAATCTTCTTCGAAGCGCTCTAGAGATTTTGCGGCCGCGGTGAGTTGGTCAGTGAGGCTGGGCGCTTCGGGGCCGGTTCTCTCTTTTAATTCCAGTGTAAGAGGCAATTGCGGATCAGGAGCAGTTTGAAAGAGCTTGATGGCGGCGGGCCAGCCAATGGTGCCGTCGTAAGGGGGAAGATGCTCATCCTTTTCGCCGCGATTGTCGTGGATGTGTGCGCTGGCGATGTGGTCGCGCAAAGGCTCGAAGCTCCTTTTAACGCGGCTCTCCGGCGGGCCGTCCGCGAGATGGGCATGGCCGATATCGAAATTAAAGCGGAGAGCCGTCAGCCGGGTCTCTTCGACAAACGAGCGAAGATAAGCCGGATCGCCCATTTCGCTGGTAGTGTTTTCCACGCAAACGGTCACGCCGGCATGGCGCGCGTGCAGGATGAGATGTTCGAGAGAACTGAACGCGGCATCACGCTTGCGCGGATCAGCGGATTCCCGCGAGCCGCCCATATGCAGAATAAACCGCGGGAAGGGAAGATCTTCGGCTACGTCGAGAGCGCGCTTCAGCTCGTCCATGGCTTCAATGCGGCGCACGCGTTCCACTTCGCAGATCGACAGTGGAGTGCCACCTTCGCGATGAACACTCAGGTCCCGGCTGGTCGGGGCGTGCAGGGAAACCAGTTGCAGGCGATGATCGGCAAGGGCCTGCTGGATGCTTTTGATTTCCGCCTTATTGCTGTAGTCGAAATGGCTGCGCGCGGCGAAGATTTCCACTCCCTGGAACCCCGCGCCATGGATTTGCGCGAGCAGTTCGGATGAAAGCTTTTTGGAAACGAAAAGATAAGTAGAGAGGATTCGCAGCATAAGAGCCTGTTTATTCTACGTTGAGATGCTCAGCGCCGGAAACGCACGGAGCAAGACAGTGCCAAAGGGTTATGTCCCTCGGAATTGGCTGGCTGGGAACGAGAAAAGATTCCGGCATGACCTCAGAATTAGTAACCGACGGCCGAGCCTTCATCGCGAGGATCGGCCGCCCCACAGCGGTCGCCCGTTTTCTGGTCGATGCCGATGGCATTGACCAGGCCGATATGGCCGCGGCGTTTCACTTCGTAGCCGCGCGCCTTCATCTGCTCTTCCATCTCGGAGGAAAATAGTTTTTCCATGAAGACAATGTCCGGCATCCACTGCTGGTGGAAACGTGGGGCGTTGATCGCCGTCTGTGCATCCATCCCGAAGCGCATCCAGTTGAGCGCGCTCAGCAGCGTCGCTGAAATAATCGTGGGGCCGCCCGGCGAGCCGGTGACAAAACTGAGTTGGCTGTCGCGCACCAGAATCGTCGGCGTCATGGAACTGAGAGGGCGCTTGCCAGGCGCGATGGTATTGGCCTCGGATTGAATCAAACCAAAAAGAGTATTGGGAACACCGGGTTGCGTTGTGAAATCATCCATTTCGTCGTTGAGCAGGAATCCGGCAGAAGAAGTAACGTGTGATCCGTAGCTGTCATTCAACGTAGTGGTGCTGGCAACAGCGTTGCCCGCGGCGTCCACCACGGAAAAATGCGTGGTGTGCGGGCCTTCGCCCAGACTGATGATGGTATTCAGCGGCGCGCTGGCGCTGATGCCCTGATTGCATACATGCGGATTGCCGGCGTGAATGTCTTTGCTCGAAGAGGCGCGTTGCGGATTGATCGTGGCAAGCAGTTCCTTCGCATAACAGGGATCGGTCAGCCCCGCGACAGGAATGTGCGCGAAGTCCGGATCGGCAAGATAGGCGGCGCGATCCGCGAAGACCCGGCGCATCACTTCGACGACCATGTGGACGCTTTGTGGATCTTCCCAGCCTTTCAGCGGGACGGTTTGCAGCATGTTCAGGGCTTCGATGACCGCCACGCCTCCGGAGCTGGGCGGTGGCGAACTGAAGACCTCCCAGCGGTGCGAGTCCAGCGAGTAGGAGGTGTGGAGCACTTCTCGAATTTTCGGCTGATAATGGGCCAGGTCGTCCAGCGTGACGAGCCCGCCGAAAGTGGCCATGTCGCGCGCGAGCATGTGCGCCGTTTCGCCCTGATAAAATTCCGCGGGACCTTTCCTCGCGATGCGCCTCAGTGTAGCGGCCAGCTCGGGCTGCCGCAGCGTGTCCCCTGCGCGGTACAGCTTCCCCTCATTCAGGAAGATCCGGCTGCTCAGGGAAAAACGCTGCAGAACGGCGCGCTCTTCAATCAATTCGCGAGCGAGCTTTTCGCTAACGGGGAAGCCTTGTTCGGCAAGCTGGATGGCCGGAGCCATGACATCGCTGAGCTTCATGGTGCCGTGCGTTTTCAGGGCGAGCGCGAGACCAGCGACGGTGCCAGGAACAGCGACAGAGCGATAACCGATCGTGGAAGCCTCGGGATCGAGCTTGCCATCGGCATTGATGTACATGTCGCGCGTGGCTTTGCCGGGAGCGATTTCGCGATAGTCAAAGAAATTGGTTTTGCGGTTGGCAAGACGCACCAGCATGAAACCACCGCCGCCGATGTTCCCGGCCGCAGGCTCGACAACCGCAAGTGCGAACGCGGTGGCGACTGCGGCGTCCACGGCGTTTCCTCCGCGCTTCAGAATTTCCACGCCAGCCTGGGACGCGAGCGGTTCGTCCGTTGCCACCATGCCATGGGCGCCACGAACAGGTTCCCGCGGCCATTCTTTGGGAATGTCCGGATGGTCGCGAAATTCGGCAGCAGTTTGGGCAAACGACAGGGGAAGAAAGGTTACCGCTGTGAAAAAGCTGAAAGCCAGGAGGAGAGTAGCTCGTCTCATAGCAAATCAAAGACAGTAAGTGATTCGGTGAGGGGCGTCAAGCAGAAGGGGCTTGGGTAATGCAGCACTGAAAAATGTGATGGATGTCACACAGTTTTGGGTCATATGACGCAGTACCCCTTCTTTTTTCGATTGCACCGCCCTCCGGAGCTACCACCTGGCACTGGTATAAACCCCCATGCCTATTATCCTTATGCGGTGCGGGTAGAGTCGCGCTTACTTCCCTGGAAATGGCCAATCGCGTGCCCCTTTTCAGCTCGTATTTGGAGACGAGTCTTAAAAGGAGTTTGCAATGTCAAGCCAAATCATGGCCCCAAGTC
>Ga0307471_100001453_pt1 | contig 12925 bp, 11 predicted proteins | sample atmos_gasesAM3C__2_FD_204566 | JGI IMG/M metagenome (GOLD analysis project Ga0307471, IMG submission 204566) | Hardwood forest soil microbial communities from Morgan-Monroe State Forest, Indiana, United States - atmos_gasesAM3C_515 | ecosystem: Environmental > Terrestrial > Soil > Temperate... | reverse complement strand
ATGGCGAAGCAAGGCGCCCCATCGGCGAGCAAGGTGGCCGCCAAGCGCGTCGACACAAAGCGTCGGCGGTAAACTTTCCCAGCATGACTCGCCGATACCTGGCCACCACGTTTTCCATTGCTGTTGCGGGTGCCCTTGCGATTGCGGCGTGTAGCACGGACGACGGCGGTGGCGCGACGGTCTGCACGGAGGTGACCCTGTATCGCTTTTTGATCATAAGAAGCATTAGCGCTCGTTTCAAAACACTCTCCTAGTTGACTTGAGGTAGTTCCAACAAATCAGCGCGCACCCCAGCGTGAGGAAGGCGTGATGGACGCGGTCGTGGCGTTCATAGCGAACGGCGAGGCGACGAAACCGGTGGAGCCAGGCGAGCGTGCGCTCGACGACCCAGCGGAACACGCCAAGGCCGCTGCCGTGGGACGTGCGGCGACGGCCGAAGATCGCAACAAGGGGCGGCGAGGCGATCACGATGTGGTTGCGAATCGTAGCCACGGTCGCCTTGCAGGACGTCGGGCCGCCGGCGCGGCCGCCCGCGGCGTCCGCGACCAAGGCGTCGAGGTGGGTGATGTCGTTGACGTTCGCGGCTGTGACATGCGCCACCAGCCGCACCCCGCGCGCATCGGTCACGATGTGGTGTTTGGACCCCGCCTTGCGGTGATCGGTTGGGTTCGGTCCAGTCTTTTTCCCCCGCGCATCGCGCGGACCGACCCGCTGTCCACCACCGTTCAGCGCTGGTCGAGCCGTCCCCGTCGGCGCAGCTCGGCGAGGAGGGTCTCATGCAAGCGACGCCAGACGCCGGCCCGTTCCCACTCCACCAAGCGTCGCCAGCACGTGCTGCCTGAGCCGCATCCCATTTCACGCGGTAACATCTGCCACGGCAACCCGCCGCGCAGCACAAACAGGATGCCGGTGAGCGCCGCGCGCTCGGAGACCCGCGGCCGCCCGCCGCGGCGCCGCGCACGGCGACGGGGCTTCGGAAGGAGCGGCTCGAGACGCGCCACCAGCGCATCGTCCAAGAGGGGCTGTGCCATGCGCGACCGTACCAAGTCGACCGCGCAAGTACAAGAGATCAGTCAGAGGTTTTGAAACGCGCTCTAAGGAATATGGACGAAACAACAATTCGCCAGCCACAGCAGTTGGGGTCAGGGATTTCCCAACCGCTGACCCCTAGCGCGCACTCCGTTGCTGTCAAGCCTAGCTCGGAATCTTCACGTTGTGCTTGGCCAGTACGAGCTACCGGTCCACATCGATCGCTTCTGCTTTGGCGATTGGACCGCGATTGATCTGCGCTAGCGCGCCGGACATAAAGAGTTCAGTTTAGAGATCTTGAACCCACAGACGGTGAGTTGGACGCTGAGGCCTGACCGCAAGCCCCCAAGTCCTTGACCAGGCTCAGCACCTGAAACGATGGATCTGCAGATCCGTCGGCAGACACAACAGATCCCTTAAGGATCACGCGTTCACCCGCCTTCAGGGATTTGTCGTTGGACACGATCAAGTAGGTTTGGTTGTCCTTTTCGCTCGTAAGACTGATTCCGTTCTGAACAGATTGTGTGCAGCCGGTTACATAAGCCTGAGTATTATTTGCAGCGTGATGATGATGCCGGACGAGAAGGACAATGGCAACGGCAGCGCCAGCCGCAGCGCCAACGCCAATTCCAATCGCCTTGCCGGAGCCGTATCCTCCTGACGGCGCTACGTATCCGCCAGTGCCGCCCGTCCCACCGGTTCCACCCGATCCTCCCGTTCCACCACCTCCGCCATACTGGGCGGATGCAGCAGCGCACACGGCCAAGCAAATTGTCGAAACTCCAACAAATCGTACTATCCAACGTGAAAGCATTTTGTTCGACTCTCCTCTGATTTAGTTAAATTCGAAATCCACAAAGATGGATCTGTTTCAATGATGGTGACTGAACTTCCTTCTGTTCTATTCCACGAGTCACCATGATCATTTCGGGCCCTCAAGCATTCGGCACCATCCTGGGCTGCACCACCAAGTCAGATTGGAGAGCGGCGGCTAGGGCCTGACCGACGGCGCGGCTCATGCGTCGCATTCGCCCTACGGCTCGACGACAATTTGGCCCTTCATGCCTTTGTGCCCAAGGCCGCAGGTATGGCAACACTTAAACGTATACGTTCCTGGCGTTTGGGGAAGGAACTCAATCAAGGTAGTTTCCCCCTTTTTTAATTGCCAACATTCTTGCTCCGAGGTGAAGATTAGGCCCGTTTTGTCACCGGATGAGGCCCCGTCAGGAACACTGCTAACCTTAAAACCATGATCGTGGTCGAACGCGGTGATCTTGAGTTGAACTTTGGTTCCAACCTTCACGTGAACGGGTGAGGCGGAGTATTCGTATTTCTTCGCCGTCATCTCAAAAACCTGTACGTCTTGACTTGCGGCACGACTGGACTCAGACAGCGAGAGAAATATAGCGAGTGCCAGCAGAGTCGCTGAAACGATAAGCAATGGGAAAGGCTTCGCAATCTTTTTCATTGATCCTCTATGTCGCGCGAAAAATTGACTATCGATACTTGGGCTACAAATTACATTTCCCTGCCTCAACGCACACTGATTCCGCCTTGACCCTGCAACTGCAAAAAACTGAACTGGGATGGGCAAGCGGAATACGAAAGTATCGGCCTCTCCAGGACAAGGCCGATTAATTTGCAAACTGGCCTGCCCATCCTAGTTAATTGGCACCCACCTTACCTGGTGCGTGATAGAGCACGTCAGATGGCACTCCCGGTTATGCTTCGCTTCTCTTAAAACGTGCGCCGTGCCTCATCCGCTGCTTCTGCGAGGTGCATGAGCACATCTACGATCCCTGTGTTCTTGTTTGTCGCCGGGTCGAGAAAGAGCCCATCCTCAGCAAAGCTGACGACGGAGGCCACTGCGCCACCCTGCTGAGTGGACGTTGGGCGAATGATTGAAACCGGTCCCAAATTTTTGTCAAGGAAGATGGTAGGTTCGGGCATGATCAGGTTGGTCTGGAAGAGGTCCGCAATGTTAGTGCCGGCGGCGCCATTGTTGGGATCGACGCCGTTGTTGAGGTTTGGAAACGTAAGGTTGCCGTCGGTGATGTTGGTCGCGTTGCCGGCCTTGTCCTGCCAAGTCTGGAAATGCATGATCTCGCTCCCGCCGATACTGAGCAGAATCCGCAAAACTTCCAGATTGGTTACTTTTTGGGCCAGCGCTGGGTACAGGCTGCTTCCGCCTTGCTCGATGAATGCGAAGTGGAATCCTGCCGTGTTCGCAATCGCCTGCAGATGGTTGGAGATGTTGCCATTGCTATCCAAGACCAGGTCGCCATCGTTCAAGGGAATGGCCGGATGCTGTCCCTTGGCCAGATCCGGGACGGCGTTCTCGAAAGTCGCTCCGAGGTCGGGGTTGGTTGTCGCGCTGCGGTACCGCGTCCACCAGCTCGTGTCCACAGTCAATTGCTTCAGGTTGGTAAGCCGCCCTTTTTGCGGCACTCCTGTTACTTGACTCGGCGGCAGGATGGCAAAGCGGCTCAAGTCGACAGTCTTTGCACCTTTCGACTCCAGGTAGTTGTTGAGAAACCTGTGATGACTGATCTCATCGTCGGTGTTGTCGGCGATGTACTGCGGCATATCGCCGTCGAGCACGAAGAGCCCCGTGATGTAGGCTGGAGCGAGCCCCGTGGCGAATGGCAGATCAATCGGAGAGAGGCCTTGATTGGTCGCACCGCCAAGTTCGGCATACTGAATCCACAAGTCGGCCTCGACTTGCTCCAGGGCGCTTAGGAACGTCAGAATTGCGATGTCGCCTTTTGTGATTGGCGCGAGATCCTCTGCTCCGCTGAATGCCGCCGAGGTGCCCGGCAACAGCGCCGCACCCATCGTTGCGGCCCCCGCTGCCACCATTCCGTTTGTCAAGAATGCACGCCGGTTTGTTGGACGCTTCATACCACCTTCTAACTTCTTCATCGCTTTCCCCCTTTATCAAGAAATAAACTTCGAATCGTTCGAATCAAGCATTTCGCTGAACCGATTTGAGCTTACCTTTGCGCTTCAAGCCGCGTGTCTTAGCAAAGTCAAATCTTTGTAAGCAAGCGGTCATCTTTCATGTCAATAAAATGCGACCATACTTAAAACCGCTAGGGGAGCAAACCTTGCCCCTCCACAACCCGTGCCCAACCTCCTTTCTGGTCTAGTCCAAAAAAGCCAGTGAGTAGCAATGGCGATTCAGGAACAAGCGCGTTGGATTCTTCTTTTCGCTGTCCAGGAGTCAAAAAGTTATCCAAAACAAAGTCTGCTATCTCGCGGCCCAGGCGTTGGCCTGCGGTCAGGTCAGAACGGAAATGTTGTCCAGCGAAGATACGACTTAACGTTGCTTCTTCGGCGGCAGCGGAGAAGCTCATGAACGAGCGTTCGACGCCGGGAAGGACCTCAGACGTAACGTTGAATTCGAAACGGTCCTGTCCGAAGAAGGAAATGAGCACCTCTGCCCCGGCAGCGCTGATGACCGCATGAGCTCCTGGATAGGATGGGTCGGCGGCGGTCTTGCCGACTTCCGGGAGCCAATTCGGATCAGCAACTGTTTCAGGGTTGATTCCAGGATCAGCAGCCCGAATGGCGGTCACCGGCCGCCAGAAATTGTATGTGTACTTGGCGTCGTAGAAGGCGATCACGTCATCAGCAAAACTCAAGTTAAGCAAGGCAAACAACCGGGCATTTTGCGCCGTTGTCAAACCCTGCGCCACCGAGGCCGTTTGCGCGATTTCGTTCCAATAGTTCTGAATGGCTCCATTCCAAAACCGCCCGGTCAATGCCTCATCGCTTGTGGCGGCCGTGCTGTTGGCGATTCCTAAAGCCTTGGTTTGGTTGAAAGCATCGCTATACGTATCGCTGGTCAGCGCCGGGGGAGGACCGGGCCGAAACTGGCTCCCACGCTCCAGCGCGAACGGGGTTACGCGAGACCAATGCGTGAATTGCGGCTGGGGCGGGAAATTCGGAGGCGTCGATTGGTAATCTCCGGGAGCGGTGCCGAAAATATAGGGAATCGGCGGAGCGTTCGAGCCGTCGTTACTTCGTATTGCCAGGATGCGATCGGCGACAGTTTGTCCTATACGGACACCTTCCACCTTGTCGTTGCCGTCCGGAATTTGTGTCAAGGATTGCTGCAGTTCGGCATCGAGGGTTGCCTGAAATGCCGGATACAGCGCAACCAGAACCTGATGGGCCGCTGCCGCTGCGGCTGCTTCCTGAGAAGCCCCTCGTGGGACACCGGAAAGGCGGACCAGGTATGGCCGATGTGTTCTGCCAATGGCGTTTACTGCGTCATAAATAGCTGCGTGCATAATCGCGAAGCTGCGGGTCGGGTGAACCGTGGCTGGTTGTGCTCCCGGCGTCCGGACGATCACAAGAAGCGCTCTATTCCACTGGAAAACTGGATTGACTTGCTGAGAGGAGAAGTCTTGCGGACTCTGATGCTTGGCGTTTGCTGAAGCGCTCGATGAGCTACCAGCTTGGACCAAAAGACTGGTGCCCAGAAGTGCTAGTTGAACATAACGGTTTAACATCGAGGATTTTCTCCTTTGGCGTTTGTACAGGAGGGTGCTTGGAAGTGGTGACGAATCGCCAAGTCACGGCCTCTCACCAATGCCTAACCGCACGATCGAGGAAAATATTCCCTGAATATGTTGATTTGACCGATGAATCTGACTCGCCGCCCGTTAGTTGCCCAATTTCCGGAATCCCCACACGCGAAGTGGAGAGAAGGCCGTCGTCGCTGGCCGGGATCGCCGAGAAACCATTAGCTTTGAAGGATGGGCATAAACGCCTTGCGCTGTTCCGCCCAAGTTCCGATGCGGCAGCTGCTCCTCTCCACCAGGATCGAATTCAGCCCACGTCCTGGAAGAATGTCTTCCGGGCAGCCCGACGCTCATCGCGCGCGTGTTCACGCTGATGGTCCTGGAGCAGTTCACGCAGCCGCGTGCGGGCCTTGTGCAACTGTGACTTCGAATCACCTACGGAACGTCCCAATATCTCGCCAATCTCCTTGTGTTGGTACCCCTGAATATCGTGCAAGACAAATATTGTGCGGTAGCCCACCGGCAAGTGCGCGATGCAGCGTGTGAGATTTATTCGGTCAATCGATCCTTCCAACAACAAGTCAGGCGCTCCAATATCGATCCCTGGCGAGGCGGTCTCATCGTCCGATCCCTGGGTCGCTTCGATCGAGACGATTGGATGCGACTTCTTGCGTAGGTGCATCAGCACGAGGTTAACCGCAAGTCTGTGCAGCCAAGTAGAGAAGGCCGATTCGCCACGAAACGTGTGAATTTTGCGGAACAGGAGCAAGAAAGCCTCCTGAGTCAAATCTTCTGCTTCGGTCGGGTCTGCTACCATGCGCAGGCATAGCGCATACACACGTCGGCTATGCAACCCGTAGAGGTATTCAAACACGGTCCGATCGCCCTCGCGCGCTCGCTGAATGACCTCCGCTTCGCTCGGCCTATCGCTGACCATTGAGGAGGCTGGCGGCGCAGCTTTCTTCGAGATGCATTCCGTGCCAGAACGCGTACCCCAATCTAGGCTGCGCCGCTTCTCTATAGTGGGCCTTGCCAGGGATCCAACTACTATCTCTCCGCACCTGGCGTTTGCAGTGACTGGCATGAGTTCTTTCCTTAGCGACCCCTAGTGTGAACTTCGGTGGAAGTATTGGTTTCACTGGCCTGCGATGCGGGGGCGGCCTGTGGCACCGTCTGTTGACGGGCTTCCTTGTGACCGAGGTGCTTTTGTGTGGGCGTCCAGTAGGTGAAGGCCACTCCTAGCTCCACGTCGAATGTCTTAACGGTGCGCACATCTGCGATGTCCACGAGGTTCAACCGTGCGCGTTCGGAAATCACTCTCTGATCGGCTGTCGTGGCTTGGATGATGGCACTAACTGCTTGTCCCTGGATGTAAAATCTGTATGGAGCGTTGTTGGATGGCAGAGTGAAACTGTAATTGCCGGGCGGTAGCGTGGCGGTTCCCCAGTGAGTCTCAACGGTCAGCGTGAACTTGCCTCGGTATGCATCTTGCGCTTTCCCGCTAGTCGCCAAAGCGCCCAGTGCAAAAGCAGCCGCGCCTGCCTTCGTGAATAACTTAAAGTGTCGAGCCCACATCATTTCAAATCTCCTTGTTCAATGCCGTTTTCAATTTCGAGACATTTTGGTGTCTTCAGCCTGTAAGACCACGTATGCTCTCGAATAATTCCGCGATCCTAAGGATGTTCAGGAGGCGGGAATAAAATTGTGAGTATTTCGGTCCCCGGGTTATGGCCATTTTTCTCGGCGGACTCGGATGATCCGCCCACACACACTCATGCGTTCAGAGCTGCTATTCGCCGTGAGCTTGGCACCGCATTTCCGTTCACAAGAGTTGTCAGAACTCGACGAAGGTGACCCCGTGCTCTTGATAAACTCGACATCACAGTACCCGCGGGCATGCCGGTGATATCAGCGATCTCGCGATAAGACATTCCCTCAAGTTCGCGAAGAATAAGTACTTCCCGAAAATTTGGCGGGAGCTTCTCCAGCGCTTTTCGCACCAGAGTGTTGCTGTCGTTTCGGAGCACAACTTCTTCCGGATTGGGAGGGCTGAGGTCAGGAAGGAAAAGGTCCTCGTCAAATTGCGCGGCGTCCTGAAGCGGCCGGTTTGCATGCAGCCAGGTATAGCAGGTATTCCGGACAATTCTCAGGAGCCATGGGCGCGCATCGCCGCCGCGGAAGCCGGGAAAGAATCGAAAGGCCCGCAAGTAGGCTTCTTGGACAATATCTTCCGCGTCCTGCCCATTGCGCGTTAGCCAGCGTGCGAGATTGTAGGCAGCGTCAAGGTGCGGCAAGACCGCCTGCTCAAAATTCGGGGCTGGATTTTGCTCGAACATGAGAACCTCTTTGCGGGCGGTTCCGGGTACTACCGTGCGCTTGAGGTCTCACTATGGTTCGCACTTAAGATGGAGACAATGGATGGGCAGTTCTCTCCCGCTGGAATGGTGGTCCTCTGATAACCAGCAGTCGATAAAAGACTTAAATGGAGTTGTCCCCTTCTTGAATTTTCGGGAAGCCGCAAGGTGGTAAACTCCAGTGCGAGCGCGGTATCTTCAATGGAAAAAGACCAACCGGTTCGCGGGCGCCTTCGTTTTGGGGTTTTCGAGCTGGATCTTCGTGCCGGCGAATTGCGCAAGCATGGCCTGCGAGTTCGGCTTCAGGAACAGCCCTTCCAAGTTCTGGCGATGTTGCTTGAGCACCCGGGCGAGGTCGTAATTCGCGAAGAACTTCAGAAAAGACTCTGGCCCGCGGACACTTTCGTGGACTTCGACCACGGGCTCAACAAAGCGATCAGCAAAATCCGCGAGGCCCTGGGCGACTCCACCGAGAGTCCCCGCTTTGTGGAAACTGTTGCTCGTCGCGGGTACCGCTTCCTCGCGGAGGTCAAAATCGCCGATGCAGCTCCTGTTCGCAATCCGGTACCCGCCACGGAGCCCAATCCTAGCGCAGAAGCTGGTGAACGCCCGGGGCTCGCAGGCAAACCCGCAATGCCCAAACCTGTCTTGCCTCCAGTGGCATGGAAGGTATCCGTGTTCGTGCTACTTCTGATGACTGCAACCCTCGCTGCTTGGAAACTTCATTCCTGGAAACGCCCGACCCCTGTCATCCGCTCCTTGGCGGTCCTTCCGCTCGAAAGCCTCTCGAACGATGCGTCTCAGGATTACTTCGCTGATGGAATGACTGACGAGTTGATTTCGGACCTCGGCCAGATCAGCGCGTTGCGAGTGATCTCGCGTACCTCCGTGATGGCGTATAAACGTGCGCGCAAGCCTCTGCCGCAAATTGCTCGTGAACTGAACGTGGACGCCGTGGTGGAAGGGACTGTGCTCCGTTCCGGAGACCAGGTTCGCATCACGGCGCAGTTGATCGAAGCCTCGTCGGACAAACACTTATGGTCTCAGAGCTACGAGGGTGAACTGCGGGACACCTTGGCGCTCCAGAACCAAGTGGCTAGAGCCATTGCAGATCAAATTCGGATCAATTTGAATTCACACGAACAGGCTGCGCTGAAAAACATGCGGGTTGTGAATCCGGAAGCTTACGAGTCCTATCTCAAAGGGCGCTACTTCTGGAATAAGAGAACGGCGGATGGTTTAAAAGTTGCCCTGGCTTATTTCAATCAGGCCCTCGACGAGGACCCGAAATACGCTGAAGCTTATTCTGGCTTAGCCGACACGTATGCATTGTTGGGGGACTGGCAGTATGCAGTGATGACGCCCAAGGAGGCACTCCCCAAAGCGAAAGCCGCGGCGATCAGAGCTCTGGAATTGAACAGCGCCCTCGGTGAAGCGCACAACTCGCTTGCATTCTGCCTGGATGGCTTCGACTGGGATTTTCCCTCTGCCGGGAAGGAATTTCGACGGGCCATTGAACTGAACCCAGGTTACGCAACCGCTCATCATTGGTATGCTTGGCATTTAAGTCTTTTGGGTCAGTATGATGAGGCTATCGCGGAAATGAAAAAAGCGGAAAACCTAGATCCGCTATCTCTAGTCATTAACGCCGATCTGGCAGAGCTTCTTGTCCTTGGACATTCTTATGACGAATCGATACTTCAGAGCCGCAAGACGATCGAAATGGACCCGAATTTTGGTCTCGCACATAATCACCTTGCCCAGGCATACCTCCAAAAACACATGAACCATGAGGCGGTCGCAGAACTACAAAAAGCGGTCCAGCTTTCTGGGGGTAGCCCGACGTGCATAGCGAATCTTGCTCGCGCCTACGTCGCATCCGACAACAGGAGCGAAGCGGCAAAGCTACTAAGCGATCTAAAGAAGCGCTCGAACCCCGGCTATTCACATGCCTCGGAAATTGCCGTGATCTATGCAGCTCTCGGCGATAAGAATCAAGCGATGAGCTGGCTTGAAAAGGGCTATGAAGAACGATTTAATCCGGGCGTCCTCCTGCGACCGGGCTTCGATCCCCTCCGCTCCGAACCGCAATTCCAGGAGCTTTTAGGCCGCATTGGTCTCCATCATTAAACTCGAAATTTGAGGCGGACCGCTGAGATTTTTCTCATTTCTTAGTGTGCAACTTTCTTTAGCGCGCGAGTTCGGGCCTCGGCATTCTGCCGACGTTTCCTAGCAATTTGGTGCGCGTTGGTGGGGAGCCGTTGCTCGCGTACGCCACCCAATCTAGGCAACCTCGTTCTTCATTCCGCCCCTCTTGGAATGAAATGGCCCGGTGGGCTCTACCCGTACCGCGGCGCCACGAAGGGATCCACGCGCATAGCGCGGCGCTCGGGAATGTAGGAAGTGGCGAGCACCACAGCAATCTGCAAGAACGCAGCGCCGAGGAATGTAACCGGATCGTAAGTCCCCATACCGGAGAGAAGTTTGCCGGGAAACGTGCAAAAAAGAGTGCGCCCGCCAGGCCAAGCCCAACGCCGATGAGGGTTACACCGTGGATCTCCGAGTATTGCCTGAGGTAAAGCGGGCAATTCCTACCGGTGCGTCGGTTGGCTCTGTTGATGCTTCAATGTCGCCGGTTGACTGGTTTGTGGGACAGAGACAGTTCTTTCCGAGGGTTTTGTGAGGTCATGAGGTCGTCTGTATTTTTCGATGATACGAGTCACGAAGGCGACTACATTTACAGCCAGTACGAGTAGCACAAGCCAAACCACGATTGTTGTCTTGAACATTGTTGATCCCTTCCGTACTTCCGCCAAGCTGATACCGGGTCTTTGGAGGAGCTCCATTGCCCTCATCTCCGAATACTTTGGTCACCGATGTTCTATTCCACCTTGTGGGAGTGGCGTCGCTTAACAATGAAGTACAGGCGGAATGCGTGAGTTCTTGATTTTGTTTTTGCAGTGCGCAGAATCTTGCCCGAATTCGATCTTGAATCGCAGGTGCCCAAATGTATTCGGGTTGGTCTACCCGGAAGAATTGATCAACTGGTGGAGCAATTCGAGCTCGGCAGGAGCTGCGTCGGACACGAGGCAGAATTCCATTCTGCCCTTACGCCAATCAATCCATTGGAAGCCTTGCCGGGACCCTGTGCGCGGCGACGTGTCCGGATCTGAGGTGGGCCAGATAAATACGTTGATTGGACGACCGTTATGTTCATAGACGAGAACCGCGACAGAGCGCCCTTCAACAAGATCCAGGCGCCCACCATTCAGCGCGAAACCGGTCTTCGCGAAATCACGCACCGGGAGAGCAAACTTAAGTTTGCTATCGAACCATCCTTTGACGACGCGCTCATCCTTGGAAGCGATGCCGGTCATGTGGCCTGGCTGAAGTGAGCGCAGATGCGCGTCGACAATTTCTCCGGCAAGTTCGGCTTGGTAGTCGTCACTGCGAAGCCCTGGACTCACTTTCCACAATACGATCACGATGAAAAGCATCGCCGCCAAAGCAGCCAACCAATGCCAAAGGAGAGCCTGCGAGGCAGCAGAGGTGGGCGCGATTGGGTGGAGATGTGCGTTAATTTTCCGCCGCAACGAGGCGGGAGCAGGCTCATAGAGTTCAGTGAGTTGCAATCTGCCGCGCAACAAATCGAGGTTCACCAGCTCAGCGGCACAGTGGACGCAATGTTGGAGGTGGCGCTCGAATTCGGCAGCCCTACGGCCACGCAGTTCACCGTCGAAATAGCCCTGAAGCCAAAAGTTAGCAAAGTTACACTTCACGGACAGCCTCCTTGTGAGAGGAGTGTGCCAGTGCGAACTGCAACTGGCGGCGAGCACGGGAGAGCGAAGACATAACGGTGCCAATGGGAATCGACGTTATCGCAGCGATCTCCTTGTAGGAGCAGCCTTCCAGCTCTCGAAGGACAAGAACTTCCCGGAAACGCGGCGGCAATGTCTCCAGGGCAAGGATGACACGCTCCCGATCGTCACCCGCAATGGCGAGGGTTTCAGGGGTGGCGCAGGTCTGCAGGTGTATCTCTTCGTCGAATTCCATACTTAGTTCCATAGGATGATTCTTCTCCAGCCAGGTGTAGCAGGTATTGCGCACGATCTGCAGCAGCCATGCGCGCGCATCTCCGCCACGAAAGCCGCGGAAGAAGCGGCATGCACGGAGCAGGGCTTCTTGAGAGACATCCTCGGCATCGGCGCGCCTGCGCAGCAGCCAACGCGCAAGGTTGAAAGCAGCGTCCATATGGGGCAGCACAAGTTGCTCAAAGCGCACTCGGTCTTCGAGTCCCAGCTCACTCACAATTCACTCCTCAACAGTGAGGCCTCATGAGCAGAGACCGTCTCAAGCCCGATTTTATTCTCTCTCGTCGTTCGCCATGGAAGCGCGGTCGCAGCGCTCGTGTTCGTGAGGCGGGAATAAATCGGCTAGTGGGTCGGTCTTGGATGGATGAAGCACGTTGAACGGCGCTCGCGGACTCCCCCAACCCCCCGCGGCGCCGTTCACAAAAGCACTCCCAAAAAGGACCGGGAAGCGTGCATACGAGGAGAGCGAGAATGTCAGAGAACAAAAAAGATGAGCTCTTGCACGACCACAACAGCGATGGCGTCAATCGCCGTGGTTTTCTAAAGTGCATGGCCTGGGCAGGCACAGGGGCTTTTTGTGTCATTAAAGGCGGAGTATTGAAATCCTACAGCCTGAGCCGGCTTTCGGAACTGAATGCCTTAGACACCAGGGGCGAGCTTAATTTTGTTCAAATCAGTGACAGCCATATGGGGTTCAACAAGCCGGCGAATCCGGATGTTGTGGGGACGCTAAAGGCAGCGGTAGACAAGATTAATGGGTTGTCGACTCCGCCCGAATTCATGCTGCATACCGGTGACATCAGTCATCTCTCGAAAGCAGAAGAGTTCGATACGGTCGATCAGATTCTGAAGGGCGCGACACCCAAGGATATCTTCTATGTGCCGGGCGAGCACGACATGCTGAACGATGACGGCAAGCAGT
>Ga0307471_100001451_pt1 | contig 12934 bp, 12 predicted proteins | sample atmos_gasesAM3C__2_FD_204566 | JGI IMG/M metagenome (GOLD analysis project Ga0307471, IMG submission 204566) | Hardwood forest soil microbial communities from Morgan-Monroe State Forest, Indiana, United States - atmos_gasesAM3C_515 | ecosystem: Environmental > Terrestrial > Soil > Temperate... | reverse complement strand
TACGGGGAGAGCATGAGATATTCGCCCATCAGGGCTTCCATGCGCTCCGCGGTGAGTTCCAGGCCAAGCGCTTCGCACGCGTACGCCAGCGCCGCGCGCGTGACCGTGGAGAACGGCGCGTAGCGCTTCATCAGGCTGCGCTGCCAGGTGTACTCGAGCTGCTTGGCGCGCCACAGCTGAGACAGCTGAGCGCCTTTCCCGGGCCACAAGCCTTCGCAGCGCCGCACCACCGAATGCACGTCGAACAACGTGCCATACGCGTCGAAAACCAGGGCCTCGATCGGCATTTTGCCGATGTTAAACTGCTTCGGCCCATGGTCAATCGCTACGACGAGCTCTATCGGGGCTTCCGCTGGGACGTCCCGGAGCGCTACAACATCGCGCGCGCGTGCTGCGGTCAATGGGCGCAAGACCGCGCGCGCTTCGCGCTGTATTGGGAGGACGAGTCGGGCGCCACCGCCGCCTACTCGTTCTGGGACATCCAGACCGCGGCGAACCGCCTGTCGAACGCGCTCGCGGCGCTCGGCGTCAGGCGCGGCGAGCGCGTCGCCCTCATCCTGCCGCAGCGCCCCGAGACCGCGATCGCCTACATGGCGATCTTCCAGATGGGGGCGATCGCGCTGCCGCTGTCGCATCTGTTCGGCCCGGAGGCCCTGGAATACCGGCTCAACCATGCGCAGGCCTGCGTCGCCATCGTCGAGCCGACGACGCTCGCCAACCTGTGGGCGATCAAGGACCGCCTGGCTCACCTGCGACAGGTGATCGGCGTGGGAGGCGCGCGCGAGGCCGGGGTTCATTCATTCGAGGCTTTGCTCGAAAAGGCGAGTGGTCAATTCGATACCGTCGACACCGCGGCGAACGACCCGGCGCTGATCATCTACACCAGCGGAACGACCGGCGCGCCCAAGGGAGCGCTCGAGGCGCACCGGCTGCTGATCGGAAATCTGAGCGGATTCGTGCATTCGCACGACTTCTTTCCGCAGCCGGGCGACGTGTTCTGGTCGCCCGCGGACTGGGCCTGGGCGGGCGGGCTGTTCGACGCGCTGCTGCCCACCTGGGCGTTCGGCCTGCCGATCCTCGGCTATCGCGGCAAGTTCGACGCCGAGAAGGCTTATTGCCTGCTCGAGAAATACGGCATCCGCAATGCGTTTCTCTTTCCGACCGCGCTGAAACTGATGATGAAGGCCGTGCCCGAACCGAAACAGCGGTTTCGCCTGAACCTCAGATCGATCATGAGCGCGGGCGAAGCGGTCGGGGTGACGGTGATCGAGTGGGCCAAAGCGCAGCTCGGCGTCACGATCAACGAGATGTTCGGCCAGACCGAGATCAACTACGTGGTCGGCAACTGCCAGGCGGCCTGGCCGGTGAAGCCCGGATCGATCGGCCGGCCTTACCCGGGGCACCGGGTCGCCATCATCGACGAGCAGGGGCTGGAGCTGCCCAGGGGAGAGCTCGGCGAGATCGCCGTGAAGAAGGACCATGACCCGGTGTTTTTCCTCGAATACTGGAAAAATGCGAAAGCCACTAGGGAGAAATTCATCGGCGACTGGGCGCTCACCGGCGACCAGGGAAAAATGGACGCGGACGGCTACCTCTGGTACCAGGGCCGCTCCGACGACCTCATCAAGAGCGCCGGCTACCGCATCGGCCCCTCCGAGATCGAGAGCTGCCTGGTGAGGCACCCGGCGGTCGCCAACGCGGCGGTGATCGGCAAGCCCGACGCGACGCGCGGCGCCATCGTCAAGGCGTTCATCGTGCTGCAGCCCGGCCAGTCGCCGTCGCAGGCGCTGATCGACGATCTCCAGCAGCACGTGCGCGGCCGCCTGGCGCCTTACGAATACCCGCGCGAGATCGAGTTCATCGCTGCGCTGCCCATGACCACCACCGGCAAGGTGCAGCGCAAGGAACTGCGCAGGCTCGAAGAAGCCAAGCTCAAGACGGCGTGAAGCGCATCCTGCTCATCGGCGCCGGGCACGCGCACGCCGTGGTGCTGCGCTCCCTGGCGGAAAATGCCCTGTACGGCGCGCGCATCACGCTGGTCGCGCCTTACCCGCGCCAGATCTATTCGGCCATGCTGCCGGGGGTCATCGCCGGCCACTACGCGCAGCGCGAGGCCGTCATCGACGTCGCCCGCCTGGCCGAGCGCGCCTACGTGGAGTTCGTGCGCGGCGCGGTCGAGGAATTCGACGCCGCCGGGCGCAGGGTAACCCTGCGCGACGGCAAGCAGATCGGCTTCGATCTTGCGTCGCTCAACGTGGGCTCGCGGGTCGACTCGTCGGTCCCGGGCAGCACCCACCATGCGTTGGCGGTGAAGCCGTTCGAGCGCTTCATCGATTCGCTCAAGATTCCGGAGCGCGTCGCCATCGCCGGCGCCGGCGCGGCGGGCGCGGAGCTCGCGATGGCGTTGCGCTACGCCGGCGCCGCGGTCACTCTGTATTCCGAGCAGTCCGGCTTTTCGCCTGCGCTCGAAAAGCGGGTCACCGGGGCCCTGCGGCGCGCCGGCGTCGACTTCCGGCCCGGCATGCCCGTCACCGCGGTCGAAAACGGCCCGACGGTGATCGCGGGCTCGGCGCGGCAGAGCTTCGATCTGCTCATCTGGGCGACCGGCGCTGCGCCCTGGCCGTGGCTGCGGGGAGCGGGGCTGACGCTGGATGAAAAAGGCTTCGTCCGCGTAAAAGAGACGCTGCGCAGCGTTTCGCACCCAGAGATCTTCGCGGTCGGCGATTGCGCAGCGCTGGATCCGAAGTCGGGCGTCTATTCGGTGCGGCAGGGCGCGGTGCTGGTGGAAAATCTGCGACACCTCGTCAGAAACGAAGGCCTGGAAGCCTATCAGCCGAATCCCCGCGCCCTGCTCCTGCTGAGCTGCGGCGCGCGCTACGCGATCGCGCAGCGCGGCGAGTGGACCGCGCAGGGCGGCTGGGTCTGGCGCTGGAAGGACTGGATCGACCGGCGCTGGGTCAGGAGCTTCGCGGCCGCGAACCGACCACGATCCTTGTAGTCGTGCACGCGGGCGCGTGTAGGTGCAAAGCGACACCCGGTCAATATCGCACGACGGTCCAAGTCCAAAGGGACCACAGATAAATCATTGCGCAGCGATATCTCATCGTCCGACGGCTGACTATGATGGCGTTGGCAGATGCGCAACGAAACGATCGCCATCCACGGCGGCTATGAAGTCGAACCCACGACGAAGGCCGTGGCGGTACCGATTTATCAGACGGTAGCCTATGCGTTCGACAGCGCCGAGCACGGCGCGGCGCTGTTCAATCTCGAGGTCGACGGATACCGCTATACCCGCATCAGCAATCCGACCAACGAAGTGCTCGAGAAGCGGGTCGCCGCGCTCGAAGGCGGAGTGGAAGCCCTCAGCGTCAGCTCCGGGCAGGCCGCGCTGCACTATGCGGTGCTCAATCTCGCCGAGAGCGGAAGGAACATCGTCTCCGTGCCGCAGCTCTACGGCACCACCTATACGCTGTTTGCTCACCTGCTGCCGGGGTTCGGCATCAATGTTCGCTTCGCCGAGAGCGACCATCCCGCGGCCATCGAGAAGCTCATCGACGCGGACACGAGGGCGGTGTTCTGCGAGAGCGTGGGAAATCCGGCGGGCAACATCTGCGATATCGAAGCGCTGGCGAAGGTCGCCCACCAGCACGGCGTTCCGCTGATCGTCGACAACACGGTCGCCACGCCGATTCTGCTGCGCCCGTTCGAGTACGGGGCCGACATCGCGCTGCACTCGCTGACGAAATTCATGGGCGGGCACGGCACGACGCTCGGCGGCATCATCGTCGACCGCGGCAAGTTCCCCTGGGAAAGGCACGCCGCGCGCTTTCCGATGTTCAGCGTGCCCGACGCGTCCTATCACGGCCTGGTCTACTCGAAGCATTTCGGGCCGGCCGCCTATATCGCGCGTTGTCGAAGCGTGTATCAAAGGACGATGGGCTCGGTGCTCTCGCCGCTGAGCGCGTTCCTGTTGCTCCAGGGCATCGAGACCGTCGCGGTCCGGATCGACCGTCACGTCGAGAACGGCAGGCGGGTGGCCGAGTTCCTGCGCGCTCACCCGGGGGTGGAATGGGTGAATTACGCCGGATTCCCGGACAACCCGTATCACGCGCTGGCGCAGAAATATCTGGGCGGCCGGGCGTGCTCGCTGATGACGTTCGGCATTCGCGGCGGCTTCGAAGGCGGAACGAGGTTCTACGACGCGCTGAAGCTGGTCAAGAGGCTGGTGAACCTGGGCGATGCCAAGTCGCTGGCCTGTCATCCAGCCTCGACCACGCACCGGCAGATGTCGGTCGAGGAGCAGCGCAAGGCGGGCGTCACTCCCGAGATGATCCGCCTGAGCATCGGCATCGAGCATGCGGACGATATCATCGCCGACCTCGACCAGGCGCTGCAGGCGGCAGCAGGCAGGCAGATGGAATCACTGTCGGCGGGCAGTCAGCGCCGCCTTTCCCGAGGCGGGTAATGCCGGCGCTTCGAGCTACCGCCCTCCCGCGGCATCGCCAGCAATCCAAGCGCGCCTCGGCGCTGTTTCCGCCGCGCGCAGACCGCCAGCGCTGGGACGATCTTCTGACACGCGAGCTGTTGCGCGCCAATGAGCGCATAGCGGAAGGCGCGGTCACGCCGACCCTCGACCTGGCAGGCTTGAGGAGCGAGCTCGCCGGCTTCGATTTCGCAGCGCCGCGCCCGCTCGATGACCTTCTGCCCTGGGCCATCGCGCAGATGGAGCACGGCGTCGTGCATATGACGCACCCGCGCTATTTCGGCCTGTTCAATCCGGCTCCCAGCTTTCCGGCGCAGTGCGCGGATCGAATTGCGGCGGCGTTCAATCCGCAGCTGGCGAGCTCGAGGACGTCCCCGGCCGCGGTCGAGATCGAGTCCCACGTCATCCGCTCCGTCGCCCGGCGCGCGGGCCTGCCGCCGGAGACCACCGGCCACTTCACGACCGGCGGATCGGAAGCGAACTACACGGCGCTGCTGTGCGCCCTGACCAAGTCGAATGCGGGATTTGCGTCGCAAGGCGCGCGCGCCTTTGGCGGCGCGCCAGTGTTCTACGTCTCAAGGGAGAGCCATCTTGCCTGGCTCAAGATCGCGCACCAGGCGGGTATCGGGCGCTCCGCGGCGCGCCTGGTGGCCACCGATGGATCCGGCCGCATGGATCCGGACGCCTTGAGCGACGCGTTGGCTGCCGACCTCGCGCAGGGCTGCGTGCCGGTGATGATCGCAGCCACCGCCGGGACGTCCAACGCCGGCATGATCGACCCTCTGGCGGCCTGTGCGGAGATCGCCCGCCACTCCGGGCTCTGGTACCACGTGGATGCCGCCTGGGGCGGGGCGCTGATCGCGTCCGACCGGCTGCGCGGCGTGCTCGCCGGCATCGAGCTGGCGGACTCGGTCACCATCGATGCGCACAAGTGGTTTGCGACGACGATGGGCTGCGGCATGTTCATGACCCGGCACGCGCCCGTGCTGTCGACCGCGTTTCAGGTCTCGGTCAGCTTCATGCCTTCCAATGTTCCCGGCGTCGACCCCTATGTGACGACGATGCAGTGGTCGCGGCGCTTTCTCGGGGTGCGCCTGTTCCTGTCTCTCGCGGCGGCCGGATGGCCCGGCTATGGCGAGCACGTGGAGCGGTCGATCGGGCTGATCGCGCTCGCCAAGGAGAAGCTGGTGGCTCGGGGATGGCGCATCGCCAATGACTCTTCCCTCGGCGTGCTGTGCGTCGAGCCTCCGGCAGGGTGCGGCGCAGTCCGCTCGATCGTCGAGCGGGTCCTCGCCTCGGGCCGCGCCTGGGTGGCGGCGGCAACCTTCGAGGGGCGCGAAACCATCCGGATCTGCGTGACCCACGGCGAGACGACGCCGGACGATATCAACCAGCTCGCGGATGTTCTTCAATGAGCGCCAGCGCCTTCGTGCGGGCATCTGACGATTCAGGAAGCGACGAGATACCCGGTGGAAGCACTGGCCTGCCGAGGGATCGATTGATCGAACTGGTCACGCAAATGCTGTCGAAGAACTCGATCACCCGAGCGCCGTTGATCCATGACCAGCTCAGCGAGGCCGGTCTGACGTCGCTCGACATGGTCAGCCTGATGATCGCAGTGGAAGCCGAATTCAACATCGCGATACCGGCGTCGGACATCACCCCTGCGAATTTCCGTTCCATCTCGACGATCGAAGCTCTGATCGTGAGGATCGCCACCAGGGGAATCCGATGACTATGCTTCACGCCAGCCGCAACGAGGCGCTCGCCCTTCATGCCAGGGCCGACAATCGCCCGGAGACCGGGCTTGAACCGGGAGACCTCAAGGCCCGCACGGAAGCCGCCGCCGCGGTCGCCGCAGCGAACGCCGCGCGGGTCGATCGCGACGCACGCTTTCCCGAAGAGGCCATGACGGCCGTTCGAACGCAACGCCTGCTGGGGATCATGGTTCCCCGGGATCTCGGTGGCGAGGGTGCCGGCCTGTCCGACGTGGTGGACGTGTGCTACGGGCTCGGCCGGGCATGCTCCTCCACGGCCATGATCTATGCGATGCATCAGATCATGGTCGCCTGCGTGCTGCGGCATAGAGGAAACAACGTCTGGCACGAGCGATTGCTGCGGCGCCTTTGCGCCGAGCAGCTGCTGCTTGCCTCTTCGACCACCGAAGGCAAGGGCGGCGGCAACGTGCGCTCGAGCGAGGCGCCGATCGAGCGCAGCGGATCTCGAATCAGCCTGGAGCGGCGCGCGACGGTCATCTCCTATGGCGCGAATGCGGACGCGATCGTGACGACCGCGCGCCGCACCGCCGAGGCCGCGGCTTCCGACCAGGTCCTCGTGGTGTTCCTGAAGAAGGACTATTCGCTCGAGCCGCTCATGGCATGGGACACGCTGGGGATGCGCGGTACCTGCAGCGCCGGCTTTACTCTCAGAGCCGGCGGCGACAGCGAGCAGATACTGCCGGACCCCTACGAGGTGATCCACGTCCAGACCATGACGCCGATCGCCCACCTGACGTGGGCCAGCGTGTGGGCCGGGGTCGCGGCCGGAGCTGTCGAGCGCGCGCAGTTCTTCATTCGCAATGCAGCGCGCCAGGCGAGCGGCCAGCTCCCTCCTGGCGCCGCTCATTACACGAAAGCGACCTCCTCGCTGTTGACGCTGCGAGGGGTGGTGACTGCGTTGCTGCGGAAATTCGAGCAGACGTCGCACGATCAGGCGGCGCTCGCCTCGCTCGACTTCCAGACCACGGTCAACCTGACCAAGGTCGAGGCGTCGGAACTGGCGGTATCGACCGTGCTGAGCGCGCTGCGCGCATGCGGCCTGTCCGGCTACCGAAACGACGGCGAATTCAGCGTCGGCCGCTATCTGCGCGACGTCCTGTCCTCGCCCATCATGATCAACAACGATCGCATTCTCGCGAATGCCGCGGCCGCCTCGTTGATGAGCGCCGTGCCCGGTTCATTGAGCGGCTAGGACCGCAACGGGGCCGGGCAGCATGGACATCCGCAATACCGCCAGGGAAACCTCCGCGAAGGCGAGCGATCCGCTCGAAGCGCTGGCCGCGGCGCTGTTCCAGCCCATGGGCGTCGACGGCATCTACGCGCGAACTGCGCCTTATGAACAGGTCATCGAGCGCCTGTCCACTTTTATCTCGCGCCACCGCGAGCCCGCCACGGAAGTGCTGCGGTTTCCCCCGGTCATGAGCCGCCACCAGCTGGAGAAGTCGGGCTATCTGAAGAGCTTTCCCAATCTGCTCGGCTGCGTCTGCGCGCTGCATGGAACCGAAGCTGAAATCCGCAGGGCCGCCGACCGCCATGAGGCGGGCGGCGATTGGACCGCGTCGCTGGCTGCGGCCGATCTGGTTCTCTCCCCGGCCGCCTGCTACCCCGTGTACCCGCTGGCGGCAAGCCGCGGCCCGATCCCGCGCGGCGGGCTGCGGTTCGATGTGGCCTGCGACTGCTTCCGGCGGGAGCCTTCCCGGCATCTCGATCGTTTGCAGTCGTTCCGCATGCGCGAGTATGTCTATATCGGTCCTCCCCAGGAGGTGACGCGTTTCCGCGAGCGCTGGACCGGGCAGGCCCAGCGCCTGGCCGACGAGCTGGGGCTGCCCTACCGGGTCGCTCCCGCAAGCGACCCTTTCTTCGGCCGCACTGGCCAGGTGATGGCGATCAGCCAGCTCCAGCAATCGCTGAAATTCGAGTTGCTGGTCCCGGTGCATTCGGCCGAGCAGCCGACCGCCTGCATGAGCTTCAATTACCATCAAGACCATTTTGGAACGACCTGGGGCTTGCGCGACGAAAGCGGCGCGGTCGCGCACACCGGCTGCGTCGCGTTCGGCATGGATCGTCTCGCCGTCGCGCTGTTCTGGAAGCACGGCCTGGATGTGCAGAAGTGGCCTGCCGCGGTCCGCAACGCCCTGGCGATGCGCTAATCTCGCGTCGCGTACAAGATCGAGCCGAGCATGCCTCTTGATCCGCATATCCGGCGGATTCTGGACATGCTGGCGGCGGCGGGCGCCGCGGACGCGTCGCGCCTGAGCTTGAGCGAGCGGCGGGAGGCCTTCCGCAAGCTGATGAGCCTCTCCGAGAGCAACGTCGCGGTCGGCCGCGTGGAGGAGCGCGCGTTGCCGGGTCCGGACGGCCCGATCAATGTGCGCATCTATACGCCGATCGACACGCGCTCCGACCCGCTGCCCGGGCTGGTCTATTTCCACGGCGGCGGGCTGGTCGCGGGCAGCCTGGACACGCACGAAGGCATTTGCAGGGCGCTCGCCAACGCGACCGGCTGCCGGCTGGTATCGGTCGACTACCGGCTGGCGCCCGAGCACAAGTTCCCCGCCGCTATCATGGACGGCTACGTGGCCACGCTATGGGCCGTCGAGCACGCTGCCGAGCTGAGGATCGACCGGGACCGGATCGCGGTGGGGGGAGATTCTGCCGGCGGCACGCTGGCTGCCGTCGTTTGCCAGCTGGCCAGGCAGGCGCGGGGAGTCAGGCTCGCCGCCCAGCTGTTGTTGTGCCCGATCACCGACCTTGCCGCGGACACCGAATCGCGCTGCGCCTTCGCGGAAGGATATCTGCTGCACAAGGCGACGCTGGAGGGGGATGTCGAGCACTATGTCCCCGCCGGCCTGAACGCCGCCGATCCATGCGTATCGCCGCTCCGCGCCCTGGATTTCAGCGGTCTGCCCCCGGCATACATCCACACGGCGGAATTCGACCCGGTGCGCGACGAGGGCAGGGCCTACGCCGACAGGCTGGCGCAGGCAGGCGTCGAGGTGAGCTACACCTGCCACCCGGGCATGACTCATCTTTTCTACGGCATGACCAGCGTCGTTCCGTACGCGCGCAGCGCCATGAGGCATATCGGCGCTGAAATCAGGGCGGCATTCGACGGGGCGCTACGCCATGCCGGATAGGCTCGAAGTCGAGCGCCTGCTTCGAGAACTCTATGCCGCGCGACTGGGCGGCGACCTCGAAGCGCTTTGCCGGACCTTTGCAAAGGACTCCAGACTGGACATCGCTGGCACGAGCTACTCCAGCCCGATGGCGATCAGGGCGGCCGGCCTGGGTGAAATCCGCAGCTGGCTCGCACTGCTGGTCAAGACGTTCCAGCTCAGCGACCAGGAGATCCTGGCGATGATCATCGACGGCGAGGCGGCCGCCGTGCATTGGCGGGCCAGAATCCGCTCGAAGATCACGGGGGCGACGGTGCTGACCGAGCTGGTCGATGTCGTCCGGGTGCGCGCGGGCCGCATTGCATCCTATACGGAGTTTTTTGTGCCACGGGGAGGTTAGCGCGATGAGCGTGAGGTCCGAAGTCCTGTCGCAGTTCAAGCAGGTCGCCCAGGAGCAAAGCAAGAAACTGGCGCCTTTGTCCGATGATCTTCCTCTTTCGGAGTCGGGTCTCGACTCGCTGTGCTTCGCAATCATCGTCTCGCGTCTGGAGGACGCGCTGGGGGTCGATCCGTTTACTTCCACCGAGCAGACCGACTTCCCAGTGACCCTGGCCGACTTCATCCGGTTCTACGAGGATGCCGCAAAGTAATCAGGGCTCGCTTTGGAGCCGCTCGAGCACCGCGGGGCGGCTGTCGGAGCGCTTTCTCTGGGGAGCCGAGGGCAGCGTCGCCCTGGGCGACCTGGTGCAGGGCTCGAGCCTCGATGCTCCGCTCGAGGAGCTCGCCGGACGCTGCGTACTCGTCGCCACCGCGGACCAGCTCACTGCGGCGCTGGCGCTCATCGAGCTCGACGGCGTCGCGCGCAGACTGGTTCTTTCCCCTCCCGATCTGCCCAGGGAGCATGTCCCGTTCGTGATGGCGACCGCGGCGGTGGAGGCCACCGTGTCCGATCGCACGGCCCCGCAGGCCGGCACACCGGGTCCTGGCGCCTTCGTCACCTGCAGCCTGAAAATCGCGCCCTGCGCTGTCGAGCGGACCGAACGATACCGGACGGAATGGATCCTCCTCACCTCCGGTACGACGGGGCTGCCGAAGATGGTCGTGCACACGCTGTCGAGCCTGGCGGGCGCGATCCAGGCGGGCGGCGCGGCGCCGACGCAGGCGTTGTGGAGCACCTTCTACGACATCCGCCGTTACGGCGGCCTGCAGATTTTTCTGCGCGCGCTCCTCGGGGGCGGATCGATGGTGCTGTCGAGCGCCCGCGAATCGACGAGCGATTTCCTCCTGCGGGCCGCCGCGCGTGGCGTGACCCACATATTGGGAACGCCGACTCATTGGCGCAACGCCCTCATGAGCCCATCGGCTCGCAGGCTTGCGCCTCAATACGTCCGCTTGTCGGGAGAGATCGCCGACCAGGCCATCCTCGATCATCTCCGGGCTTTCTATCCAGCGGCCGACATCGTGCATGCCTTCGCTTCGACCGAAGCCGGCGTCGGGTTTGAAGTCGGCGACGCTCTGGCGGGATTTCCGGCCAGCCTGATCGGGCGCGAAGGCGCCGGCGTGGAGATGAGGGTCAGAGATGGCTCGCTGCGGATTCGCTCGGCGCGAACCGCTGCCCGCTATCTGGGCAGCCGCTCCGCCAGCCTGCCGGATGCCGACGGCTTCGTCGACACGGGCGACATCGTGGAGCTGCGCGGCGAACGCTATTACTTCATCGGCCGAAGGGACGGCGTCATCAACGTCGGCGGCCAGAAGGTGCACCCGGAGGAGGTCGAGGCGGTGCTCAATTCCCACCCGCAGGTGCGCATTTCGCAGGTGCGGGCCAAGAAGAACGCCATCATGGGAGCGCTGGTCGTCGCTGACGTGGTGCTGAACGGAGAAACCGGCGCCGCGAACGCACGCGGCAAGGGACTCGAGCACGCCATCCTCGAGCACTGCCGCGCGGCGCTTCCCCGGCACAAGGTCCCGGCGGCGATCAACTTTGTTGCTTCCCTGGCCGTTGCCCCGACAGGTAAGATCGTGCGCAGGAATGCGTAATGTCCTCGTGACGGGCGGAAGCCGGGGGCTCGGCCTGGGCATCGTCCGCAGGCTCGCGGCAGCGGGGTACCGCGCCATCGCGGTTGCGCGGAAGGAGAGCGACCCGCTCAGGTCGGCGATGAAGGAGGCTCAACGCGACTCGCTGCGGTTCGTCGCGTTCGATCTCGCCGAGATCGACGGCATTCCCCGGCTGGTCAGGGCGTTGCGGAAGGAATTCGGGCCGATCTACGGGCTGGTCAACAACGCCGCGGTCGGTTTCGACGGCGTCCTCGCTCTGATGCCCACTTCTCAGATCGAGCAGCTGGTGCGCGTAAATACGCTGTCGCCCATCGTCCTGACGAAGCACGTGGTGCGCTCCATGATGGCCGATGGCGGCGGGCGGATCGTAAACGTCGCCTCGGTCGTCGGCTTCACCGGATATAGCGGGCTGTCGGTCTACGGGGCGACGAAGGCGTCCCTCATCGGCTTCACGCGCTCGCTCGCGCGGGAGGTCGGGCGCATGGGCGTGAATGTGAACTCGCTCGCCCCCGGCTTCGTCGACACCGACATGACCCGCGGGCTCAAGGCCGAGCAACGGCAGCAGATCGAGCGGCGCAGCGCGCTGCACCGCCTCCCCGACATCGACGACGTGGCCTGCGCCGTCGAATTTCTTCTCGGTGACGGTGCGAAGAGCATCACGGGAACCGTCCTCACGGTGGATGCCGGCAATACCGCCTAGAACTTCCGCTGCCAAGGCGTGGCTGCGCGCGCTCGAGCTGACCGCGCCGATCGCCAGGCAGCCTCGCCGCATTCTCGCCAGCGTGATCGACGAGCTCGCCGAAACATGCGGCGAAGCACCGGCCCTGCTCTCCGAGCGCGAGCGCCTGACCTATCGCGCGCTCGCCGAGCGCTCGAACCGCTATGCCCGCTGGGCGCTGGAGCAGGGCCTCGCCAAGGGCGAAACGGTCTGCCTGCTCATGCCGAACCGGCCGGAGTACATGGCGATCTGGCTCGGCGTCACTCGCGTCGGCGCCGTGGCCTCGTTGCTCAATACCAATCTGCTCGGTCCTTCGCTCGCGCACTGCATCAATATCGTCGCGCCGAGGCACATCATCGTCGCCGCCGAGTTCATCGACCGGCTCGCCACGGCGCTGCCTGGCGCGGTGGGCGCAACGCGGGTCTGGGTGCACGGCGCCGGACCGGGCTCGTTCCCGCGCATCGACCTCGACATCGAGCGATATGCAGGCGAAAAGCTGAGCGCGGCGGAACTCAGGCCGCTGAGCGTCGAGGACCGCGCGCTCCTCATGTACACCTCGGGAACGACCGGGCTGCCGAAAGCGGCAAACATCAGCCATTTCCGGCTGATGCAATGGAGCCACTGGTTTGCCGGCTTGATCGATACCGGTGCGGGCGACAGGATGTACAGCCCGCTTCCGATGTATCACAGCGTCGGCGGCGTGCTGGCGACCGGCGCGGTCCTGGTCGGCGGCGGCTCGGTGGTGATCCGCGAAGGATTCTCTGCCCGCGAGTTCTGGGAC
>Ga0307471_100001450_pt1 | contig 12935 bp, 12 predicted proteins | sample atmos_gasesAM3C__2_FD_204566 | JGI IMG/M metagenome (GOLD analysis project Ga0307471, IMG submission 204566) | Hardwood forest soil microbial communities from Morgan-Monroe State Forest, Indiana, United States - atmos_gasesAM3C_515 | ecosystem: Environmental > Terrestrial > Soil > Temperate... | reverse complement strand
CTGCTCCATCGCCGCCCGCATCTCCGGGATCGTCGCCTCGACGACCGTGAACGGCCGCTTCGTCGCCGACGACGGCGCCGTCTTCTTCGTTTGCGCGGCGGCGGTGGCGAACGCCGCGGCGCCGATCGCCGCGACGACGAACAGCATCGGTTTCATGGGCGCGATCATATGCGACTCAGGGATGCGTCGTGTTCGCAAGGGCAACGGTGAGATCGGAAACCGCGCGCGCGAAGCGGGCGACGGCGTTCACGTCGACCGCGTCGGGCCAGAGGTCGCGCGGATTGTGGAACCAGGCATTCTGGCCGATGAACGAGACGAAGCGGCCGCCCTGCTGGCTGATCGTCGCGGCTTCGCCGGCAACCTGCGCGGCCGTCGACTGCCGGATGCCGTCGAGTCGCTGACCGGCGAGCGCGCGGCGCGCGGCAGCGGCGAGCGCGGCGTCGGAAACCGTCATCCCGACGTCGCCGGTCGACGCGCCGATGTTCGCTCCGAGATGAACCCACGCGAACGCGTCACGCGCGAGCGTGGGATTGCGATCGAGGTATCCGTGCAGGCCGAGATGGCCGAGCTCGTGTCCGCTCGACGCGACGAAACGCAGGTCGCGCATCGCGCGAGCGGACACGGCGGCGCGCATCGCTTCGAGCCAGCACACGAGGCCGCCGCCGCGCTCGGAGGCGTTCGCGTGCCAGCCGCTGCGCGGCGTCATGACGCACACCGGTGAAAGATCGCGCCGCGTGCCGGCGACGGTCGAGACGACGTTGAACGCCGTCGCCTGCTGCCGCTGCGCCTGCGCGACGACGCGGACGGACGCGCCTGCTTGTGACGCGCGCGCGAGCGCGTCGGCGTGCTCGGCGGCGACTTGCAGGACCGGCGGGCCGAAGGGCCTCGAAAAACGCGCGGCGTTCACCGGACACAGGCCGGGCCTGCCGCCGATCGTCGCGACGACGATCGCGCGATGCGACGACGCGGCGCGAACCTTTTCGAGCGCCGCTTCGCCGTTCGGTGGGATACGTGAGAACGCAATCGGTCGATCGCGGTCGGCGGATCCGAGCGTGCCGCTCACGCCGTCCGCCGTCGTGAACGTGCCGTCGAACATCACGAGACCGTCGATCCGCCGGCCCTCGATCTCGACGAACTGCGCGATCGGATCCACACGCGACAGCTCGAACGGCTCGAGCGACGGCGCCGCGCCGGTCGCGCGCGCGAGCGCGAGCAGCCGATCCGCCGACGCGCGATCGACCGCGGTCGCCGTGCGATGAAATCCTTCGGCGGAGTAGCCGCGAATCACGTCGGCGGCGCGCTCGCTCGTCTGGTCGAGACGGTCGTCACGCGCCGCGCGCACGCGTGGGGAAACGGCGAGCGCCGCGGCGATTTCGAGGAGCGCTCGTCGTGTCACGCGCACTGGGGAACTTTACACCGGGCCACGCCGGCATCGGTGTAGCGCGAAGGCTTTATAGCCGAGCGACGGACGCTCGCCTGAAGGCTTTCCGCCTCCGCTCGCGCAGCGAGCTACGGCGGAGGCGCCGAAGCCGTCGGCGAAGGCCGGCGCGCTGCGTCGAATTGCAAACCGCGCGGCGTCACACGGACGCTCGGCTGAAGCCTTCGCGCTACGTTGTTGCGAAAATCGACCTAAATGCGGGTCGCGATCGCGACGACGACGCCGGGCCTCAGGCGATACCGCCCGTAGGATTTCGACATCCGCACGCGGAAGCCGGCGCGCGCGAGGGCGCCGGCGATCTCGCGGCAGCTGTAGATGCGCACGCGGTGGATTTCACGCGCGCGCCGGACCCGGCCCGAGACGGTGCGCACGATCGCCATGCGGCGCGTCAGCACGCGGCCGGTCGCGTCGAGCATCGCCTGCGACGCGAGCACCCAGTTCGCCCCGGCGAACGACTTCGTCGCGTAGGTGCGCTTCGCCGCCGACTCCATGAAGTCGAACGCGAGCAGGCCGCCCGGCCGCAGCGCCGCGCCCGCGCTGCGAAAAAACCGGCCGAGCGCCGGCAGGCCGCCGCGCACGTAGCTGACGACTTCGCCCGTCGCCGTCACCGCCTCACACGGCGGCAGCGTCACGCCATCGATCGAGCCGACGCGGAAGCGCGCGCGCGGCGCGTTCGAGCGCGCCAGCCGGATCATCGCGGGAGAGACGTCGATGCCGAACACGTCGTAGCCGCGCTCCACGAAGTGCTGCGCCGCGAGGCCGCTGCCGCAGCCGACGTCGACGACGAGCCCCCCGCGAATCCCGCGGGCGCGAAGCATCCGGACGATCTCGGGCGCCGCGCGCCGCGCCAGATCGCCGAAGCCCGCGTCGTGCACGGCAGCGAGGTCGTCGAGGTACACGAGGCGATATTATCGACTCGTGTCGATCGATCCGACGTGGCTCTTCGTGTCGCTCTTCCCGAGCGGCATCGGGCTCGTGCTCTTCGTCTACGGGAAGAAACAGCAGCGGTGGACGCTGCTGGCGTTCGGCATCGCCTTCATGGCGTATCCGTACTTCACGGAGAGCCTCGCCGCGCTGGTGGGCGTCGGGGTGGGATTGGGCCTCGCGCTCTGGGCCGCGATCAACGCTGGATGGTGAGCGCGACGCCGACGGCTAGTCGGCGCGCAGCGCGGTGGACGGATCGACGATCGCCGCGCTCCAGGCCATCGGATCGACGAAGCTGATCCCGTAGAGCGCCCCCGCACCCGCCTTCGCGGCGCCGAGGGCGACCAGCGCGCCGACCGAGCATTGCACCGACAGAGACGAGCAGAGCAGACGAAACGTTCGGTCGGACTCGCGCGCGGCGCGGACTATGGGGTGCAGCACTTTCATGGCCGCCGGCGTTGGTTTTTCATCTCAGCATCATCCACGCCGCGGTCGACGCCGCTTTCTCGTCCGCGCGCCACGGTCCGCCGACCTGGCGGCCGAAGTGCGCGACCACGCTTCTGATCTCGCCGTCCCGACGGTGGAGGCCGGCGGCGGCCCTCGCCGCAAGATCCTTCTCGACGACGACGTCGCACGCGACGCCGTGCGATTCGAGCGCGTCGCGAAGCACCTCGCGGAACAGCTGTCCTTCGCTCGCGTGCGCGCGAATGTGCGGGTTGCCGACGTGCGCCGGGTCGATGACGCTGCCGACGACGAGCGCGGCCGAGCGGCACCGCTCGTTCGAGAACGGCTCGTCCTCGAGCAGCGCGGCGACCGCACGTTTCGCGCACGCCTTCACCACCTGCACGCGCTCGTCGAGCGCGCGGGCATCGGTTTCGTGCGTGAACAAATCGTGGTGGAACGGCTGGCGGGTCCCTGCGACATTCGGATCGCTCAGCTCGACGACGCGCCGCGCGACGGCCGAGGGCTCGGACGCCGGCCCGCGCACCGCCACGGCGACTGCGTAGCCCGACTTGACGCGGAAGCCGAGCGCAATCATGCCATCAGCTCGTTGACGTCGTTGAACGTCATCGCCTTGGCGGTGAACGCGGAATACGTGCCGGTCGATTTCAGCTCGCGCGCGACGTCGCGGACGACGGCCAGCGCGGCGCGCATCGGTCCCGAGCCGAGGCTCACGCGCGCGACGCCGAGCGCTTCGAGCTGCGCGATTGGCGGCGTGCCGTCGACGGCGAGCACGTTCACCGGCCCTTCGATGCCGCGCACCAGCGCGCCGATCGTCTCCGCGTCGCGGACGCCGGGCACGAACACGCAGTCGGCGCCGGCGGTGAGGAACGCCTTGCCGCGCTCGATCGCGATGCCGAGGCGCGTCTCGAGCGGACCGATCGCGCGCAGAAAGACGTCGGTGCGCGCGTTGATGACGAGGCGGACGCCGGCTTTGTGCGTCGCCTTGATGATCGCGCGAATCTTGTCGACCTGCAGCGGCAGCGGCTCGAGCTCGGCGGCGCCCGGCACGAAGTCCTCGAGGTTGATGCCGACCGCGCCGGCGGCGATCACCCGGAGGACGTTGTCGGCCACGGCGTCGGGCGTGGCGGCGTACGCGTGCTCGATGTCGGCGGTGACGGGAACGCTGACCGCACGCGCGATCCGCGAGACCGCCTCGAACATCTCGCGCGCGGGGACCGCGCCGCCGTCGGGGTAGCCGAGCGACGCCGCGACGCCCGCGCTCGTCGTCGCGATGGCCGGAAACCCTTCGGCCTCGAACAGCCGCGCGCTCGCGGCATCCCACGCATTGGGCAGGACGAAAATCGGCGGCGTGCGGTGCAGCGTCCTGAGAAGTTCGGCAAGATCCGCCATGCCCGACAGTATAAGGGGGGCGCTATTCCGCGCGGAGCGCGAAGACCGGGTCGACGCGCGTGGCGCGCCGCGCGGGGACGTACGAGGCGACGAACGCCACCGCAATCAGGAGCAGCGGGATGGCCGTGAAGGTGGCGGGATCCGCGGCGCCGACGCCGTACAACAACGTCGAGATCAGCCGGACGACCGCCAGCGACACGGCGACGCCGACCGCGGTCCCGATCGCCGCCATCGCCATCCCCTGGCGGAGCACCATCGTGAGCACGTCGCGGCGCGTCGCGCCGAGCGCGAGCCTGACCCCAATCTCGTGCGTCCGCTCCGTGACCGAGTAGCCGATGACGCCGTAGATGCCGATCGCGGCGAGCGCGGCGGCGAGCCCCGCGAAGAGCGCGAGCAGCACCGTGTTGAAGCGCCGTGCGGCGAGCGACCGCTCGATGCGATCCGTCATCGGCCGCACATCCGAGATCGGCTGCTCCGCATCGAGGCGCGCGATCTCGCGCCGCACGACGCCGACGGCGCCGAGGGGATCGCCGTCGGTTCGAACGACGACGTACATCGGACGCACGGTCCAATTCGCAAACAGCGGCTGGCGGTACGGCACGTAGAGCTCCGGCCGGTCGGGCGTGTCGAGGCCGCGATGCTTGACGTCGCCGGCGATGCCGACGATCTCGTACCACACCGACGTGTCCTTCTCGAACGACACGCGCTTGCCGATTGGATTCTCACGGGCGAACTGCTTGCGCGCGAACGCCTCGTTGATCACCGCCACGCGCGGCGCGCTCAGCGAATCGCGCGCGGTGAACTCGCGTCCGCGGACGATCGGAATCCGCATGACGCCGAAGTAGCCGTCGCTGACGATGCGCAGCTGCTCCTCAGTCGCCTGCTCGGGACGCGTCTCAACGCGTCCTTCGATGCGGAACGAACGGCTGCCGCCGACGCCGCTGAACGGCATCGCGTTGATCGACGCGACGCCTCGGACACCGGTCGTGGCGCGGAGGCGCGACATGAGATCGTCGAAGAAGCTGTCGCCCTTCTGGAACGTCGGGTACCGCAATTCCGGCAGCGACAGCCGCAGCGTGAGCAGGCGATCGGCATCGAAGCCCGGCCGGACGTCCTGCAGCCGCGCGAAGCTTCGGATCAGCAGCCCCGCGGTGATCAGCAGGACGAGCGACAGGCCGACCTCCGCGACGACGAACAGGCGGCCGACGCGGCCGTCCGCCGCGGCGGTGCGGCCGCCTTCCTTCAACGTGTCGTGCAGCGGCGCGCGCGACGCCTTCGCCGCCGGCACGAGGCCGAACAGCAGGCCCGTCATCAGGGAGACAACGCCGGTGAACGCCACGACGCGTCCGTCGACGCCGACCTCGCGCAGCCGCGGGAGGCTTTCCGGCGCCGCCGCGACGAGCAGCTCGACGCCCCACGCGGCGAGCACCAGACCGAGCGCGCCGCCTGCGACGGCGATGAGCACGCTCTCGGTGAGCAGCTGGCGCATCAGCCGGCCGCGGCTCGCGCCGAGCGCCGTTCGCAGCGCGATCTCTTTTCGCCGCGACGCCGCGCGCGCGAGCAGCAGGTTCGCGACGTTGGCGCACGCCGTGAGCAGCACGACGCCGACCGCCGCCATCAGCATGAACAGCGCCCGGCTCGTGTCGCCGACGATCTCGTCCTGCAGCCGCCGCACCGTCGTCGAAAAGCCGAAGCGGTAGTTGTTCGGGAACCGCGCCGCGAACGTGCCGGCGGACGCGTCGAGGTCCGCGCGCGCCTGCGATATGGTGACGCCGGGCTTCATCCGGCAGACGAGCGTGAACCCGTGCGAGCCGCGGTTGTCGGCGCTCAGCGCGTCGGCGTCGAGCAGCACCGGCTTGAAGAATTCGGTCGTCTCGTCGGGGAACGCGAAGCCGGCCGGCATCACGCCGACGATCTCGACGGGCCGGCCGTCGACGGCGATCTTCTGTCCGACGATCGCGCGGTCGCCGTTGAAGCGCCGCATCCACAGCGTGTGACCCAGAATCGCGACGTCGTTGCGGCCCGGCTGTTCTTCGTCGCCGACGAACGTGCGGCCGATGGCCGCGTTGACGCCGAGCGCGGCGAACAGGCTGGCCGTCGCCACGGCGCCTTCGACCCGCTCGGGCTCCCCGCGGCCCGTGAGGTTGAAGCCTGATGTGTCGTACGCCGCGATCTGATCGAACGCGCGGCTCCGATCGCGATAGTCGACGTACTCACCCGCCGACGCCGGAATCTCCTCGACGCCGGGACGGTGCAGATTGCCCCACGCGAGCACGAGGCGATCGGCGTCGCGGTACGGCAGCGGACGCAGCACGACCGCGTTCACGACGGAAAAGATCGCGGCGTTCGCGCCGATGCCGAGCGCCAGCGTGAGCAGCACGACGGTCGTGAAGCCGAGATTGCGCCGCAGCGTTCGCAGCGCGAACCGGACGTCGCCGCCGACGCCGTCGAGCCGCGCGCGCCGCGGCGTCCAGCCCCGAACCTCGTCGCGCACGATGCGCGACGCCTCTTCGTCGCTCACGCCCGACGCGACGAGCTCGCGATAGCGATCGTCGAGGTGCTGCTCGATCTCCTCGTCGAGGTCGTAGCCGGTGTCGCGTTGCCAGTTCATGCGGATCTCCCGCGCTATTCGGCGCGCAGCGCGAGCATCGGGTCCACGCGCGTCGCCCGCCGTCCCGGCACGTAGCTCGCGGCGAGCGCGACGGCGGCGAGCATGGCCGCGATCGCGGCGAAGGTGGCCGGATCGTGGGGAGAGATGCCGTACAGCAGGCTGGTCAACGATCGCGTGACGGCCCACGCTGCGGCCAGGCCGATGAGGATGCCCGCGATCGCGAGCCTCATCCCGTGGCCGACGACGAGTCGCATCACGTCGCCGCGCGTCGCGCCAAGCGCGAGGCGGATGCCGATCTCCTGCGTCCGGCGGCCGACGATGTACGACAGGACGCCGTAGATGCCGACGCTCGCGAGGACGAGCGCGAGGCCGCCGAATACCGCGAGCAGCGTCATGTTGAGGCGCGGCTGTTCCGTCGCCTGTCCGACGTACTCCTCCATCGTGAGGACGCTGAAGATCGGAATCTGCGGATCGACGCTCGACACGGCCTGCCGGATCGACGCGGCGAGCTGCTCCGGCGCAAGCGGCGTCCGCACGAACAGCGTCATGTTCGGACGCCGCTCGCGGAACCAGATCGGCAGCTGCTCGAGCGGCGCGTAGACTTCCAGGTTGTCGGGCTCTCGAACCAGCCCGTAATGACGCACGTGCCGGACGACGCCGACGATCTCACGCCAGATCGGCCGCGCGGCGGGCCCGTGACCGCCGGTGAATTCGAACGCGATGCGCTTTCCGATCGGATCGGCATCCGGAAAGAATTTTCGGGCGAGCGCGTCTTCGACGATCGCGACCGGCGCGCCCGCCGCGTCGTCGCGATCCGTGAACGTGCGTCCCCGGACGATGGCGATGCCCATCGCGCGGAAATAGTCGGGCGTCGTCGCCTGGAAGAGGCACGTCGTGGCCTCCTCGCTCGCCGACCGCGGCGGCGGCTGGCCTTCGTAGCGCACCTCCGATTCCGAGCCGCCGCCTTCGAGCGGCGTGGCGCTGTTCAGGCCGACGGCGTCGACGCCGGGGATTGCCCCGGCGCGACCGAGGATGTCCCGATGAAACGCGATCCAGCGGGCGACCTCCGGATACCGCGCGGTCGGCACCGACACGCGCATCGTCACGACGCGCGACGGATCGAAGCCGAGATCGAGCGCCGTCAGCGCGGCGAAGCTTCGAATCGTGAGCCCGGCGCCGACGAGCAGCACGATCGCCATCGCGACTTCGCCGACAACGAGCGCCGACCGCATGCGCCGGCCCGTTCCCGCCGATCCGTGCGCCGCGTCCTTCAGCGACGCGAGCAGGTCGAGCGACGAGGCGCGCAGCGCCGGCGCGAGGCCGAACGCGATGCCCGTCACGATCGACACGACGATCGCAAACGCCAGCACGCGCGCGTCCACCGCGATCAGATCGATCCGCGGCACCGTCGTCGGTCGAGTGGCGACGAAGGCGGCGACCGCCCAGCGCGCGAGCAGCGCGCCGAGAACACCGCCGCCGAGCGCCATCAGGATGCTCTCGGTGAGGAGCTGCTGGAAGATGCGCCATCGGCTCGCGCCGAGCGCTTCGCGGATCGCGATCTCGCGCTGCCGTCCGTCCGCGCGCGCCAGCATCAGGTTCGCGAGGTTCGCGCACGCGATCAAGAGCACGAACGCCACCGCGCACGCGAGCGTCAGCAGCGCAGGACGGACGTTCTGCACGATCTGCTCGTAGTAGGCCTGGACCGCGACGGTGTGGTCCGTGTTCGACATCGGGTACTGCTGCTCGAGCCGGCGAGCGATCGCATCCATATCAGCGGACGCCCGCTCGACGCTGACGCCCGGCTTCAGCTTCGCCACGCCGAACAGCCCGGGATGCGCGCCGCGCTCCGCAGGAAACGCGGGGACGAACAGGCCGAGCGGCAGCCACACATCGGTGAGCCGCGACGGAAAGCGCATGCCCGCCGGCATGACGCCGACGATCGTGTGCGGCTCGCCGTTGAGCGTGAGCGAACTGCCGATGGCCGCCGGATCGGCGTTGAGATGCGAGCGCCAGAAACGCTCGCTGACCACGGCGACGCGCGGCGCGCCCGGCTTGTCCTCGTCGGCGGCGAACGTGCGTCCGACGATCGCCGGCATGCCGAGCGCCTTGAACAGATCCGACGAGGCGAGGCTGGCGATCAGCCGCTCCGGCCGATCGCTGCCGGTGAGGTTGACGACCATGCCGCGGTAGATCGCGAGGTGCTCGAAGACCTGATTCTGTTCGCGCCAGTCCTGGAAGTTGGGCCACGCGATGGACATCGTCTGTCCCTTCCGCGTGACCTCCGCCAGCCCGACGATCCGATTCATGTCGGCGTACGGATACGGGCGCAGCATCACGGCGTCGACAACGGTGAAGATCGCCGTCGTCGCGCCGATGCCGAGCGCGAGCGTGAGCATGACGACGATGGTGAAGCCGGGGCTCTTGCGCAGCGCCCGGAGCGCGTAGCGCGTGTCGGTGGCGACGGCGTCGGCCGGGCGCGTGCGCATCGACGCGAGCTCGTCGACGTCGCGGGCCAGCCGCCGCATCGCCTCGTCGTGCGGGACACCGCGCGCGCGCATGGCGTCGTACTCGTCGTCGAGGTGCTGCCGCATCTCTTCGCGTATCCGCCGCGGCCACTCAGGCATGTTCCACTCCGGCGATCCGGTTGATCGCCTCGACGAATTCCTTCCACGTGTTGCGCTGCGACGCGAGCACCTGCGCGCCGGCCGCCGTGAGGCGGTAGTAGCGCCGACGCCGCTGGCCGGCCTTTTCGATCCAGCGCCCCTGAATCCAGCCGCGCTTCTCGAGGCGGTACAGCAGCGGGTAGAGCGAGGCGACGCGGAACGTCAGGACGCCGCCGGACCTCGACTCGATCAGCTTGCTCAGGTCGTACCCGTGCCGCGGCCGATCCTCGACGAGCGACAGGATCAGCAGCTCGGCGCTCCCTTTCTTCAACTCCCGGTCGAGGATGCGCGAGGCGATGTGTTGCATAGCGACATATTGGCTAAGGGTATATGACGGCGTCAACCGCCGAAAGGTTGAGCGCCCCGGTTAACATCGCCGCCGGCAGGCCGTCTTCATGATCGACGGGCCTCGAATGGAGCATGTGCTCGAGCTTGGACGCCTCCTGCCGATGACCACCCTGCCGGCGGCCGCCGGCCGCGACGGCCTCGTCGAGACGATCCACGCGGTCGCCGCCGGCGATCAGGACGCGTGCGCCCGGCTGTACGGCGAGTACGTCCGCCTGGTCCACGCGATCCTGCTCGGACGCGTCCCCCGCCGCGACCTCGACGATCTCGTGCAGGACGTCTTCATCGCCGCCTTCACCCGCATCCGCGAGCTGCGCGATCCGGCGGCGTTCGGCGGCTGGATTGCGACCATCGCGCGCAATCGCGCCACCGACTACCTGCGCCACGCGCGCGATCAGATGCCGCTGCCCGAGGATCTGCCCGGCGGCGATCCGATCGAGGCCGAGACGCTTGCCGTGCTCGACGTCGTCCGCACGCTGCCGGCGGCGTATCGCGAGACGCTGCTCATGCGGCTGGTCGAAGGGATGAGCGGCGCGGAGATCGCCGCGCGCTCGGGGCTGACGCCGGCGTCGGTGCGCGTGAACCTCCACCGCGGGATGAAGCTGCTGCGCGAGCGACTTGGATGGGGCCATGACTGACGATTACCTGTGGGATCCGTCCGGCCCGCCCGATCCCGAGATCCAGCGGCTGGAGCGAGCGCTCGGCCGTCTGCGAACCACGGCGCCCAAGCCCGATTTCTCCGCGATCGGATCCGCGGGGGACCGCCTGCGCACGACGCGTTACGTCGGTTCGCGTTTCCTGTGGCCCGCGCTGGCGGCGGCCGCGACGATGACGTTCATGATCGGCGTTGCCTGGCAGAGCACGCGATCGACGGCGTCGTGGCAGGTTGCGCGTCTGAGCGGCACGCCGCGAATCGGACTGCGCGGCGTCTCGGACGCGTCGCGCCTTGCGATCGGCGAAACGCTCGCCACCGACGCATTGTCCACCGCCCGCGTCGAGGTGAGCACGATCGGCGAGGTGACGATCGGCGAGAATACGCGCGTGCGGCTCGTCGACGCGCGCGACGCGCACTATCAGCTCGCGCTCGAGCGCGGCTCGCTGCACGCGGTGATTACGGCGCCGCCGGGACAGTTCGTCGTCAACACGCCGTCGGCGACCGCGACCGACCTCGGCTGCGTCTACACGCTTCGTGTCGAGGAGGACGGTTCCGGCCTCCTGAGTGTCGCCGCGGGATGGGTGGCGTTCGAGGAGAAGGGACGCGAATCGTTCGTCCCCGCCGGTGCGTCCTCGCGCACCGATCCGCGCAACGGCCCGGGAACGCCGAGCTATGACGATGCGGACGCAGCGTTTCAACGGGCGCTGGAGATCGTCGATCTGGAGCGCGCTGACGATCGGCGGCGCGACGCGCTTCGCGTCGTCGTCGATCGTGCGCGCGAACGCGACGCGATGACGCTGTGGCACCTGATCCCGCGCGTATCCGCGGCCGAGCGGAGTACCGTCGTCGACGCGCTCGCCGCGCGCGTGGCGATGCCGGGAGGTGTGACGCGGGAGGCGGTCATGCGCCTCGATCGCGACGCGCTCGACCGCTGGTGGGACGCGCTCGGGCTGCTCGACACCGGGTGGTGGAGAAAATGGAAGATGACAATCAAGAATTAATTCTCAATTATGCGAATTCTCCTTATAGGCGGCAGCGGGTTCATCGGGCCGCACGTGGCTGCGGCGCTCGAGCGCGCGGGGCACGACGTCGTCGTCTTTCATCGCGGGCGATCGAAATCGGCGGCGCAGCGGGAAATCCTCGGCGACCGGCAGGCGCTCGCCGAGCACGCGCGCGAGCTTCGCGGCGTGCGGCCCGACGTCGTCGTCGACCTGATTCTCAGCTCCGGCCGCCAGGCGAGCGCGCTGATCGACGTCTTCCGCGGCCACACGACGCGCGTCGTCGCGCTGAGCAGCTGCGACGTGTACCGCGCGTGCGGCATCTTCCACGGATCGGAGCAGGGCCCGCTGCAGCCGGTGCCGCTGACCGAAGCCTCGGAGCTGCGCACGGTGCTGCAGACGTACCCGCCGGATCGAGTGAAGATGCTGCAGCAGGTGTTCGGCTGGCTCGACGAGGAGTACGACAAGATTCCAGTGGAACGCGAGATCCTGTCGGACGCGCAGCTGCCCGGCACGGTCCTGCGGCTGCCGATGGTGTACGGCCCGGGCGATCCGCTGCACCGCTTTCAGCCGATCGTGAAGCGCGTCGACGACGACCGGCGCACGATCCTGTTCGAGGAAACGGCCGCGCGCTGGCGCGCGCCGCGCGGCTACGTCGAGAACGTCGCCGCCGCGATCGCGCTCGCGACCGCGGACCCGCACGCCGCTGGCCGGATCTACAACGTCGGCGAGGCGGAAAGCCTCACCGAACTCGAGTGGGCGGAGCGCATCGCCGCCGCTGCCGGCTGGAGCGGCGATTTCGTCGTGCTGCCGGCGGACCGGATGCCGGCGCATCTCCGCATGCCCGGCAACACCGATCAGCACTGGACGATCGACACCACGCGGATTCGCGAAGAGCTCGGCTACCGCGAACCCGTCGCGCAGCACGACGCGATCCGGCGGACGATCGAGTGGGAGCGTGCGAACCCGACCTCGTCGAGCCCGCACGCGTTCGATTATGCGGCGGAGGACGCGGCGTCGATCATTTCAGCGTGAACGTCATCTCGGGCTGAATGCGTAAGACGCGACCCTCCTCTAGCGGAGCGCCGTCTCGGCGTCCGCTTTGATCGACGTCCATTCCTTCATCAGCTCGTTGTAGCGCTCGATCGCGCTCGGCGGGACCTTCTGATCCGCCTGCCCGATCTCGCGGCCGACGTTCGACAGCTGATCGATGAACATCTGATCTTCGTACACACCGGTCTTGGTGGTGAGGCGCTCCGAGACGGCCTGCAGCCTCGCCTGATCGCCGCGCTTCGCCTCGATCGCCTGGCGCACCCGCTGCGAGAGCTGCCGCGCGTCGGCGAGGCTGTCGCGCACTTTCAGCGCGAACTTCGCCTGCTCCGCGAGGTCGGCTGTCGTCACGCCGTCCTTCGCGATGCGCGGATCGATCTTCACGACGAACGATTCG
>Ga0307471_100001449_pt1 | contig 12936 bp, 10 predicted proteins | sample atmos_gasesAM3C__2_FD_204566 | JGI IMG/M metagenome (GOLD analysis project Ga0307471, IMG submission 204566) | Hardwood forest soil microbial communities from Morgan-Monroe State Forest, Indiana, United States - atmos_gasesAM3C_515 | ecosystem: Environmental > Terrestrial > Soil > Temperate... | reverse complement strand
CCAGCCAGTGATAGGGTACCTGCTGCCTCGCCAGAAAATCCCGTACCGTGTACGAACGCGGCGACCACCGGTGTCCCAGCACCCGCACTCCATCAAACGCCGGCCGGAACGTCGCCTGCCAATCTTCCAGCAAATCATCTAGCACCGGATACAGTTGTTGCTCCGGCGGATCCCACGGCTTCAACAAATAATGATGAATCCTTGCCTGATTGATCGCCTGAATCGCCGCATCCGTATCCGCATACGCCGTCAACAGCACGCGCCGCGCCTCCGGGTACAGCTCGATAGCCTTGCTGATAAACTCCACACCATTCATCTCCGGCATCCTTTGGTCCGCCAGTAGCAGCCCCACCGCTTCATTCCGCTTCTTCAACCCGTGCAGTGCCTGCAGCGCGCTCGCCCCCGAGTCCGCGCGCAACACGCGGTAGCGCTCCGCATAGCGCTTTCGCAGGTCGCGGTCCACCGCCCGCAATACCTCCGCATCATCATCCACAGTCATCAATACTGGTTTCGCCATGGCTTCACTTCATCCCCATCCATTTTCGCAAACTATCCACTTAGACTTGTTTCCAAATTGGATGCGTAACCTCTTTTATCGTCACTTCTCAATCGCAGCAATGACCCCTCGTCCGCCATCGTGAGCGTTGAATCAAACGGAACATTACCCTGGCTAGGTTCTGATTGAGTACAGCCCGGCAGATCAGTTCTCTAGGGGAAGTATCGTCGAATCAACTGATTAGATGGTGTTGCAACGACCTGTTGAGCTCGCGCGCCTAACCCAACAGCTGTCCGGCTACGCGACTTGGTGAGCGTGCAGGCGACTGTTGAATACCGAGGGTGAGGGCCTATTCGCTTTTGACTTCGCGTGAACTGGCGAGACTTAGCTCCAATTAGCTCCAATTCGCTTGGCTGGCTGTGGGTCGCACCGTGAAAACGTGGGACTTAATTAGTTTGTTCAACAATTCGATCCCCACCGCCCCTTACCAACCATCCGTTTTCCCAACAACAACTTAGCGATTTTGCGAGGCGGCAAAAGGCGGCAATAAGAGCCTCAAGGGTGGCACCGATGGCTCCGGACAGGCGTGCACAACGGTCACGTGCGCTGTTTGAGAGTACGCGCTGTGAGCAGCGTAAGGGTACGGTCTCTCATTCCGGGCTTCCCACAATGCGTTTCTGGACAGTGACCGGCACTTTTCCGAGTACCCCACTATACGTCCAAGTGAAATGAGCTGTGCCAGCCGCGACTTCTTAGAACCGGCCTTATGGGGAATTCAGGCGCCTTTTTGACGATCACTCCACACAAGCCGACTTCCCATTACTAATCGCGGCAAGCCTGCATCAGATCACTTCCGTGTGCCGACCATCCAACCAGAATGACGAACTTTGTGGTCGCCAATTGCGTACCATGAGCATGCGCCTGTTAATGCTTCTCGGAGCTCCTTCCCTTTGCTTATGTCCTACTATTGCCCAACCCCACAACCAGTTGACAGGCAATTCTCAAGCGCAGAATCTGCGGTCCGATAACAAAAATTCGGCGGCCAAGCCCGCTCCCTGGCCCCCACAGCTCGAGATGCGCGTGCCATTCGAGCCCACAGCATTCCCAAGCGGACCGCATTTCTATGTCATGTACGAGTTGCATCTGACGAACTTCGGGACAACTCCTCTTTCCCTGAATCGTATTGAGGTGCTCAACGCAGATGCGGGAGCTGCCCAACCGATTGCGACCTTCGAGGCAGAGCAACTCGAAGCCATGTTGCAGTCTTTGGGCGGCAAGACACGTTCCGACCCCAAAGAAGGGCTCGTAATCGCCGATGGCCAGAGCGCCATCGCTTTTATGTCAGTAGCGTTCGACCGCAGCTCACATATTCCGGACAGACTGCTTCATCATGTGAGCACGGTCGACTCAGCAGCGGAAGGCGCGGTCATCGCTACACGTCACACTAAGTTGCATGTGCTCGGGCCGCCGGTAGAAGGAGCAAACTGGCTTGCAGCCGATGGGCCCAGTAACGATCGGGACAATCATCATCGGCGCGGAGTTGTCATTCTTGATGGGCGGGCGGTGGACTCACGACGCTACGCGATCGACTGGAAGCAGATCAGTGACGGTGCGTCATTTTCTGGTGACGCGCGGGACGTGCGCTCCTATTATTCCTATGGGAAAGCAGTGCTGGCAGTTGCCGACGGCCGCGTTGTTACGGCAAGAGATGGCCTCCCCGATAACATCCCTGGACACGGCGAATCGTTCCACCCTGCTGTGCCGATTACGTTGGAAACAGTTGCGGGAAACACAATCACGCTCGACCTGGGTGACGGTCAGTTTGCATATTACATGCATCTGCAACCGAGAAGTTTGCGCGTGAAGGCAGGGGACCGCGTGCGGCGCGGCCAGGTCGTTGCGCGCATCGGCGCTTCCGGCGATGCCCGCGAGCCGCATCTGCATTTCGAGGTCACCACTTCGTCGAAGCTGCTGGCTGGCGAGGGCGTGCCCTATCTCATCGACCGGTACCGCTGCAAGAGCGCGAGCGACGGGCCTATGGAACTTCGCATACACGAGTTGCCCCTAGATAATAGCCTCGTCACATTTGGGGAAGACCACGATAAATGAAGATGAAGCGGATGCCCTGACGACAGCGCGATTCTGGCCGTGTGAGGGGCAACCCTTCCATAATCCGGGTAAGGTAAGGTTTGCCGACCATCCGCCCATAACCTCGTTCTTTGCTTCCCACAACCTCGTTAGTCCATAAGTGGGCTACCTTCCATTCCGTATTGCCTTGAAGCGGTGTTCCGAGCGAAGCGGTCGATGGTATGAACCCTTCGATTGTCATAAGATCGAAGGCGCCCTTTCGCCGACTATGGACAATCCGGTGCATCACGATGCCTCAGCGGACACCGCTGTTTCCAACTACAGCGAATTTCCACCTCCTGCGCCTCTTGCAGGTTATTTGTTGTGCTTGTGGACGCAAACAATCCTTGGTTCACGGGGTGAATTCGCGCAGCGAGTATTGCCGGACGCCTGTATCGATTTAGTTCTGATCAACGACGAAGCTCCCTTGGTGATTGGTCCGTGGACCGAGGCCTTCGTCGCACGTCTCGCTCCCGGCACGATGATCGTTGGCGCACGCTGCCATCCCGGACGCGCGCCGGACCTGCTCGGGCTGCCAGCTTCGACGTTGCTGAACCAGTCCGTTACGCTTCGCGACATATGGGGCGGCGCAGCGACTGCCCCGTTTGCGCGAATCGCTGGCGCCTCAACTCTTCTGGCGAGGAAGTTAGCGATGGAGGCCGCCTTGCTCGACGTTTTGGCGGCTGCCGATCCTATTGACCAAGGCATGAGCGCTGCCATTGACTGGCTTGCCGGGCATCCGCACGGCCGAATTGAAGGACTCAGCAAGTGGATGGGAATCAGCAGGCGGCAGCTGCAGCGACGGTTCGTGTCCGTACTCGGTTACGGTCCGAAGACGTTTCACTCCATCCTGCGTTTCCAACGACTGCTAAGTCTCTCGGGGCGGACGAGCGCGCCGCGGAGTCTAGCTCGGGTTTCCGCGGAGGCAGGTTACGCAGATCAGGCCCATATGACCCGCGAAGTCCAAAGGTTTTCAGGTGCTCCGCCGACAGTAACACTTTCGATCGCCCGATGCGCTCTGGGCTTATCTGATCTCGTCAAGAAAGCTGGGGATGCGGGCTGCTAGTTGTCCGATTCATTCAAGACGTGCACTGGCCTTCCGACTTACCTTGCTGAAGATGATGACCCGAAGAGAACTTCTGGCAGTGTTTTTGGTGCCGTCAATTTTCCCTTTGCAACAGGAGAGTGCCATGGAGCAGCGGATTAGCCTCGTAACACTTGGAGTGAAAGACCTAGTTACGTCAAGGCGCTTCTACATCGACGGTTTGGGCTGGAAACCGGTGTTCGAGAACAAAGAGATCGTATTCTTCCAAGCCGGTGGAATGATTTTTGCACTATTCCTGCGTAACAAGCTGGCCGAGGATTTTCAGATCGATCCTGCAACATTCGGCCGGGCAGGCATGTCACTGGCTTACAACGTGCGCGCGAAAAACGAAGTGGATCCGTTGATGAAACAGGCTGCGACGGCTGGAGCAACGATTCTAAGGCCCGCCCGAGAGGCATCTTGGGGCGGTTACTCGGGCTATTTTTCGGATCCCGATGGATTTGCGTGGGAAGTCGCCTGGAATCCAGCGTGGCACTTGGCTCCGGACGGCCGTGTAGAGTTCCGTTGAAACGCCTGAATCGGTGTCCTCTCTCCTTGCTCCCCGGAAGTCCAGTTGTGGGAAGGTGGAAACCGAATTGCCTTTCTTGACGATTTGCGGGCGTATCACGGGCAACCCTTCCATAATCCGGGTAAAGTAAGGTTTACCGACCATCCAGGAGTTGATCGGTTTGGTCAACAGTACCGCGCTACACGGGACCTATGTGCGGTAAATGTTGAGGAGGGCTATGATCGACGCCCAAATCGAAACTCGATGGCAGGTTATTCGTACCGGAGCGCCACCAGCGGATCGACCTTCGTGGCTCGACGAGCGGGAATGTAGCTGGCCAAGAGAGCGGCGCCGAAAAGGATCAGTGGAACAGATAGAAAGGTGGCGAGGTCGGTCGGCTGAATGCCAAACAGCATGGTTCGCAGCACACGGGTGAGCAGGAAAGCCCCGGCCAGCCCGATTGAATCCCAACGAGTGCCAATCGCAACCCCTGGCCAACGACGAGCTGCAGCACATCACGAACTCCAGCGCCGAGCGCAACGCGAACGCCGATTTCGTGCGTGCGCTGGGTGACGGAGTACGAGACCACGCCGTAGATGCCGATCACGGCTAGTATTAGCGCCAAGGTGGCGAAAATCCCCAGCAATCGGCTATTAAATCGTGATTGAGCAACGGATTCACCCACGTATTCGTCGAGCGTTTTGACAGCAAAGATCGGGACATCCTTGTCGAGCGCGGCTACCTTTTCTCGCATCGTGGAAACGACGCTCATAGGTTCGGTTGCAGTGCGAACCACTATGGTGATCGACGAAAAAGGACTCTGCGCCAAGGGAACATATACTTGGGGAGTCGGACCCTCATCCATACGTGATTGCTTTACGTCTCCAACCACACCAACAATTTCGCGCATAGGAGGATACCCATCCGGATTTCCCATACCGGGCTGTATGCGCTGCCCGATCGGATTTTGGCTCGGAAAGAAGCGCTCCGCCAACGATTCATTGATAATCACCACGGGCAAAGTCTTCAGATCATCCCTGGGGGTGAAATCCCGCCCGTTCGCCAACGGTATGCCCATAGTGCCAAAGTAATCGGGCTCGACCGAACTGAACTGGGTCGTAGGCCGGCTTGCTTTCGGAACGGGGCGTCCGCCAATGGAAAAACTAGTGTCAGCTTCATCTGCGCCAAGGGGCAACGGCGTGACAGCGCTCGCCGACCGGACGCCTGGACAGGAACGGGCTCCGGCGACGACTTGCCTAAGGAACTCGAGATTGTGGGCCGTCGAATAAGTAGCCGGCGGTTGCAGACCAAAGGTAAGGGTCTGTCGGTAATCGAAACCGGGGTTCACCCTTTGGAGGCGCAGGAGACTCTGGATCAAAAGACTCGCGCCGACCAGGAGAACCATCGCCACCGCCACCTCTCCCACCACCAAAAGTGCTCGAATCCGGCTTCGGTGCACACCTTCGGACGAGCCACGCCCGCCTTCTTTCAGCGATTCGGTAACATCCGATTTTGAGAACTGGAAAGCCGGAACCAAGCCGAAGAGGATTCCGGTCAGCAGCGACAAAACTACAGTAAAGACCAGAATACGAGCATCTGTCCCAACTGTCGAAAGGCGAGGAATGCCTTCTGGGACAAGACGCAGCAAGAGTCCAATTCCCGCCATTCCCAAGCACAAGCCGAGCACGCCTCCGAGAAAGGACAGCACTATGCTCTCTGTCAGAATTTGGCGGATCACCCGGCCGCGGCTAGCACCAAGCGCCGTGCGAATGGCAATTTCCCTGCGCCGGCCCGTGCCACGCGCCAGCAGTAAGTTTGCTACGTTGGCGCAGGCAATCAGCAACACGCAGCCAACTGCGCCAAGGAGGATGATGAACGCCGGCCGAACGTCTTCCACAAGTTTGTCAAGTTCCGGCGCGTGAGCGGCGCTCCTCCAGTCTTTCAACAATAATTCGCAATTCGGCGAAACGGAAAGCTCCCTTACACTCAGTGAGGCATCGCGAACGGCGAGGTATGAGTTCACTTCTTTGGGAAGAGAAACTGAACTTGGAATCTTGCCGACCAACTGCTATGTTCCACGGTGAGTTCGCTGGTTCAGTTTGCAGACAAGTAGAGCGCACGGTCTTCGCGCTTGGCTTCGCTGGCTTCCTCATGGGTGGCCGATTTGGTCAATTCCTCGTGTCGCAGTCCTCGGCCGCCCGCGAAGGCGTGGGTGTAAAATGGCTGCCATGGCCTCACCAGGATTGGAATCCAACTCGAAACGCCTCCTCGAGGCACAGTTACGAGCCACTCTCAATGTGATTCCGGCGTATACCTGGTTTGCCGCTCCGTCCGGCGGTCTCACTTTCACCAATGAACGACTTTCGGATTACCTTGGTCTACCGAAAGACCATCCTCTTCGGCTTGGCATTGACAAGGGCGCAGAGTGGGATTCCCATGTTCCCCTTCTGCATCCGGACGACCACGACGAAACGCGTATAGTCTGGTCAGCCTGTCTACGCACGGGCTGCGCCGGTGAGGCGACTTTTCGAGTTCGTAACGCTGAGGGAGCGTACCGCTGGTTCCTCAGTCGCGCCGAGCCCCTGCGGACGGGGGATGGAACTCTGCTGTATTGGGTCGGGGTTAATCTCGAAATTGAGGACCGCAAGCAGGCGGAAGAAAAGCTGCGGAGCAGTGAAGCACACCTGATTGAAGCGCTGGCTGATGTTAAGAAGTCAGAGGACCGCCTGCGCCTAGTCGTCGACTCGATTCCTGCGCTAATTCACACTGCCAGGCCTGATGGCTATCTCGATTACTTCAATAGACGCTGGCTGGAATACCTCGGCGTCACTTTGGACAAGGTGGCTGGCTGGAATTGGACCGCCTTTATTCACCCTGAGGATGTCGATGGGATCTTGACAAAGTGGCGAGCGTGCCTTGCAACAGGAGAAATCTTCGAGCACGAAACTCGCGTGCGCATGGCGAATGGAGATTACCGCTGGATGTTCCACCGGAAAGTCCCACTTCACGACTCAAACGGCAACATCGTCAAGTGGTATGGATCGAGCATGGATGTTGACGAGCGCAAAACGGCAGAAGAGCAGCTCCGCCGCAACGCTCGTGAGCTGCAAAGAAGCGAGTTTTACCTTGCTGAAGGGCAGCGTCTTGCCCACATAGGGAGCTGGGCCTTCGATTCTAGCGGATTCGACTACTGGTCTCCTGAATTGTTTCGGATGCACGGACTCGATCCGGGTAGCAAACCGCCTAAGATTCAGGAATGCCTGGATCTGCTCCATCCACAGGACCGCGAATCCATGGCAGACCTAATCAGGGGAATTTTGGCGAAAGCTTTGCCCTTCGACGCCACAAAGCGTATCGTCCGTCCCAACGGTGAGGTCCGGTACGTTCGCTACGTCGGTGTTCCTCTTGCCGAAGACCAAAGCCTGAAAAAGTATGTTGGCAGCGCCATGGATGTTACCGAGCATGAGCTCCTGACCCAGGAACTCCGCCGGCGGGAAGCGTATCTGACGGGGGCTCAAAGGCTCAGTCGCACAGGTAGCTTCGGGTGGAGGCCTGACAGCGGAGAGATTGTTTGGTCAGACGAATCCTACCGGATTTTCGAATACGACCGCGCCGAGAAACCAACCGTAAACATGGTGTTACAGCGCATACATCCGCAGGATAGGGCGCTTCAACAACAGGTCATCGATCGCGCTTCGCACACTGGCGCTGATTTCGAACATGAGTATCGCTTGCTAATGGCTGACGGGCGAATCAAGCACGTCCACGCGATCGCTCACGCTTTGCAGGATGCATCCGGTAATCGCGAATTTTTCGGAGCAGTAACCGACATCACCGAGCGTAAGACTGCCGAAGAAAAGATCCGGGCACAGGAATCAGAACTGCGGCAAATGTTGGACTTCACGCCGCAGTATCTCAGTGTACTTGGGGCTGACGGAACGCCACTCTATGCTAACCGAGCCTCGCTCGATTACCTCGGCATGAGCCTAAGTGAGTGGCGGCAAAGAAAGCAGATTGGCGAAGAGGTTCATCCCAATGACCTGGAGCGAGTCACTTCCGAGCTTGATCGAGCTTTATCAACCGGGTCTGCTGCGGAAATAGAGGAGCGGGTCCGCAAAGGTGATGGAAGTTTCCGGTGGTTTCTGTCTCGTTGCAACCCAGTACGCGACGAAAACGGACAAATGACGCGTCTGTACCTCGCATCTACTGATATACACGACCGCAAAACAGCCGAAGAGAGGCTGCAACAGGAGAACGTTGCCCTACGTGAAGAAATCGATAAGGCTTCGATGTTTGAAGAGATTATCGGAACGTCTCCTGCCCTGAAAACTGTGCTCTCGCGCATTTCTAAAGTCGCGCCCAGCGATTCTACGGTCCTTATCACAGGTGAAACGGGAACAGGCAAAGAGCTTGTTGCGCGCGCGATTCATCGGAGATCCCCTCGTGGCCCGCGGCCATTCGTTAGTGTAAATTGTGCGGCAGTTCCCCGCGATCTTATCGCCTCGGAGTTGTTTGGCCATGAGAAAGGTGCGTTCACGGGCGCGACTCAGCAACGCCTGGGTCGGTTTGAACTAGCAAATGGAGGCACGATCTTCCTCGACGAAGTCGGAGAACTTCCAGCCGAGACTCAGATTGCTCTGCTGCGTGTCTTACAGGAGCACGAGTTTGAGCGTGTCGGCGGCAGCCGGCGAATCCGTGCTGACGTCCGAGTGATCGCTGCCACCAACCGTGATTTGCAGGCCGCCATCAGCATTGGGTCTTTCCGTAGTGACTTGTTTTATCGGCTGCACGTTTTCCCAATTGACATGCCTTCCCTTCGACAGCGAAGAGAGGACATTCCTCTTCTGGTGGAATACTTCATCGATCGCTACGCGCGAAAAGCTGGCAAGAACATAAAACGTGTTAACAAGAAGACTCTGGAATTACTTCAGTTATATCCTTGGCCAGGAAACATCCGCGAACTGCAGAACGTCATCGAGCGTTCGGTGATCCTTTGCGAAACGGAGATTTTCTCGATCGACGAAAGCTGGTTACCAAAGCAGCCATCTCTGGCAGAACCGAAAAGCCAGATGGAGCTTCCCGAAAGACTCCTGGCACAAGAGAAGGAGATGATTGAGGCCGCCCTGAAAGAGAGCCGCGGGCGGATATTCGGACCCACGGGGGCCGCGGCCAAGTTGGGCATCCCGCGGTCCACGTTGGAATCGAAGATTCGGTCGCTGAAAATCAACAAGAATCATTTCAGGATTTCTCCGGAAACTTGAGGGCTCCCGCTTCCCAGAAATTACTCTTAAATGGGGCGACCATATTTCAGGTCGGCAGGTGGAGCTTCTTCAAGAACGCGACATATCGCGGGTCGTTGTGCAAGTTCTTCAGGAAGGGGTCCACTTTCGTTACGATCAGATCGTCGTCACGTTGGACATAAGCTCGGTCCAGCCACTCGAACGCTTTATCGGACTGGTTTCCAAAAGCATAAACTTCGGTGATCTGGTACGCACCGCTTGCCTGGTATTTCGCAATTAGTTCGCTCAATGCCGCGTGCGCCTCTTTTGTCCGACCAAGCGCGTAGTAGGTAATCGCATGCAGAGACGCGCGCTCGAGGTCATAGCGTACTAGCTCGATTTTAGACAAAGCATCCTGAGCCCGTCCCTGGACTATGTAAGTGCGGCTCAACGAAATATTACCGGGAAAAACATCTGGGTTCAGCTCAAGCGCCTTCTGGAAATCCGCTGCGGCTGCATCTAGGTGCCCGGCGTAATAGTCGGTGTCTCCAAGGGACTGCCAACTATCTGCATTGAGCGGATCCAAGTCAACGGCGCGGCGGGCAAATTGAAGAGCTTCGTCAAAGCGGCCGAGCATTCTTGCCGAGGAAGCCGCCATTCTTACACTTTCGGGATTTCCCGGCTCAAGAGCAGCCGCCCGCTGGAAGGAAGCATCCGCTCCAGTCCAATCGAAGTCGACTTGCTGCTTAATCCGTCCCTGTCCCTCGCCAAAATCATCGCCGCAATGTTACAGCAGCGAAGCTATTCGGCCGGAGTTTTGGCGAATGACAGCGATGCCGTCCTTCATCGGCGTGACTCGCGGAGAAAAACTTCCTGTTGCCGCCGGCGATGTTGTTTCTCGAAACACTCCGCGGATCGACGCGTGCGAATTTGTCGAATGGCAACCCGACATGGAAAAGCCCAATGGGATCAGTAGAGTGAGAGTTGAAATGATTTTGTGGCTCATAGACCGGCTCTACGATGCCTTGACAAACTTCTCAGGAGCAGCTTCGAACTGTTCCTTGTGGTCCGGAGAGCAGAAGTAGTAGGTCTTGCCTTTATAGACAGATTTCGGAGCGGTCGCCCGATCAACATCCATATCACATACGGAACAGACGGGATGCTCATCTGTTGAGGTGCGTACCGTGGCATAGACTTCGTTCGAATCCGGATTCATCCAGCCTTGTCCCTGGTATTCCATATCGTAGGCGGTCTTCTTGGCAACTTCGCTGCCGTAATATCGCTCGACAACGCGGAAGGCGAGATCGATGCCGGAGGAAAGTCCACCTGAGGAGGCGAGATTGCCGTCTTCCACGAACCTGGCTCCCCGCCTTAGCTGGATGTCAGGAAACTGTTTTTCAAAGTCGCTGAATGCACTGTGAAATGTGGTAGCGGCCTTGCCCGACAACAAACCCGTGTGGGCCAGCAGAAATGCGCCAGTGCACACCGACATGGTTACGTCGGTGCTCTTTGTAGACTTGCGAATCCACTGGAGAATTGCCTCGCTTTTTCCATTCTGAGCCGGGATCACGATAACCTTTGGCGCGGGAGCCGTTTCAAGGGTGTAGTCGGGTACGATTTTCATCCCGCCGCTTGCGCGGATGGGATTGGTCGTCTCGGCAACGGTGTAAAGACGAAAGGGATTATCTTTGCGGCCCGGAATGCTGACGTTATTCAACACTGCCCATGGTCCACAGAAGTCGATGATCACAGCGCCCTCGGAAACCAAAAACGCCACGGGGATGCTGCCGTGGGCCGGCGGTTTGAGCGGATTTAGATCGACGGCGGTCTGATCTGGAACTGTTTGATTTGGTGAATCAGTTTTTTCGAGGGCAGTCCATTTTCTACCGGAGAACAAGAAAGGAATCGCCCCCACAAGACTGAACGCAGCCGTTTTTTGAAGTAGCTCTCTTCTGTTCATACCTAATCTCCTTTTTACCTAGAGTTCTTGAGTTCTCTTTCCACGTGCTACGGCGCTGGTGGGTGTAAACACAAAGCCACCGAAGACCCTGCAAAGGCGCGCGTTTCAGAGCATGCAGGGTTGAAAGACAAAGACACTTAAGCGGTTAGATCACCGCAAGGCGATGACAAGCTAAGGTTCTTAAGTTTTGAAAGCGCGGTTGCTTACTGAGGAAGTGGGGGACCTCGATCGGACAGTTGGCGATCGGCGATTCGATGGCCCGTACACTCTGGAGCCGCGAGAATTAAGTCGACAACGGCGAGTCCGGCCAGTTCGAACTTGCCCAGGTATAGGCCTGTGAAGCCTGTAGCTAGAAAGTGCGATATGTACGGGCAGACCTGGGCATTGCTGTTGAACCCCGTTCCACTGGACCTCTGTGTGCAATGATGCTTGCCCCCAGGCAAGCAGCAAACGGGGACTTCGGGCTTCCGCAAAGAAGCAGCGAGGGGCAACAAGAAAATGCTGAGGATCGCGGCGAGCGTCAGGTTTGCGAACAGCCGTCTCATAACGTAAAGCCACACCCCTCGTTAAGTCGTTAGACGGGGATTTCGAGAAAACGTTTCTGTTGAGTCATGCCAGTATAACAAGCAATTCTTCAGTATTATTCCTGCGCCGACAATTATTGTTCGTGGCTAGGATCGTCGTCGATGCCGCGACCAGCGGGTCTCCGGATTCAACCATTGGCGCGGCGGTTTGTGAGCGCGATTCCCCGCAATGTTCAAGGCCTCATTGAGGCGAAAGCGTGAGACAGGCTGTTTGCCAGAAGGTTAGCTCCTATCGATTCTGCGACGCACATTCCTGTTTGGATAGTCGGCAAGAGCGAAGCCCGCTTGCCCGCGGGACGCTGCTTCCACGGCGGGATTAGTCCTGTGAAGTCGGCATCTCGTCAGGAAATCAAGCACTGAAGAGATGCGCGTTTATCAAGACCTGTCGCGGATACCGTCGAGCCCTCTAGCGCGTCAGTTTGACGCTGGTTCCAGTAACTCAAGTCTGTTACCGAAAGGATCATCGACGTATATCCGGTCATAACCTTCCAGAGGCTCATCAACTTTTGCCATAACACCGGACGCCTCAAGGAGCGTCCGGAGACCCGAAAGATCCTCCACCAAAAACGCTGGATGCGCTTTGCGCGCCGGTCGGAAGTCATCGTCAACGCCTAGATGCACTCTTAAACCTTCTCTGACGAACCAACAACCACCCCGCTTAGCGAGATTTGTGGGCTTTTTGGCTTCAGGTATGCCCAGAACCCCCTCATAGAAAGCGCGGGCTTCGTCCTCTCGACCGCGAGGCATTGCCAGTTGGATATGATCAATCCCTTTGATACGCATTCAGTCCCCCTCAACCGATTTTCACAAACTTCTCTAGTACACCGACCAAGTGCCCGGCGTGGCAAGCTCAAGCAGATGGCGGTCAGGGTCACGAAAGTAAAGGCTGCAGCCACCCAATTCCCACGAGCGCTTCTCCTCCACAGAGATGCCTCTCTGATTAAGCCATGACTCCCAG
>Ga0307471_100001448_pt1 | contig 12941 bp, 14 predicted proteins | sample atmos_gasesAM3C__2_FD_204566 | JGI IMG/M metagenome (GOLD analysis project Ga0307471, IMG submission 204566) | Hardwood forest soil microbial communities from Morgan-Monroe State Forest, Indiana, United States - atmos_gasesAM3C_515 | ecosystem: Environmental > Terrestrial > Soil > Temperate... | reverse complement strand
AGTGCGCCTTGACGCCTCCCATCATGCCCTGGCGCCACCAATTCCAGATCACGCCCTGAGAAGGTTTCGCACCAGGCCGGTTGTAACCGTAGAACGGCCCGGACGCCACGTCGAGATAGAATTGCGCGCGGTTATAGGATGTCTGCTGTTGCTAATTATCAAACACTTCTTTGGGCAGCCCGCCCGGATTGGCCGCAGTCTTCAGCATAAACGGCGGCACCGCGCTGATGATCGCCGCCTTTGACACCCGGCTTTCACCGTGACGCGCAATGTAATGCATCACTTCCCCGCCGCCCGTCGAATGGCCAACGTGTATTGCATCCTTCAGGTCGAGATGTGCGGTGAGTGCCGCCAGGTCGTCGGCGTAGTGATCCATATCGTGACCGTCGCCCGTCTGTGACGAACGGCCATGTCCGCGGCGGTCGTGGGCGATAACGCGATAGCCGTGATTGAGGAAGAACATCATCTGGTTGTCCCAATCATCGGCCGAGAGCGGCCAGCCGTGGCTAAACACGATGGGCTGACCTTTGCCCCAGTCCTTGTAATAAATTTCGATTCCGTCTTTTGTGGTGATTGTAGGCATAGGTTATCTCCTTGGGGAATACGTTCGGATTCGTCACCCTGCGCCCATGGCAGCGTACGCCTCACTCGCACGGATGACAATGATCGGCGGCCGGCTTGGGCTCGGCAAAATCTGCAGCGTCAGATGTGTGCGACGGAAGCGGGTGCCGGGTGGGAACTGCGAGAAAAACGTATCTAATTTTCTTCATCAGGCCTAAAGCCAACGACGCGAATGGGTTTCGTTGATTCCGCGTCGAATCTGACCAGGTCTGTAAGTGGCAAGCGGTTTGCACGGCAAGCGATGCAGTTTGTTTAGGCAGCGACAGCAAAGCTCGGCAAGTGTGAGCGGATGTTGTTTCACCCTGAAATACCTTCAGGTGCGAACACGAAGGCAAAGTCTCCGCGAAAACATGCGGATGATAGATTACGAGAGCGGCAGGTGAGAAGCAGACCGCTCGATTCATTGCCATCCTTAAGAGGAGGAATCGATGTCCGTTGGAGCGATTTTAGGAAGCGTCCTTCAGGGCGCGTTGGCGGCTACAAATTCATCATCGAAATTCAAACAGTTTCAGCAGGAATTCCAGCAACTGGGCAAGGATTTGCAGTCCGGGAATCTTGGTCAAGCACAGAGCGATCTGGAGAGGCTGGAACACAACTCGCCATTTCTAAGCGGCAGCACGTCGAGCACAAGCAGCGCGACTGAAGCCAGGGTAGGAGCCAGCACTGCTCCGATCACGCGCGCATTCAATCAATTGGAGCGGGACTTGAAGGCTGGAAATGTGACGGCGGCGCAACAGGACTTTTCCACGATTCAGCAGGATTTCCAGTATGCGCAGCGGGCTTACAGCACCCTGCAACAGAACTTTCAGCAATTCGCGAGTACCGGTGGTTCGGGCATCCGGTCGGTTAACACAACCGCGTAGTTTGCTTCTTTGCGCTTTGGGTCTTCACAGCTGGAGTCCTGTGCGGAGTTCTCCGCCCCCGGCGCTACAGTGTCTCCCCTCCGCTCCGCCGAATGGCAAGAAATCCACTTGCTGGCACGCATGAGAAAATTGCGGTATACACTGACGAGCCTGGGTTTGAAAGATAGGCGTCCGCCAAGAGCCACACAACCAGCAATGTCGATGTCGCCAAAAGAAGTCGAAAACATAGCTCAAGAACTTCTAACTGCCCGCGAGACTGGACAGATCGTTGGTGTCCCACCGTCGGAACGCCCCGGTTTCGACCTCGATACGGCCTACCAGGTGGAAGCAGCGCTCAAGAAATTCCGCGAAGCTGCTGGACACCGCGCGGTCGGCCAAAAAGTTGGATACGCAAATAAGGCGATGTGGCGCATTCTCAAACTGGAAACGCTGGTTTGGGCGCAAATGTACGACGATACGGTACATCACAGTAATCGCAACTCCGCAACCCTCTCGGTTCTGCAGCCTCGTTCCCTGAAGATCGAACCCGAAATTGTTTTTGGCTTGAGAGAGCCGGCGAGCGTAGGGGGCGCGCCTGATGCCGCTGCGGCGCTTACGCGCACCGAGTGGCTGGCGATCGGATTCGAAATTATCGATTGTCCTTTTCCTGAGTGGAAATTTCAGCCGAGCGATTTTGTTGCATCGTTCGGACTTCATGCAGCTCTGGTGATAGGCGAGAAGATGCCGGTGCGGCCGGAGTCTATTCCTGCGCTCGTGGACGAACTTTCGCGTTTCAAAGTTCGGATGTCGAGGAATGGCGCTTTCGTAGAAGAAGGCTCTGGACGAAACGCTTTGAAGAATCCCGCCTCATGCCTGGCGGAACTCAGCACGGCCATTGCGCGACGTTTCCCGGATCATCCTTTGAACGCTGGAGAAATCGTGAGCTCGGGGACGCTGACAGCCGGACACGCCACTGGCACGGGCGATGAATGGACCGCGGATGTCGAAGGGATCAGCTTGCCTTCGCTCACCCTTCGCCTAGCCTAAACTTCATATACGCGCCACGAGGATAAAGAACATAAATTGTTCGAATACGCCCTTGACAAGGCTTCAGCGGCGTCTTATAAACTGGTCTGGTTATCGGACCAGTTGACGAGTGCCGACTCCCGCCAAATTCGACTTCGAAGTTATCCGCAAAGGTAAGGTCTACGAAGAAGTCGCTAAGCAAATCGAACGCCTGATTCTAAAGAAACTGAAGCCCGGTGACAAGCTACCGTCCGAGCGCGAGCTTGCCGAAATGCTGCAGGTTAGCCGCAGTTCGATTCGAGACGCGATTCGCGGCCTGGAACTGGTGGGCATGGTGGAACCGCGGCAAGGTGCAGGGACGATTGTCCGCGAACTCGCCACCGATTCGGTAAACAATCCATTTGCCGATGCGCTCGAGCGCCGGCAGAAATCAGTGGGCGAACTTCTCGATTTTCGCAAGATGTTGGAGCCGCCGCTGGCCGCACGCGCCGCCATGCACGCGTCCGCCGACGAGATTTCCGAAATGGAAGAGATTTTGCAGCGGCAAGAAGAGAAGCAGGAGCAGGGAGAAGTGACGATCGCCGAGGATGCCGAGTTCCACTACAGCGTGGCCCTCGCTTCCGGAAATAGCGTGGTCCTCAAGGTGATCGACATTTTGATGGAGCTTTTGCGCGAGACCCGGGAACGCTCTTTGCAGGTGAAAGGTCGCTCGCAGAAGTCCCTCGCCGGCCACCGGCGCATTCTGGCTGCAATTAAGCGCCGTGATGCGGAAGCAGCAAAAGCAGCAATGCGGCGGCACATTGAAGATGTGGAAGAGATTGTAATGAACAGGTCTTAAGAGAGCTTGCATCCAGCCAAGAGTCACGTCATGGCGGAAATCACCCAATCATCCTCCGGAGCAACTCTTACTTTGAGAGTTGCGGAGGCGCGTGTCGAGGACGTTGGTCACGCCATCGCGCGACTGGCGCCAGCCGACTTGCAGCGCATGGGTGGGCAAGCGGGTGACGTGCTGAAAATCACGGGCGGGATGACCGGTGTGGGGCGCGCAGAGCTTTCAGACGACGGCTTCGAAGGCATGATTCAGATCGATGGAACGTGCCGCAGCAATTGTGGCGTGGGGTTGCAGGAACGAGTGAATGTCTCGCTGATTGCGCACGAACAGGCAGTGGCTGTTCGCTTATCGCCTTTGTGGGTGGGTGCTGCGCCCGCAATCATTGCGCCGGAGCGGATGCTCGAAGATCTGCTGGACGTCCCGGTCATCGCCGGCTGCGTCGTGAGAGTACCTACTTTCGCCAAGGCCGTGAATTTCCAGGTTGTGCGCACGATTCCCTCGGGACCGGTGGTAATCGGGAAACGCACCGACATTCGCGTGGTGGAAGGCGAGCAGACCGCGGCGCGAGCACCGGCCGTTTCGTACGAAGATATTGGCGGACTCGAGCGTGAAGTGGCGCGCGTGCGCGAAATCGTCGAACTCCCGCTGAAGCACTCGCGTATTTTCGAGCGGCTGGGAATTTTGGCGCCCAAGGGCGTCCTGCTGTATGGTCCCCCGGGTACTGGAAAGACTTTGCTAGCACGCGCCGTGGCTGCTGAAAGCCGCGTTCACTTCATTCATCTCAATGGCCCGGAGATCATGCGCAAGTTTTACGGCGAGAGTGAGGCCAAGCTCCGCGAGGTTTTCGAGGAAGCGGCGCGCCATGCACCGGCCATCCTCTTCATTGACGAGATCGACGCCGTCGCTCCCAAGCGCACGGAAGTAGTCGGCGAAGTGGAAAAGCGAGTCGTAGCGCAGCTTCTCAGCCTGATGGACGGTTTTGTGGCGCGCGGACAGGTAATCGTCATTGGCGCTACGAACATTCCGGAAGTTCTCGATCCTGCGTTGCGGCGTCCCGGCCGCTTCGATCGCGAAATCGAAATCGGCGTTCCCAACACGCAGGCGCGATTACAAATTCTGAGGATTCACACGCGCGCCATGCCGCTCGCGGCCGACGTCGACCTGCAGGAAATCGCCGACCATTCTCACGGATTCGTCGGAGCTGACCTGGAAGCGCTCGGGCAGGAAGTCGGAATGATCGCCTTGCGGCGCTTCCTCTCTGCTTGCTCGCTGGATATTGACGGCGCCGCATCCGCTGAGTTGGGAACGTTGTTAGTCACGCGTGACGATTTTCTTGCCGGTTTGAAAGAGGTAGAACCCAGCGCCACCCGCGAATTTTTTATTGAGAAAAGCAGATCTAACTTCGCTTCGTTGGGTGGGCTGCAGGATGTGAAGAAATTGCTCGATGCGGTGATCGAGCATTCTCACATGCGCGATGAAATCTATGAGCAGGTTGGACTTGCGCCGCCGCGAGGCATCCTGCTAACGGGGCCTTCGGGCACCGGGAAGACTGCCATGGCGCGTGCGCTGTCGGGTGAAAAGCAGATTCCACTTATCGCAATCGACGGGCCGCAGTTGTATTCGAAGTGGCTGGGCGAATCGGAGAGGGCGCTGCGCGAAGTTTTCAAGAAGGCGAGGCGGGCGGCTCCTTGCATTCTGTTCTTCGACACGATTGACGCGGTGGCGCCAAAATTTGGAGCCGAGCAGTTTGGCAGCGACGTGTATCAAAGGATTCTCAGCCAGCTGCTCCGGGAAATCGATAATTTGCGCGATGTGAAGGGCGTAATTCTGGTTGCGGCTACGAATCGGCCCGAGCGTATCGAGCCGGCTCTATTGCGCAGCGGGCGCTTCGATTACATTGTCCCGTTCGCGAAACCTGACGCCCCCGAGCGCGCGGACATTATGAGGATCTGTTGCAAGCGCGTGCCGGTCGCGCCCGACGTTGACTACGAGGAATTCGCAAGCCGGACGGAAGGCCTCACGGGCGCTGATATTGAAAGCCTCTGCAAGAAAGCCACGCTCCTCGCAATTGCGGAATTTCAGAATCGCACTCGCGTGGCGCCATTCGTCGTACTGCGAAATGATTTTCTGGCGGTTCTTGAATCCGACCGGGGCGGTCCGAAGGCTTTCTTAGACGGCAAAGCAGGAAGCAGCGGCGGGCATTCGCGTTCGGAAGTTTCGCTGAAGTGAAGCAGTTACTAAATCAGGGCGAGGGTTGAAACATGAGCTACACGGAACTCACCGTTTGGACGCGCGGCATCATTATGGACAAAGAAGGGCGCGATATCGTCAACTCCGTCTCCGCTTCAGCCCGCCTGGAGGGCAAGTACTCCCAGGCGATGGAAAACTACGTGGACAATCCCGATCGCACCAACGCGCCGACGCGCAAATATTGCCGCGTGAGCGACACCGTGATCGAGAACGAACTCACCTACGAAAATGAAAAGCCCAACATCGTCGTACTGGTCGAAGGGACGATGGTGAAGGGATGGGATTACATGCGCGGAATGCCGCCCGGCGGAACGCTGGTGATCAACACGCAATACACCCCGGAGTACATGATCCGTTTCGTCCCGGGCCCCGAGCGACTCGCCCAATTGGTCTGCGTAGACGCCGCGAAACTGGCTGACCACAAGTGGCTTTATTACCGGCTCGGCGAACTCGGCCTCGATCGGCTTTCAACGGAAGGAGCCGCCGAGCGCAACAAATCAGTAGCACCCGATATCGCGGCTCCGCTGATTGCAGCCGTGGTCAAAACCACAGGTATCGTCAAGATGGCTACGATCGAGCCGATGATTGCGAACAAGCATGCGTTTAATTTGGCGCTTCAAGAACTACATATCATGCCGCTGAATCCAGTGGCGGCATAGGACAGGACACATGTCGACTAAAGGCACAAGAATCCCCGAGCGGCTCCAAATACCATTCGCAGGTATCACACCTGCGCCATCGCAGGAAAAGGGGCAGGATCTATTTCCCACGGGCAACTGGCGCGCGATACGGCCCGTGTATCGAGACAAGTTGCCGCCCTGCAACAATGCTTGCGGAACTAATGAAAAGATCCAGGGCTATCTGGACTTGGTGAAGCGCGGCAAATATCTGGACGCGTACGCGCTCATCAAGGAAGACATGCCGTTTCCGTCGGTCACGGGCCGCGTGTGCTACCACCCTTGCGAGCAAGCGTGCAACCGCGGGAAATATGATGAAGCCATCTCGATTCGAGCGGTCGAGCGATTCCTTGGCGATCTCGGGCAGGCACTAAAGAAGGACGTGGTGAAGGCCGGGACGCCCAACGGCAAAAAGGTCGCCGTCGTTGGTTCGGGGCCGGCCGGGCACAGCGCTGCATACCAACTGGCACGGCTCGGTTATCAGGTCACGATCTTCGAGAAGTCGCCGAAAGCGGGCGGACTAAATCGCGGCGGGATTCCGGACTGGGTTCTGCCGCAGGACGTGCTGGATCGCGAAATCGAGCGCCTGGTCGAACTCGGAATAACGATCAAGACGAATACGGAAGTTGGCAAGGACGTCAGCTGGGACGATTTGAAAAAGAATTACGACGCCTGCGTGTTGGCGGTAGGTCTGATCGATCCGAACAGCGTGCGTGCAGAGGGCGAGAATAAGGAAGGCGTGTTGTACGGACTTCCGTTCTTACGCGACATCGGCATGGGCACTTCAAAGGTGAAGCTCGGCGCGCGAGTAGCCGTAATCGGCGGCGGAAATACCGCCATCGACTGCGCCCGCGAAGCGCTCCGGCAGGGCGCCGTGGAAGTAACGATGATCACGGTGGAAGCCCACCCTCAGGAAATGCCGGCCGTGCCGGAAGATTTGCACGACATGCTCGAAGAAGGTGTCGAGCTAATGCATGGGCGGGCGGTGACCGCGGTGCATGGCAATGGCAAGGTGGAAGCGCTTCAACTGCATCCTGCGCGATTCTCGGGCGCCATCAATGCGTCTCCGATCAACATCGATCGCGAGGCCGCCGCTGAGCGCTTCGCAGTCGACAACGTGATCATCGCAGTGGGTCAGCGTGCGTCACTCGGCTGGTTGCCGGCTGAGTTCAAGAACGAGCGCGGAACCATCAAGATGGATCGCTTCGGTCGGCTCGGCGACACGAACTTTTTTGCGGCAGGCGATATCGCTCAAGTAGGTTCGGGCCAGCCATTGATGGTGGTGAACGCGGTTGGCGATGGGAAGCGCGTAGCTTTCAATCTGGATAAGGTGTTGCGCGGAGAGGCGCTCGAGCCCCGGTCTATTCCGGTCGATGTGATTTTTGACCTGAACCGCATGAACATGACCTACTTCCCGCATTTCCCGCGCGTCCAGCAGACATTGCTTCCGCCGGCCACTCGGAAAAAAACGCAGAATGAGGTGATTCAGGCGTATACGGAAGAGCAGGCCGTCGAAGAGGCCAGCCGCTGTTTCAGCTGCGGCACCTGCAATGCTTGCGACAATTGCTACCTGGTTTGTCCTGAGCCGTGCATCGTGCGCGATGTTCGTTCGAATGGCTTGTATAAGATTCTGGTGGATTACTGCAAAGGTTGCCGCGTGTGTATTGAGGAGTGCCCGACGGGCTGCCTGGAAGGTGTGCCCGAGCTTGACTTCGATACGGGCGTAGTCCGAATGGATACCGCCTTCGCGATTTCGCCCGGGTTGCACGGACGGCAAGCGGAAGAGTTGAGGCATCTTGGGGATCGAGCCGCCAAAAGTATTTAGGATTTGCGAATCAGCTGAAGGTAGAACAAAACACCGAGCGGAGTGAATTATGCCAACGGTTACTGAAACAAAAAAGAAGACGGTCCGCATGAACGGATGCGTCGCGGCTGCACAAGCCGCCAAGTACGCCGATGTCGATGTGATTACGGCCTATCCGATTCGTCCTTACACGGCCACGATGATGGCTCTGGCGCAGATGGTAGCCAATGGAGAACTCGACGCCGAATATATCGTGGCCGATAGCGAGCACTCCCAGTTGAGTATCGCGCACGGCGCGGCATCGAGCGGAGCACGCGTGTTCACCGGCAGCTCGGGAGTAGGCGTGCAATTCGCGTACGAGCTTTATTCGCCGATCTCGGGCAGCCGCATGCCGGTGCAGATGATGATTGCTGACCGTACACTCGATCCCCCGGGCGATTTCGGATCCGAGCATACCGATGCGCTTTCCACTCGCGACATGGGCTGGCTCATGGGCTGGTCGTGTGACGCCCAGGAAGCTTTTGACAATCACTTGATGGCTTATCGCATTGGCGAGGATCGCCGCGTGCTGCTGCCGCAGATGGTATGCCAGGACGGTTTTTTCGTATCGCACATCACGACGGATGTCGAATTGCCGGATCCAGGTCAAGTCAAGGAATTCCTGCCACCCTCCAAGCATCCCTATCCCCTCGATCCGCGGCATCCGGTGTCGCATGGACCTCAGATCATGCCGGAGCAGGGGCCACCGCTCCAGTTGGAGCGTGCCCGCGCGATGGAAGAATCCATGGCGGTGATTGAAGAGGTTCACGACCAGTTCGCGAAGATCTTTGGCCGCCGCTACGATCCATGGGTCGAAGAGTTCATGACCGACGGCGCCGACATCGTATTTTTCCTGCAAGGCGGTCACGGAGTGACTGCGCGTTTTGCGATTCAGCATATGCGCGATCAGGGCTTGAAAGTCGGCATGGTCCGGCTGCGCACCATCCGGCCGTATCCGACCGATCGAGTGAAGGATATTCTCAGCAAATTCAAAGTGGTCGGTGTGATTGAAACGAATATGGGGCTCGGCAGCGTGAGCAGCGGCGGTGTGCTCTATGGCGAGGTTTGCGCAGCACTCTACGAAAGCACCAAGCGCCCGCTGGTTCTCTCGTTCATGGCTGGAATGGGTGGCGAGGCCATCGTCCTGAAGGAATTTTACTGGATGGCGAAGAAGATGACGGAAGCTCAGAAAAGCGGAAAGATCGAAAAGCGGACGCATTGGGTTGGATTCGAAGAATAGAGGGCGGAACGCGCTCTAATAGAATTCCTGCAGAGCCGAGCTCTGCGATTGGGAGGAGTGGTTATGCCAACGATCGAAGTTCAGAGACAAGTGCTGCCGATTCTCGGAAGCCCGAATCAAGGGGCGCGCTTCTTTAATCCCGAATTACCATCCACCGAGCCATTCGTCCCCGGCCACCGCACGTGCGCCGGCTGCGGGCCTTCCATTCAATACCGCATGACGAGCAAGGCGGCCGGCGACAATACAATCCTGGTAGGGCCGACCGGGTGCATGTATGTGGCGAACAGCTCGTATTTGTGTACGCCCTACAATGTGCCGTGGGCGCACACCCAAATTGGCAGCGCGGGCAGTTTCACCGCAGGTGTCGCCGCCGCCTATGAGGCCATGATTCGAAAGGGCAAGTGGAAGGGCGCCTTCCCGAATATCATTTGCGAAGCGGGCGACGGCAGCGCTTCGGACATCGGACTCGCGTCCATTTCGGGCGCGCTCTATCGCAACCACGATTGCCTGATCATCTGCTATGACAACGAACAGTACGCGAACACAGGCATCCAGGCGTCATCGCGTACGCCGTACGGCGGCATGACAACTTTCTCACCTCCTGGCCCGCTGGTTCCGGAAGCCAAGACGCTGTTCCCCAAGGATCTTGCTCGTATGATGGCGGCCGGCCATCCGCACTGTTATGTCGCGACCGCAAGCGTAGGCTATCCCATCGACCTGATGAACAAGGTGCGCAAGGGCCTCAACCACAAGGGCGCGGCATATCTGATGATTTACACACCCTGCCAGAAGGGCTTTGTCTATGAGACGCCGCGCTCGATTGACCTTGGCCGGCTGGTGGTCGAATGCGGTCTCTACCCCATCTGGGAATGGAACCCCGAGAAGCGCGCATACGATTACAGCTTCCGCCCGCAGAACATGCGGCCCGTGTCGGAGTATTTGAAACTGCAAGGGCGGTTCGGCCATCTCCATGCCGAGCACATCGCCAAGTTGCAGAAGTTCGCCAACGAGCAGTGGCGGATGATGGACGTCCAGTTGCCCGAAGCTTTAATCCAGGCCGCGGATGCGAAGAATCTGGTCAATATGGCGTCTGCAACGCAGGCCGAACAGGTGGCGCAAACCCTATGAATACCAAAGCAACAGCAACTCCTCCAGCTGCACCTGTGGCTCCGGAAGCGCAGGAAAGCTATATCGTCAGCGAAGGCAAAAAACGCGGCTCAACACGCGAGGTGCGGCCGGAAGCGGCATTTGACCGCTACTACACCGTGATGCGTGTACACCCGGGCGACGCGGTTCTCACAGACAACTGGCACACGAACGAAGTGCTGAACCACGCGCGCAACAACTTTGAAGGAGTCACGTTTGCGATGCGTACGCTCGAGGCGTGGGGAGCAATGATCGAGAACGATCACCGCGCTTACTACACTGCCGGCGGACGGATATGGGTGATGGACCTGGAGCCCTGCGAGGGCAAGAAGAAGCGGCTGCCAGGCACCGGACCCAGCAAGAAGTAACCTACGCTTTGCGCCGCATCCTGCTCATTGACGACACGCCGGAGATTGCCGAGCTCCTTAGCTTTTCTCTGCGCGACGCGGGCTATGAAGTATTCGCGTCGGGCTACACCGTCACCGTCAACGAATTGATCCGGGAGCATCAAGCCGACGCGCTTGTCCTCGATTGCACCTCCTTCGATATGAGCGAAGCACTCTTCGATGCCGTGCGCCACAGCTCGGACCATGCCGAATTTCCGGTAGCTATCATCAGCGACACCCCCGAGCTTGCCGATGCAAGCCTTCGTGCGCGAAAGGCCCAAAAAGTCCTGCTGATTCCTAAACCTTTCACTGGATCGCAAGTCGCAAGAGCGCTGGGTCAATTGCTCGAGTAGAGGCTGGATACCTTCTGGATCAAATATGCCGCTGTGGAGCATGGACGAATGGCAATACCTCGAGCGCGAGGTCGTCATTGACCCGAAGGGCCGGCGATGGACAGTGGCGCTGATGGACGTGTTGGGGCAGGAAGGCGATCCCGACATGCCGAACAAGTTGCTTGAAATTCAATATTCATCTGGCCGCTTTTTTACCCTCATCTACTCGGATACTGGAGCTCTGCAGCGGGAACGCGGCTATGCGTCATTGCCAGAAGCGACGAACGCATATGGAGACATGGTTGTGGGCGTAATCGATGGAAGCCTCGACCCGTCACAACCTGTATTCCGGCAAGACCTCGAAGATTGAGGCACACCCTATTGCTCGGCTGGCGTTAGGGTCTTTTTCGCGTCGCGGGCGGTGGCTGCAGAGGCAGCGCTTGTTTGCGCCAGGATACTGGCGAGATAAATCGTGCGAACTTTTGAGCCTTGTTTCCGCAAGATGCCATCGAGATGCAGCAGGCAGCTCGGGTCGGTGGAAGTGACGTATTCCGCGCCGGATGTTTCTGCATTTCCAGCTTTTGTGTCCCCCATCGCGCCCGAGATCATCGCAAATTTCGTGGCGAACGTGCCGCCGAAGCCGCAGCAGTCCTCGCTATAGGGCATTTCGACAAGCTCGAGGCCGCGCACATGCCTCAGTAAATCGCGGGGCCCCTGCTTGATTCCCAACTCGCGGAGAGCGTGGCACGCGTCGTGATAGGTCACACGATGAGGGAACGATGCTCCGACGTCCGCAACCTTGGCCACTCGAATCAGAAACTCGGAGAATTCAAATACTTTGCGCCCCACTTCGATCGCTTTTTCGCGCAGCGGCGAGTTCGCGAGAAGTTGCGGATAAAAGTTTCGGACCATAGTGGTGCATGAGCCCGATGGACAGACGATAATTTCCGCCGGGCTGAAGATGCGGACGAATCGCTCTGCGAGCGGCTTCGCATCGTTCCAGTAACCGCTATTGAAGCCGGGCTGGCCACAACACGTTTGCTCTTGCGGAAAATCGACATCGTAACGAAGCCGTCGCAGCACCCGCACCATGTCGAGCCCAACTTCTGGCAGCAGTTGGTCGACAAAACAGGGGATGAAGAGGGCGATTCTCATGGGCGACTAATCATTATTCCGACCGATCCGAAAAAAGGCTGTGCTGACCGGCGAGCGCTAGAACTTTGTACCCTGGACGCGGAAAATGTCCAGCGGTTTTGAAATTCTCACCAGCCCAGGGAACCGGAACTGCAACAAGCGTGACAATCTTACAGCAGAAATTCAGAATGAGCCGAATGCGTGCACGATTGATCTGAAGGGGCAGACAATGATCTGGCAAAGGTCGCCGTCCACTGGCGAGACCATTGTCGCGAGAATTTGGCCGGCGAAGGATGGGATCGTACACGTTGCCCTCGGCTATGCCCATTCGACCACGACGAACGATACCTCCGACACACTGGGCGACAAAGGCATCGAGTGCAACTGACTGCGGTCCGTGCGAGAAATCTACGATGTAGCCCCTTAGCTTTTTTGAACCGCTATGAACATCGCTTCTAGCCCGTCGATGTTAGAATCTATTGCAATGGAGGGGTAGGAAAGCGGTTGACTCCGGCGGTCTTGAAAACAGCCTGCTTCAGCCGCGCTCCATATTCCTCAACAGCTTACACCGGTGTTGGCAGGGGCAATTCGGCACACTTCGGGCGACAGCGG
>Ga0307471_100001447_pt1 | contig 12941 bp, 8 predicted proteins | sample atmos_gasesAM3C__2_FD_204566 | JGI IMG/M metagenome (GOLD analysis project Ga0307471, IMG submission 204566) | Hardwood forest soil microbial communities from Morgan-Monroe State Forest, Indiana, United States - atmos_gasesAM3C_515 | ecosystem: Environmental > Terrestrial > Soil > Temperate... | reverse complement strand
GCGATCAGGCTGTCAAAAGTCCCGCGAAACGAATCCATCAGCTTTTCCGGGGCAGGGTGCATGGTGGCAAGCTGGGCCATGACCTCCCGGGGGGATTTTCTCGGATTCATTTGTTTGGCGACGCGCTGGAGTTCCGCCTGGTTCTTGTGCAAATCATCCAGGCCAATCTCCAGCAGGCGGTCCAGCGGCGTGTCCACCATTTCCTCGTAGTGTAATTTCTTGGAGAAATTGGCAGCGCCAATGCGGAAGTCGCCCTTCGAGCGGGGCAGCAGGTCTGCTTTCAGCCACTCCTCATATTGCTGCAATGCGGTGATGGCTTCCGCATTGGATTTCGCAAATTCAGCTTTCAGCGCTTCGTCTTTCACGTCCGCAAAGGCCGCCGGCACGTCCTGCTGAAAAAAGCCGATGATCCCGGGCATCTGTTCGATGGCAATCTGCGTGAGTATCCGCGGCGGATTTTTCAGGTTTTCCCGCGCGGAGGCCACCGTGCCCGGAATCTTTTTCTCGCGCGACACCACGCTGCGCAGCCGGTCCTCCGGCGGGGCAAATTTCCTGATTATCAACACGTAAATGCTGCTGGACGCGCCTCCCGAATACACGTTGGGATTCTTCTCCCGAGGGCGAAGCGTCTCCAGCGTGAGCAAGGTGCTGCGAATGTGTCCCAGCAGGATTTCGCGGTCCGCCGCTTCCACGGGCTTCAAACCGGAGGAAGGGAACTGCGCGACACGCGCTTCGTACTCATGCAGCGCGCGAATCTCCGCCTCAGTTTCCTTGTTCGAGTACGCCTCGATCTCGGAATCATGTTGGTGGATCCCGGCCGCCGTCGCAGCCGTCGGGTTTTGTGGAAAGTACACTTTTTCCAGAAATTCATCGACCAGCGCGTTCCAGTCCCGGCTGGGGTCTGCGGCCGGCGCCCTGCCGGCCAGTAAAGCCACCAGCGCGAGCCCGAGGCACACCCACTTCCTCATCGCAGTTTTCATCCGCTCTCCCCGCCACTCGCTGTTAGAAATCGAACCTATAGCCCAGAATCATCTTCGCGATCAGGTGGTCTGTCGATCGCGTCACGCCGACTCCCAGGCCAAAATTTACTTCCCACTTCGGCGAGAGATTAAGATCGATGACCGGAAAAATCTGTTGTTGCTGCTCCGCCACCGGATCGAATCCAGTCACCGGGCCCAACGAGCCATAATACTCGACCCCGCCGCTTATTTTCTTGGTGAAATCGTAGCTGATTTTTACGTTCGGCGAAAAGACAAAGCCCTGGCTTGCGCTCAAGCCGTGAAGCGATTTGTCAAATGACGGATTGAAAGAGAGGTACCAGCGTCCCCATTGCTTATCCACGATGGGGCGCAGCTCGTACGTCCAGGTATCTACGGAAAATTGCCGGCGTTGATATCCGATCTCCTGCGAAAGGCTCAGCCCAACCGGCCAATTCCATTTTTTTGGCACGGCAAAGCGTGGCCGGATGTGATCGCCGACCCAGTCGATGCCCAGGCCGTTTTTCTCCGCGGTGAAAATATAAAATCCGGTCTCAAACCAGTCCGTGAAGCCATGAGTGATTTCAATGGTTTCGTGCAATTGATGATTGGTGGGATAGGTGCCGTCCGTGGGGCTCTTGGAGCCCTGAAAGGTGAAGTTGCTGTGCAATTCCACCATGGTGTGGCCAGTTTCCACCAGGTCGTATCCATACACCTGAATTTCGTAATTGTCCTGAGCGCGGGCGGGCACGGCGCGCGCGAGGCAGACGATTGCGAGCGCCAAAACTGCTACGATCCAGGCAAGCTCCCGTTGTTTCGACAAGGTCCATTCGCTCCAGGGAATTTTGCGCACGGCTCTTAGATGCTTTCAAAAAGGCCCAGGCGTACAGGATTTTCGGGCCTCATGCGTGAGGGTGCGCCTTATCGTAAATGTCCATGAGTTGCCGGATGGACGCGTGCGTATATTTCTGCGTCGTGGAGAGCGACTGGTGTCCCAGAAGTTCCTGAATCGAGCGCAAGTCAGCCCCGTCCGCCAGCAGGTGGGTCGCAAACGCGTGCCGCAGCGAGTGCGGATGCAAGTCCCAATTGATGTTCACAAGCCGCACGTACTTTTTCAGGATCCTGCCAACACTCCGCTGCGTCAGCCGCCTCCCCATGTAATTCAGAAAGATCGCCTCGGGTTCGGTTTTTTCCTGTTTGTGAAGATTATCGCGCAGCAGTTTTTCCCGCTCCGGCCAATAATGCCTCAGGGCATCCGCGGCCTTGGCGCCGTATGGCACGATGCGTTCTTTTCTGCCTTTGCCGGTCACGCGCACCACTTGCTCCTTCTGATCCATATCCACGACGTTCAGCCCGGTCAATTCACTTACGCGCAAGCCGGCAGCGTACAACAACTCCAGAATAGCGCGGTCCCTGCGGAGGAGCAGGCTATCTTCCAGCTTGAGCAGCGCGTTCGACGGCATTGCAGCGGCAATGTCCTGCTCTTTCCTGGAACTCTTTCGCCCCGCGGCCGGATTCGGCATGCCCGCCAGTTGATCCAGGAACCCGCTCATTTCCTCGGCGGAAAGCACGTTCGGAATGCGTTTCGGCAATTTCGGAGTCGGCACCAGCCGTGCCGGATTGTCCTTCAGCATGCCTTCCCGCACGCAGTATTTGAAAAAGGAGCGGAGAGCCGCAAGCTTTCTGGCAATCGAACTCTTTTCCAGTCCAGCCTCATGCAAGTGGCCGACGAATTCGCGAATAACCTGGTGATCGATCTTCGCAAGCGGAGGTATCGTCTCCCCCGGAGGCGTCAGATAAATCTGGAACTGCTCCAGATCGTTCCCATAATTCGTAATGGTGTGCGGCGAAGCGTTGCGCACCGACCGGAGATACTCGAGGAATTTGCTGACCGACGCCCTCATCCCGCCTCACGTTCCGATTATAGACACACTTCCGGCAGGGTCATGAACTACTAGACGCGCTGTTGCTCATGGAGGTTTGCTGCGCCAGGCGGAATGTTGCCTTACAGCTTCGCGGCCACCGGGGCTTCTTCCGGCTGAGGTGCATTCGCGGGCTTCTCTTCCGGCGCCAGCTTTTCCCAATCGCATCCTTCTTTGATGCAAGCGTAGACCGTGCCTATTTTTGTTTTCTTTTCCACCACGAACGGCGCTCCGCATTTCGGGCACGGCTGGGCGATGGGCATATTGGGGCTGGTGAAATCGCAATCCGGATATCGCGAGCAGCCGTAGAACACGCGGAATCTGCCGCGTCCGCCCTTGCCCATGCTGCCACGCTTCACAAATTCGCCTTCATTGCACTTCGGGCATTTGATGCCCATTGTGATCGGCCGCGTGTACTTGCACTTCGGATACCCCGAACAGCCGATAAACTCGCCGAAGCGGCCGTGCTTTTTCACCAGCCCGTTGCCATCCAGCGGGCACTTCTCGTCCAAGGGCTCATCGGGCTGATGAGCGATGCGCGTTCCGGCCACCAGCCGCCGTGTAGTCTTGCAATCCGGATAACCCGTGCAGGCCAGGAAGGCCCCAAAGCGCCCGCGCTTCAAGGCCATTTCCTTGCCGCAATTTTCGCAATATTCAATCTTGTTTTCCGTGTCTTCTGGAATTTCCTCGGAGAGGTCCTGGATGAAATCGCATTCCGGGTAGCGCGAGCAGCCAAGGAAGAATCCGTGCCGGCTGATGCGCTCCAGCAACTCGCCCTGGCCGCACTTCTCGCACTTTTTCCCGGTCGGGATTCCGGCCTTGTAGGAGACCATTTCATCGCCGGCCTTTTCCAGGTCCACGATAAATTTCTCCCAGAACTCCTTCACCGATTCCCGCCAGGGCAACTTGCCTTCCTCGATTTCGTCCAGTTCTTCTTCCAGCCGCGCGGTGAATTTCACGTCGAACACGTCTTCGAAGCTCTTGATCAGCAGCACGCAGACGCGCTCCCCAAGCATGGTCGGTGTAAAGCGCCCCTGGTCCTTTTTCACGTACTCGCGCTCGACAATCGTCGAGATAATGGAGGCATACGTGGAAGGCCGGCCGATGCCATCCTCTTCCAGTTCTTTCACCAGCGTCGCTTCCGTGTAGCGCGGCGGCGGTTCAGTGAAGTGCTGGTCAGGACGGATGGAATCCAGCTTAAGGACTTGTCCTTCGGTCACTCGCGGCAGCGCCTTGCCTTCGCCCTCGTCATCCTTTTCGTCGTCTTCGCGGTCCGCATTTACCGCCGGAATCTGGTAGACCTTCAGGTAGCCGTCAAACTTCATGATCGAACCGGTGGCGCGGAAAGTGTAATCCGCCGCCGAGATGTCGATCGTGGTCTGGTCGTACACCGCCGGCAGCATCTGCGAGGCGACAAATCTTTGCCAGATCAACTGGTACAGCTTGAACACATCGTCTTCCAGATACTTGCGCACATCTTCCGGGGCTCGAGCCACCTCCGTCGGCCGGATCGCCTCATGGGCACCTTGGGCGTCCTTCTTTGACTTGTAAAAATTCGGCTTCTCCGGAAGGTAATCGCTTCCGAACCGCGCGGGAATTAATTCGCGCACCTGCTCCAACGCATCATTTGAAACCTGTACGGAATCCGTGCGCATGTAAGTGATCAACGCGACGGAGCCTTCTTCGCCCAGCTCAACGCCTTCATAGAGCCGCTGTGCCAAGGCCATGGTGCGCTTCGCGGTGTACCGCAAACGATTGTAGGCGGCCTGCTGCAGCTTCGAGGTCGTAAAGGGCGGCGGCGGATTGCGCCGCTTTTCCTTCAGCGTAACGCCTTCCACCTGCCACTTTGCCTTGCTTACTGCCGCGACAATCTCGTCCGCGGCGCCCTGGTTCTTGACCTCGATGTCTTCGCCATTTTTCTTGAACAGCCTGGCCTCGAAAATCGGCGGCTCGCCGGCGTCCATCATCGCGTGGATGGTCCAGTATTCCTGCGGCACGAACGCGCGGATTTCCTGCTCGCGCTCGACGATCAGGCGCAACGCGACAGTCTGCACACGCCCGGCGCTCAATCCCCGGCGCACCTTGTCCCAGAGAAGGGGTGAAATCTTGTAACCCACGATGCGGTCCAGCACGCGGCGCGCCTGTTGGGCATCGACAAGCTGGGCATCCACCTGGCGAGGTTTCTCAAACGCCGCGCGAATCGCCTTGGGCGTGATTTCGTTGAAGGTCACCCGGAAGATCTTCTTTGGATCGATCGGCTCGATCTCGATGCGATCCTTCTCGGCTGCTTTTTTCGCAAACTTGCCCTTGGCGCCCTTCTTGCCAGTGGCTTCGGCGGCTTTTTCCTCCTCGGCCCCGTCCTTCTTTCCGTTCTTTCCTTCCTCTTCGTCTTCGGGGATCAGGTACTTCGCCGGCTTGGACAGCACCATGGCCAGGTGCGCGGAGATGGCCTCGCCTTCGCGGTCCGGGTCGCCCGCCAGGTACACGGCATCCGCCCTGGTCGCCGCTTTTCTCAGATCATTGATAACCTTGCCCTTGCCCGGAATAATCTGCAGCGTCGGCTCGAAGATTTTGGGGTCGTCCAGGTAAATGGGCTTCAACGGCGGTTTCGGTGCCGCGGCTATCGCACCTTTCTTGCTCTTTTTCTTCTTTTTCTTTTTGTTGATTTCGTCCTCGTCGATGGGCAGGCGGATCCCGATCGTCTTCGTCGGCAAATCCATGACGTGGCCAATGGACGCTTTGACCGTGTAATTCTTTCCTAAATATTTATTGATCGTCTTCGCCTTCGCCGGCGACTCGACGATAACCAGTGATCGTGCCATGTGTTCCTTTGTAACCTTAGTTTCTTGCGCAGGAAGGGCGGGCAGGGCCGTCTGTGTCCTTCTCGCTACCTTTATAGATGTACCGTCTTGCTCTCAAAACTCAGTTTCTTGATGCGCAGCGGCTCAGTTCAGATGCATCCGGCGACTGCGACGGTGCATGTTGCCCTCTTATAACAAGACCTTGTTAAACTGCTTTCCCGGCAATTGCCGGATGATGCCTTTCATCTCCAATTCAAAGAGGGTAGCCAGAACTTCGCTGGAATTCAACCCGGTGGTTTCCACGATGTCGTCAATGTGCCTGGATTCTTCCGCGCTCAATAGCTCGTAAATCCTTTTTCCTATTGGACTTAGACCGTCGGCGGCGAGCAGGTTTCGTTGCGCCGATTCCACCGCTTCTGCCTGCACCAACGCCGCCCTGATCGGCGTTGGCAGCTCTTCGATCACGTCTTCCGCGCTGGTCACCAGTTTCGCGCCCTGCTTGATCAATTGGTTCGGCGCGAAGCTCATCTCTTGAGTCACGTTTCCCGGCACGCCAAAAACTTCACGCCCAAACTCCATCGCCAGGCGCGCGGTGATCAGGGAGCCGCTGTACTGCTTACCCTCCACGATCACCACCCCCAGGGGCATCCCGGCAATGATCCGGTTGCGCACCGGGAAATTTTCCGGGGCGGGATGCGAGCCGGTGGGCAACTCACTGATGATTGCCCCATGCTCCAGGACCTTCTCAAACAGCTTTTTGTTCTCCTTGGGATAGCAAACATCAATGCCGGTGCCCAGCACGCCGATGGCGCGCCCACCAACCGAGGTGGTGCCCATGTGGGCGATGGCGTCGACACCTCGCGCCAACCCGCTAATGATTGCCAGCCCGCGTTTTGCCAGGTCCCTCCCCATGCGTTCCGCCAGCTGAGAGCCGTATACCGTGGGCCGCCGCGTGCCTACGATGCTCAGGCTCGGCGCATTCAAGATGCTTGCGTCGCCGCGTACATACAGGAGCACTGGCGGGTCGTAAATCTGCAGCAAGGATTGGGGAAATTCGGGCTCCGTACAATTCACGACGCGGCAGCCAATCCTCCGGATCGCATCCACCTCTTTTTCCGCGCGCCAGAAGGTTTGCTTTTTGTATATGGCCTGCGCGGCCGGTGCCGGCAGGTTGCACGCTTCCAGCGCCGTCAAGCTAGCTCGGAACACGCCTTCGGGCGTGCCGAATGCGCGCAGCAATCGCGAAGACAGCCGGGCGGCTATGCCGGGCGTCATGGTGAGGGCCAGCCACGAGAGGGAAGCTTCTGGCTCCATTGCTCCCTGAGCCTACGGGTATAGTAACCTAGTTGTCAAGTCCTGTACTTGGAAACAGGCTTGGCTCGAAACTTTCGGCGATTCCTGACTGGCAACGTTTTCTGTGATCTTCACGCCCGCCACCCCTGAAACACTTCGTCGGATCACTTGACGAATAGCCTTCGTAATGAAACGTTTTAATTGATTCTTGGGCTTGTCGCCGTCATTCTTGTCCCTGGACCTCCAACCATGTTCGGGCTCAGTTATCTTTTCTATCCCTGGGGAATCATTGTCCAGATCATCGCCCTGGTGCACTTCGTCCGGCGGCGGCCAGAGAACTATTGGTTCTTCATTATTCTTTTCGGTGGTTTCATTGGCGCCTCGGCATACGTGCTGGTCGAGGTGATTCCCGATGCAAATCTCTTGCGCGGCGTCTTTCAGGGCTTCGGGCGGCGATCACGAATCCAGAAGCTGGAAATCCAGATCCTCGACAATCCATCCCCGGGAAACTATGAAGAGTTGGGCGAGTTGTGCCTCGAAGAGAAAAAATATGCAAAAGCGCGCGAGTCCTTCACGAAGGCCATCACCGCGCGCAGCGATTCGCCGCATACCTTTTATTTCCGCGCGCAAAGCGCATTGGGGATGAACGACCTGCCCGCGGCGATCCAGGATCTGGAGCGCGTCGTGGCCGGCGACCGCAAGTTTGACTATCACCGTGCGGCGGGCTTGCTGGCCGATGCGTACGCCCGCACCGGCGAACTGGAGAAAGCCGCTGGCCTGTTTGCCGATGTCACCCAGTTCTCCACCACTCCCGAAACGCTCTATAACTATGCGAACTTCCTGAAGCTGCAGGGCAACACCCAGGAAGCGCGCGAATGGACGCAAAAGCTGATGGCCAAGAAGCGTACCTTGCCGGGATACATGCAGCGCATCGAACGCCCGTGGTTCCGCAAGGGCAAGGCGCTGCAGCGCGAACTGGGGAGCAGCGCCGCATAAGAATCTCCCTTGTAGATTTCGTCCGTGCTCATTCAAAAAAAGCCTCCGGCGTCGAGTGGCTCGATGCCGGAGGCTCTGGTTTTTCGACTGTAGTCCGAAGGACGAGACGCGAAGTTATTTCTTCTTCGCGGCGCCGAAATCGAACAGGTCAAACAGATCACTGATTGCCGGAGTGTTCAGCGGAACATAGGGCTCGTCCGGGAGCACGCGTGGGTTGGGCAGATTGTCACGGCTGCGGCCGCTGATGGTTGGCAGGTTCCAGTTCAGCTCGATAAACTTCAGTATCGAAACGTGGTCTGCATAGCTGTGCGAGATGTGGCCCGGCTTCGTGTATGGCGAAACCACGATCAGCGGAATGCGCGTGCCGTCTCCAAAGAAGTCCAGCGGCTGCACGTAACCGGAATCGTAGTAGCCGCCGCCTTCATCCACGGTGATGAAGATCGCCGTGGTCTTCCAGAGTTCGGGGTTGGCTTGCACCGCGTCCACGATTTTCTTCGCGAAGCCTTCGAACAGGTTCCACTTTGAGGACGCTGGATGGCCATCCACCCAGCCGCTCGGCTTCACGAAAGAAACCGCCGGAAGGGTACCGTTGGCTATGTCGGCGTAGAGGTCCAAGGTGTCCTTGATGTGTGCATTCCGGATCGCATCGTCGGTCATGATCTGTTTCTGATAGTGGAATCCGTTGCAAATGTTGCAGTATTGGTCGCTGTTCGGTCCCACGGTGCCGTAGTTGAGTTGGTATTTGTCGCCGGGAAAGCCGTTCAGTCCGGCATACTGGTTCCACTGGTCGTTGTACGATTTCCACGAAACATTGTTCTCCAGCAGCACGTCTCCAATGCTGCGCTGGGTGGTTCCGGGAATCGTGAAGGGCGTGTTGTTCGGATTGGGGTCCGCGTAGGCGTCGGAACCATCTCCAAAGTATCCGGGATTGTAATTGTTTAGCAGGTAGTAGTGCCCCTCATCGCAATTCGGGTTGATCGGCCGCTCCAATGAGCTCAGGTAAGTCAGGATCGGGCCGACGCCTGGCTGCGTGGGATCAGAGCAATTGCTGTAGGATCCGCCGCCGTAGACCCCGGTCGAAGCGCCATTCGTTCCAAATCCGCCGTAGCCATCCTGGATCCAGAAATTGTTCGTGCCCGCCACGGGATTGGGGTTCTCGATTTCGTCTACAGGACCGCCGGCCCAAGTCATCTGGTTGTGCGGGGGCACGGTGTTGCCGTTTTCATCGCTGAACCAGATGGCATCGCCAAAGAAGAGGAGGATGCTGTCCAATCCGGTTCCGCCCATTGCGGGCTGGTGGTAGTTATCGCTGAACGCATAGTTGTCCGCGAGGAATTTCGTGTACGGTGCATCGCCTTCCAGCATATTGTAAAAACCCATGGCCGTGGCGCCTTCGCCTGTTGTTTTGGCGCCCGGGGCGTAATCCGTGCTGAAGTTCGCTGGCTGCGGCTTTCCGTTATTGTTTGAGCCAACGGTTACTTCCGTCCAGGTGAATAGATCCGCTTTGCAGCCGCTGGAATTCCCTGGCGTCGCATAGTTCGCGTTGCAATCCTCCTGTTGCCACATTTGATAGAAACGATGCACCGGGCTGGCCGCGTAGGAGTCGTAGGGAAGCGTTTTCTTGTTTGTCAGTTGGAATGGCCCGGGAGGCAGCGTGGAATACGGCGCCGTGCTGTGGACTCCTTCAATCCTCGTGTCCGGCACCTTGCCTGTCAAGCCAGTCCCGCCACTCAACAAAAATTGGGAGTAGTTCGCAGGCAAGCCGTCTTCCGAGGAAGTAGCATCGCCTAGCGAGCAAATTCCATTATTCACGCAAACGTTTGTGGGTCCTCCATTCAGGGGCGCAGGCAGGAAGGAGTACAGGGCCTTGTTTGCTGTGGGACTGAGATCGAATGTGGTGCTGCCGGTCACATCGGCGGAATACTGCGCTGCAGCGAGAAAGTTCTTCCCGGGTTTGCCGTCCGGCTTGATGATTTTCTTGGAGAGCAGGTTGTTCACATACTGGCCGTCCCTGGCTTGGTAGGTGGCAAACAAATGATCGAACGAGCGGTTTTCCCCGACGATGACGATCACGTGCTTGATCGGCGTTGCCGTACCGCCTTGTTCTTGCGCCTGCGCGTTGCTTGCCAGTGGTCCGACAATGCTGAATTGCAGCATGGCAATCCCGGCGAGGGCCAGGCGGGTTCCCTTGAGCAGCTTCGCGGAAAGCTTTTTCAAATTCATATTGGCTACTCCTCCTTGAGAGCGATCTGAAGAAAATGATCGGGACTGATAATCTGCCGTCTTTGCGTTTCTGCTTTGTTCATTGTTCATGAATACAAAAAGAAACCCGTCTGGCGATCTTTTTGGCCGAGTCTCGGGGGTCTTCCGTGTTAGGATTCAGTTCCCGTACTGCTATTCCTGGTTCCCTTGCCAAATTTTCACTGGAGGATCACATGAAAAAGTTTGCGGCCCTTTCGCTCGCTGCTTTGCTGATTTTTGTGGGAGTTACATCCATTGGCGCGCAGGACACTGGCGCCCCGCCGAAGCCCGGCCCGGAACACGCGAAGCTCGGGTACTTCGTCGGAAAATGGGTTTCCGAAGGCGACATGAAGCCGAGCCCTTACGGTCCCGGCGGGAAATTCACCTTCACGGAATCCTGCGAATGGTATTCCGGCAACTTCGCGGTGGTCTGCAACACAGAAGGCCAGATGTTTGGCGCCACCGTTAAGGGCCACAGCGTCATGAGCTATGACATGGGCGCGAAAAACTATGTCTACTTTGAGACCAACAGCATGGGGGAGAACAACGTTGCCCGTGGCACTGTGGATGGTGACACCTGGACCTGGACGGGTGAGGCCAAAATGGAGGGCAAGACCCTTCATTCCCGTTTCACTTTGAAGCGCGTTTCTGACGATGTTTCTTCCTACAAGTTTGAGATGGGCGGAGGTTCAGATGCGCTCGCGCTCGTCATGGAAGGTAAGCAGACGCGTCAGAAGTAATCGGTCCGCACTTCGGCAAGCCCCAGGTGCCGCTCTGGCACCTGGGGTTTTTCTTTCGCATCATGAAGTGTAGTTTCGGCGGACTCAGCGCAATCCCCGCTCGTTTCCAGTGACATTCCCAGATACAATTCACCCCATGAAAACCCGCCTGCGATTTCTCGTCGCCTTGGCGCTCATCTGCCTTTTTCTGCTGAATCTTCCACAACCGCTCGCGGCCCAAAGCTGGTCGCTTCAGGACACCATTGTCATCACCGACGTGAACATTGTGGACGTCCGCACGGGAGAAATTCGCCGCGACCAGGTGGTGATCATCGAGAGGAACCGCATCGTCGCCGTCGGCCCGCGCAAGGAAACGCGCTATCCGCGCAACGCTCCCACCATCCTGAACGGCAAAGGCGCTTTTCTTATTCCCGGCCTCTGGGATATGCACGTCCACCTTGTTTTCGGTGACTGGTTTCCCCTGGCGCAGGAAATTTCACTCCCGCTTTTTGTCGCTAACGGTATCACCGGCGTCCGTGACATGGGCAGCGAACTGGAAACTGTCCTGTCCTGGCGCAATGAGATCGAAGGCGGACGACTGCTCGGCCCGCGCATCATGGCCGCCGGCCCCATGCTGGATGGGCCCAAGCCACGGTTCCCCAGTTCCATCGCGATCGCCACGCCGGAGGATGGCCGCCGCGCCGTGGACACTTTGAAACATGCCGGAGCCGATTTCATCAAGCTGCAATCCCTGATTCCGCGGGATGCCGTTTTCGCCATCGCCGACGAAGCGCGCAAGCAGGGAATTCCCTTTGAAGGGCACGTGCCGGATTCCGTTCGCGCCAGCGAAATGTCCGACGCCGGAATGCACAGTTTCGAGCATTTGATCGGCATTTTTGAAGGCAGCTCACCGCTGGAGGACGAATTCCTCAAGGGCCAAAAGAACGAAACCAAATTTCTTGCCACGTATGACCCGGAGCGCGCTTCCGCTCTTGCCACCTTGCTTGCAAAGAATCAGACCTGGCAATGCCCGACGCTTGTCTGGGAGCGCGGCGGGAACTTGATTGACATCACGGATTTCAGCAAGGACGCCCGAGCAAAATACGTGCCCACCTACTGGAAGGAGCACACTTGGAAGATATTCACCGAGGCCGTGAAGACGGAGTTCAACACCGACGACCTCGAAACCCGCAAGAAATTCGTCGATAAAGAATTGGAAGTCGTTCAGCTACTCCATAAAGCGGGCGTGCCGTTCCTGGCCGGCACGGACTCGCCGCCCGGGGTTTATATTTTCCCGGGCTTCAGCCTGCACGAAGAATTGCAGCGGTTTGCCGCGGCCGGCTTCACTCCCCTCGAGGCGTTGCAGACCGCCACACTGAATCCCGCGCGCTTGTTCAACATGGAAGATCAATTCGGCACGATTGAAAAGGGGAAATTTGCGGACCTGGTCTTCCTTGACGCCAATCCCCTTGAGGACATCCGCAACACCCAGAAAGTGAGCGCCGTAATTCTCAACGGAAAATATCTTTCGAACGCTGACCTCCAGAAAATCCTGCAGCGCGTGGAAGTGTCCGCGAAAAAAGAAGCGCCCCCGCCGCGCACCGGTAGCATTTTCTAATGCGGTGTTAGTCATATAATCCGAAAAAAGTCAGGAGAGTTGGCTGATGCCCGCTCGCGCTTAGGAGATCTGATAACCGTTCGAAGCAAGCAGCGGCGCCATCGGCAGCGCGCGTAAACGGAGACCGGTCACGGCGAAGATGGCATTCGCGAGCCCAGGTGCGATGCCAACGATGGGAGCTTCGCCTGCTCCAACCGAGGGCAAATCCTTGCGGTCGATCAGGAACGCATCGATCGCTGGCACGTCACGGAAGCGCGGCACGCGGTACTTCGAAAAACGATTGTTTACGATGCGGCCGTTCTCAAACTCGATGGCCTCAAAGATGGCGCCGCCAAGCCCCATGATGTTCGCGCCGATCAGCTGATTGCGCAATC
>Ga0307471_100001446_pt1 | contig 12951 bp, 9 predicted proteins | sample atmos_gasesAM3C__2_FD_204566 | JGI IMG/M metagenome (GOLD analysis project Ga0307471, IMG submission 204566) | Hardwood forest soil microbial communities from Morgan-Monroe State Forest, Indiana, United States - atmos_gasesAM3C_515 | ecosystem: Environmental > Terrestrial > Soil > Temperate... | reverse complement strand
TAATGTCTTCGCCATGGACGATATTAAGTTCATGACAGGGTTCAACATTGAACCGGTGGTCGCGTCCGAGAGCGCCATCATGGACCGAATCGAGCAATCGTACGCCACGCCCGAGGCGGAGCAGGAAAATCTCGACGACATCATCTCCTCGATGGGTGAGGAGGCCGAACTTGAGCTGCAGGCCGACGCTGAAGAGCTTAACGCCTCTGACCTGGAGAAGAGTGCGGAAGAAGCTCCGATCGTCAAGCTGGTGAACCTGATTCTCACCGACGCGGTAAAGCGTGGCGCCAGCGACATTCACATCGAGCCCTACGAGAAGGAGTATCGAGTTCGCTTCCGTATCGACGGTGTATTGCAGAACATCATGCAGCCGCCGTTGAAACTGAAGGACGCGATCACTTCTCGCATCAAAATCATGTCGAAGCTCGACATCAGCGAAAAGCGCCTGCCCCAAGACGGACGCATCATGCTGAAGATGAACCTCAATGGGCGCAAGAAGCAGCTGGACTTTCGCGTGAACTGCTTACCCACGCTCTGGGGAGAGAAGATCGTTCTTCGTCTGCTCGACAAAGAGAATCTGCGTCTCGATATGACCAAGCTTGGCTTCGAGCCCGAGTCACTCGAGAAATTTCAGCACGCTGTGCTAAAGCCTTACGGCATGGTGCTTGTGACGGGTCCGACAGGCTCAGGTAAGACCAACACGCTGTATTCGGCAATTTCGCTTCTCAATAAGCCAGATACGAACATCATGACCGCAGAGGATCCGGTCGAGTTTCAGCTCGCGGGCGTTAACCAGGTGCAGATGAAGGAATCCATCGGGTTGAACTTTGCCGCAGCCCTGCGAGCCTTCTTGCGTCAAGATCCCAACACGATTCTGGTGGGCGAGATTCGCGACTTCGAGACCGCTGAAATCGCGATCAAAGCGGCGCTCACCGGCCACCTTGTGCTGTCAACGTTACATACCAACGGCGCTCCCGAAACTATCAGCCGATTGATGAATATGGGCATTGAGCCGTTTCTGGTTGCAACGGCCGTGCACTTGATTGTTGCCCAGCGACTCATCCGTCGCATTTGTTCGAATTGTATCGAGCCGGTGGAGATGAATCCGCAGGCCTTGCTGGATGCTGGCTTCACGCCTGAGCAGCTGAAGATCGCGAAGGTATCGAAGGGAAAGGGCTGCTCGGTATGCAACAACAGTGGCTACAAAGGACGCGCGGGGCTCTATGAAGTAATGGTGATCGATGACGAGATCCGCGAATTGATTCTTGTCGGTGCATCTGCCGTGGAACTGAAAAAGAAGGCAATGGAGCGTGGAATGATTACGCTTCGTGGCAGCGGTATACGAAAAGTGATGGATGGGGTTACTACGCTGGAAGAGGTTGCTCGCGAAACTGTGCACTGAGTAGTAGTGATTGTGGTCTTCGCGCGAACGAAGGTCGCGCGCTGAAGAAAAATCTATCGAGGCTGGCAGGAAACGAATGAACGCGACGTTAAGCGATCTGTTGAAGAAAATGCTGGAGATGAACGGAAGCGATCTGCACATCTCCACAAACTCGCCACCGCAGGTGCGAGTACACGGCCATCTCCAACCGCTGGATATGCCGATGCTCAATCCGTCAGAAACCAAGCAGCTGGCCTACAGCGTGCTAACGGACGCGCAAAAGCATCGCTTTGAAGAGCATCTCGAACTCGACTTCTCATTTGGACTCAAGGGGCTGGCGCGCTTCCGCGGCAACCTCTTCAATCAGCGTGGAGCGACAGGTGCTGTCTTTCGTGTAATCCCATTTGAGATCAAGTCGTTTCAGCAACTCAATCTTCCTCCTATCGTGGCTAAGTTATGCGAAAAGCCACGGGGACTCATTCTGGTTACGGGTCCGACGGGTTCAGGCAAGTCGACGACGCTCGCTGCCATGATCGACAAGATCAACACGGAGCGCCACGATCACATCATCACCATCGAAGACCCGATCGAGTTCGTTCACCAGAACAAGAACTGCCTGGTAAATCAGCGCGAAGTGCACTCGGACACGAAGTCGTTCAGCGACGCATTGCGTGCCGCGCTTCGTGAAGATCCGGACGTGGTGCTGATCGGAGAGATGCGCGATCTGGAAACGATTGAGTCGGCGCTGCGTATCGCCGAGACCGGTCACCTCACTTTCGGCACCTTGCACACGAACTCGGCCGCTTCCACGATTAACCGTGTGATCGACGTCTTTCCGTCGCACCAGCAATCGCAAATTCGCGCCCAGCTGTCGCTTGTGCTCGAAGGTGTGCTCTGCCAGTCGTTGTTGTCAAAGATTGGTGGTCAGGGACGCGCGTGTGCTATGGAAATCCTTGTGCCAAATGCGGCGGTGCGTAACCTGATCCGCGAAGACAAGATTCACCAGATTTATTCTGCTATGCAATCCGGGCAGGATAAATACGGAATGCAAACGTTCAACCAGTCGTTGGCGAGTTTGTATTTCAGCAAGCAGATTTCGTTAGAGACAGCCTTACTGCGTTCGTCAATGCCTGACGAGCTGCAGGAAATGATTAATCGCGGTCAGGCGGCGGTTGCAAAAGCCGCCCCAGCCGCTGGACGCAAATAGCAGATTGACCAGGGCTCACGCCTGGTAAGACGAAACGCAGGAGATAGCGATGCCAATCTACAAATTTTCAGGAGTCGACGCTTCCGGAACCAAAGTAGCCGGAGAGCGTGAGGCGACGAACAAGCAGGTGCTTCAGGCGAACTTGCGCAAGGAGCGCATTGCCAACATCGTCGTCAAGGAGAAGGGCAAGGAGTTTACTCTTCCCACGCTCGGTTCCGGCAAGGTCCCGGTGAAGGACATCGCCATCTTCTTCCGGCAGTTCTCGGTGATGATCGACGCCGGTTTGCCACTGGTGCAATGCCTCGAAATCCTAGCGGCCAACCAGGAAAATCCTGCGTTCCAGAAGTCACTGACTGGTGTTCGAGTGACTGTAGAAGGCGGCTCGACTCTGGCCAACGCGATGCGTCAATACCCGAAGGTCTTTGATGATTTGACCACGAACATGGTCGAGGCCGGAGAGACCGGCGGTATTCTAGACGTCATCCTGCAGCGTCTTGCGGCATACGTGGAGAAGGCCGTCAAACTGAAATCCGCTGTGAAGTCGGCCTTGATCTACCCCGTGTCAGTTATCAGCATTGCGGTATTGGTTGTGGGCGCACTGCTGAAATTTGTGGTTCCCATTTTTGAAAAGCTATTTGCCGGACTCGGTGTCGATCTGCCTCTGCCAACGCGAATGGTCATCGGCCTTAGCCAGTTCGTGCAGAACTTCTGGTGGGTCGCGATCGTAGGCCTGATCGCTGCAATCTTCGGTACCAAGCAGATCCGCAAGGATCCAAAGGGCAAGTATATTACCGATAACCTTCTGCTCAAGTTGCCTATCGTAGGAGCGTTGCTGCGTAAGATTGCGGTGGCTCGGTTCACGCGAACCCTTGGTACCCTGATTACATCCGGCGTACCGATCCTTGAGGGACTCTCGATTACCGCCCGGACTTCCGGCAATGCCGTCCTTGAACAGGCGCTGCTGAAAGTGCGTAAGTCGATCGAGGAAGGCCGAACGATCGTCGATCCGCTGAAGGAATGCGGGGTATTCCCCAACATGGTCACGCAGATGATTGGCGTAGGTGAAGCGACGGGCGCAATGGACAACATGCTACAGAAGATCGCCGACTTCTACGAAGATGAAGTCGATGCGGCCACGAAAGATTTGCTGACGCTGTTGGAACCGCTGATGATCGCATTCCTGGGTGTCGCTGTCGGCGGTATCGTCATCTCACTCTATATGCCGCTCTTCGCCATGATCGCGAAGCTTTCAGGTTAGTCCCATTAGGGCAGAGCTGCCGGATACCGCATCTCTGCCCTAAATGTGTAGCTGTTATGTTGCAGAAATCTCTGCATAACCACGGGCCCTCGATCGTTCATTCTTAAACTCCCCATGCGTACTTTCGACGAACGAACGTGGTTAAGCTGGCTGGTGAAGGTGAGGATCATCATCATCACCTTCCTGCTGGGTATCGGACTAGCGATTATCCGGCTCACTCACACGAATGTCTCGGAGTGGGCATTCGTTAGCGTCATCCTGCTTTGGTACACGGTCGGAGTGTTCTTCCTGGTGCTGCACTCGGTCTGGGAAGACTCTAAGCTGCAGGCGCGCATTCAAGTTATCAGCGATCTCGCGCTCACGAGCGCAGTTATCTACATTACCGGCGGCATTGATAGTTCCTTCAATTTCCTCTACCCACTTGTCATCATCGTTGCCAGCATTCTGCTGCCGCGTTGGTGGGCGTATCTGACCGCCGCACTTTCCTTTATCGCGTTCGGTGCAATCCTCGATCTGTCGTACTACCAGATCATTCGTTCGTTTTCCGTATCTCGTCCGGACTTGAAGTCGGTCCAGCTCGTGGTTGGCATCAACTTTTTCGCCTACATGGCGATTGCTTACTTGGCGAGCAATCTAAGTGCGAAGTTACGCCAGGTAGGTGTCGAGCTGCACGTAAAAAGCGACGAGCTGCAAGACCTTCAAGTCATGCAGGAAAACATCCTGCATTCGATGCGCGGTGGACTCATCACGACCGATCTCGAGGGACACATCAGCCTGGTCAACCAGCCGGGCCTGAATTTCCTGGGGCGTAAGTTGAGTGACATGCTTGGGACCCATATCTCATCGGTCTTCATTGATCCCATGCCTGAACCCGACTCTTACCCGGTCCAGGACGAGTTACGGGCGGATACGCCTGATGGACAGAAAATCTTTGGCCTTACAGTTACACCACTGACGATTCACGATGGCGAAGTCGTAGGCTTCGTCTATACCTTTGCCGATCTCACGGAAGTGCGACGGCTGGAGAACGAGATTCGGCAACGCGATCGTCTCTCCGCCGTTGGGCGTCTCGCGGCAGGTATCGCCCACGAGATTCGCAACCCTTTGTCATCGATCGCGGGCTCTGTCCAAGTGCTCTCAACCATGGCGACTCTCAATGAGGAGCAACAGGTGCTGGTTGACATCGTGCGCCGGGAGTCGGAGAGGTTGAACAATATCATTTCCGATTTCCTGTCGTACTCGCGCGAGAAAAACTACAAATTCGCGCAGCACGACTTACTGCTCTTGCTGGACGACACTTTGCGTCTCATGGAAAACCGGCCTTCTCGCGATACCGCGCAGTGTCGACTCGTGCGCAACTTCGAGGTGCGTGAGGCCCTCGCGCTGGTTGATACCGACCGCCTCAAGCAGGTCTTCTGGAATCTTTGCGACAACGCGTTCCGGGCGATGCCCAATGGAGGTTCCCTCAAGGTGAGTCTGAGATCGCGTGGCAGCAATTGGGCGCTGTCTTTCAAGGATAGTGGCGTTGGTTTGCCGCCGGAGCAGCTGGAAAAGATATTTGAGCCTTTTCAGTCCAATTTTGAGGGCGGTACAGGACTGGGACTGGCGCTTGTGTACCAAATCGTACAGGCGCATAAAGGACGTGTGTATGCGCTCGCGGCGCCGGGAGAAGGTGCGGAATTCGTGGTGGAGATTCCGCAAGCTCTAGCCGCGCCGCGAGCTCTTACTATTGCTGAAAAGAGAGTGCGTGCCTCTATGGCTGTATCGGAGAGAGTGAATGGCTAACGTTCTGGTGTGCGACGACGAGAGGTCAATTCGTGAACTGCTCGAGATCGCATTACGTAAAGAGGGACACAAGGTCGAGACGGTCAACTCTGGCGAGCTGGCGATTCGAAAAATGGAAGGCGCTCGCTATGACGTGATCGTCACCGACATCAAAATGCCGAAGATCGATGGCATCGAGGTGCTGAAGCACGCACATCGTTTATCACCCGAATCGGCCGTTGTGCTCATCACGGCAGCGGGTGATTTTGATTCGGCTGTGCAGGCGGTGAAGTCCGGCGCCTTCGACTACATCCAGAAGACGCCGAACGCATTAGTCGACGAAGTAAGAGTTTCGATTGGCCGCGCCGCGGAGATTATTGAACTGCGTCGCCAGAATCAGGCTTTCCGCCGCGATGCCGCCAGCCGCAATTCGCTCGACAACATCATCGGGTGCAGCCCTGCGATCAATGTGCTGAAAGAAACGATCCGTACGGTTGCTTCCACCGGCAGCACAATCCTGATTCACGGAGAGAGTGGAACGGGAAAAGAGTTAGTTGCGCGCGCCGTTCATACGTGTTCGCAGCGGGACGGAGAGCCCTTTGTATCTGTCAATTGCGGAGCATTTCCGGAAACGCTGCTGGAGACAGAGCTCTTCGGTTACATGAAGGGCGCCTTTACCGGCGCGAACCAGAACAAGCAAGGGCTCTTTGAAGTTGCCAGTGGCGGAACAATCTTTCTGGACGAGATAGGGGAGATGAGCCTGGCCATGCAGGTGAAATTGCTGCGTGCGCTGCAGGAACGGACGATACGTCCTGTAGGAGGAACATCCGAAATCCCTGTCGATGTTCGCGTAACCGCAGCAACAAATCGCGACCTGCAGGAGATGGTCGAAGAAAAGACCTTCCGCGAGGATCTTTACTATCGCATCAGTGTGATTCCGATTGAAGTCCCGCCTCTGCGGGCTCGACAGGAAGATATTCCTTTGCTCGCCAACCATTTCCTGAAGCGCTACGCGCCTGCGGCAGGGAAGAATATTTTGCGCATCTCTGACGACTCTATTGAAGCGCTCCTGGCATACGACTGGCCGGGCAACGTTCGTCAACTCGAAAACACTATCGAACGTGGTGTAGCCATGGAGACCGGAGAAGTGCTGAATGTTAGCGCGCCCGGCGAGCGTTCGAAGGCTCGTATGGCGGCAGAAGCGATGGGAGCTACACTTGCAGATTCTGTGGGAGTCCCTGCCGATGGAATTGATATGGAAGCCTACGTTGCCGATCTGGAGCGTTCGATGCTTCAATCAGCCCTGCGGCAATCAGGCGGAGTGCAGACTCGCGCGGCGGAGATGTTGAAGCTGTCTTACCGTTCGTTCCGTCATCTCTCAAAGAAATACAAGCTCTAGTCGATTCCCGAAACGGTCCGTAGTTGTCGGGTATAAGCTCTGACTTCAATTTCGTAACATTGTCATTCCTCGCGCCGCAGCGATACCGTCCTTCAAGTCAAGAGCCTGGTTCTTGCGGCGGGGGGATCTGCTGTTTGGTTAACTAGCGCTAAGGCTGATCACAAAAAGCAGATGCACTGACTAAACGGCCCAGAGACCCTCGTCCTGATCCGAATGCAATCCGCGATCTTCACCGGTGATCCAGTCCCTGCGCTGGGGTGTGCATACATCAATGGCGATTACATCCTCGAGCACTTCCGACGAGTGCTCGACGCCACGAGGGATGGTCAAGACTTGGTTCGGCAGTAGTGTCACCGTGCCTGTCGGTAACTGGAAGCGCCAGGACCCCTTAAGCAAGAAGATGACCTCCTCGTGGTCGTGGCGGTGAGACCTGGTTACTGATCCCTGTTTGGCCTCTAGTCGCGCGAGTGTCAGGCTCTCTCCAGTTGCAACTTTTCGACGATACTCGCGTGTCAGATAATCGGGCCGCATCTTGTTCATGTCATAGACTGCCATGTGAGTCACCCTTTTTAGACTGCTACAGCCTTCTTTTCGTCCTTTGTTTCGGTAGGCCTTTGTGATCGAGTCTCGGTTTGATCGGGACCAATATTCACGGGATTAACGAACGGCATCATGGAGCGGAGTTGAGCTCCTACCTGCTCAATCAAGTGTTCACGCTCTCGGCCCCGTACCTGATTGAACCAGGGCCTGCCCTTTTCGTTCTCTGCGATCCATTTGCGCGCGAAGTCGCCACTGCGTACATCGGCCAGCATCTGCCGCAAGGCAGCATAAGTCTCAGCAGTTACGACCTTCGGTCCGCCCGTGTAGTCGCCATATTCCGCGGTGTCGCTCACTGAGTAGCGCATAAAGTTGAGTCCGCCGCGATACATGAGATCAACGATTAGCTTGAGTTCATGCATGCACTCGAAATACGCAATCTCGGGCTGGTATCCGGCTTCTACCAGGGTTTCAAATCCGGCTTTGATCAGGGCACTCACGCCGCCGCACAGGACGGCTTGCTCGCCGAACAAGTCGGTTTCAGTTTCTTCGGCAAACGTCGTTTCAATTACGCCGGCCCTCGTACAGCCGATCCCCCTGGCATACGAGAGAGCCAGCGATTTGGCATTGCCGCTCGAGTCCTGATGGACTGCCAACAGTCCTGGTGTGCCTCCACCTTCAGCGAAGACCTCGCGCACGCGATGGCCCGGCGATTTAGGCGCGACCATGATTACGTCAACATCGGCCGGAGGGGTGATGGTTTTGAAGTGAATGTTGAAACCATGCGCAAACAGCAGAGTCTTGGCGGCGGAGAGTGCAGGCGCAATCGCCTCCTGGTAAAGCTTCGGTTGCACCGTATCGGGTACGAGCACGACTAAAACATCGCCCCACACCGCTGCATCTTTGGGAACCAGAGCCTCAAATCCGGCCTCGCGCGCCTTGGAACGCGAACGACTCTGTAGTTCCAACGCAATGCGGACCTCAACTCCGCTGTCGCGAAGATTTAGGGCATGTGCGTGACCTTGTGATCCGTAGCCGAAGACAGCTACCTTCTTGCCTAGTATGAGTGCCAGATCGGCCGAATTTTCGTAGTAAATCGTTGCCATCGAGTTTCCTTTCCTAAGAACAGTTGCGTAACACAGTGAGATCATTCGAGTTCCAAAATGGTGCAGCACCTTTTGGCGACCCTGACTCGGGAGCGAAGACCGGAGCACCGCCGCGCGTCATCGCTACCCGGCCGGTACGAGTCAGCTCGAGAATTCCGTACGGGCGCATGCCCTCAATTAAGCTGTCGATTGCATCTTCGGGTCCGGTAGCTTCAATCACCAGCGACTCTGCGGCGACCTCAAGCACTCTGGCGCGGAATGCCTCCAGCACGCGCATCATCTCTGGCCGCCCATCCTGCGACACTGCCACCTTCACAATCACTAATTCGCGATGAAGCGATGGAACCGATGTGATGTCGTGCACGTGGAGTACTTCAGGAAGTTTGTATAGATTAGCCTCCACCAGTGGTCCTCCCTGAGCATCGATTCCGACTACCACGGTCATGCGCGAAACTTCCGGCAAATGCGTGTGCCCAACCGTGAGCGACTCGATGTTGTACCCGCGCCGCCGAAAGAGCGACGAGACCCGGTTCAGGACGCCGGGGTGGTCGGCAACGTAGACGATAAATGTTCGTACCATATTCATGCCTCTGTTGCAGCCGTCTCGACTAGAGGGCTAGGACGGCGGATCATCTGATGCAGAGCCGCTCCGCTGGGCACCATTGGAAATACTGAGTCTTCCTGTTCCACCATGAAATTGATCAACGCAGCGCCTCGGCGCTGTCGCGCTTCACGAATCGCGGGCGCAACCTGGTCTCGAGTGCGTGCCGTGAGCCCGAGCAGTCCGAAGGCCTCAGCGAGCTTGGCGAAGTCAGGACTCAGGAGCGGTGTCGCGGAATAGCGGCGGTCGTAGAAAAACTCCTGCCACTGCCGGACCATGCCCAGATATCCGTTGTTGATGACAGCGATGTTCAGATCAATCCCTTCCTGAGCGGCAGTAGCAAGCTCCGGCATCGTCATCTGGAATCCGCCATCGCCGGCTACCACCCAGACTTCAGCGTCGGGCCGGGCGAACTTCGCGCCAATGGCGGCTGGCAAAGCAAATCCCATGGTGCCGAGCCCTCCGGAGGTGATCAACGAACGCGGCTGCTCGTGCTTGTAGTATTGCGCCTCCCACATCTGGTGCTGGCCAACGTCCGTGACCACGATGGAGTTGCCGTTGGTCTCGCGCCACAGATCGTGAATCACGTGAGCGGCGTAAAGATGACCGCTATCTGGCAACTTCTGAATATCGCGGACCGCGGAATCACCTTTGAGCTCGTCGATGTGATGTAACCAGGATTGACGATTCGATCGTTCCAGATCCGGAATCAATCGCGAGAGAACATGGTGCAGGTCACCGAGCAGGGCAATGTCAACGCGAACATTCTTGTTGATCTCCGCCGGATCGATCTCAACGTGAATCTTTTTTGCTCGCGGCGCATAGGTCTTGAGCGTGCCGGTTACGCGATCGTCGAAGCGCATGCCAAAAGCGAGGAGCAAATCCGCTTCCTGGATGGCATGGTTTACCCATGCCTCGCCGTGCATGCCCATCATTCCGAGATTCAGAGGATGCGAGGCAGGGAAACCTCCGATACCGAGCAGAGTCATTGCAATCGGAATCGAGGCGCGCTCGGCGAACTCGCGCAACTCGTCCATCGCGTTCGACAACAAGACTCCATGACCGGCAAGAATCACCGGTCGCTCGGAGGCATTGATCATTTCAATCGTCGCGGCATACTGGTCGGCATCGATTCTTTGATTGTCTGCAGTTGCAGCAAAGGGACTGTAAGCCGCGCGATCGAACTCGCACGAGGACTGCTGCGCGTCCTTGGTGATGTCCACCAGGACGGGACCAGGACGCCCACTGCGCGCAAGATGGAAGGCTGCGCGAAGTGTCGGGGCAACATCTTCCGGGCGCTTCACCAGATAGTTGTGCTTCGTGATCGGCAAGGTAATGCCGGTGATATCCGTTTCCTGAAAGGCATCGGTGCCGAGGAATTTGCTGCCGACTTGCCCGGTGATGCAGACGACCGGCGATGAATCCATCATGGCGGTGGCGATTCCGGTGACCATGTTGGTTGCTCCTGGACCTGATGTCGCCATTGCAACCCCGACTCCGCCTCCGGCGCGGGCATATCCGTCCGCCATATGCGTTGCGCCTTGCTCGTGACGGACGAGAACATGGTGAATCTCTGGATACCCGCAAAGAGCGTCGTATGCAGGAAGAATCGCGCCACCGGGATACCCAAAGACGTGCTTCACACCTTCGCCAATCAAGCACTCCCACAGGATTTGCGCACCGGTCTTCATCGTTCCTTCACTTCCTCCGCCTAGATCGTTATGGCCCCGCGTGAGGCTGACGACACTTGGTTGGCGTACTTCGCCATTACCCCGGTTCCATATCGGGGCTGCGGCGGACGCCAGGACGCGAGCCGCTGTTTCAATTCGGAATCGGCGACTTCCAGCCGCAGCTCACGTTTCTTGAGATCGAAGACAATTACATCGCCTTCACGCACGGCTGCGATGGGGCCGCCGCTCATTGCTTCGGGCGCAACATGGCCGGCCATAAGCCCATGGGTCGCCCCCGAGAATCGCCCGTCAGTGAGCAATGCGACAGAATCGCCGAGGCCTGCTCCCACGAGAGCAGCAGTAACTGCGAGCATTTCCCGCATTCCCGGGCCACCTCGCGGTCCCTCGTAACGAATCACGATGACATCTCCCGCCTTGATCCTGCCATCCTGGACTGCGGCAAATGCCTGCTCTTCGCTGTCGAAGACGCGTGCTGGTCCAGCGTGATGTTGAAATTCGTGGCCTGCCACCTTCAGCACGCAGCCCTCCGGGGAGAGATTGCCTTTCAGAATTACGAGCCCGCCAGTCGGTTTAAGAGGATTGACAGCAGGACGGACCACTTCCTGGTCGGGCGTTTCGATCGCGGTCTTCGCTTCTTCGCCAATCGACTTGCCAGTAACCGTTAGTGCGTCGGAATGCAGCAAGCCGGCGGAGAGCAGCCGCTGGGCGACGAGGGGAGTCCCTCCCGCTTCAAACAGATCGGTGGCTACGAACCTTCCGCCGGGTTTGAGATCGGCGATGAGCGGAACGCGCGAGCTAATGCGCTCGAAGTCATCGATCACGAATGGAACTCCCGATGTGTGCGCGATTGCGAGCAGGTGCAGCACGGCATTTGTCGATCCACCAGTAGCAGCAACGCTGGCAACGGCATTCTCAAAGGCTGCGCGCGTAAGAATTTGTTTCGGAAGGCGTTGCGCGCCGACAAGGTCCATGACGAGTTTGCCGGTGGACTGAGCCTGCCGCATTTTGGACGGGTGAGTTGCAGGAACTCCTCCACTACCCATCGCAGCGACTCCTAAAAACTCGCAGACCATAGCCATAGTGTTTGCGGTGAATTGACCGCCACAGGCGCCAGCGCCAGGACAGGCCTTGTCCTCGATCTCCTTCAGATCGGAATCCGCCAGCTTGCCGCGACTATGCGCACCAACCGCCTCAAAGACATCCTGAATCGTTACGTTCTTGCCACGAAAAGATCCGGGGGCGATAGAGCCGCCGTACAGAACGACCGAGGGAAGATTTAACCTTGCGACCGCCATTACCGCGCCCGGTATGGTCTTGTCGCAGCCGACCAGCACCACGAGGCCATCGAAGTGATTTCCGCGAGCCACAAGCTCAATGGAATCGGCGATAACTTCACGGCTCACCAGCGATGTTCGCATCCCTTCAGCGCCCATCGTGATGCCATCGGAGATGGAGACAGTGTTGAACTCCATCGGAGTTCCGCCAGCCTCGCGCACTCCGCGCTTCACCGCCGCCGCAAGTTCGCGCAGGTGAAAGTTGCATGGACCGATCTCAGTCCAGGTATTAGCAATGCCGATAATCGGACGGCGCAGGTCTTCGTCGGTGAATCCGACAGCCTTGAGCATGGCGCGAGCCGGAGCTCTGCTTGGCCCTTCCGTGATCGCCGCGCTGTTCTTCTTCCGCTCGCTCATCACTAAACCTTGGAGTCTCCCCAAAATACTTGAGGCCATCATCCGCTGGACGATGGCCTCGAACCTTGTTGCTCTTCAGGCCATCATCCCGTTGCTTCACGCAAAAGGACGGGTGTAAGCAGGGAAATTCGAATAACTGCGAGCACGGGCAGTACAGCCTCAGCTCCGTCTAACCCTACATTTTTTGCGGTTACGGTTTTCATGGCTGCCAGCGTGCTTCAGTGCTCGGAACTATAAATGTCGCTTATGAAGATGTCAACAGTATAAGGTCTGGCCTGTTCCCAAGCTGCTCATTGACTTTGCTGATGTGCGCTAT
>Ga0307471_100001445_pt1 | contig 12959 bp, 11 predicted proteins | sample atmos_gasesAM3C__2_FD_204566 | JGI IMG/M metagenome (GOLD analysis project Ga0307471, IMG submission 204566) | Hardwood forest soil microbial communities from Morgan-Monroe State Forest, Indiana, United States - atmos_gasesAM3C_515 | ecosystem: Environmental > Terrestrial > Soil > Temperate... | reverse complement strand
CGATCGTCGCCCACTGAATGCTCGCATCGCCCTTGAGATATTGACCTAAAGAGGCGCTTCCGCGGGTTCGCCAGAGGCCATACAGTGGGATCGCCAGAATCGTGGCGATGAGAACGAGGTAATCCAACCGGTTCACGAAAACCGGAGGGTAAAGAGGTAGAGGAGCACTACCTCCACTGCAAAAAGCGAAAGCGCCAGGCCGTACGCTTTGCGCCAAGAACGCGCATCTGGCTTGGAATCACCTATGTTCATTTTCCCAATGACAACATGTTCGCGAACAACCGATAAGCTCCGGGAACGCCGGCCGGTAATTGCCTAAACCAGGAATAACTCGTGTAGATAAAGAAGCCTTTGCCCAACTTCGCTACAAGCAAACCACCATCGAGTTGCTTTTCCTTTGGGTCATTGCACGAAAGAATCTGTGTCCAAGCGGGATCCCACTTCTTAGGGAAGTAAAGTCCACGTTCCTGCACCCATCCTTCAAAATCTTTCGACGTGATTTTGTTTGGAGTGGTCATGAGCGGATGATCCGGCGCAAGAATACGCACCTCCGCGTTTTCGTCAGTGACCCGGTCGCGCGAGATTTCCAATGGATACGGCCCCAATTGCTCAGTCTTAAGATCTGCCAGCGTGTTGTATTGGGCGATCGCAACTCCGCCAGCCTTTACATAAGCAAATAGTTCCGGCAACCAGTTGGCAATTCGCTCCTGTGTGTTATAGGCGCGGATCCCGAGCACGACTGCAGAGAACTGCGCGAGGTTCTTAGCCGTGATATCGGATTCGCTCAAAATCTTCACTGAATAACCGATCTGTTCGAGGCTTTCTGGAACGTCATCGCCGGCACCCGGGATGTAGCCGATGCGATCGCCTTTTTCGCGAATATCGGCCCGAACAAGCCTGGCTTCCGCCGGCGGCATCAGCGTCTGGACGCCGATGTGCGGATACGAAATGCGCACGCGCTCGAACGAATAGTCCCGGCCATCAATTGAAACGACGGCTCGCAACGTCCCTTCGCTATTCTGGTTCGGTGGCTTGACAGTAAATGTGGCCATCGTCTCGGCGCCGGCTCCCTTCAAATCTATCGGAAGAGACGCCGGATAGACTTCCCACCCCTGCGGCAGAGCTAGTTTAAGGTCTCCTTTCACAGGGCCGGTGGCCGCCGTGATATGTACTTGAACGGATTTCGGTTGGTTCGTCGCGAAAACCAACACACTGTTCGACACTTTCGCGAAGACGGGTGGCTCAATAACCACCGGTCGCCGCAGCTCGCCCGCCACCGGGTCAACCGTGCGGTACTTTGTGTCCACGATATAACGGAGTTCTTGGCCATTGACCTGCAGGACAATCTCGACGGGCAGATCGGGCGGATTTTCGGGCAGGCCGACCAAGGTTTGATCATCCACAGCGAATGCGCCGAGCGTTCCAGGTTTACGAAGCCAGTAGGGCTGGGAATAGGGAATGCTCTCCGGGATCTTGCACGAAAGATCCTTCGTAACGAGTTCGTTGGATGGAAGCGCCGCATCCATTTTCAGCGAGTCGCCCGAGAGCGGAAAACGGATTTCCTGCAGTGTGACTGGAATATTGCAGCGGTTGATTGCTTCCAGCTTTATCGTCGCCGTCTGCCCTGGCGTGACGGCCTCATTGGGTGTCGACGTTTCCACATGCAAGCCGAGACATGCAGCGATGATCCCATCCAACTCGGCTTTCTTCTCCGGGACCCAAGAATCATCTTTAATTCCACTCATCACCTGCCGTAACTTCAACAACTCCGGCACCGACGCTGCCGGATCGGCTGGACGGAACTGCGAAATGATCTGGCGAATTTCTGTGGCAACAGATTCCGAATTCGGTACGCGCGACCAACTCGTATCGATGCCCTCGAAAAGCGCAGTCGTCATGGGCTGACCTTCCAGCCGTTTGAAATATTCCTTTCGCGCTCCGCGTCGTGGCGGGCTGCCCACTCCCTGGCTCTTGTGCATGCTTAGACTGGCCGCCGCGATTTCCGTGTACGCTTTCGCGAGAAGCGGATTGTAACCGCCCGCTTCCAAAACGGTCAGACCCGTCGGATCAAAGGGAAGGTTGCGATTCGAGAAGAAAAATGGGGAGGTGTTCCAAACCAAACGCGTCGGCTGCCACGGCTTTACGAATGCCAGCTGCTCTGGAAAGCGATTGGGGTCACCGACAGCCGAGAATGCTTCGAGCGCCAGAATGGCTGAAGCAGTGTGGTGGCCATGCGTCAGTCGATCCTCCGGACTGAAGCGTGTCACCATCACATCTGGCCGGAACTTCCGGACTACCCAAACCACATCGGACAGAATTTTGTCGTGGTCCCAGAAGTGCATGGTCTCCTCAGCCGTTTTCGAAAAGCCGAAATCGATTGCTCGCGAGAAGAACTGTTTGCCATGGTCGATGCGTCGGGCTGCCAGCAATTCCTCCGTTCGAATAACGCCAAGCCGCTCGCGCAGTTCCGGTCCGATCAAGTTCTGACCGCCATCTCCGCGCGTGATCGAAAGATAAGCCGCGTCATACAGGGAGCCGTTCGCCCACAACGCCATGAGATTTGTGTTCTCATCATCGGGGTGAGCCGCAATGTAAAGAACTCGACCAAGCACGTTGAGTTTCTGTAGTGCGAGCTGAATCTCGCCACTGTTCATCTGCTCAGGAGATAACAATGGTGGCGCATCAGCCGAAATGGCCATGCATGAAAAAGCAATCATCGCAATCCCGATAGCTGCTCGCCAACAGCGCGAAATGCTCTGGTGCTTCACACGCAACGTCGGACTCACGGTTATGAACGTCCCATCGAGCGCTATCGTCCCACGTCCGAGGATAGCATCCTACGCGCTACTTATTGATATCCTGCTTCGCTTCGAGTCGATTGATCAATGCTTGGATGCTCTGCTTCTGCGCGTCCGTAGGAGCGGCGGCCTGTGCCTGCTTGGCATCGCTGGCCGCGCCCGCGAAGTCACCCGCCGCGGACTTGATGCGAGCCCGGGCTAGATCTCCATAGACTCCCTGCGCATCCCGCTTGGCAACCTCTTTGAAAATCTCCATCGCTTCAGCACTCTGCTTCTGACTCTGTAAGCGTCGACCATACGAATAGAGCTGGACGGGCGTGGCAATTTGGACCGCACGGTTCCAGGCGGTTTTCGCCTCATCCGGACGATTCAACGCCTTCAGAATATCCGATTTGGTGCTGAGATTATCAAACCTTTCCTCGTTCTGAGTCGACGCATCCGCCCAGTGCAATGCCTCATCGAGATTAATTTTTCTGGTTAAACAGAATTGCGCTCCTTCGTCCAAAGCCTGCCAGGTAAATTGACCGCGACCCTTTAGTTGCGCCCGGATGTTCTCCAGCGTCTGCTCCGCATCTTTAATCGAGACAGTGAAGGGAACACCCAACTTCTCCCACTTCAGCGTCACCGCCGTCGAATCTGGTTTCAAATCTTCGAACTCGAATTCAAGCGCCTCTTTCATTTCAGCAAGTGGCCGCGGTTTCACATTCACGCGCAAAGCGTCTTCGTCCTCCTTATAACTGTAGCTTCCCCACCCCGTGTTGGTTTTTGAAAAGATCACCGTCCACGAATCGGGATTCGGGATCACGTGCAGCCCATAAACTCCTTTGGCTAGCGGTTGCCCCTCCACCGAAACCGGATCGCTGAATTCAATCGTCGTGTTTTCATTAGCACCCGCGCGCCAAACTTTGCCGTACGGAACGAGGCCTCCCCAAATTTTTCGTCCGCTCACCAATGGACGATGGTACTTGACCGCAATATCCGTCAGGGCGATGCGCTGTTTAACCTCGGCAGCCTGACTGACATCAGGCAGGTTCAAATCGTTTTGTGCAGAAACAGTCCCGCCAAGTCCGAGAACGGCGAGACAAAGAGCAAATGGCTTAAGCGTGGATGTTTTCATGATTTTAAGCGATTACCCTTCTCAGATTTTCGGCACTCCGCTACCAGATAATTACAAGATTCTTCTTTCGCGGGTTCGAGTTGAATTGACACCGCACATGCTGCGCTGGAGCTGTTTTGGTACCCGAAGCCGGCTTATTACGTTAGATAGAGAGCGTGATTAAAGTAAGCGGGATCCGAGAGAGATCCTTCGCTTCACTCAGGATGGCGCGGCTTCTTTTTTTGGCTGGCGCTTGACCAGCGTGATTTGCTTGATACGCGCTGAATCGGACGGGCTCCACGTCGCTACCTCGGGATCGTCCTTGAAAGCATTGTGGACGAGACGCCGTTCGTAGGAATTCATTGGCTCGAGCTGAAGAGAGCGACCGGTAATGCGCACACGTTCGGCCAATTCCCGAACCCGTTGCACGATGCGGTCTTCGCGCATGGAGCGGTAATGCTCGCAATCGACAATGACTTTTTCAGCATCTTTCTCCCTGGCTTGCAGCAGCCGGTTAAGCAAAAACTGGATGGCCTCGAGGGTCTCGCCGTTGCGCCCAATGAGGCGACCACTTTCCTCGGTATAAATCTGCAGCGTCCGGTTGCCGCCCTCATTACTGGTCTCCTCGATTTGCACCACGAAACCGAGATAACCCAGCAAGGTATCGAGCAGATCTTTCGGCGTCATCATCGTTTTCGCTTTGCAGTTGGCGCGACTTTTTCCAGTGTGGGCATGGGTTGTCGTTTGTTCTGATAAAATTGCAAGATGCTGAAAAGATTCTGTGCGGTGTAATACAATGCCAGAGCTGCAGCAAAATTGTAGCAGATAAATAAAAAGATCAGCGGCGTGAACATCATCACGCGGCGCTGAGTCGGATCTCCGGTTTTTGGCGTCATCGCCATGAGCCAAATCTGTGTCGCAGCCATGCACAGCGGGATGATGTTTACGGGCCAACCGAGAAGTGGCAGGTGCGCTATTGTGTCCGGCTGGGAAAGATCCTTTACCCAAAGAAATTTTGCGTTCCGCAATTCCACCGCCTGGCCCAGCATTTTGAAGAGACCGAAAAAGATCGGGATTTGAATCATCATCGGCAAACAGCCACCGACCGGATTGATGCCGTACTGTTTGTAAAGCTTCATCAACTCCTGATTCATCCGAGTCGGATCGTCTTTGTACTTTTCCTTCAACTCCTGCATCTTCGGGGATAGCGCGGCCATCTGCCGCATGGACCGGTTTGCTCGATTTTGAATCGGCCAGAGCGTCAGTTTGATAATCGTAGTGAGAGCCAGAATGGCGAGGCCATAGTCGCGCAGCCAGCTGTGGAGCAGGTTCATGAAGTTCAGCAGAAACTGGCACACCAGCTTGAAGATCCCGAAGTCCATCACCTCGGCTTCATTATGCGGAAGTTGCGCGAGCCGATGGTAAAGCTTCGGGCCGGCATAGATTTCAAAACGCGCGTTGTATGTTTGCCCGGGTTGCAACTGAAATCCGGGCATCCCAAGGGCGCCTTCGATCGCGGGTAGTTTTTGGTCCGGCGCATAATCGGTATCGAAGCGGCGACCCCATACGCTAGTGGCCTTGGCTGTGAGTGGTGCCATTAGCGTGGTGAAAAATTGATTACTCACCGCAACCCATTCCGCGCCGGCGATATTCTCCTCGTAAAAAGGCCGTGCAGCGCGCTGGCCCAGGCCAAGGAGTCCACCGCTGCTACCAAACCACCCAACATCGATTCCTTTTGCCCTTCCATCGATGCACCAGACGAGCCGCGTGTAGGAAGGATAATCTTTGGGATGAATAGGCGCTGCCGACCCGAGCGCTACAAAATAGCCAGCGTTTTGGTATGGCTTGGTCCCCCGGTTCTCAAGATCGACATCCATTTCGATCACGTAGTTGTCTTTGTTCTCCGGGGATTTTTCGAAGAAGAACTTTTTCCGAATGGCTACTTGCTCGGCTGTTGTCCCCTCAAATTGCACAACCGAATTTGATTCAGCCGATGCGGTAAACTCAGGAAGTGTCGGGGCCGATGGCTGCTCAATGATTGCGCCGATTGGCGCGTTCTGCGTCGAATTCAACACAACGCGCTGTCCTTTCTCAGCCATTTGCCTCAGGAGAACGGCTTCCTTGATACCGCCTCCGCGATTCGTCAGACGCAACTCAACATCCGAGTTTCGCAGGGTTTCTATCTTCTCGGCAAAACTCGGAACCGGCTCGGCGATCTTTGGCGTAGTCTCCGGGTTAGCCGGTGGCGGGGACGCCTCAAAAACTTTCGGGCTTGCCGTGGGCGACGCTTGCCCTGACGCGACACCGACCGGCGCGGATCGCGGCGGCATCTGCTTTGCCACGTAAATTTGCCACGCTACGAGCCCGATGACGCAGAGGGCAACGACAATCCACGCAGTTCGATCCATAAACGGTAAGTCGTCTTTGAGCGGCTACTCAGCAGAGCCAGGCCCAACGGTCAAACTGGACTCCAAATGCTCAATGCCCATCGAGGCGGGTAAGCTTGACGCTAAATTTTTGCCACTCGGAACCGGATCATATCCACATCCGCCCCACGGGTGACATCGCGCCAGACGTCTTAATCCCAGCAAGCTTCCGCTGCCGATGCCATGTGTCTCTACCGCTTCCAGAAAATATGCCGAACACGTCGGCGTGAATCGGCAGCCCGAATCAGGTCCGCATAGCAAACCCAGAAACGGCGAAAGCGTGTATTGATAAACGCGAATTATATAACGAAGCAGCCAGAGCATCAAAGCAGGATAGAAGCGCGTCTCGCGAGACGCAACCATTCATCTTCCAAGGCGCGATAGCTCGCGTTCGCAGCGTCGCGCTTTGCAGTGAGCACGATCCAAAAGTCCTGTCCCAAATCATGTTGGTGCTGCCGCACAATCTCACGCAAACGGCGCCGAACACGATTACGAACTACTGCGCTTCCCAGACGACGAGAGGTAACGAAGCCGACACGACACAACCCGGAATCCTCGACGACCGTTGCGCTGAGTGTTAGCAGTTTGCCGCGCCGTACCAAGCCTTCGCGTTTTACGCGCTCGTATTCGGACGCGCGTGTCAAGCGACGCTGCTTTGGAAATGAAAGCGAACTCGCCGGCTTCATATCAGTTGTCGATTCGCTATCATAGACCGAAAATGTTGGAGGGCGGAGCTCTGCGACGCCAATCTTGGGCTCGCGGAGCTCGCCCCTCCAAATACGGATGCTGCATCCGTACAGCAAAAGTCTTCTCCCGGAGAATCCCGGGAGAAGACTTTGCGAAGAGAAAAGCCGACGAGTTAGGGAGTAGGCGACGCCTCCGCGGGAGATTCGGTTGTTCCACCAGTAGATGTTGACGTTCCAGTGGAAGATTCCGTTGTCGAAGCCGGACTGGTTTCAGTTGTTGTCGGCGGACTCGTGGCCGCCGGACTTGCCGCGGGCTCAGTTGTCTCGGTCTTTTGCTCGCACGCCGCGAGGAGCGCGGCACCGGCCAGAATACAGAAGTATTTTTTCATAGTGTTAATTGGAAGAGGCATATTGCTTTAACAGTTTAATCGGAGCAAGGCAGTTTTTGACCGCATTCGACTCTACTTTTTAAAGCAAATGCCTGGTGCGCGCCGATTAAAGCGGGGCCTCGTACTTGAGACCATGCGCCTCCGCCACTGCCTTACAAGTGAGCCGTCCGTCGCGGGTGTTGATGCCACCAATCAAGGCAGGTTGTTTTTTACATGCGCCCTCGAGACCGAGATCGGCGAGCAATTCTACGTAGCGAAACGTGACATTTGTAAGCGCCTGCGTAGCTGTGCGTGAGTAGGCTGCCGGCATGTTTGCCACGCAATAATGCGTGACACCTTCCTCCACATAAACTGGATCATGGTGCGTGGTGGGTCGCGATGTTTCCGCGCAACCGCCTTGATCGATGGAAATGTCCACGAGCACGCTGCCCGGCTTCATTTTTCGCAGCATTTGGCGGGTGATCAATTTCGGGGCCTTCGCTCCCGGCAGGAGCACGGCGCCAATCAGCAGATCGCAATCCGCCATCAAGTCCTGCAAGTTTGCCTCGCTTGAATACAGCGTATTGGTATTTTCCATCGCAAGGTCGAGATAACGCAGACGTTCCAAATCAACATCAAGGATCGTGACTTCCGCACCCAGGCCTGTTGCGATGCGTGCTGCATTCACACCCGACGTCCCGCCGCCCACAACAACGACGCGTCCAGGCAAAACCCCCGGCACACCGCCCAACAAGACCCCGCTGCCGCCATTGTATTTGGCAAGAAAATTCGCGCCCATGACCGCTGACATGCGACCTGCGATCTCGCTCATCGGCTCGAGCAGTGGCAAACGATGATTGATCTGAATCGTCTCATACGCCACTGCGGTCACGCCCGACTTCAGCAACGCTTCAGTAAGAGATTTACTCGCCGCCAGATGTAGATACGTGAAGAGGATTTGACCCTTGCGCAGCAATGGGAACTCCGCCTCGAGCGGCTCTTTCACTTTCACAACCATGTCAGCCCGCGTGAAAACTTCTTTCGCTTGATCGACAATCTCAGCGCCGGCGTTGACGTATTGTTCATCCGGATAACCCGAGCCAATGCCCGCGTTCTTTTGCACCACGACTGAATGACCCCGCCTCGTGAGTTGACTCGCAGCCCATGGCAGCAGGGCGACGCGTTGCTCCTGCTCTTTAATTTCTTTCGGGATACCAATGATCATGTGGAAAGTGAGAAGTGATTAGTGATTAGTGATTAGAAGGAATCAAGCCAAATTACTTCTCACATCTCATCTCTCACGTTTCGTCAGTTCAGCGACGGATCGTCTGGCGCGGCAGCCAGCATTTTATACCACGGTCCCAGGCCGCGCATGATTTCGAACCACAGGTTCGGAAGACGATCGAGTTTAAGCACCGAGGGACTAGCTTTTTGAAGAAGCCAGGCTTTCTGATTCATTTCGCTTTCAAGCTGTCCCGCTCCCCAGCCCGCATAGCCTACAAACGCGCAAACTGTAATTACTTTTTTTGGGTCAACTGCATCGCGTGTTTCCTCCAGACCGACATTGTGATTGAGCTTGAGCCCTTTGCTCTGGTGCCATTCAAAGGCTGCAAACATCAGTTGGTTTTTCCCCACAGGTCCGCCGAGAAAAACGGGCACCTCAGCAAGTCCCGCAGGTGGTGCCTCGGTGACGAGATCGGCTACCTGTGTGTCGAGTGGACGATTGATGATGACACCCAAAGCCCCCTCGCCTGGGTCATGCTCGGAAATGAAAAGCACTGTGCGTCGGAAATTCGGATCGAGCATATTTGGATGAGCGACCAGCAATGAACCAGCAAGGCTGCGTGCGGCTTGCTCGTCATCAAAATTCCGCATGTAAAACTAGAGACTGCGACGGGCGCTCGCGCAACCCAGGTCACGCAATCGAATATCGTGCGCCAGACACGCAGTAGAAATGACGAACTCCGAATGACGAAGGGACACATCGAGCCTTCGTCATTCAAACAATTCGGGTTTATTTCGTCATTGGTCAGTCCTGCTTCGTTATTCACCTCATTCCTCATTCGTTATTTTTTCCAGCCTCATCCTTCCGTGCGAATTTTTTCATATAAAATTTGTTGCGATCTGCCGGAAGCTCGTTTAGTAGCCTCGAAGTTTTTTAAGATTGTTCTGGGGGGAACAGCCGCCCTTCACGCCTATCGGGTGTGGGGGGCGGTAATTTTTTAGGGCGAAATCCGAATGATGAACGACGAAGAGATGACAGGCGAAGAATAAGCAGATAAGGCCGTCCACTCATTCGTCATTTGTCATTCATCATTAATTCGGCATTCGTCATTCGTGCTTTGTCATTCTGTCTCGAAATCAGGGCGCATCTCCTGGCCGCTCGCATTCATTTTGATCGCCATCATCGTCGCGACAGTGCTCGCAATTATTTTTTGGCGCATCGAAACCTGGCCGGCCCGCACAGCGCAACAAAGCACCGCCGAGCTTGAGAAGCTGGGCAAGGATTTACGCAGCGCTTTTATCGACATCGCGCATTTGCAGCCGCGCATCACGATTAACAACCATGTCTATATGCAACAGACGACGCCCCTGAGCGAACTGGTTGTTTTGTCACGACGCATCGAGGTTGAACACGAACTGCTCCATACCTGGGTGGGCAGTTCGAAGCGTGTAAAGTTGCATGGCACATTGATCGTCAAAGCCGGCTTCGATCTACAGCAAAACCTGTCGGTCGATATTCGCCCCAATGAAATCATCGTTCAGCTGCCGCACGCCCGGATTCTTGGTATCGAGCAGGAGCAGGTGGAGGTCCTTGCGTTTGAAAATGGATTGTGGAACCGCATTTCAGGGCAGGACATGCAAAGCGAATTATCGATCCTGCCTGAACTTGCACGGGGAAAAGCAGCAGAAAGTGACTTGCCAGCCGAAGCCGAGCGCACGTTGCAACAACAAATCGAGCAACGCGTACACGCACCGCAACGACTACATTTGCTTTTCAAGGGTGGCCCTGCAAATGAAGCCAAATGAATGACGAATATCTAACGACGAATCAATGTCCAAGCTCGAACGACCAAACAGAGAAGATGACCGCCCGTTTTCTTGAGCTTCGTCATTTGGACTTCCTTCATTATTCGTGCTTCGTCATTCACAGAAATCTAAATGCCCCTAAAAAGTCGATTTCTCTTAGCTAGCCTGTTTCTTCTACTCGCGGCGTTGGTTGCACTTTGGTTTACCCCATTTGCCGTCTCCCATGGTGTTCGTTGGTGGATTTGGTGGAGAGCGCGACAGGAGGGCTTCACAGTTAATATCGACAAAATCGATGCATCCTTCCTACGTCCGGTTGCCATCCAGCAGCTTCGCCTGACAAACGCACACGATGACACGCTCCGCATCGATCTTACAATCACGGATGCGACATTCGACTTAGACTTCAAACATATCCTTCTGCACAGACGAGGTCGCGCTATCCGCAATCTGTCGATTCGGGGATTGCGTGGGGAATTGCGTCGAAGCAATCCAGCTGTGCGAGCGATAACCCGACGTGGGTGGGCAACACTGCACCGAATGCTTCCGGAAGATCTGACCGTCGCCGGCTCGGAGGTGCGGATTGAAAACGGGCCTACGCTTGTTCTGTTGCGAAACGGATTTCTATCCGCGAATCAGACAGAGCCGGGTCGTTTTAGCGCTGCCGAGGTGATGATAGCATCGCCGTGGTTCCACCAAACGTTTTCGCAATTGCACGGTGCAACTCATTGGGAAGCTGATCACCTGACAATCGCCGGGCTCACTTTAACACATGGCCTCGATCTGCAGTCCGCAACGGCGGACTTGTCGCGTCTGGGGAACCAACGCGCAGGATTGCAGTTCGACGCTGACGCGTTCGGCGGAAAAATCCGCGGAAACATTTCGCACGAATGGCGCTCTCAACATTCCAACTGGAAAATTGCCGGCGGAGCTATCGATATTTCTCTTGAGCAAACTTCAGAAGCATTCGGATTCGCCGATCGTGTTAGCGGTTTGCTCCACGCTGGTAACTTCACTTTTCGCGGAAACCTCGCTGAGCCGGACCTGGTCACCGCGTCGCTTTGGAGCGAACTGACAGGGCTTACCTGGCGCAATCGCACCGCCGAAGCGATCATGCTTGGTGCCGCCGTCTATAATCGGCAGATTCAGCTTCAGCAACTGTACATAAAACAACAGGCAAACCAGTTCACGTTAAGCGGCGAAGCTGCATTTCCCTCAAGCGTGTCCGGCTGGCTTAGTCCGGATTTTCGCGGCAACGTTTCGGCGTCGATCGATCAGCTGGGCGATTTCGCGGCTCTGTTTGGCGCAAACGCCGGCGATTTCGCGGGCAAAATCACGATTGATGGAGCGATGGATACTCGTGATCGCAAATTTGGCGGACATCTCATGGTCGAGGGCGCATCGCTCACATTTTTTAAGACTGCCATCGACAACTTGAGCGCGAAACTGAATTTAAAAACGACGGACCTTGAGATCGAACAATTGGCGATGACGCACAAGAACGATTCTCTCAGCGGACAGGGTAAAATCGATCTGTCGCACGAGCACAACTATTCAGGGACGCTCGAAGCCAGATTAAATAACCTAATCGATTACGTGTCGATCCCGCGCGGAGCAGCTGAAAAAGGAAACCCAATCCCGGCTGATGTTCAGGCAACCATCGATTCCACCAACTGGGATGTACGCGGCGTGATCCATATTCCTAATTCGAGCCCGATGAGCTTCACAGCCAATTTTCCTTTGCGAATCGGGACGGATTGGAACGCTTTTCGGATCTCTCAGCTGAATATCACACTGAACTTTCCATCGATCTTTCTCGCAAAAGCGCCTCAGCTCTTTCACCCACAAATTTTCAGCGATGGCATTCTGAGCGGCAACATTTCCCTTTCCGAAACGTTGCAACATCCTCACATCGATGGCGACATCCAGTTGACGAACGGAAAGTTGTCCGGCGACGCCGGAGGTTCTATCAATCTCACTGAAGCAAGCGGACGAATTGTTTTTGGAGGAAATCGCGCGTCGATGGAGTTTCTCAATGTTGCGACCAAGAATACAGATCTTTCACTTCGTGGAGAGATCGATTTTCGGGATACGAACAATGTGACGGTCAGGATAGATGGTGCGACGCCTATCTTCGATCTAACGTCCCACCAAATCGGTTGCATGAACAAAATCGAATTTGTGTCGGTGCCATTCACTCTCGCGCCCGCTGTCGCAGAGTTGCAGTTCTGCGGAGCGCTCTTTCAACCCAACTGGACCATCGCTTTAAAAGAGCGAGCGATCGCAGAATCCTCTGACATTCCATATCCGGAAGGTATCACTCGGGAATTTCCACTCTGTTTCTCAGATAATCCCTTGGAAAGCGCAACATTATTGCTGGGATCACTTCCGCGGCCCGAAGCGCATCCCACGGCAACGCCCCCAAAGAAAGGAACAAAGGCACACCGGTAGGATTGTCGTTCGTCGCTTTCATTTGATCTTGCGTTTTCTTTACGTCATCCCGAACGAAGTGAGGGAGTTCGCCTTGGCAGAGGAACTACTCTTAGTTTCCAGCGTGA
>Ga0307471_100001444_pt1 | contig 12959 bp, 11 predicted proteins | sample atmos_gasesAM3C__2_FD_204566 | JGI IMG/M metagenome (GOLD analysis project Ga0307471, IMG submission 204566) | Hardwood forest soil microbial communities from Morgan-Monroe State Forest, Indiana, United States - atmos_gasesAM3C_515 | ecosystem: Environmental > Terrestrial > Soil > Temperate... | reverse complement strand
ACCCGACGACCCGAGCCTGCGCATGTCGACCCCCGAGACGGTGCGCGCGCTCACCCGAGAAGCCGTGCGCGGCTACTACACGCGCGTCTTCCGGCCGGATCTCACCACCATCGTGGTCCTCGGCAAGGTGGATCCACAGGCCGCGCGCGCCGTGATCGGCCGTCATTTCGGCAACTGGGCGGCGACCGGCCCCAAGCCTTCGATCGACCTGCCGCCGGTCCCGGCCAATGGTCCGGGAACCGTGGTCGTGCCGGATGCGAGCCGCGTGCAGGACCGCGTGGTGCTGGCGCAGAATCTCGCCCTCACGCGCTCCGATCCGGACTACTACCCGCTCGCCCTCGGCAATGCGGTGTTGGGCGGCAGCTTCTACTCGACCCGGTTGAGTGTCGACCTGCGCAAGAAAGCCGGGCTCGTCTACTCGGTGGAGTCGGTGCTGCAGTCCGGCCGCACACGCAGCGTATACCTGGTGGAGTACGCGAGCGATCCGCAGAACGTCGCGCGTGCGGCCAACATGGTGGCGCACGAGATCACCAACATGCAGAGTAGTCCGGCCGGTACGGATGAGCTGACGCGCGTCAAGGCCTGCCTGCTGCGGCAGATGCCCCTCAGCGAGGCCGGGCTCGATGAGATTGCGCGCGCACTGCTCGCACGTTCCGATCTCGGGCTCCCGCTCGATGAGCCGACGCACGCCGCCGAACGTTACATCGCGCTCGATGCCGCCGCGGTACAGGAGGCGTTCCGCAAGTGGCTGCGGCCACAGGACCTGGTGCGCGTCAGCATGGGGCCGCCACCGCCGTAGCGCCCTTCAGCGGCTCAGCCGGAACCGCCGTGGCCGTCTTGCGGCAGTTTGTGGCAGGCGGTGGCGAGCTTCCCGGCAAAGCCATCGATCGCGAGCCGTGCATCCGCCCAGGGATCGCGGGAAGCCGATCCGACAGTGATCGTCGGGGCAAAGTAGCGGTAGCTCACGGTCGTCAGCACGTGCTGCTGCGCGTCGAGCACTTCGCCCTTGAGCTCGGCGCCGCCAAGGGACTTGCTGTGCACCACATCGAGTGAAGGGTTATCGGCCAGCTGCCGGCGTGTCAGACGAGTCGGAGCGAGGTCCTCGACCGTCACGTTGACCCCGAGTCCCGCCCCGACCGCAGCACACTCCTTTTCGCGGGCGACCGCCGCGCGGATCGCCTTGCGCAGCGTAGCCGCCTCGGCTTCGCCGTATTCCGGCCATTTCGCGTTCACGGCGGGAGCGAAATCGATCCCGGTCACCAGCAGCTCGGCGGCAGGCAGCGCCGTCGCTGACAACAGCGCAGCGGAGCAGACGGTGACCGGAAGGCGGCTTGAGAGGCGCATCGGGGTACCATGGGCGGGTATGCCCGCAAAGCGACAGCGCCCAGATTTATGCACACGGCCCTGAGACGGTCAACGTCCCGCCTTCCCCGGCTCACGGTCGCGCTCGCAATGCTGCTCGCCTGGGTCCTGCAGGCGGGGCCCGCCACTGCTGCAGCCGGGCACGAGCCGTGGTGGCGCCACGCGGTCATCTACGAGATCTATCCGCGCAGCTTCCAGGATTCCAACGGCGATGGCACCGGCGATCTGAACGGGATCACGCAACGGCTCGACTACCTCGAGCAGCTCGGGATCGACGCCATCTGGATCGCGCCGATCTATCCCTCGCCGCAGGTGGACTTCGGCTACGACATCTCCGACTACCAGGGCATCGACCCGCAGTACGGAACGTTCGCGGATTTCGATCGTCTGCTCGCCGAGGCACGCCGGCGGCACATCCGCGTGATCCTCGACATGGTGCTCAATCACACCTCGGACCAACATCCGTGGTTCCTCGACGCCGCGCGCTCGCGCGATTCACCGCACCACGATTTCTACGTGTGGAGCGCGGGCAAGCGGGATCCCGGCGGCGCCCGCCGCCCACCCAACAACTGGGTGAGCCTCTTTGGCGGCTCGGCCTGGGAATTCGTACCCGCGGTCGGTGAGTTCTACTACCACCGCTTCTACCGCCAGCAGCCCGATCTCAACTGGCGCAACCCGCAGGTCGAGCGCGCGATGTTCGCCGCGGTGCGTTTCTGGCTCGATCGCGGCGTAGCGGGGTTCCGGCTGGATGCCGTCACCGAGCTGTTCGAAGACGCGCAGCTCCGTGACGCGCCGGTGCTCGGCGGCATGAACGCTCAGGGAGATCCCAATCTGAGCGACCTCTACACCAAGAATCTGCCCGAGGTTCACCAGGTGATGCGCGAGCTGCGCGCCGTGACCGATCGCTATGCGGATGCGCGCGTACTGATCGGCGAGACCTATCTCGAGAAGACCGCCGACCTCGATGCCTGGTACGGCGGGGCACGCCATGATGAGCTGCAGCTGCCGATGGATACGCTGCTGGGACTCGGCAACCGACTCGATGCCGGCACCTTCCGTCAGCACCTCCTCGAGTCGCAGACCGAGCTGCACGGCTCGCAGCCGCTCGTGGTGTTCGACAACCACGACAACGTCCGCAGCTGGGACCGTTTCGCTGATGGCGTCCACGATGGAGAGATCGCGCGCATCGTCGCGGCGCTGCTGCTGACTGCGCGTGCCACGGCACTCGTGTACCAGGGCCAGGAGATCGGCCAGCGCACCGCGACTCCCCGCCGCGTCGAGGACGTGCGGGATCCACTCGGCGTCCGTGGCTGGCCGGGCGACAAGGGCCGCGACGGCGAGCGCACGCCCATGCCGTGGGACGCGTCCAACGCGCAGGCCGGCTTCAGCTCCAATCCGCACACCTGGCTGCCGGTGACGGCGGACTATCCGCGCGTCAACGTGCAGGCGGAGAGCGCCGATCCCGACTCGCTTCTCAACTGGTACCGGCGCCTCATCGCGCTGCGCCGAAGCAACGAGGCGCTGCGCAATGGCCGCATGGTGATGCTCGATCCCGCAAATGCCAGCGTGCTCAGCTACGCACGTGTGAGCGCAGCCGGGGATGCCGTGATCGTGTCGCTCAACATGTCATCGCAGCCACAGAAGCCATCGCTTGGGCTCGCTCAGGCGGGCCTGCGCGGCTCGCAGCTGCGGACGCTGCTCGCGAGCCCGCGGATGGTGCCCGACAACAAGGCGGCGGATCCCCCGAGCCTCCCGCCCTATGCGGCCTGGGTCGCCGAGCTTCGCTAACGACACTGGTCAATTCGAAAACGTCTCCACAGCCGAGCTGACAACGCATGTACGTTCCCAAACAGTTCGAAGAGACGAGTGTCCCGGCTCTGCACGAGCTCATTCGCGTTCACCCGCTCGGGACCCTGGTGACACTCACAGGCACGGGGCTGTGCGCGAACCACATTCCATTCGAGATCGACCCCGAACCGGCTCCGTTTGGAACCCTGCGGGGGCACGTAGCTCGTGCCAACAGGGTCTGGCGCGAATACCGGCCCGAGGTTGACGCTCTGGTGTCCTTCCAGGGGCCCGACACCTATATATCTCCGTCCTGGTATGTGACCAAACAGGAAACCGGCAAAGTGGTGCCAACCTGGAACTATGCGGTCGTACACGTGCACGGCGCTCTGAGAGTGATCGAAGACCGCGGTTGGCTGCGGAGCCTCGTGGAAAGGCTCACCGAGCAGCACGAAGCGGGCCGCACGAATCGCTGGAAGGTCGGTGATGCGCCTGCCGACTACATCGACAAACAGGTTGCCGCGATCGTTGGCCTGGAAATTCCTATTGCCCGCCTGATTGGAAAATGGAAGGTGAGCCAAAACAGGCCGGCACAGGATCGGCAAGCCGTAGTTACGGCCCTGGAGGATCAGGGCGGTGAGGCAAGCGCAGCGATGGCCGATCTGGTGCGTCGATACGGAGACAAATAGCTTCAACGAGGCACATGACTCACGAAGAAATATGCCACGCCGAGCAGCACGGCCCGCTGACCCAACACTGAGCTTTTCTGTCGGCGATGGGCTGCGCGTTTCGGCGCGGCTCGAGCTGCCGACTGCCGCGCGCGCCTGCTACGTGCTGGCGCACGGTGCCGGCGCCGGCATGGAGCACCCCTTCATGAGCTCGGTAGCGGCCGAGCTCGCCGAGCGCGGCGTCGCGACGCTGCGCTACCAGTTCCCCTACATGGAGCGAGGCTCGCGCCGACCCGATCCGCCACCCCTGTGTCATGCCACGGTGCGCGCCGCGGTGACGGAGTGTGCGCGTCTCGCCGTGGGCTTGCCGCTCATCGCGGGCGGCCGCTCCTTCGGCGGCCGCATGACTTCCCAGGCGCAGGCGCTTGCGCCACTCGCCGGTGTACGCGGGCTCGCTTTTCTCGGATTTCCGCTGCACCCGGCAGGCCGTCCCTCGGACAGCCGCGGCGAGCATCTCGCGCGGGTGCACGTCCCGATGCTCTTCCTGCAGGGCACGCGTGACGCGCTCGCCGACCGTTCGCTGCTCGAGGCGCTGCTCGCGCGGCTCGGTCCGCAAGCGAGCGCGTGCTGGCTGGATGGCGCCGATCACAGCTTTCACGTCGCGGCGCGCACCGGCCGCAACGACACGCAGGTGCGCAACCTGCTGCTCGATGCGCTGTGTGCCTGGCTGGATGGATTGCAGTGAGTCCGCGCACCCTCGACCGCTACGCCGCCAAGCGCACCTTCACGCGCACTCCCGAGCCGCCGGCGAAGTCAGCGCCCGAGCGCGACGGGCCGCTGCTGTTCGTCGTGCAGAAGCACGCGGCCCGCAGGCTGCACTACGACTTCCGGCTCGAGCTCGATGGGGTCCTGAAATCCTGGGCGGTACCCAAAGGCCCCTCGCTCGACCCCGCCGACAAGCGCATGGCGGTCGAGGTGGAGGACCACCCTTTCGACTACGCCTCTTTCGAAGGCGTCATCCCCGAGAAGCAGTACGGAGCAGGCAACGTGATCGTGTGGGACTGCGGTGCGTACTCGCCCGATGAAGGTGCGCAGTACGCTTTCGCGGACCGCACGGCGGCCGAAGCGCGCGTGCGCGCGGAGCTCGCCGCCGGAAAGCTCAGCTTCTTTCTGTGCGGCGAGAAGCTCAAGGGCTCCTTCACCCTGGTGAGGACCCGCACCGACAAGCAGTGGCTCCTCATCAAGCACAAGGACCGCTTCGCGCAGGCGAACGATGTGCTGGCACGGCATCTGTCGGTGCTTTCCGGCGCGAGCCTCGATGAGCTCGCGCCGGCGAACCCGCCGGTGCGCCTGGAGGCGGCAACGCTCGCACCTGCGGGTCCCGCGGAAGAGTTCCCCGCGCAACTCGCCCCGATGCTGGCCGAGAGCGGCGCTGGCGCACACTCGGACCCGAAGTGGCGCTACGAACCGAAGCTCGATGGATACCGCGTCGTTGCCTTCGTCGAAGCGGGCGCCGTCCGCCTGCAGTCGCGCCGCGGCCTCGACCTGACAGCCTCGTTCCCCGAGATCGCGGCAGAGCTCGCCGCCCATCCGGCCGGCCGGCTGATCCTCGACGGGGAGATCGTGGCGCTCGACCCGGACGGGCGGCCCTCGTTCAACGCGTTGCAGAACCGCGCGCAGCTCAGGAGCGCCGCCGAGATTACCGCCGCACAGCGCACGAGTCCGGTGGTGCTCGTGTGCTTCGACCTGCTGCACTTCGCCGGACTCAACCTTCGCGGTGCTCCCTACCGCGACCGCCGCCGCTACCTCTCGCAGTGTCTGCTGCCGGGAGCGCATCTTCAGCTGGTGCATGCCTCGGCCGATGCCGAGCAGCTGTATGCGGCATCGCTCGAGCTCGGCTTCGAGGGCATCGTCGGCAAGCGCCTCGACAGCCCCTATCGCGCCGGCCGGCGCTCGGGCGACTGGCTGAAGCTGAAAGCCGCCGAGTCGGGTGAGTTCCTCATCGGCGGGTACACGCGCGGCAACGGGGCCCGGGAACCGCTCGGCGCACTGCTGCTCGGCTATCGAGAAGGCAGCGCGCTGCGCTATGCCGGGCACGTCGGCTCGGGGCTCGATGAGGGAAGCATCACGGCATTGCTCGAGCGCAGCGCGAAGCTCAAGCGCCCCGACTCGCCCTTCGCCGAGCGACCGCCGTTGCATCGGCCCACCACGTGGCTGACACCGCAACTGGTCGCTGAAGTGACTTACAGCGAGTGGACGCCCGCCGGCGCGCTGCGGGCGCCAGTGTTCCTGCGGCTGCGGGACGACATCGATCCGCGCAGCGTGCGGCGTCCCGCAGGCCGTGCCGATGCGCGCGTCGAAGTTGCGCGCGGCGCCGCTGCGGCGCGCGGCCCCCGGGTCGCCGGCGCACGCCAAGCCGCTGCGCGCGCTGGCGACGGCGAGGCGAACGTCGTCGAGCAGGTGCTGGAGCAGCTCGAGAATCCGGCGAAGTCCATACATCTCAAGGTCGGCGGCGCGCGCTTCGGGCTGAGCAACCTCGACCGGGTCTACTGGCCCGCGGCGGGCCGGCGTACTCCCGCCACGACCAAGCGCGACTTCCTGCGCTACCTCGCGCGCGTCGGCCGCTTCATGTTGCCGCATCTCGCCGATCGTCCGCTCACGATGATCCGCATGCCCGAGGGGATCCACGGCGAGCGCTTCTTCCAGAAGCACTGGTCACAGTCGCTGCCGGAGTTCGTCGAGACGGTTACGGTGTTCTCCGAGCACAAGGACGAGCGGCACCGCTATCTCCTCGCCAACAACCTGCCGACGCTGCTGTGGCTAGGCCAGGTGGGCACTCTCGAGTTTCACGTCTGGCATTCACGCGCACAGCCCGCGCCCGACGCCGCGGGTGCGAAAACCGACTACTCGAGCTCGCTCGCCGCGCTCGAGTCCTCGATCCTCAACTATCCCGACTACCTGGTGTTCGACATCGACCCCTACATCTATTCGGGCAAGGAACCGCCGGGCGCCGAGCCCGAGCTCAACAGGCACGGCTTCGCTGGCGGCAAGCGCGTGGCCTTCTGGCTGCGGGCGCTGCTTCGGGAAATGTCCCTCGAGGCGATCGTGAAGACCTCCGGCAAGACGGGGCTGCACCTTTTCGTGCCGATCCTCCGCACGGTGACCTTCGATGAGGCGCGCCAGATCTGCGAGATGGTGGGCCGTCACCTGATGCGCGCGCACCCGAAGGACATCACCATGGAGTGGGCGGTGGAGAAGCGTACCGGCAAGATCTTCATCGACTACAACATGAACGTCCGCGGCAAGACGCTCAACGTGGCCTACTCGCCACGCGGCGTGCCGGGTGCGCCGGTCTCGATGCCACTCACCTGGGAGGAGCTCGAGGCCGCGGAGCCGATGGACTTTACAATCAACAACGTACCCGACCGGTTGGAAAAGAACGGCGACCGGTGGCATGATGTACTTGAGGCAAAACAGAGCCTTACGAAGGCTTTCGGTGTTGATCGTGAGAAGCGGCCCCGCTGAAGGCTGCTTGAAGGTGCATGTATGGCCGCGCGTTCCATCAGTTCCCTGACGATCTCTTTCGGCCTGGTTGCGATCCCGGTGAAGCTCTACACCGCCACGCAATCCTCGAGTGCGATCTCCTTCAACATGCTGCACAAGAAGGATGGCTCGCGCCTGCGGCAGCAGTACGTGTGTCAGAAGGAAGGGGTCGTGGTCGAGCGCGACGAGATCATCCGCGGCTACGAGTTCGCCAAGGATCAGTACGTGCAGTTCACTCCCGAGGAGATCAAGGCGCTCGAGGAAGTCGGCACGCGCTCGGTCGAGATCTCCGAGTTCGTGCCGATCGAGTCGGTCGACCCGGTCTTCTATGACAAGACCTATTATCTCGCGCCCGACAAGGGTGCGGGGAAGCCCTACGCGCTGCTCACCGAAGCGCTCAGGCAGTCCGGCCGCGCCGGCGTCGGCCGCTGGGCGACGCGCGGCAAGGGCTACATCGTGATCTTGCGTCCCGTCGGCGACGTACTCGCCATGCAGCAGTTGCACTATGCCGAGGATGTTCGCCCGGCAAGCGAAGTGGACGTACCGAAGCCCGAGGTGAAGGCCGCGGAACTGAAACTCGCGCAGCAGCTCATCGATCAGCAGACCACCGAGCGGTTCGACCCCACGGCGTTCAAGGATGACACGCGCGCACGCATCCACGCGGCGATCGAGAAGAAGGTGGAGGAAGGCACGGAGATATCGGTGTCCGAGGTGGCTCCGCCGGAGCGTGAGGGCAAGGTCATCGACCTGATGGAAGCGCTGCGCGCGAGCCTGCAGCGCACCGAGGCTGCCCGCGAGCAGGTGAGCCGGCTCGGTCCGCGCAAGGCGCCGAAGCGCGTCGAGGAGCCCGCGAAGACGGCGCGCAGGAAGCGTAACGCCTGACTGCGGCGTGCCGCAGGGGGATCTGAATGCGCTCCTACAGCATGCGGGACGTGCAGCGGGTCCTGCGGCTCTCGCCTGACACGACCCGCAATCTCATCAAGGCCGGCTTCCTCAAGCCCGCGCGTGGCGCACGCCGCCAGTACCGCTTCTCCTTCCAGGACCTGATCGTGCTGCGCACGGCGCGCGCGCTCATCGATGCCAAGATCCCGGCGCGGCGCATTCGCCGTTCGCTCGAGAGCCTGCGGCGCGAGCTGCCCGAATCGGTGCCGCTCTCGGGCCTCTCGATCAGCGCAGTCGGCGAGCACGTGGTGGTGCGCGACGGCGAGACGCAACGCCAGGTCGAGAGCGGGCAGTACCTGCTCGGCCTGGACGTCAGCATGGAAAATGGTGTGCTGCGGGTGGTCGAGCGCCGCGAGCAGGCGCCTCGCGCGGAAGCCGCCACCGCGCCGCGCGGCGACTGGTTTGCGCAGGCGCTCACCCTCGAGAGCACCGACCCGGAAGCCGCGCTCACCGCATGGCGTCACGCGGTAGACGAAGATGCCGGCAACGCCGCGGCCTGGACCAACTGGGGACGGCTGCTGCACGAGCAGGGGCGTACGCAACAGGCGGCGGAAGTGTACCGGCGCGCGCTCGCGCAGGTCGGTCCCGATCCGCTGCTGCTCTTCAACCAGGGAGTGCTGCTCGAGGATCTCGGCGAGCCGGCTGCCGCGCTCGAAGCCTACCAGGGTGCGATCGCCGCGGACCCGGATCTCGCCGACTGTCACTACAACCTGGCGCGTCTCTACGAGTCCCTCGGCGAGCCCCAACACGCCATCCGACACCTCGGTCAGTACCGGCGCCTGCTGAGCGGCGACGCCCGCTGAGCGCGCGGCGAGCACGCCGATGGCTACCTGGGTCGGAACTTCCGGCTACAACTACCCCGAGTGGAAGGGCAGCTTCTATCCGGAGAAACTGCCGGCGGCGAGGATGTTGCCCTTCTACGCGCAGGCCTTTACGACCGTAGAGATCAATTACACCTTCTACCGGGTACCGAACACGAAGATTCTCGCCGGCTGGAATCGCGACACTCCGGAGGGTTTTCGCCTCACGCTGAAGGCGCCAAAGCGCATCACTCACATCGCCAAGCTCAAGGACTGCGGTGAGCTGCTCGCATACTTCCTGCGGGTGAGCGCCACGCTCGGGCAGAAGCTCGGAGCCATTCTCTTCCAGCTGCCGCCCTACTTCCGCAAGGACCTGGCGGTGCTCGATGCGTTCCTCGCCCTCCTGCCCGAGCGGGCCTGTGCCGCATTCGAGTTCCGCCACGCCTCGTGGATGGATGCGGAGGTGTTCGCGCGATTGCGTGCGCGTAATCTTGCGCTGTGCGTCGCCGACAGCGAAAAGTTCTCGACTCCGATCGAGATCACGGCGAGCTACGGCTACTTCCGGCTGCGCGACGAGGGCTACACTGCGGAGGATCTGCGGCGCTGGGCGGACCTCATTCGCACAAACACCGCAGGCTGCAGCGACGTCTACGTCTACTTCAAACACGAAGAAGCCGGCAAGGGACCGCAGTTTGCGCGCTTGCTGCTCGATGCGCTCAGCGCCGCGCAGCCGCAGCCGCCTGACGCACCGCAATAGTTCCCCGCCCGCGAGCGGCCGCGGGAACGGCTGTGCCGCGCGCCGCGAGAACCCGCCGACTCAACCGTGGAACTCACCTATCGCAACGCGGGCTGCGAGCGGGTTCGCGGCCACGCGACTCACGAGGGGAAAACACATGAAGGTGCTCACCAAACCAACACGAAGGCTCACCGGCGTGTTGATAGCTTTGCTGTTCATGGTGCCGGCAGTCACGGCGCTGGCCGGGGACGATCAGGCGGTTCTGCCGTCGCTGACCAAGATCAAGACGATTGCGTCCACCGTTCCCGCGAACGGCGATGTCAATCCTTACGGCGTAGCACAGGTCAAGAGAACGATCGGCATGCTGCGCGCCGGGAACATCCTGGTGAGCAACTTCAACAACTCCGGTAACTTCCAGGGTACCGGCACGACCATCGTCGAGGTCGCACCCGATGGCGGCGTGAGTCTCTTCGCCGCCATCGAGGCCGCGAAGCTCCCCGGCAGCTGCCCCGGTGGCGTCGGCTTGACCACGGCACTGGTCGTGCTCGAGGAAGGTTGGGTTATCGTGGGGAGTCTGCCCACCGCCAAGCAGGGCACGGTGTTCACGGGCCCAGGCTGCCTCATCGTGATCGACAGCATGGGCAAACCCGTGGAGACCTTCTACGGCTCGCTGATCAACGGCCCCTGGGACATGACCGCCTTTGAGGGCGAGCACGAGGCCAAGCTGTTCGTCACCAACGTGCTGAACGGGACCGTTGCAGCCGGCGGCGCGGTCGTGCACGGCGGTACCGTCACGCGGCTGAACCTCCAAGTGTCGGCGGGCGCCAAGCCGGTGCTGCAATCCATCACCACCATCGGCTCGGGGTTTCCCGAGCGCACCGATCCGGCGGCGCTGGTCATCGGCCCGACGGGCGTCGGAGTGCGTGGGAGCTGCGCAGGTGATCTCGACGACTGCCTCGAGCACGACAGCTCACTGTTGTACGTCGCCGATACGCTCAGCAACCGCGTCGCGGTGATCGACGGCGCACTCACCCGCACCACGACGGCGGGGATCGGCCGCACGCTGAGCTCGGGCGGAAGCCTGAATGGACCGCTGGGGCTCGTCGTCACACCGAGTGGCACCGTGCTGACGGTCAACAGCGGCGATGGCTTCATCACCGAGATCTCGCCCCACGGTGGGCAACTGGCGAAGAGGCAGCTTGACAACACCGGCTCACCGCCGGGCGCTGGTGCCCTGTTCGGGCTGGCGTTCGACCCAGCGGCCGGCGTGTATTTCGTGGATGACGCCAGCAACACGCTCAACCTACTGCATCACTGACAGGCGCGGGTGCCGGCCGCCATGCGGCGGCCGCTGCTCCGGCGGGACCTTTGGGTCCCGCCGGACTGCAGGCCTCGGGTAAGTTGCGGCCTCCTGCCTCAGCTGCCCCAGATCTGCGTGAACACCCGGGCAAAGTTCGCCCCGAGCACCTTCTCAGTGGCCCCCGCGGAGTAGCCCAGCTTGAGCAGCCGGTCTGCGATGATCTCCATGCGCCGCGGTTCGTTGAGCCCGACCACGTAGGTCGGCCGGTCTTCCTCGGGAGCCGACAGGCCCGCCGCGCGCCGCTCCTCGACGGTGCGCGAGAATTCGGCCATGCCCCTGGGCGAGGTGTCGAAGGGCGCGATGTCCACATCGCTTCCGACCCCAACGTGATCCTCGCCCGCCACCTGGAGTGCGTGCGCGAGGTGCGCCATGTAGTCATCGACCGTCGGCTGCCGCGGCGAGGCGGTAAGGTATGGCAGGTCGTAGATGCCGACGACTCCGCCCTTGACAGCAAGAGCCCGTAACTGCTCGTCGGTCTTGTTGCGCGGGTGGGCGTGCAGGGCAGCGCACCCCGCATGTGTCATGACGGGAGGTTGGGATGAAAGAACGAGCGCGTCCGTGGTGGTTGCCGGGTTCGCGTGACTCAGATCGATGGCTACCCCCAGGCGATTCATTTCCCGCACCGCCTCGCGCCCGAGCGCGGTAAGCCCTCCGGCCTTGGGCTCCATCACCCCGGCGGCAAAGGGCGAGGTACGGTTGTAGGACAGCTGCATGACCCGCACGCCCAGATTGCGGAACACCTCGAAGGCGGTCAGTTGCCCTCCAAGCATCTCCACGCTCTCGAAGGAGAGGATGATCCCGAGCTTGCGCTCGCGCTTTGCGCGCACCATGTCCGCGGCGCTACGCACCGCGGTGAAGTAGTCCCCGTGCAGCGCGATGAGCTGCTGCACCTCGGCAATGGAGCCCACGGTGTGCGCAAAGTCGCTGTTGATCCCACCGAGGGACAGCTTGATCACGTTGATGCCGCTGCCGCGTACCAGGTCGAGGTCGGCCTGCGACAACGGCAGCCGCTCCGGCAGCGGCGGCGCCGAGTTGCAATCGAGGATCAGTGCGCTCGCGTACACCCGGCGCGCCGCATCACTCGTTCCCCCGGGACTTTCCATCGCGGCGGCGCGAACCACCGGGCCGACGGCGCCGAGCGCGGCTGCGCCGGCGAGGAGCAGCGAGAGCTCACGCCGATTCACGGTGCGCTCTTGATCGCTACGCCCTGGACCTCGAAGTGGCCACCCCGCAGCAGCTTGTCGGTGCCGATGAAGGCCCGCGCCGGATAGTGCCCGTGAAAGTAACTGCGGTAGATGGCGTTGAATGTGTCGTACAGCTTGAGGTCGGTGCAATAGACCGTAACGGAGACGAAGTCGTCCATGGTGAGTCCAGCGGACTCCACCGTGTGCTTCACGGCGTCCATCACCAGGTGCGCTTCGGCCGCCGGGTCGGCGGGCGCGTTGCCAGTGTGAGCATCGAGGCCGATGTGGCCCGCGACGTACAGCGTTTCGCCCGAGAGCACCGCGTCGCTGAAGGGCAGCGGCGAGCCTCCCGGAGCCACGCCGTGCTCGATGTAGCTGCGGCTGGCTGCGCCCGCGACGGACGGCATCAACGCGACTGCCAAGGCGAGGGCGGATGCCAGCAGGCAACCCCGCGAAATGAGGAATGAGGAGGACGGACTCATGATGTTCTGCTCCCTGTGCGCGGGCCGGCAGGGCGCCGGCCGCCCATCGATCGGCGAATGCTATCAGCAGCGAGGGACGCAGCGGGGCGTGCACTCG
>Ga0307471_100001443_pt1 | contig 12964 bp, 6 predicted proteins | sample atmos_gasesAM3C__2_FD_204566 | JGI IMG/M metagenome (GOLD analysis project Ga0307471, IMG submission 204566) | Hardwood forest soil microbial communities from Morgan-Monroe State Forest, Indiana, United States - atmos_gasesAM3C_515 | ecosystem: Environmental > Terrestrial > Soil > Temperate... | reverse complement strand
CTCCTAAGGCAGGGACTAGCCCGCCGCGCAACCTCGACGAGAGCTGGTCTTGCAACCGCAACAACTCCTGCGAAGGAACGGTGATAGAGTCGCGCCAAGCCACGCGGTTATTCGCGACGTCCACTGCCTCCATTGTGACCCTCAGGTTCGGTCCCTCACGCATCATCGAGCCGGTCACAACATTCGCTGCCTTGAGATCTTTCCCAGCAACGAGCGGATCGGCGTCAGCAGCCGAATATCGCCGAGTTGAACTGAACGGTCGAACGGCTAGTGAAGGGGCGTAGCTGAGCACCGTCGCCACCTGATCGGGGAGCGCGATGCGGAGGTAGTCGAGATCGGCAGCTCCCGTCAGATTCTGGAACGGCAGCACGGCCACAGTGGTTTGCGCAGCATTCACGATGCTCGGCCCTGCCGGTCTGTGCAGCCACCATCCGGCAAGGGCCGCAAGAGAGGTCATCACGAGCGCTGCCGTGATCCAATACGCCTGTTTTCGGGGGCGGATCGCCGTCGTCGCCGCCGCCGTTGCTCCCGACAGCCGGCCCGACTCCGTGTCGCGCTTCAAGCGCTTCAGGTCCGCACGCATCTCAGAAGCGGCCTGGTATCGAACCTCACGGTCTTTTTCGAGCGCCTTGGTGATAACCCGTTCCAAATCCGCGGGCAGCTCAGGATTCGACCGAAGAGGCGAAGGTGGCGCGCCATGAAGAATTCCGTCAAAAATGGCACCCGACGTGTTGCCAGAGAATGCCTGCCGACCCGTGGCCATCTCGTAGAGCAGGACGCCGAAGGAGAACAGATCGGTGCGGGCATCGAGTTCCTTGCCGTGAACCTGTTCTGGGGACATGTAGGCAACCGTCCCGAGCGCAGTGCCTGGACTGGTGAGGTGCTCGTGGGTCGCGGCGTCAATCGTGGCTTGCGACGCGCCGAACTGTGGAAGTGCGGACTTATCGATGATGAGTTTGGCCAGGCCAAAGTCAAGAATTTTGGCATGCTCTCGCTTGGTCACGAAAATGTTGGCGGGCTTGATATCGCGGTGAACAATTCCTTGGAAGTGCGCTGCATCCAGCGCATCAGCGATCTCGATTCCCAGGGAAAGCAGAGTCTCGATTTCCATCGGTCGGCCCGCAATGCGGTGCTTCAACGTCTCGCCATCGAGAAACTCCATAGCGATAAACGCTTGCCCGTTTTCCTCGCCGATGTCGTGGATTGTGCAGATGTTGGGATGATTCAACGCGGAAGCGGATTTGGCCTCGCGGCGGAACCGACTGAGCGATTGCGGATCTTTGGCAACGTCCTCGGGCAGAAATTTCAGCGCCACAAATCGGTCCAGCCGAGTGTCCTGAGCCTTGTACACGACACCCATCCCTCCACCGCCGAGTTTTTCAATAATGCGGTAGTGAGAGACGGTCTGCCCAATTAGAGAGTCAAACGGCATGGTGCCGTCATGTTAGGTGGCGACTCGAAGCAAGTCAACGAATCCGCAAGTTTTGCCAGTCGACGCTAGAGTTCAGCTCGGGCCACGCGCTACTCGGACAATTGGCTCTCCTGTCGAATCCCTGCTGTTTGGGCACACGCGACTCTGTCGTGATTGAGCACGAAGGATAAGTCCATTAGTAAAGGGTTCTCGGCAACCCTTTCGGCACAGGGGTCCTACTCCGCAGGCACACCATGAATGCGTGTCTCAGGTCGCCCTTTAGAACCTGTTTGATTCTCGCATCCGCGCACTGAACCAACTGAATTGGAGGCACTAGAAAAACTCTCTTCTCTCCGACTTCTGCTCGCGCCGGAGAAGCAACCCCCAGGCAACCCTTTCGTAGGTAAGCCGTCTAATGTAGGGGCGAAGAGAGGACAGGAGTCGAAGCGATGGCGCACTGGCAACGGCACCCCCGACGCATATTAGGCTTGGCCGCAGCCTTGCTTTCGGTCCTGCTGGTGCAGACCGCTTTTGGTGTCCCATTCCACCAGACACGCGCCAATCTGACTCCGCGCATGCTTTACCACAACCTTGGTTCACTCGTCGGTGTGGTGCTGACTGGGAGCCGCCATCTTGTGGACGATTTGGAATTGCTATATCAACTCCACCAACTGGCTATGGGAGCTTCGCAGGCAGAGACGTCGTCAGCCCCCATTTCTGTGAGCTCTCCACCCCCCACGTCAAAGCAAGCGGTGGTCTGCGACTACCGGGGTCGCTCTTCGTCAGTCCACCGCTGCTGATCGGGGTTCCGCCACACTTCCGCACAAAACGCCAGATCATCCAGGCGCCCAAAACGTCCGGAAGTCGGTGACTGGTTCCGGCGGGGACCGTCGCGATAGATCAAACAGCTTGGTAATCGAACCCTCCGAGCATCCTAGTTAAGCAGCAGCTCGCAGCAGGCGACGGAGTGCATCGAGTTATTTTAGGTTGGAAAACGGAGTCCGGTCGAAGGAGGGCACGTCGGTTCTGCGATTCTTTGGTAACAGACACTGGCGGTGCCAAAATGGTTCGTGCAATTAAACTCGGAAGACGTTCATCATGTTGATATTCAGTGCGATTCCCGCGTTGTTTTGAAACCACACGGTTCGGGCACACGATAAAGTCTATTGAGGGAGGCCGACGCGGCGGATTAAATCCTGGAAGCGCGGGTCGGAGCGGATATCATCCCAGTACGGGTCCACCTTGAGGTAGATGAGGTCGGCTTCGTGCTTTGCGTATCCCCTCTCAAGCGACTCGAAGGCAGCGTTGAACTCGCCCAAGCGAACCTGTACCGCTGCCACGTCTGCATTTTGCATGTAATCGCCCAAACCGTACCCGGAAGTTCTGGCGAACTTTCGCGGGTGCTTTGACTGCTCTTGGCAGAATGCCAGGATCTTCCGCCAGTAGCCTTTTTCACCGAACTGGTGATACACCTTCCGCAGCGGTGCGAGTCTGTCTTGGCTCATGCCGAACAGTTCCTCTGCCTTCATAAACTCTTGGACGGCTTCGCTAACTCGTCCCGTCCGCTCATAAACCAGGCCGAGGTGGTAGTGCGCCCATGGGAATTCTGGGGCGAGCTCAAGCGTTTTTCGGGATTGTTCGACCGTCAAGTCGTAGCGGCGGGCAAGGTAGAAAGCCCATCCTGCAAAGTCCATGGTAAGTTGCGAAAATGGATCCAGTTCTAGAGACCGTCTTGCCTCTGCAGTTGATTCATCAAATCGACCCATTGCAACCAAATAGCGCGCATACCATACATGCGCTGGTGAATAATTAGGGTTCAGCTCAATCGCCCGTTTGAACTCTCGTTCGGCACCGGACCAATTCCAATCGAGAATCAGTTCGACGTCCGCCAGTGACGTATGAGCCTCCGCCAAATTTTCATCGAGTTGCAATGCCTTTAGGGCCGCGTCTCTTGCCTTCGGCATGATGTCTTTGGGTGAAAGATCCCCTGCAAAAAGATCCCCTGCCCATCCCCAGATCGCATAACAATCGGCCAGGCCGGCATACGCGAGTGGATCATTCGAGTCTTCGTCGATGGCTTGTTGGAAATATTGAATTGCCTTATCCAATCCCTCGCGAGTGTCCTTGTTGCATAAATAACGTCCTTTGAGATAATCATCGTGGGCTTTAGGATTGACTGCCCGGGTGTTGCGCAGCAGCTTTTGCTCTTCCGGTGTCAATTTAATCTGAATCTCGTGGGCGACTGCCTGCGCCACTTGGCCTTGCACTGTGAGGATGTCGCCCACTTCGCTCTCATAGCTTTCGGCCCAAAGATGCTTTTCGGGGGAGGCCTGAAGGAGATTTGCCGTGATCCGCAAGTGATTCGCCGAGCGCGACACTGTCCCCTCGATGAGCGCGTCCACATTCAATTCGCGCGCGATCTCCGGCAGAGATTTCTTCGTGCCTCTGTACTGCATGACAGACGTCCTAGAAATCACTCGGAGTGCGCTGATCTTTCCGAGATCGGTGGTCAACGCCTCCGTCATCCCATCCGCAAAATAATCCTGGTCCGGATCGCCTGAAAGATTCACTAACGGAAGAACTGCAAGGGATTGGATGTGGGATGGGCTGGGCCGCCCGAGTAGGCGTTCGCGCACGCTACTCAAGCTCAGCCCGACCAGCAATACGATTGCTACTACCAACGCGGATCCCAAAACCTTCGCGCGTCTTCGATAGACACGCGAGACAACCTGAGTCCCGGCCGGGGTTGCTCCGGAAGACGAAGTTCCGGCAGGAATTACATTCGATCCGGGTGCCGCTGAGGCCTGCGATTCGACCGGAGCAATGAAGCGATACCCGCGACGCGGCACAGTTTCAATGAAGCGTGGGTTTTCGGCCGAATCACCAAGCGCCTCCCGCAGCCGGTTGATGGCTGTGTTCACCCCGTGGTCGAAATCCACAAAGGTGTCTGTTAGCCACAGCTTTTGGCGAAGCTCTTCGCGCGGGACAGCTTCACCGGGTCGCTCCAGCAACATGGCCAGGACTTCGAATGGCTGCCCGTGGAGCTTAATTCTCACCCCGCACTTGCGGAGTTCGCGCGTGGTCAGGTCTGCCTCAAAGGTCCCAAATCGCACAATCCGGGCCCGCGCGTCGGATTCCGTTGCCATGTTAAGAGCTTCCTGCCGCAAAGTGTATCACCGCCATCAAGGCGGAGCGAGGCTCCGCCCGCGAGAAATTTCGCGAACTACTTGACTTTCAATGGGTTGCGGATCGAGGAAGATTTGAGTTCGCGTCTATTGAGGTACTCGCTGCGTTCTCTGATGCTCATCGCGTCTGGCGACCTAAATGACACCGATCGCCGAGGACAAGGAGAAAAACAATGCAAAGAAATCGAAAACTGGCAGAGACAACATTGTTGCTGGCGGCCCTTCTCACGAGCCTCTTGTTTGTGGGCACCACACAGGCACAGGGACAACTCCCAGCCTACATAGGAAAGTTCACGTTGCCGTATCAGGTTCGTTGGGGTGGTAGCGTCCTGCGGCCCGGCGACTACACCCTCAGCATTAAGTCTACCGGATCCCCGATGATCGCTTTGGTCCGCACGGCTGACGGAGACGCCGTCACCTATGTTATGAACGGATCCCTCAGCGCACACACGAACGGTGTGAATGCGCTGTTGATCAGAGAGAGAGATGGGCAACTCATTGTGCACTCTCTGGCACTCGCCGATCTCGGAGTGGTCCTCATCTATGATCCCTCTCTCGCGCATGAGCCCGTCAAAGAAGCGCGTATCAAGCACGCGGTGCCGGTCATGTCGGCCAAAAAGTAGGGGCGCCTCTGAAAAGTAAAATCGGAAGGCGGGGACTCGCGCAGGAACGGCGGCCGTACCTTCGGCTCGGCACCCGCCTTCACCGATTTGTTGCGGAATAATGTTGTATCCTAGATTGCGCGATTCACACGAGAAGCGAGCTCCACCTCTTCAGCAAGACTGGCAAATCCAGAACTGTGAGAAAAGGGTTCCCTTCTGGCCCACCGAGAACCTCAGATTCGCGCCGACTCATCTACCTTCCCGATGCCCCTCTTGGTCAAAGTTCTGAAATGGCTGTGGTACGCAGCCGTCCGTTGACGTTGCCCCGATCTGAGGCGTACAGTACGAGTCCATCCTTGGCCTAAGTTCTCGCCGATAAAGGGAGGTTGTCATGTGTCGGATCCGGTTTCTGGGGCTCCTGTGTTTCTTTCTGGCAAGCCCGTGCTTTGGTCAGGCTGTTACCAGTACGCAGGTCTTTGACGTCCCGATTTCGCTCTCAGTGTTTGTTCCATGCGCGGCAGGCGGCGCTGGGGAACTAATTGACACGAGCGGTCGCCTCCATGTTGTGCTTTCGAGTACCGTCAATGGAAACAATGTCCGGGTGAATCAGTCCTTCAATCCGCAAGACGTCGTCGGAACTGGGGAGACAACGGGCGACACATACCACAGCACAGGAGTTACCCGGTTTGATTTCACCGCCTCCGTGAATGCATTCCCGACAGAGTTCACTTTCGTCAACAACTTCTACATGATCGGTCAACTGCCGGCAGGCTGCTTGTCCACGAAACGATACACGTTACTGTGGATGCAAACGGAGCGACTACGGCGAATTTCGATAAGCCGTCCGTTAGGTGTCACTAGGATGAATCAAGTCGACGGCAGATTTAAGGGATAAGGAGTTCAGGTTACTCTCGGTTTAGCGAAACAAGCCTGGGCCACAACTACTCTTTTGAGCCAGGGTTTGCGCTACGGCACCGGACGCAGCCAATCGAGGCGCTCAGTGCCGCTAGGCAAACTCTGACGCTCGATTCTTCCACCAGCACTGCGCGTCGTCCCCCGCAGATAAATGCCATCTCAAGCATCCCCGAACGGACCCGCACCATGTGGTGAGTTCCACAGAGCGCGACCACTCGTCGGCGTACAGGGAGTCGGAGATTCGCGGCGCCTGGCTAATGAGACCGCGCCGCGTCGAAACGATTCCCTTATGGCCCGCCGAGCGGACGCTCGGCGCACCCTGGCAAGAGCTTTCCCGCCAAGGCAATAACACAGCTCAGAATGAGACACGAACCGCAAATGCCAACCGAAGACTACACGTGTGCACATCCAGAAAATAAGGACGCCGGGAAATAATACAAAATCACCTAACGCAACGGGAGATTTACCGCCCCTCCCTCTTATTGCACAGAATTTTACAGAATTTACCTTTGCAATGAGAAATCGCATTACCGTTCCGCGTAGGAAATCTAGAAAATGAAACCGCACGCTTTGTGCGAATTCGTGGATTGTAAGGATACAAAGTGCACAGAGTTGTGATGGTGTGAGAAATTTCCTGTTCCATTGTAAACAGCTCGTTTCTCAAGAAAGGGCCTTTGGTAAATTATTGTTTCTAGGGACGATAGGATTGCGGCATACGACAGATGCGATTCCAATCCAAAACATCTCGCGTTCTTGTATGGCTTCCGGAAAATCCGGGAAATTCAGCGGCGATGAAAGAAATATGCCATCACCGGAGCAGACCGAACCAAGATTCCCACGCAGAATTCGTGCAGAACATACTCAGCAAACGGCATTTGATGATCGCGTCACCCGCTGTTTGCCCCCGTGAATCCTTTAGAGATATATATACGAGCGATCCAGCGCACCTCAAAAGCGCAAGATATCGCGCGATCTGTCAGGGTTGTGAATCAAGGCCAATACGGTTTGCCTACGAACGGCCATCATTTTTGTTTCAGATGCAATTCAGAATCTCCACCAATGCGGGTGAAAAGGCTGTGGCGAGGTTTTGACACACTTGGTGCACCGAGTGGATGCTTTGGGGGGAGAAGTAGTCTTAGGCCTTCTCCGGATTGTCCGCGATTGCCTTGATCTGTGTCCGATCGAATTCCTTCCGGGATCTCTCAACGAACTTCTCAAAAGTGACCAGACCGAGTTTTTGTACCAGGGCGTCCCTTTTTCCCAGCAAGGATTGCCACAGCCAGTTGAATACTCGGTACCTGATAATCGACCAGCGGCGATTGCAGCAGGATCGAGTGTCTAAGTACTCCCCTACCCCAGACCCTTGTGTATAGCTCAAGGGCAGAAGGCAGAGGACCCGAAGGCAGAGGACCCGGGAAGAGCGTAATGCGTCCGAGTAGTGCTTTCCATGAACTCATAATCGTGCTGAGCCGCGGGATGCGGTGGATCCTCCTTTCGGATTGTTTATAGCCCCTCGCTCCCCTAGAGAAAGAATAGTCGGCCTCATTCGGAAGAGCAAAATCAATCCCATCCTTCGGTTCTTTTCAGCAACCTGTCATTTTGGATGGGAAACGCGCATCAAATGGTTTACCGCGCACCACCTGGCCAAATGCGTCCGACGCTGGATCACCTTGATTGCTGGTGCCCCAAACCCGCGATTCACGGCTTCGATACACTACACCACGAGCCGCTCTCACTCTATTTGGAACTTCTTTCTTCACATGCAGTGCGTTATCGTTGGTAAACCTGAGGTAAACTCAAATTCGGCCAGTCGAGCTGTCAAGGTAAAAACTATCGTTTTTATTTAGAAAGTGGCGCGCCCGAGAGGAGTCGAACCTCCGACCTTCTGGTTCGTAGCCAGACGCTCTATCCAGCTGAGCTACGGGCGCGCCGTGAATGCGCGTGCAGCCAGAATAGATTACGACACGGCGCGTCCGACTGCAACTGGGTCCGCGCGGCGGCGAATGAAATCAACGGCTCGCCCGCAGGTGCATGCACAGGGACGGGCTCCATCCGGGTGAGGCTTGGATGCACCTAGAACCCAATATCGCTTTCACCGGTGAACAAACGGAAGCGAGCGAGAGGAAAGGTGCTGCGGCGAAGCCACGTGAAAACATGCGGATGGTGGGGACGGCGGTTCCGAATATGGTCCGCAGCACGAGCCTAGAACACCAGCTTCAGCGCAAACTGGATTTCCCTCGGGTCGTGTGCGGCGGTGACCTGTCCAAATCCCCCTGAAGTGCCTGACGGCATCCCTGCACCTTGAGTCTGAAACACGGTGTTGATACTGCTGAACTGCGTGTGGTTCCAGGCATTGAAGAACTCGGTCCGGAACTGGAGAGTTGCATTCTCGTCCGTAAGCCAACCCTGATGGCGGCCGAACCATGGAATCGTGAAGTCCTTGAAGATAGATAGATCCCAGTTGTTGATGCCCGGCCCGCGAACCACGTTTCTGGTTGCATTGCCAAACGTGCCGAGCTGGGGCTGCACGAAAGCGTTCACGTTGAAATACTGGCCGACCGTGCGTTTGTCGCGCGACAGGTTCGGGTTGCCTACCTGGTCAGGCCGCTGACACTCGTAAACGCCCAGCCCGTCGCCAGTCCCAGCGATATCGCTATCGAGGCAGATGTTCTGCGGCAGCCCGGAGCGGAAGGTGGTAATCCCGACAAATTGCCAACCACCGAACGCATTTTTTCGGAACGCGCTCGCGGAGTGCTCGAAAAAGGGAAGCTGCCAGATGTAGTTCATCACAAAGGAGTGGGTCTGGTCCTGGTTTGCCAGTGCGCGCTCGGACCGAGTGTTGAAGGCGTTCTGGATGGGCAGAGTGCTTGCCTCCGTATCCTGATTGATGGTGTCGCTGAGATTTTTGCTAAATGTATATGCAGCCTGGAATTGTACGCCGTGTGTGATGCGCTGATTGAAGAAGACCTGGAGGCTGTTGTAGCTCGAACTTCCTCCACGCTCATTCAAATTGACTGTGCTGTAGCCGATGAAGGGGCGAACCGAGTCGGGATTCGAATTACAGGGATTCATGGTGCAATCCACACCATTCTCAAAATTGGCCACGGCCAGGCGGTCTGCGTTCGGGACTTGATTAATATTGCGGTTGCGGCCGATGTGGATCTGGTGGCTTCCAACATAGGCGACTTCCAAGGTTGAGTTTTTGGTGAGGAGATACTGGGTGGTCAGATTGTACTGGTAGCTGGTGGGCGACTTGTAGTTCTGGGCCTGCGCGCGAACACCCACGGTCGGCTGCGGCTGGGTGGGATCAAACGGAGCGAGCTGACCGTAGGTGACGTTGCTGAGGGTGGCAATGGTGTCGAAGCGTCCCTGCTGACCAAGCGAGCTTGTCTGCGACACGGCATCGCGTCCGCCGAAAATGCCGAAACCGGCGCGAACCACCGCCCAGTTGCGGGGCTGATAGGCGAAGCCAACGCGGGGCTCCCAGTCGTTGTAGTAGTTGTTGAGCGTTGATCTGTTGATGCCTGGCATGGTCGGGTCGACCAACCCGTCGTTCAAGATGCAATTGGAAGGAGGAGTGGGATCAATCAATCCGGTGGCGATGAGAGTGTTTACACACGACTGAGGCTGGGGAACAAAGGCACCGGCGCGGAAATTGGCGATGTTTTTCGCCGAGGAATACACTTGTCCAAGGATCTGGTAACGGAGCCCCAGATTCAGGGTCAGATTGGGGAAAAGTTTCCAAGTGTCCTGGACGTAGACGGCATAGTCGTGGGCGCGATCCGGCACGTAGTTCTGCGTCTTTTCCTCACTATAGGTTTGAATATTGCCGAGGAGAAAATCACTCATGGAGCCGAAAGTTAGAGTACCGGCGGTGAAATTTCCAGCGCCGTTGGCGGGTTCGTGCTTTCGGTTGAACCGGAAGAAGGCGCCGAACTTCAGGTTGTACTTCCCAAAAGTATAGGAGAGGTCGTCCTTGTACTGAAAATTATCGGTGCGATTTGAAAAGGGCGCAGTGTTCTGCACCAGTGTATTCGAGCTGGAATTTGGTCCGTTATCCAGGAATATATCGACGGGATTGAGCGAAGGGAAAGATCCGCTGGTTTCAGGGAACAGCTCCGTGTAAGTGAAACCCTGGCGGCCAGAAATGGCAGGGTCGGAGCTGGCAGAAGTGGCATACCGCAGGTTGTTGTTGGAGTAGCCGAATTGAAAATCGTTGACCAGGCGGGGGCTGATGATGCTGGTGAATTTTGCAATCACGTTGGTCCCGTACCAGTGCCAGTCCTGGCTGACATTGGGGAAGGGATCACCAAGCCCGAAGAGCTGGTCGTTGATGTTGGTCAGACGATCGTTCAGGCCGGCGTAGCGCATGGTCAGGATGTGCCTGGTGCCGAAATAGTGGTCCCAGCGAACGAGGGGCTGGCGATCGAAGGTACCCTGGGGAGCACTCGCGATGAAGTTGAAACCATTGGAAATGGCTGTATTAGGAAGGAGCATGCGATTCATGAATGCGATGGAATTGGGATCGATGGATGGAGAAGGAGTTGTCGTCGTGGCCCCGGGGAGGTTGGCCTCACCGCCGGTGAGCGGCGCTTCATTGGGATCAAAGGGCAAGCTGGGGTTGGAGTCACAAGGTGTGGGAGGAGCGACTTCGCTGCAAGGGGGAAGCAAAACGCCGTTGCGCTGGCGCTGCGATGGCACGATGCCGGTGAGAATGTTTCCACGAATTTCGCGGTGCCACTCGAGCGACACGAAGAAGAAGTCGGACTTGCGCTCCTTATTGTACTTCCCGGGAATCCATACAGGCCCGCCCAGCGTGAACCCAAAATCATTCAAGCGGAGCTTGCTCTTTGGCTGGCCGCTGCTGTTCAAAAAGAAATTGTTGGCGTCGAGGATGTCGTTCCGAAGGAATTCGTAGGCGCTTCCATGAAAGTTTTGCGTACCGGACTTGGTGATCACGTTCACGACACCGCCCGTGGCCCCGCCGAATTCTGCGCTGTAGTTGTTGCGCAGCACTTTGAACTCTTCGATGGCATCCACCGAAGGAGTCACCAGCAGGTTGCCGTTGGCGCCGCTATCCAAGTTGTACTCGCCGTCGATCAGATAGAGGTTGGAATTCGAGAGGTTGCCGTCTATGGACACGGCGGTGTCGCTGAACAGTCCCGTCCCGTTGCCCACCCGATTGTTGTCCGGCGCAATCCCGGGAACCAGGTCCACGAGTTGGTTAAAATCGCGGCCGTTGAGCGGCAGGGCCAACATTTGCTGGGTGCCAACAAGATTTGAGACTTCGGGTGTCTCCGTTTGCAATTGAGAAGCCTGCGCCGTGACGACCACTCTTTCAGCTACCCCACCAACCTGCAGCTTGATCGGGAAGTTGAGCTTGTCGTCCACATGAAGCTGGATAGAGTTGAGCTGGTATTTTTCGAAGCCGGACTTCTCGACGGTCAACTGGTACTCGCCCACGGGCAGGCTGGTGAAAAAGAAGACGCCGGCCTGGGTGCTGGCTGTCGTCCGAACTGCACCCGTGCGCGTAGAATTTACAGTCACCGCGGCGTCGGGGACCGCACCGCCCGAAGAGTCGGTAACCGTGCCAGAGATCGTGCCAGTAATTTCTTGGGCGGGCAAAGTGGCTCCCAATGAAACAAGCAGCAACACAATCACACTGTGAAGCGCAGCTCGCATTTTCATTCCCCCGGGAGGAGTAGCTTGAATTTTACAGTACTGACCGCAAAAGGAAGTAGTTTGAAGATCGCAACGTGCCACGGCTGCTCCACGGAAATAGGTTTGTGATTTGACATTTCCCTCTTTACCCGTCAGAGAAATCCTGCACACCAGCGTTCCATCGCAGCCGGCTTTGTAAGCTCGATTTATTAAAGTTTATTAAACGAGAATATCCGGCAGGTCTCTTGCTTGTGTCAAGAGAAAAAGATGGGGATGGTGGCGGGGGTGCTATGAAAGTGCTCGTGTTGACTCCCGGACAACCAGCTCCGGAGCCAACTTGCGGTGAAAAGCTTTGAGCTCACGCTCCTCCACGGCAGCATTCATGCTTTCTAGGATAATTCCCACGGCCGCGCTCCCCAGGGCTTCCATGGGTTGGCGGACGGTTGTCAACGAGGGAGCAGATAAACCCGCCGGGATGACGTCGTCAAATCCGATCACGGAGCAATCGTCTGGGACTTTGAGCCCCCCTCGAGCCAGGCCGCGGATCGCGCCGAACGCGGTCATGTCATCAAAAGCCATCAGCGCAGTAAAGCGCTTCTTGTGTTTGAGAAGGTCTTCGGTGAGCCTGAAACCGCCTTCGAAGCTGGAGTTGGGATCGAGTGAATCTGGCAAATCCAGAAGGAGGGACGTGTCGATCTCAAGACCCACCGAGCGAGCGAATGCGCGAATGCCGCGCCAGCGAGGGATACTGTCCCCCAACATCTTTGGGCCGCGAATAAACGCAATCCTCCGGTGGCCGAGTGAGTAGAGGTGCTCGATCGCCAGATGCGCGCCGGCCTCATTGTCCACCATGACGGAACTGATTGAGCCGGTTCGCAATTCCCTACCGATCATTACGGCTGGGATGTTGCGCTTCTCGAGATCAGCCAGGAGATCAATGTCCACAAAAAGCCAATTGGCCACAATCACCAGGCCTTCAACCGGACGAGCCAGTAGCGTTTCGAGATACCGTTCAAATCGCCCGCGCTGATTGTGTGCGTCCGTAAAAATTGGGAGATAGGAAGCTTGATATAAGGAGTTTTCAATTCCGCGCAGGATCAAGGTACAGAAAGGGTCAGTAATGTCGAAGACCATCACGCCGACAGTGTGATTGCGTTTCGCGCCCAAGAAACGAGAAACCAGCTTGGGGC
>Ga0307471_100001442_pt1 | contig 12964 bp, 11 predicted proteins | sample atmos_gasesAM3C__2_FD_204566 | JGI IMG/M metagenome (GOLD analysis project Ga0307471, IMG submission 204566) | Hardwood forest soil microbial communities from Morgan-Monroe State Forest, Indiana, United States - atmos_gasesAM3C_515 | ecosystem: Environmental > Terrestrial > Soil > Temperate... | reverse complement strand
TGGTGAGCGGGTGTGGCCGGTGGGGTCGTTGACGCTCCCGCCCGCAGGACAGCCAGCCTCGCCCGCTGACCTGCTCGCGTACGACTCGGTGCGGTTGTTCGTAGAGCGCGCGCGGATGGTCCGCAGCTCGTTCGAGCTGACGGACGGCAACGCTCGTGCGGTGATCGAGATCTGCAACCGCCTGGACGGCATCCCGCTCGCACTCGAGCTCGCGGCGGCCCGCACCGCGGGTCTTGCGCTCGACGAGATCGTCGAACGGCTCGGCGATCGGTTCCGGTTGCTAGCGGGGAGCAGCCGGACCGCGATCTCCCGCCACCGCACCATGCGCGAAACGCTCGACTGGAGCAACGCGCTGCTGTCCGACGACGAGCGCGCGCTGTTCTGCCGCCTCGGCGTCTTCGCGGGCAGCTTCAACATGGCGGCCGTCGAGGCCGTGTGCTCGGATGACGTGCTGACGCGCGATGCGATGGTGTCGTTGATGACGCGCCTGGTGGACAAGTCGCTCGTCGTGTTTGATACGTCCGCGAGCGGCGAGGGCCGCTACCGTCTGCTCGACACCATGCGGGAATACGTGCAGGAGAAGCTGCCTGACTCCGACGGGGACATACTGCGCGAACGGCACGCAGGTCACTTCCTGGAGCACGGCAGGGAATGCGTGCGGCTGTACCTCGACGCGCAGGCTTCGGCGGCGCGGCAGCGGTACGACATCGACTACAGCAACGCGCGATCCGCGCTGGAATGGTCCTACGAGGCGGATCCACAGCTGTGCCTCGCGCTCGCCGGCGCATGGCGCTTCTACTGGTGGCTGCAGGGGTTGCTGAGTGAGGGGCGGCACTGGTTGCAGCGGGCGCTGGAATTGCCGCTCGACGACCCGGCCGGACGGGCGTGCGCGCTCAGCGGGCTGGGACGCCTCACCGCCATCCAGGGGGATCTGCCCGCCGCGGTGGCGCTGTTCACCGAGGGATTGGACCTCGCGCTGCAGGCGAGCGACGACTTCATGATCGCCGAGATCACCCACAGTCTGGGTGTGGTTTCTGTCGGTGGTGACACCAACGCTGACGCCGAGGAATATTTCCGCACCGCGGCGGAGATGTGGCAGCGCGTCGGTTATCGTGAGGGGCTGGCAACCGCCTACGGCAATCTCGGTGAGTGCTGCTTCTATGCCGGCAAATATGACGAGGCGCGCGCCCGCTACCTGCAGCAGATCGAGATGGGGCGGGAGATGTCGCGCTACTACGGTCTGGTGAACCTCTCGCACCTCGAGTGCTACCTGGGCAACTACGCGGCCGCCCGCGAGCGCGCCGCGGAAGCGCTGTGCGTCGCCACACCGCTGTACGCGGCGGTCGTCATCGAGGCGTTCGCGTTCCTGGCGGCTGCGCAGGAGCAGGGCCTGCGCGCCGCGACGCTCAGCGCCGCGACCGCGCGCCTCTACGCGCTCCGCGGCGCCAAGCCGGACCCGATGCCGCAGCGCGAGGTTGCGGAGGCGCGTCTGCGCGACGTCATGAGCCGTCTCGACGAGCAGAGCCTGGCGATCGCCCGCCGGCACGGCTCCGAGATGTCGATCGACGAGGTGACGGAGTACGCCCTCCAGGGTGCGCCGCACGCAGTGGCCGTCTAGCCGGAGCCGATGCGCTCCTGACCGCGCATGTACGGGCGCAGCACGGCGGGGATGGCGACTGTGCCGTCCGCCTGCTGGTAGGTCTCGAGGAGCGCGTCGAAGGTGCGCGGCACGCCCAGCGCGCTGCCGTTGAGCGTGTGCACGAACTGAGGCCGTTCGGACGGGGCGGGTCGATATCGGATGTTGGCGCGGCGCGCCTGGAAGTCCGCGAAGTCCGAGCACGACGAGACCTCGAGCCAGCGCTGCATGCCGGGCGCCCATGCTTCGACGTCGTATTTCTTCCACTGCGCGAATCCCGTGTCGCCCGCGCACATCAACAGCACGCGATGGTGAATGCCCAATGCCTGCAGCACGTGCTCCGCGTGGGTGGTGAGCAGCTCCAGCTCGTCGAGTGAGCGCTCGGGTGTCGTGAAGCGCACCATCTCGACCTTGTCGAACTGGTGGACGCGAAGGTATCCACGCGTGTCGGATCCCGCCGCGCCGGCTTCGCGCCGCCAGCAGGGGGTCAGCGCCACGTGTGCGATCGGCAGCCGGTCGGCATCGAGGATCTCGTCCCGGTAGAGATTGGTCAGCGGCACCTCGCCGGTCGGGATCAGGAAGAGGTCCTCGTCGGTCCGGTAGGCGTCCTCTTCGAACTTCGGCAGCTGCGCGGTGCCCACCATCGCCTCGCGTCGCACCAGGTACGGTGGCGCCACCTCGGTGTAGCCGTGGTCTCCGGAGGCCATGTCGAGCATGAACGTCTCGAGTGCGCGGAGCAGCCGGGCCCCCTCACCGGTCACCACCGCGAAGCGTGCGCCGCTGATCTTCGCGGCGCGCTCGAAGTCGAAGATCCGCAGTCGCTCGCCGATGTCGAAGTGCGGTTTGGGCTCGAAGTCGAAAGCGGGCGGTGTTCCCCAGGTGCGGACGACGACGTTGCCGCTGGGGTCGATGCCGACGGGGACGCTTTCGTGCGGCGGGTTGGGCACCTGCAGCAGCAGCTCGGCGATCTCTGCGTCGAGGTCCGCGAGCCGCGCCTCTCCTGCCTGGATGCTTCGCTTCAGGTCGGCCATGGTGGCTCGCTGAGCATCCGACGGCGCACCACGGATTTCGCCGCTCGCGCGGCGCTGCGCGGCTCGCGCGCTCTCCACCTCGCTGCGCAGTGTCCGCGCCTGCTGATCGAGCTCGAGCAGGTGGTCGATCGGCGCCGCCTCCCCTTTTTGGCGGGCACCCTCGCGCACCGACTCGGGGTCGTCACGAATGCGCTGCAGCGCGAGCATCAGTCGGCTTCGGCGCGCTCTGTCGGTGAGCGGTGCGACTCCTCGTCGTGCCGTGCCGCCTCCGCGAGCCGGCGCTGGGGCCGCATCGTCGGGAAGAGCAGGACGTCGCGGATCGACGGCGCATCGGTCAACAGCATCACGAGGCGGTCGACGCCGAGTCCCAGCCCGCCGGCGGGTGGCATGCCGAACTCGATCGCCTCGAGGAAGTCCTCGTCGATCGGCTGCGCATCTGGCTCCCCGGCGGCGTGGCGGCGCGCCTGGTCCTCGAATCTCGCGCGCTGATCGACGGGGTCGTTGAGCTCGCTGAACGCGTTCGCCAGCTCGCGTCCGGCGACGATCAGCTCGAAGCGCTCCACGAAGCGCTTGTCGTACATGGTTCGTCGAGCCAGCGGACTGACCTCGGCGGGATAGTCGAGGACGAAGGTCGGCTCCCACAACTCCGGCTCGACCCGCTGCTCGTAGATCTCCAGCAGGGTCGCACCAGGACCGGAGCCGGACGGTACCTCGACGCCAAGCGCGCGTGCGGCGTTGCCGAGCTCGTCCCACGACTCGATGGCGTCGATGCCGCACCGGTCGCGGACCAAGTCGACCATCCGCGCGACGCGATACGGTGGGTGCAGGTCGAGCTCGCGTCCGCCATACCTGCGACTCAGCGGGTCGTCGGACTGCTCGCCGACGTCGGAGGGTGACGGCCCGACCGCCCGTGCCGCCTCGACGACGAGGCTCTCGGTGAGCTCGCGCATCGTGTGATAGTCGGCGTACGCCTGATAGGCCTCCAGCATGGTGAACTCGGGATTGTGGCGGGGCGACAGGCCCTCGTTGCGAAACACCCGGCCGATCTCGTACACGCGCGAGTAGCCGCCGACCAGCAGCCGCTTGAGGTGCAGCTCGATGGCGATGCGCAGATACACGTCGGTGTGCAGCGCGTTCCAGTGGGTGATGAACGGCTCGGCCGCGCCGCCACCCGGCACCGGGACCAGTATCGGCGTCTCGACCTCGAGAAAGCCGGCCGTGTCGAGCGTCCCGCGCAAAGTCCTGATGACGTTCGTGCGCAGCGCGAATCTGCGCCGCTGCGCAGGGTCGCTCATCAGGTGCAGGTACCGCTTGCGGTACTGCACCTCCTGGTCCTGGAGCCCGTGAAACTTCTCCGGGGGCTGGCGCAGCGCCTTCACAAGCAGCGTGAGAGAGGTGGCCAGGACGCTCGGCTCGCCGCGGCGCGTGCGCGTCACGCTTCCCCGGACTCCGACGATGTCGCCGTAGTCGAGCAGCTGCGCGACGGCGAATCCGGCGTCGCCGAGACGATCGGGGCGAAACCACATCTGCAGGCGGCCCGCCTCGTCGTCGATGTCGGCGAAGATCACCCCTCCCTGGTCGCGGAATCGCGTGACGCGCCCGGCCACGGCAACGTCCGTCCCCTCATGCAGCGATCCATTCAGCTCCGGCTGCTCGCGCTCAAGATTCTCCAGCGCGGCGCGCGCCTGCTCCGTCGTCGCAGTCGGTGTGAAGTCGACCCCGGAAGCGGGCACGCCAAGCGCCGCGAGCGCGTCGATCTTGCGGCGTCGTTCCGCGAACAGCTGGTCAGAAGGCGTTACTGCACCTTCGTGATCTTCACAGTCCGCATGCCGCTCGGGCTCTGCACCTCCACGTTGTCGCCGACCTTGTGACCGAGCAGCGCCTTGCCGACCGGAGACTCCATCGAGATCCGCCCCTGGGCGACGTCGACCTCTGCGGGCCCCACGATGGTGAAAAGCTGTTTGCCGAACTCATCCTTCACTTCGACCACTGAACCCACGCCGACAACGCCACCCCCGGACGGCTCCTCGATGATGACGGCGTTGCGCAGCATGTTCTCCAGCACGAGGATCCGGCCCTCCACCATTCCCTGCTCGTTCTTGGCGTCCTCGTACTCGGCATTCTCCGAAATGTCACCAAAATCTTTGGCGTATTTGATACGTTCGGCAATCTCAGAGCGACGCGTGGTGCGGAGCGACTCGAGCTCGCGCTCGAGCTTGACGAGCCCCTCTTTGGTAAGGAGGACAGGTTTATCCATCGTAAGATTCGAAACCTCGGGCAGTCGCGGAGGGCGCTAACAGCCCCAAAGCCCACGGGGCTAGCGGAGTATAGAGAGCTTCCCTCAACAAAGTCGTAACGAAACGTCGAGTATCTGTTGACCGGATCTGACATTGTGGCTATCATTAGCGTGGACAGGAAGCATATTCCTGGCATCCCATGCCCCCCCTCTCGGGGCGTCTCTGGTCTCCAGGGGCGCCCTTCTTTTTTAACTGGCGCTAACGTGCGCGCCCGCATCGCGCGATGAAATTGCGCACGCCCGTCAACCCTCGCCGCTGGTGAACACCGGCTGAAACCAGCCCTGATCGGACTGGCCCGCCGCCAGCGCCAGGTCGAAAATCTCGTCGAGACGAGCGCGTGTGTCGAGATCCTGCACCATCGCGCGCAGCCGCGCGGCGCCGGCGCACCCTCTGATCGTCCACGCCACATACTTGCGACCTGTGCGCAGCGCGCGTCGCTCACCGTGGTAATCGCAGAGCATGGCCAAATGGCGGCGGGCCAGGGCTATGCGCGCACCAAAATCGAGGTCGGCGAGTTGCGTACCGGTCCGCAGGAAGTGCACCGCCTGCCGGACCAGCCAGAAATTGCCGAGCATGCCGCGCGCGATGACGACTCCATCCACGAGACCGCGGCGAATGCGTTTGGCCGCGACTTCGACGTCCACGACATCACCGCTGCCGATCACGGGAATGTCGACCGCCTCGCGTACCCGCGCGATCTCCGACCAGTCCGCGTACCCCTGGTATTTCTGACAGCGCGTGCGACCGTGGACCGTCACCGCCGCGACACCGACGTCCTGCAGGGCGCGTGCGAGCTCGGGCGCGTTGATCGAATGATGATCCCAGCCCAGGCGCATCTTCACGGTGACCGGGACGCGCACCGCCGCAACCATCGCACCGAGCACGCGCGCGGTGGCGCTCACGTCGCGAGCCAGAGCAGCACCGCTGCCGCGACTGACGACACGCGCAACCGGACAGCCAAGGTTCACATCGACGACTGACGCGCCGCGCGCGACGCACACCCGCGCCGCCTCCGCCATCACCGCGGCGTCGCAACCCACCAGCTGGGCGGCGACCGGCGTGATGTCGGCGGGAAAATCGAGGAGTGCCAAGGCCGCGTCGGTGCTGCGGGCGACCGCCTCGGCCGCGACCATCTCGGTGGACACGAGCCCCGCGCCCATCTCACGCGTCAGGCGGCGGCACGGCACGTCCGTGATGCCGACCATCGGCGCGACGAGCACGGGCGACGCGAGCTGGAGCGTGCCGAGTCGCAGCGCGGGCGCCGCGGTTGTGGTAAGCGTCATGGACGTATTTCACACATTCTGCAAATAGATGAGTCGCAGTCCGGTCAGCGTCACATCCTGATCCACCACATCGATGGCCGTTGTGAGATTGGAGATCGGCTCAGCGAGGCCGCCCGTGGCGATGACCTTGGGCGCGCCACCGATCTCCCGCTTGAGCCTGGCGATCAGGCCCTCGACCAGGCTGACATACCCGTACATCAGCCCCGATTGCACGCTCGCGGTGGTGCTGTGTCCGATCGCGGTGGGCGGCGCGACGAACTCGACGCGCGTGAGCCGCGCTGCATGACTCACGAGGGCGTCGAGACTGATCTGGATTCCCGGTGCGATCGCTCCACCGAGGTAGTCCCCGTCGGTGCCGACGCAGTCGAATGTGGTGGCCGTGCCGAAATCGACGACGATGGCGGGAGCGCCGTACAGGTGGCGCGCGGCGATTGCGTTGGCGATGCGGTCGCCTCCCACCTGACGCGGGTCGTCGTACTGGATGCGGATGCCCGTGCGGATGCCCGGACCGACGAACATCGGCGCGGTGTGAAAGTACCGCGTGGTCAGCTCTTCGAGCGGACGGGCGAGCGCTGGGACTCCGTTGCTGATGATCACCGCGTTCACGGCATCAGCCTCGAGGTCGGCGCGGTCGAGCAGATCGGTCAAGAGCAGACCGAGCTCGTCGCCGGTGGCGCGTGCGTCGGTGTGCACCCTGAAGTCGGCGACGAGTCGCTCACCGTCGAAGACGCCCACAACGATGTGCGTGTTGCCGACGTCGAGCGCCAGGAGCATCGCGGCGAGTGTAGGCGGCCGCGCGCCATCATCGCCGCGTGATCGGACTCGTCGATGTCGGCGGCACGAAGCTCGCGGCTGCAATCGCCGGCGGCGACGACATCGGCCGATCCGCACGCGTGCCCACCCCCGCCAACCACGCCGTCGACGCGCTCATCGACCTGCTGGACACGGTGCGCAACGGATCGGTGCTGGATGCGATCGCTGCGGCGGTGCCGGGTCCCTTCGACCGCGCGTCGGGTGCCCTCCTCAATCCTCCCGGAATGCCCCCCGGGTGGCACGGCCTCGACCTCCGCTCCGCGCTGAGCGGTCACTACGGCTGCCCGGTCCACATCGAGAACGACGCCAACTGCGCTGCCCTCGCCGAGGCGACGTTCGGCGCCGGACGTGGAGCCGGCACGGTCGTCTACTTCACGGTCTCGACCGGGATCGGGACCGGGGTGGTTCGCGACGGGCATCTGGTGCTCTCCCGCGACGACACCGAGGGCGGCCATCAGGTGCTGTGGCCGGAGTGGCTCGGTGGCCCGACATGTCACTGCGGCGGTTTTGGATGCCTGGAGGCGCTGGCCAGCGGTCGGGCGATAGAACGTCGGTTCGGAGTGAGCGGCGACGAGCTTCTGGATCCGGCCGCCTGGGCCGACGTCGGCCGCTGGCTCGGGTTGGGGGTGGTCAACGCGACCGCGTTACTCGACCCCGACGTGGTGATCTTCGGCGGGGGTGTGTGCGCGAGCTGGGACCGTTTTGCGCCGGCGTTGCACGCCACGGTCGAGTCGCACCTGCACCTGCAGCAGCTGCCACGCGTCGCACGGGGTGAGCTCGACGAGAGCCGCCGCAATCTCATCGGCGCCCTATGGCTCATTACAGTCGGGGGGCAATGACGGTCCATATCGTCACGGACAGCACCGCGGACCTCGACGCCGGCTTTCGTCAGGAGCATGACGTCGCGATGGTCCCGCTGAAGGTGATCTTCGGCGAGGAGGAGTTCACCGATTACGTCGACCTGCAGCCCGCAGCGTTCTACAAACGGATGCGCGAGTCCAGCGTGCATCCGCGAACCTCACAACCGACGCCCGTCGACTTCGAGGACGTGTTCCGAGCAGTCGGCAGCGATGGAGCGCCGATCGTGTGCACGACGATCTCGTCGGAGATGAGCGGCACGTACGCCTCGGCACGGCAGGCGCGAGCGTCGCTGCACGACCTCGACATCAGAGTCGTCGACACGCGGAGCGTGGGCCCGGGACACAATGCGCTGGCACACGTCGCGATCGCCGCCGCGCAGCGTGGCGCCGACGCCGATGGCGTCGTCGCCGCCGTGGTGAAGGCGATGGAGTCGCTGCGTCTGCTGTTCACCGTCGAGACCCTCGAGTACCTGAAGCGGGGCGGGAGGATCGGCGGCGCCGCCGCGCTCGTGGGGACGATGCTCAACATCAAGCCGGTGCTCGAGGTCCGCGACGGCCGAGTCGAGCCGATGGATCGCGTCCGAACCTACGCACGAGCGCTCGAGCGCCTTGTCGACGAGGCGGTGGCGGCCGCGAGGGAATGGGGCGGCGCCTCCGTCTACGTCGGCCACGCGGATTCCCCCGACCTCGCGGATACGCTGCGCGCGCGCCTCGAGGCCGAGCCGAACACCACCGTCGAGGTGAGCTGGGTCGGCCCCGTCATCGGCTCACACTCGGGCCCGGGTGCGTTCGGTATCGCCTATCACCGGCTGCTTGGGTAGGCCGAGGGGATACACAGGGTCACGTGGGTTGACAATTGGTCGGTCGACCAACTAACATGCGGTTGGGCAATCAACCAAAGGGACGAAGCCATGAACCACCTGAGCTTGCCGGACCACGAAACCGAATACGATCCGCCACGGAACGTGCACAGCGACCAGGTCGTGCAGGCCCTGATGCGCGCCCCGCTCTTTGGCGGCATGGAGGCCGGTGACGTCGCCTCAGTGCTCCGCGACTTCGACGAGGAGCGCTTCGACGCCGGGCATCGCATCACGCTCGAGGGGATGCGGGGATCGGACTTCTTCGTGATCGTCGACGGGCACGCCCGCGTCAGCGTCGCTGACGGGACCGTGGCGCATCTGAATCCGGGGGATTTCTTCGGCGAAGTCGGGGTGCTTGGCGATGGCCTCCGAATCGCCACCGTCACCGCCGAGACTCCGCTCCGCTGCCTGGTGCTGCCGCACCGACGCCTCGAGGGGGTGCTGGTCGACCATCCGCAGATGAGCGTCAACATCCTGCGCGAGGTCGTGGGTCGCTTTCGCAACCTGGCGGAGAGGACCCAGCCGTCACTGTCACCGCCCGGGGGATCGCGAACAACGAAGTGGTCTACGATTGCCCCACAGGAGCATCGTGGAAAAGTCCGCCGCCACACACGCAATCGAGCCCCGCACCCTCACGTCTGAACAGGCCTGGTCTGGCGATGAGCCCGGCCGGCGGGGGCAGATCGTCCGGGCCGCCACCACGGTGCTGGGCCGGCAGGGATACGCCGAGACGTCCCTGAAGGACGTCGCGCGCGAGGCCGGGGTCGCCCCGGGCCTCCTCCACTATTACTTCGAATCCAAGCAGGAGCTGCTGCTCGAGGTGGTGGTCGCGCTCGAGCGCGAGATGACCCGCGACTGGCAGTCGTCGGTCGCCAACGTCGACGACCCGCTCGAGCGCATCGTCGCAGCTCTCGACCATGCCGCACAGCGCTGCTCCGAGCAGCCCGAGTTCTTCCGGCTGCTTTTCGACCTTTACAACCTCGGCCTCACCAGCCCGGCGATCCGGGTTCGTTGCGCCGAGATGTGGTCGCGCTTCATCGACGACATCGAGGCCGAGGTGCGCCAGGTGCTCGGCCGCCTCCCCGCCTACGCGGTGGTCCCGCCACACGACCTCGCCGGCGCCATCGCCGGCGCGATCGACGGCATCGCGCTGTCCGGCCTCGTGCTGCAGCAGTCTCCGCGCGACCTCTACCACGCGCTGAAGGTGCTCCTCCTCTCACTGGTCGTCACCGCCTACGTGACCGCGGGCCAGGAGCCTCCGGTCGGCCGCCTCCGCGAGCTGCTCACCCGCCACAGCTGACGACCACTCCTCGGGACAGAGAGCGGTATCTCGTTTGGGGTCGCGGTCGAAGCGGCGCTGCCGCCTCGCCGCTCACGCTCGGCTCGACTCACGCTCGGAGCCGTTCCTTCTCGCCTCCGCGATGACCCCTCACGAGACACCGCTCTCTGTCCCTCTGTACGTGGCCAGCCTCGTGGGTGGCTCGCTGTGGTGATCCACCTCACGTCGCTAGAGATCCCACCGTCCGATCCTCTCGTTGCGTCTAGAACGCTCGCTAGCATGTGACGGGTGAGCAGCCTCGATCTGCGATGTCCGAACGGCTGCCCTGACGGGCGGTTCGAGGCGCTGAACGCACCATTGATAGTGGACAACACCGGGCGCTATCGGGAGCACCGCGCTGAGGCTGCGACGTACGTGTGCGCCGTGTGCCAGAGCGTCGCCGTCGATCTCGCCGCCGCGGCGCGGGAGATGCACCGGCGTGAGGAGGTGGGACCGGCGCCGCTCACGTGCCCGGCCTGTGGCCTCGAGTTGCTGCTGCCGGAGGATGACGAGCTCGCCGCCGTGGTCGAGTGTCCGGGTTGCGAGACGCGCTTCGCGGTCGAGGAGGGGATGCGCAGCCTGACCGGCGGAGGGGACAGGGTCTCCTTTAACGGGAACTAGCCGGTGGGAGACCACACCGGCTAGTTCGGTCAGGTGTCGTGCCCGTAGGGTCCCAGGATCCAGCGGCGCGACCAAAGGGACCACACGGTCAGCTTCACCGTCCTTTAAACGACGCTGACAAAGATTTGCGCGTCCTCGGGGCGGAAGTGATGTTCCGGCCGGGACTCGGGGCGTCATATCGGGACCCCGGTTGTGGCGGCGCCGCCACTGCGGCGCGACGCTCCAACTCGCGGGGCGACGGGCGATCTGATACGAGGTCACAGCCTCTCAATCTAGCGTCTCCATCGCGTCATTAGCGCCAGACGCAGCCGCCTGTATAACGATCACAGCCCCTAGAGGGGGCGGGTTGAGGCGGAACCCAAAAACACGGATTCCACCTATGGGGGAGGTCCATGACCACATACACCGGCACGGGGTGGGGGTAGCCATGACCCTTGCGCCTCGCTTCAGTAATCGCCGCTCATGGCAGCTCGCCACGCTCGCCGTGTTCGGTACGGCAGTCGTGGCACCTGTGATGCCGACCGTCGCCTCGGCCTCAGCGCCGCCGGTGTCGGTGATCGTCAGGGGAAGCGCCCCGGGCTGCTCGTCCACCGTCGCCGCGGACGTCACCGCGCTCGGCGGTGTGGTCACGCGCACGCTCGGCATCCTCGACGGCGTCAGCGCATTGGTCCCAGCCAGCGCTACCACCAGGCTGAGCGCCGCACCGTGTGTGGCCACCGTCAGCCCCGACAGCAAGCTGGCCCCGGCGTCGATCGGCAGCTACGACCCGACGGCCGATGTGGGATCGCTCTACAACACGACCCAGATGATCGGCGCGCAGAAGGCCTGGAAGAACGGTGTCACCGGTCAGGGCGTCGGCGTGGCACTCATCGACACGGGTGTTGCGCCGGTCACCGGTCTCAACACGCCCGGCAAGTTGGTCAACGGTGCTGATCTGTCGTTCGACTCACAGGCCCCGCAGCTCATCTACAACGACGAGTACGGGCATGGCACCCATTTGGCCGGAATCATTGCGGGAAAGGACGTGGGCGCCACGAACGCGTCAGTGACGAGCAGCTCGACGGGCAGCACGGGCAGCTACGCGGGTGACACGCGTCACTTCCTCGGCGTCGCGCCGGACTCAACCCTCGTCAACGTCAAGGTCGGCGACGAGAACGGTGTGACCGACGTCTCGCAGGTGATCGCGGCCCTCGACTGGGTGGTGCAGCACCGCAACGACAACGGGATGAACATCAAGGTCATAAATCTCTCGTACGGCACGCAGAGCCAGCAGTCGTACGGCGTGGATCCACTCGCCTTCGCGGCCGAGGTTGCGTGGCACAAGGGCCTCACGGTGGTCACCGCCGCGGGCAACAACGGCAGCTCGGCGAACGGCCTCAACGACCCTGCATACGACCCGTACGTGATCGCAGTCGGAGCAGAGGACACGCAGAACAGCACCAGCACGTACAACCACACGGTCGCCGGCTTCTCCAGCACCGGTGACGGCACGCGCAACCCTGACCTCGTTGCGCCGGGTGTGCACATCGCGAGCCTCCGCGATCCCGGCTCGAACCTGGACGTGCAGTTCGGCTCCACAGCGACTGTGGGGACGCGCTTCTTCAAGGGCAGCGGCACCTCTCAGGCCACCGCTGTCGTGTCGGGGGCCGCGGCACTCCTCTACTCGGCTCATCCGAACGCAACACCGAACCAGGTGAAGTACGCGCTGAGCCAGACCGCCAGCTCCCTTGCCAGTCAGCCGGCGACCGCGCAGGGCAACGGCGAGATCAACGTGGCGAAGGCGATCAACTACAGCATCCAGGCCGGTGCTGCGGCTCAGAGCTTCACGCACTCCACCGGCACGGGCTCGCTCGACGCAGCTCGCGGTGGGCTCGACGTGGTCGCCAACGGCGTGGCGCTCACGGGTGAGCAGGACATCATGGGCAACGCGTTCAACTCCAGCCAGATGGCGCAGGCCGAGGCCGCCGGTGCGGCGTGGTCAGGTGGCAGCTGGAACGGCGCCGGCTGGTCCGGTGCGGGTTGGTCCGGTGCCGGCTGGTCCGGCGCGGGCTGGTCTGGAGCCGGTTGGTCCGGTGCCGGCTGGTCCGGCGCGGGCTGGTCGGGCAGCACCTGGAACGGCGCGGGCTGGTCGGGCGCAGGTTGGTCCGGTGCGGGCTGGTCCGGTGCGGGCTGGTCGGGCGCAGGTTGGTCCGGTGCGGCGTGGTCCGGGGCGGGATGGTCCGACTACACCTGGAGCTGACGAAAC
>Ga0307471_100001441_pt1 | contig 12967 bp, 8 predicted proteins | sample atmos_gasesAM3C__2_FD_204566 | JGI IMG/M metagenome (GOLD analysis project Ga0307471, IMG submission 204566) | Hardwood forest soil microbial communities from Morgan-Monroe State Forest, Indiana, United States - atmos_gasesAM3C_515 | ecosystem: Environmental > Terrestrial > Soil > Temperate... | reverse complement strand
CTGGGCGCCAGATCCGAAAAATCCGCTGCCGACCTTTGCAACCCCGCGTCGAGTACCCCACGGAGTCACACTGATCGGCCGGTTGTTCGATGAGGGCACGTTGGGAAGTGTCGGGCTGGCACTGGAGCGCTCCTTCGGCGTAGTTGATGAGCGGCCGCCGGGCTTCTAAGCAGCCCCTCGACCAGGGTGGATGTCCGCCCATACACCCCGAAGTATCAGCTCGAGCGAACCTCGCTCTATTCGGGGTTGCTCACATGGCCAAGGGTGGTTTTGCCCGCACTGTATAATGCACGCGCATGGCAACAGCTCCGGGGCAAAAAATAGGGCCGTACCAGGTCGCCGCACAGATTGGGGCCGGTGGCATGGGCGAGGTTTATCGGGCCCACGACGCGCGCCTAAGCCGCGACGTTGCCATCAAGGTACTCCCTCCTTCCTTCTCTTCCGATGCCGACCGTCTCCGGCGCTTTGCCCAGGAAGCGCGCGCCGCAGCCGCACTGAACCACCCAAACATTCTTGCCATCTACGACATCGGAGAATGGCAAGGGGCTCCCTACATAGTCTCGGAACTGCTGCTCGGCGAAACCCTGCGCGAGCGTCTAAAGAACGGGGCACTCCCGCTACGAAAAACGATCGACTACGCCTTGCAAGTCACCCGCGGCCTGACTGCCGCCCACGACAAGGGCATCGTTCACCGCGACCTCAAGCCGGAAAACATCTTCCTTACGGAAGATGGACGCGTCAAGATCCTCGACTTCGGCCTAGCCAAGCTGACCCAGCCCGACCAAAGCGATTCGGCTTCCGAAGCCGCCACCGTGCAGGTGGTCACCGATGCCGGTCTGGTCATGGGCACAGCCGGCTACATGTCTCCCGAGCAGGTCCGGGGAAAGGTTGCCGATCAACGTTCCGACCTGTTTTCCTTCGGAGCCATCCTGTACGAAATGCTGTCCGGCAAACGCGCCTTCCATGGCGACTCGCCCGCCGACACCATGGGCGCGATCCTGAAGGAGGAACCACCCGAACTCTCCGAAACGGCGCGCAACGTTCCTCCCACCCTCGAGCGGATCGTGCGCCATTGTCTCGAAAAGAATCCAGCGCAGCGTTTCCAATCCGCCAACGATATCGCCTTCAGTCTGGAAGCGCTCACCGAAATCTCGACCACCAGCAAGAGCGGCGCGCAAGCGATCGCCGCGCCTGCTCCCGCAAAACGCCGCTGGTGGGTGCCCATCTTGGGCACGCTCGTTGCCGCTGCTCTTTGCCTGGGCTTTTACGCCGCGGGCAAGCACGCGAACGCGACGTCAGCGCCCACCTTCCATCGTCTAACCTTTCGGCGGGGCACCATCCCGGCTGCGCGCTTTTCCCCGGATGGCCAAACGATCGTGTATGGCGCTGCGCTTGAGGGGAGGCCCGTAGAGCTATTCACCACCCGCTTCGACAGTACGGATTCCCGTCCCTTGGGACTCGACAAGACAGAGTTGCTGGGCATCTCTTCGATGGGCGAACTGGCACTCGATCTTGACTCGTTCCGTTCGGACCCGTTCGTCGAAAGCGGAACGCTCGGGAGGGTGCCGTTCGCTGGAGGAGCTCCCCGGCAGATTTCCGAACACGTGAATTGGGCGGACTGGACTCCGGATGGAACCGACCTGGCGGTGATTCGCGACTCCGAGGGCAGAAACCGGCTCGAGTTCCCGCTGGGCCGCACGATTTATCAACCTCGTGGCTGGACGAGCCACGTGCGCTTCTCGCCCAAGGGGGATTTGCTCGCCTTCGCCGACCACGTGCAAACCGGCGACGACGGCCGAGTCGTTGTCGTCGATCGAGAGGGAAAGATTAAGGCGACTTCCGGGTTTTTCATCACCGTGCAAGGTCTGGCTTGGTCGCGCGACGGTAAGGAGGTGTGGTTCACGGCATCCCGCGAAGGTGCCGCCCGCGCAGTCTATGCCATGGATCTCTCCGGCAAGGAGCGCGTCGTCTTGCGCGTTCCGGGCACGCTCACGCTGCAGGACATTACCCGCGACGGCCGGGTCCTGCTGACCATCGATAACGCCCAGTTCGGTATGCTCGGCTTGCGTTCAGGAGAAAGCAATGAGAGGAATCTTTCCTGGTTCGATTGGTCGCTGACTTCCGACGTTTCTCCCGACGGTAAGAACCTACTGTTTTTCGAGAGTGGAGAAGGCGTGGGCTCGAACTACTCCGTCTTCATGCGCGGGATGGACGGATCTCCCGCCGTGCGGCTGGGCAGCGGTGCATTCTCCGCGCTTTCACCGGACGGCAAGTGGGTGGCGGCCCTGGACAATTCTTCCCCGAGGCAATTAGAACTCCTGCCTACCGGAGCCGGCCAGCCGCGGCGAATCACCCACGATGCTCTGGAGCACACCCGCGTGGGCTGGGTTCCGAACGGAAAAGCAGTAGTGTTCGTCGCCTCCGAACCGAACCATCCCGCGCGCACCTACTGGATGAATCTCGAGGACGGGAAAACCCGCGCCCTTACACCCGAGGGAACGGAAGGAATATTGGTTTCGCCTGACGGGAAATGTGTTGCCGTCCTCGACCCTGGTCGCAAGCGCTGGCTTTATCCCCTGGAGGGCGGCGGCGACCCGCAACCGCTCTCGGCCGCCTTTAAACCCGGTGACTTCGCCCTCGACTGGGAGTCCGACGGGAAAAGCCTGCTGGTGGGGGAGCGCGGAATTCCCTTCAAAGTCTCGCGCGTCTTCCTGAATTCCACGCGCCGCGAGAAGGTGCGAAGCTTTTCGCCATCGGATGCCGCCGGCATCGTAACTGTGGGCGGCGTTCGCTTCAGCGTCGACCGGAAGAGCTACGCCTACGACTATTTCCGCATTCTTTCCGATCTCTACGTGGTCGATGGCCTGCGCTAAGACGCTCGCAATCAAGAACAGGGCAAGTCTTTGTCTCAACATACCTCGTCTTAGGTCCTCTCGGTTGCTTGGCAGCCGCAACCCGGCACATACGCCTTGACAAAATATCATATTAGATTTATTCCAAATAATACATGGACACCGAGGCGATCAGACGGTCCCTGGAGGGTTGCGGGTTGCGGTGTACGCCGCAGCGCTATGCCGTGATGGCATTCCTGATGGAATGCCACCGCCATCCCACGGCTGCGGAAATTTTCGAAGCCGTGAATCGAATGGATCCGCGCTCATCGCGAGCCACGACCTATAACAATCTGCGGGATCTGGTTCAGGCGGGGTTAGTGCGTGAAGTGGCCGTCGAGGGCCGCGCCGCGCGATTCGACGCGAAAGGCATGCGGCATCACCACTTTATCTGCGACCGTTGCGGGAATGTTGAGGACATCGAGTGGTACAAGGTGCCCAGGCCTGCTTCGAGTTCCCTCGGTAAACGCGTGCTTCGCGAATGCGAACTGATTTTCCGCGGGCTCTGCACGAAGTGCGCTCGACGGCACGCTTCTCCGGACAGCCGGCGGGACGCTGGCGCTACAAGGGTTCGTAGTTCGTGACAGCTTTTTTCGACGAGTGCTTGGAAGATAAACACAAACAAAGAACTCTGCGCCGCGGCGGGAAGGCCCGCCCGCAATCATCAGGAGCAAATATGGCAACCGAAGCAAAGTGCCCATTCACGGGCGCAACTCCCGCACACACGAACCGTGACTGGTGGCCGAACCAGTTGAACCTCCAAGTTCTTCACCAACATTCCTCCTTGTCCAATCCGATGGGCGAGGAGTTCGACTATGCCAAGGAATTCAAGAGTCTCGACCTGGATGCCGTGGTCAAGGACCTTCATGCGTTGATGACAGACTCGCAGGATTGGTGGCCGGCCGACTTTGGCCACTACGGGGGGCTGTTCATTCGCATGGCATGGCACAGCGCAGGCACGTACCGCATCGGCGACGGCCGCGGTGGTGCGGGGGCGGGCCAGCAGCGCTTCGCGCCGCTCAATAGCTGGCCCGACAACGTGAACCTCGACAAGGCGCGCCGGCTGCTGTGGCCGATCAAGCAGAAATATGGTCGGAAGGTTTCCTGGGCCGACCTTATGATTCTTGCTGGCAACGTCGCCCTCGAGTCGATGGGCTTCAAGACGTTCGGTTTTGGCGGCGGGCGCGCGGATGTGTGGGAGGCCGAAGAGGACATCTTTTGGGGTTCGGAAGGCAAGTGGCTGGCGGACGAGCGTTACAGCGGCGACCGCGATCTTCAGAATCCGCTCGCTGCCGTGCAAATGGGTTTGATCTACGTGAATCCGGAAGGGCCAAACGGCAAGCCCGATCCCGTCGCGGCCGCCAAGGACATTCGCGAAACCTTCCGCCGCATGGCAATGAACGACGAAGAAACGGTCGCGCTGATTGCCGGTGGTCACACCTTCGGCAAAACCCACGGCGCTGGCGATGCGAAATTAGTGGGCGCAGAGCCGGAAGCCGCTACCATCGAGGAGCAAGGCCTCGGCTGGAAGAGCAAATTCCGCACCGGCAAAGCCGGGGACGCGATCGGCAGCGGCCTGGAAGTGATCTGGACCACGACGCCAACCAAGTGGAGCAACAACTACTTCGAGAACCTTTTCAAGTACGAATGGGAACTGACCAAGAGCCCGGCGGGTGCGCACCAGTGGACACCGAAGAATGGCGCTGGGAATGGTACGGTGCCGGATGCGCACGATGCGTCGAAGCGACACGCGCCCTCCATGCTAACTACGGACCTCTCCTTGCGGTTCGACCCGGCGTACGAAAAGATCTCACGGCGCTTTTACGAGAATCCGGATCAGTTCGCAGACGCGTTTGCCCGGGCGTGGTTCAAGCTGACCCATCGTGACATGGGCCCGATCGTGCGCTATCTCGGTCCGCTGGTTCCGAAGGAGGCGCTGCCGTGGCAGGATCCGATCCCTGCGCTAGATCATCCGCTGGTCGGAGAGCAGGACATTGCGGCTCTGAAGGCGAAGATCCTTGCATCAGGGCTGTCCGTTTCGCAACTGGTCTCGACGGCCTGGGCGTCGGCGTCGACGTTCCGCGGCTCGGATAAGCGCGGTGGAGCAAACGGCGCGCGCATTCGCCTCGCGCCACAAAAGGACTGGGCCGTCAACCAGCCGGCTCAGCTTGCCAAGGTTCTGCAGACGCTGGAAGCGATCCAAAAGGAGTTCAACAGCGCGCAGTCCAACGGCAGCAAGCGGAAGACGGTTTCACTGGCGGACATGATCGTTCTCGGCGGCTGTGCGGCGGTCGAGAAGGCCGCGAAGGCCGCCGGGCACGACGTGAAGGTCCCCTTCACACCGGGACGCATGGACGCGTCGCAAGAACAAACCGACGTCGATTCCTTCGAGCCGCTCGAACCGACTGCCGATGGATTCCGCAACTACCTGAACGGCAAGCAGCGCCTGTCGGCGGAGGAGCATTTGGTGGATCGGGCGCAATTGCTGAAGCTGACGGCGCCTGAGATGACGGTTCTCGTCGGCGGCCTGCGCGTCCTGGGTGCAAATGCCGGGAACTCCAAGCATGGCGTCTTCACCAAACGGCCGGAAACGCTGACGAACGACTTCTTCGTCAACCTGCTCGACATGAGCACGGTCTGGCAGCCGTCAAATGGCAATGGAGTTGTGTACGAAGGTCGCGATCGGAAGGCGAACCAGGTGAAGTGGACCGGTACCCGTGTCGACCTGATCTTCGGTTCGCATTCCCAGCTGCGAGCGCTCGCGGAGGTCTACGCAAGCGCGGACTCGAAGGAGAAGTTTGTGAAGGACTTCGTGGGGGCGTGGACCAAGGTGATGAACCTCGATCGCTTCGACCTTGCCGGATAGAGAGGTACAAAGGCCACGGATCTGGGCTACCCCCTTCCGTGGCCTCTAAGTCCCTCGGCAATTGAAATCCGACTACAACCCCGGTGGTCCTGCGAGAGCGCGCATGGGTTTTACGTTGCGCGGGTCGCAGGTATTGCCCAGGCAGCCGAGATGCCAGCTTTGCTGGATGGTGGCCAGCATCGAGTAATGATTGAAGGACGCTCCTGAACTGCGGGCGAAGCGCAGCGCATTCGAAATCACCAGCCCCAGCACATGCCCGCCTCCGGGGTTCGCATCGCAGCAGCCGCTGGTGTCGCCAAACCCCGATGGACCGGTGCCGGTGAAATCACTCTCGTCCCAAACGATAAAGATTACGGAGTTTCCAGTCCAGGCCTTCGACGTCATGATCGCGTTCACTGTGTTCAGCAGGAACGTATCGCCAGTCGCGATCAGTGCCTGAACTTGCGAAAAGTTGCAAGGATCCGTTGATGTCGTGCCCCGGCCGTGCATGTCGTGGCATTGATCGGGGCTGATCCACACGTAGTTGGGCACAGTGTTATTGGCCAGATCGGTAGCGAACTGGCTGAAATCCACAATGTTCGCCACTCGCGCCGGATTGGTCTGCACGTCTTTGTACGAAATAAAGGGATTGTGCTTGCGCTCGTAAAGCTGGACCCCGCAGGAGTGGTCGGTCGGAGCCATGCACAGCGAGTACGACTGCATGTACGCCTTCCACGTCTTTCCCCTCCCCTCCAGCTGATCAACGATGTTGGGCACGTCGATCGTAATGTCATTGTCGTCGACCACGCCGTTCAGCGCACCCGAAGTCGCGCCAATGTAATTGGGCTGGCTGGGATGAGCGACGCCGTAGTAGTTGGTCGCGAGCCCGGTAGTAGCCGCGGCAAGGTTGATAAACGGTGCATTCGCGTTGCCGATCAGGGTGTTGTAGCCGGTGTTTTCCATCATGATGATGAACACGTGATCGAAGCCCCGGCCATCGTCGCCGCGCTGCGCCCACAGGGGAGCGGCCAGGACCATAAGTGTGAGCAACACCACCCCAAAAATTCTTGCCCTGCAGTGACGAATCGTTCGAGAGACGGTTTCGAGACTCATGCAATTTCTCCTGGAAGTCTTGATTAGTGGAACCAAGGTATTTCCCGCGCCCCAAGCCGAATACCGACCCATGTCGAGAAAAAGAGTGACGCGATTTTAGACCGAAGCGGCCCGGTGTCAAGAGCCATTTCCTGCAAAATGCCCTAGGGACGTGGCATTTGAGCGATGAGAGAGGTGAAGTAGCGCCGGCGTTCAGCCGACAGTCCCGAGGGCGTCTCGCCCTCGGTGGACGACGGTCAGCCCAGTCCAGGTTGGCTCAGTGTCGTCTGCCCATGACGAACCAACTAACTGCTATTTTCCCGCCTGCTGCTCGGCGAGCGGGCCCACCAGCGGCAACTCAAACCACTCCCCTTGCAGCGCCTTGATCGACAGTAGGAGCCAGGTAAGGAATAGCGCCAGACCGATCAAGCTGCCGGTCAGCAGCCAGACAAACAGCCAGCCAAACATGGAAGCCAGCAGCCCGAGCAGCACAAAGACGATCACCGCCGCCCAGAAGAACACGCTCTGAAATGCGTGGAAGCGTACAAATTTTCGGCGTTCAAACTGCTTCAGGAAAAGAAACACGATCGCCGGGATAAACGTAAGATACGCCAGTGCGCCCGCCCAGCGGTCATTCCACTCGACCGGCGGTAGGACCACGGCGGGCGGCGTCTCAGCGGACGCGGTTTCGGCCGGCGGCTCTGCCGCGCTCGGCTCCTCCGGCGCAAAGAAATTTCTTTCCCGGACCGGACGTCCACATGCCGGGCAAAACTCCGCGATATCCGGCATTGTAGCGCCGCAATACCCACAGGAAATTGGCATAAGAGTTTTTACCAGCTAACGTCGGATCGCGACAAGTGACCAAAAGTCAAAAGAACCCGGACTGCGACGTACCCGGCTGTATCAGGGCATGCTTCTTTGTAACGGACCGTAGCGGACGATGTCTGCTTGGATCAGGGCATGCCATCTGTCTCAGCGCAAGCCCTCGTCCGTATCAGGGCATGCCTTCAGTCATGCCCTAACCGCCGGCATCACGATGCGCTTTTAGGCGCTGCTCCCGAAATCGCAGCCGCTACACCAGCCGGCCCGATCCATTCTTCTTGCGGCAATCCTCACACACGCCGTAGATCTGGAACGTATGCCGCGTAGTCATGTAGTGGTACTTGCGCCCGATATCCTGTTCGAGCCTCTCCACCTCTTTCGAGAAAAATTCCACCGAACTGCCGCAGTCGGTACATACCATGTGATGGTGACTGCGCCGGTTGTACTGATGCTCATAGCGTGCAATCCCGTCATGAAAGGCGACCTCGCTGGCCAACCGGCACTCGGCCAGCAGCTTGAGCGTGCGGTAGACGGTGGTGTAGCCGATCTTGGGATCCTTTTTCTTGACCAGCCGGTGCAACTCATCGGTCGAAAGATGCTCGCGGGTCTCGAGGAATGTACGCAGGATCGTGTCGCGCTGCGCTGTCTGTTTCAGGCCCACCTTTTTCAGGTGCTGGTGGAGAATCCCCTGCGCCTCCCGCACCATCTCCGGAGAGATGGATGGCTGATCATCGATACGCTTTTGCAGCATGGGTGGAATCTTGATCGCTGGCTGGAGGGACCTGCCACCGGTCCCGCAAGGCCGGCCTTTGTGAATCCTGCCGCGGACTGCCTCAGGATACCATCGGGCCATCTTGAAAATGAAATTCATAATCGCCCCGCCCGTCCTTCCTGAGGAGGGACGGGCATCTCGCCACCCGGGCGAGGACGCCCACCTCTCCAGCGCCCTCAAATGATGCGCCTTCAGGTGCCGCCCCTTTCGGATCTTGCTTCCGCCTCGGCAAAAATTGGTAAGCTATCGCCGAGTCCGACCATGACCCTAGAACGTCTCTTCAGCATCGTCGCCCTGGTGTGGTTCTTTGGCGGAGCGCTCTGCCTCCTGGCGTTCCCTGTGCAATTCATCAGGTTTGCGTCCTTGGGAACGCGTCCCTCTCTGACTCCGATCCAGCTCAGGAAAGCGAGGATTGTGGGCTGCGTCGCCTTGTTGCTTGGGGCCATTATTGTGCTGGAGTTCGTCTTCGGATTCATTCGATGAGCGGAAGCGAACCCGGCTTTCCGTGTTTGTCTTCCCGTTCCCCGAACCCCTACAATCGATCCCAGACCCATGGCCACTTGGACTCCGACTGCTGAGATCCCCGCTCCCCCGCGCACGCGACCGCGTATTCTCCTCTGGCTTGCCTTTGCGCTCCTGCTGTTTCTGTCGGGCGCGGTCGGTTATGCGTACCATCTGGTCCGCTCGGCGCTGCCGCAACTGGATGGAACGGTTTCCCTCCCAGGCTTGTCCGCTCGCGTCACCGTGACCCGTGACGGCCACGGCGTTCCTACCCTCGAAGCGACGACCCTCGAAGATCTCTTTTATGCCCAGGGATATGTCACCGCGCAAGACCGTCTCTGGCAGATGGATGTCATGCGCCGCTTCGCCGCCGGCGAGATGGCCGAGATTCTCGGCCCGGCGCTGGTTGAGCACGACCGCGAGCAGCGCGTCCTCGGCCTCCGTGAAATCGCGCGCAAGTCCGCCGCCGCGCTTTCTCCGCGCGACCGCTCTTACTTCGACGCCTATGCCCGCGGGGTCACCGCTTTCCTGGCCTCGCACCAGGATCGCCTTCCTATCGAGTTTCGTCTGATCGGCTACAAGCCCGCGCCGTGGTCAGTCGAGGATTGTCTCCTGCTCGGCGCTCGCCTGGTTCAGGACTTGAATCATGGCACCTACAAGAGCGCTTTGATCCGCGAGAAGGTGCTCGCCAAGCTCGGTCCAGAACTGACCGCCGACCTCTACGTGAACACGTCGTGGCGGGATCAGCCGCCCTCGGCGAAGACCCGCCACATTCAAGATCAGGCGCGGCCGGGCACGAGCGGCGACAGCGACGACGACGATGATGAAATGGACTCCGGCGCCGACAGCAACGTAGCTTGCCTCATCCCGCCCGCCTCTCCCGCCTCGAAGTTCGCCGCTCGACCCGAACTCGTTCCCGGTTCGAACAACTGGGTTGTCTCTGGCGCCCACACCGTTACGGGAAAGCCGATGCTCTCCAATGACATGCACCTCAATCACCAGATGCCCAACCTCTGGTATGAAGCGCACCTCCAGGCTGGCGACTATGACGTCGTTGGCGTCACGCTTCCCGGCTTGCCATTCGTCATCGTTGGGCACAATCGCCGCGTTGCCTGGGGATTTACCAACGTCGGCCCCACGGTTCAGGACCTCTACATCGAGAACTTCAACGACCAGGGTGCCTATCAAACCCCCGCTGGCTGGCAATCGCCCGAGCACCGCGTCGAAGTCATCCACATCAAAAGCCAGCCCAACATCAGCTTTGAGGTCGTCGTTACCCGCCACGGCCCCATCATCACCGATCTGATTCCCGGCGAGACCCGCAAGGTGGCGCTGCGCTGGACCGCTTACGATTCCGTGCACGACCCGTTTTTCGACATCGACTCGGCCCAGAACTGGGACGAGCTCCGGCGCGCCCTCGCCTCCTGGGACTCCCCGGCCCAGAACACCGTCTACGCCGACGTGGACGGCCACATTGGCTATCAGGCAACCGGCCACATTCCGCTGCGGACGGCGGGCGATGGCAGTCTTCCCGTCAGCGGAGCCGACGACCAGCACGAATGGACTGGCTACATCCCGTTCGACAAGCTCCCCAGGGTCTTCGATCCGCCCTCCGGCATCCTGGCCACGGCGAACTCACGCATCACGCCCGAGAAATATCCTTACAGCATCAGCACCGAATGGGATCCGCCCTGGCGCACCGATCGCATTTACCAGGTGCTCGAATCGGGCCGGAAATTCTCCTTGGCTGATATGCTCTCGCTCCAGACGGACGTTTATTCCGCGTTCGATCGCTTCTGCGCGGAACGGTTCGTGTATGCCCTCGACCACGTAAGGCATCCCTCGAAACGCGCGCAGCAGGCACGCGACCTGATGCGCGATTGGGATGGCCGCCTGACCGCCGATTCTCCCGCTGCCACCATCGAGGACCGCTCCCAGTACGAACTTCGCCGCTTGCTGCTTGAGCCGAAACTGGGCGCGGCCGCGACCAATTCCCCGCCGAACAAGATACCGCCGCCCCCCGAGACTCGCTGGTTCAATTCCGCACTTTGGCTGGAAAACGTCTTAGAGAAGCAGCCAAAACGTTGGCTGCCCGAGAAATACGAAAACTACGAGTCTCTGCTGGCCGCCGCGGTCGAGGCCGCCATCAGCACCCCCGAAGCACCGCCAGATCTCACACAATGGCGCTGGGGGGTGTTTTCACCCATCGACATCGAACACCCCGTGCTGGGCCGCTTGCCGCTCATCGGCCGCTGGACCGGACCCGGCCTCCACGAACAGTCCGGGGGTGGACTCAGCATCAAGCAGGTGGGCCGCACCTTCGGTCCCTCCGAGCGCTACACCGCCGACCTCTCCGACTTCAACCAGTCGACGTTAAACACCGTCACCGGCCAGGGAGGAAACTTCCTCAGCCCCTACTATATGGATCAGTGGAAGGCGTGGTACGAAGGCACGACGTTTTCCCTGCCTTTCTCGAAGGAAGCGGTGGACAAGGCGAGGGCGCATAAGTTGGTGTTGGAACCGGCGAGATAGGTGTCTGGTGTCAGGTCCCAGGTGTCAGGTATTGAGGCTCGGGTTCAGGTCTGAGGTGTCGGGATTTAAACTCGAATAATTATCCAATGCTGGCTACTCTTCGTACCGACAGAATGCACTCACTCGTGACGATCGTCACGCCTTCGTTCCAACAACAGACGCTATCCTCTGAAGAAGAGGATCGAGATGAGCGCTAGCCACAAAGATCTGATCGTTTGGCAGCGTGCGATAGAGTTAGCGCTGCACGTATATCGTTGCACCAAAACTTTCCCGCGAGAAGAACCCTATGGATTGGTTTTCCAGATGCGTCGCGGTTTTCTCGGTCCCCAGTAATATCGCGGAAGGAAAGGGGCGTTATTCGCGGAAGAAACTAACACACTTTCTGCTGAACGCGAGAGGTTCGCTCCTGGAACTAGAAACTCAGATCGAGATCGCGCGAGCGCTAGGCTACGTTCGTACCGATGAGTCCGCGGCTCTTGCGAATCGATCCTCCGAGGTAGGACGACTCCTGAACGGCATGCTCGACCATTTCAGACAACCCTCGCCCACTCACTGAGCATCTCGCCTGACACCTGTCACCTGAGAGCTGCCTTTAGAAATCAATCAGCTTCACATCGATTGCATTTCCGAAAATATCGATCGACTTGAGAAGAAAAATCTTGTCGGTGGTCGTGTCGTAGATCCGCAGTTCGCCGCCTTCGACGACATAGAACACCGTGCGGTTCGTGATGGGCTGCAGGCCAGTCACGTCTCCGTTGTCGGGAGGAATAATGAGATTGCCGTTGTTTGTGTTGAGGATCGCCAGGCATCCGCGTTGTTCGCCGCCGGGATTCATCGGCACGATGTTGGTGCAGTTGCGCGAACCCACGAAAAGCTGCCCGTCACCGCTGATGTCGATGTGAGTATGGTAGCCGTCAGGGATGACTGCCGTCGGCTGGATTGGTGTCGCTTGCGGCAGCGAAGAAATATTGACGACCGTCAGCCGGCCGCAGGTCGTGGCGGCCGTGGTTGGCCCGCCCGCACAAGTATTCGATCCCACCGGAGGGTTGCCCGCTACATAGAGCGTCTGATTGTGCATGAAACCCACCGTCCCGCCACCGGGAATGGGAGTTGGCGGGCCGGCCGTGTTATGCACCAGGTCAAGCCGCTGTACGCTGGCTTGTGCCCCGCCGCACTCCGGACCGCAATTCAGAATCCAGGCCTGGGTGTTATCGCTGCTGAAAAAACCAAACACTGGCCGGTCGAAGCCAGCCACGCTCGTACAAACATCCGGCGCGCAAGTCGCGTTTTTCTGTCCGGCCACGATATTGAAGGGCGACACAATCGTCACGGCATCCGAATTGTCGCTGAAGGCGAGAATTTTGCTGCCATCCCCACTTTGCGCAATGTAATGGACGCCCGGCACAGGCAGCGTCGACGACGATCCCCCGGCATTCAGTCCAATAACGGCAATCGCACCCGTGCTTCCGCCCCCGGGGACGGGCGCGTTGGGGACGGCCGCATAGCCCGTCG
>Ga0307471_100001440_pt1 | contig 12969 bp, 10 predicted proteins | sample atmos_gasesAM3C__2_FD_204566 | JGI IMG/M metagenome (GOLD analysis project Ga0307471, IMG submission 204566) | Hardwood forest soil microbial communities from Morgan-Monroe State Forest, Indiana, United States - atmos_gasesAM3C_515 | ecosystem: Environmental > Terrestrial > Soil > Temperate... | reverse complement strand
CACCAGGGCAGGGTGCGATGGCAATATGTGTTTCCGATCCGCGGGCAGTACCGAATGATTGTAGGGGCGGTTACTGCGGATAACAGTAAAGCTGACGGAGTCTTTTACTTGATAATTAGAGAAAATGACAAGAAGTGGATATTTCTCGGGCTTTTCACAATCGGGCTCTTTTTTTTAGGCGCGGTTGCAGGCAGACTCTTCACTTCATCGCACCTGATCTTAAAAAGATATATTTGGTTTTGGGTTTTGCTCTCAATTTTTTGCTCTGTCTCTTGGGAGAAAGCAGGCTCGGCTCAGGAGAGAAAGACCGAAAGGTACGAAGCGCGGTTGGAAATCGGTTCTCCTCGCGTGGGTAAACTCAGCCAGATTCGTTGGACTTTGGTAGGGTCAAAAGAAGGGGAGAGACCAGCGGTAAACCTAAGCATGCAAATCATTCACTTGGAAAAAGGAAAGATGGTTTTCGCTCTTGAGAAACTTCCTGTCGCTGAGGAATTCTCCCTGAATTTTCAATTCACTGATGGAGCTGAATACCGCATTGATGCGATGGCAGAGCTAGACGGCCGAGAAATACATTCTCAAAGGATTGTATCCGTGAGTGGAATTGAGCCGCCTCCGAGCGCTGCGATTCCGCCGATAGTCTTCTTTCTCGCCGTTATTGCCGTCGGTTTGTGTACGGGCCGATGGAGTCGACGTGCGACGGCTTCACCGGGACGGTCCCTCTGAACGAGACGCGTGGCCTAGTTCTCTGACACGTCGATGAGAACACCATCGGGATCGGATATTTGGAATTGCCCGAAGCAACATTTTGCGAATAACTTCTGTCTCGCCTCACGTTCCGGATTTTTATCCGGACGGTCGTCTGCCGGTGGAGCAGACTGGCGAGTGTGCTTCTCTAAGTCGGCTTTGAAGGCCGCCATGCTTTCCACCTTAAAGCCGATGTGGTCCAGGGCGGGGCGCTCTATGCCGGAACCTTCGAAATCGGTGATTTGCCAAGGGAGAATGGCCAGAGTGACCTTACCATCTGACAGGTAGTGATTGGGGTCTCCGGCAGGTTTTTCCAGTTCCGTGAGTTCGAAGACCGTGCGATAAAATTCCGCCATCTCTTCGGGTTTCACGACTCGTAGGGCAAAGTGACTGACCCGGCGCGGCATATCCTGATCCTTCTCGGTGTACAAATCGCGGCGATTCTCCATCCCTTGTTGCGACAAATCGAACACATTGCCTGCTGGATCGTGAGTGCTGATGCCGGCAAACGGGCGATTGCCGGGGCGCTTAAGGACGCGGACCGAGGGATATTTTTCTTTGAGCCGCGTGAAGACGAGATCGACATCCTGAACCTCAAAGCCAAAGTGATCGAAGCCAGCTTGCCGCCCAGGCGCGCGGGGATTGAGATTGAGCCCTATGTATCCGTCGCGGACCACGACCGCTCCTCCGGCTCGAGCTAGTCCGGATCGCTTTAATGCGAAAACATCTTTGTAAAAATCGCCTTCTAGATTCACATTGCTGCTGACGATGGCCAAGTGCTTCATCTGAGCAAACATAGTATGCTCCTTCATTTGGAATTGAATCAGGTGAGAGTAAGCTAGTAGAATAGAGCGTGGCTTGTCAATAGAATAGGTGCGGCGTCGCTACATCATTAACGCTTGAGCGTCCGTATGCGACATCGATTCTTATGAAAATCGGTTCAGGAATGATTTGTTTTGGTGCTACGAATGCAAACGCACAGACCCCCGGGAGAATTTTAAATTGCGTCCCCGTTTGGTCCGCAGGCCGTAGCAGTAGCTTCTAGCCAGACTAAAGGCAGGTAGATACCGAAAATCGGTTACTGGTAATAGTCTTTTTTGACTTGGTCGGGACTAATTAACCAGGAACCAGTACATGATTTTCTGGCGACTTCACCAATTTGTCTTCCGTTAGTCCCACCATCATAGTTGCCCGGAACGCCGAACGTTGCCGTATATGCTACCGCTGATACTGTTTGCGTTCCGACACAGGTCACTAGTTTAAGAGGAAGATAAAGCACAGACAAAAAGACACTACCAAAGATTGCCCCTCCATCGTCCTCTTGTGGAGTCGCAGCTTGCGCTCCCATGCTCGAAGCAGACGACATGACAAGAAGTAAGAAAGTTGCACAGAGTAGTGAGGATACTTTTTTTGCCATGGGGGTTCTCCTTTCAGTTGTGACAGCTAACACAATTCCGTGAAGCTGTCCAGGCAAGCATCAATCAAGCCGATCAGCTGAATCAAATTCCGGTCTTTACGAACCGCCTGGGTGAATGCTCGTAGGAACAATCAAGAAATGTTTCCTCTAGAATAAACCTTGTATACAACTAGCATCATTTGCACTGGAGCAGTGACGGGATACTAGAACCTGAAATCGATCCGCCATGACCTCTTAACGGTACAAGCTCCTCATTGGAGCCGGGTTGATCGGATGATTCATATTGGTTCACGAACAAAGCGGATTTGTTCAGCAAGCGAGCTATTTCGGAAGGTGCAGCGGGATAGCTAAAATAATAGCCCTGTGCCTCGTCGCAGTCGAATCCGCTGAGCATTTCTTTTGCCCCCAAAGTTTCAACTCCTTCCGCAATCACTTTGAGGCCTAGGTTGTGACCCAGATCTACGATTGATCGCACAATCACGGCGTCATCTTTATCTATCTCCATGCTTTTGACAAAGGATTTGTCGATTTTTATACAGCCGACGGGCAATTTCTTTAAATGCGCGAGCGAGGAGTAGCCGGTGCCAAAGTCGTCGATTGTAAAGCGGACGCCGAGATCCCTGATGGAGTCAAGGATGCGGATTGCTCGTTGTGGATCATCCATAAACGCGCTTTCGGTTATTTCTAACTCTAACCGGTTTGGTGGAACTCCTACGTTTTTTAGAAGACCGTCGATTTGCTCAGGAAGTTCCAGCGCATCCAGGTTCCACATTGATAAATTTACCGCCACAGTAGTGTCGATGCCGAGATCGCGCCAACTGCGCCATTGGACCAGCGAATGATGAAGCACCCATAGAGTCAGGGGGATGATGAGACCGGTTCGCTCCGCGACGGGTATGAACTCGTCTGGCGAAATAAGACCGTGTTCGGGATGTTGCCAACGCGTAAGAGCTTCAAGCCCTGCGATGGTCCCGGTTTTGAGATCGATTTTTGGTTGGTAATGTAAGAAAAGTTGATCCTCGACGATCGCTCGTCGTAGTTCGCTGAAGCGGAGGGGGGGGCGTTCACAACTGCTTTGATCGGAAGAGTAAAGGACGAAGCTTTGCCTCGTCCTCCGGGCGGTGGTCAAAGCGATGTCGGAACAGCGCATGAGAGCACTAGCGTTGCTACCGTGCTCGGGAAATAACGCAATGCCGATCCGGGGGCAAACATCTATTCTCAGCCCCTCTAAGAGTAATGGCTCTTCTAATTTGTTTAATATCTTCTTTGCGACCAAAATTGCATCATCGGACCGCCCTAGGGAGGGCAAGAGTACAACTGTTTCTCCTTCGCTTGCACGACAGATAGCGTCCGAGCCACGGAGCGCACTCTCAAGCCTTAACTGTGATTTCTCCAAGAAATGTGTTGATAGGGGTCCACCGTCTAGACCAATGTTTTCCTTAAGGTCGAAATTGATCATGAGTAGGCCGACCTGTCTAACTTCCCGTTGAGCCGCCATCAAGGCCTGTCGCACTCGAATCTGAAACAGGCCGTTTTCCGATAAGTTTGTGATGCCGTGGCTCATTTTATCCCTACTAATCAATCACTAAGCTCTTATGCGAATACAAAAACGTTTTTAATTCGCAAGAGGAAATATTCATAAGCCAGCAAGGCTTATGCCAGGCACGGCTCAGGCGGCACTTGTTAAATGCTTTGATCAAGTGTTGGCGGGTTTTTGTGACAAAACGGTAAATCATGACGACAAAAATGTACTAACGTAATCTGTGGGCGTTAAAAGGACGTTCTGTTACGTACAGTCCTTGTCTATTCCATCGGTATTTTTGGCCTAATGTAATGGCTACTCTACTACATCCGCGTGCGCGGGAGTTCTGTTTGCAGAAAGAGCCTGTTCGCCGCTCAGAAATCCTTCAAATTTTGGTCTAGTCTTAACGTTTGGGTGGAGTTTACCCGACGGCCTGACTGGCGCTTTTAGCTTCTTTTGTCGAAGGTTGTGTTGGCAAACGCGCGCTAGATTTGGCGAGCCGACGGTAAGGAATCTTGAGTAGGCCAAGAAGTTGTATTTCGCGCTGGGATCGTTCTTCAAAACGTTGCGGTAAGGTGATTCTAAATGTGGACCCTCTACCTAGTTCACTCTCAACCGAGATGGTACCCTTGATGTGCTCTACGTGTCTCTTTACGATACTCAGTCCCAATCCGATGCCGCCTCGCGATTGTTCCGTTGACGTTCTGTGGACTTGAATGAATGGTTCAAAAATCGTCGACAAATAGCTCTCCGAGATGCCCATTCCAGTATCGGTTACTTCCAGGGCTATCGAACGTGCGTCGGAAAGATTGCGGACACGAACGGTAATAGATCCTCGGTCTGTGTATTTAACCGCGTTCTGTAAAAGGTTACTGAGAACCTCCTTAAGGGTGTCCGGATCGCTGCGCAACGTGACGGGTTCACTCGGCAGATCCCACCGAAGGTCAAGTTCTTTCTGTTTGCAGAGAAACCCGAAAGTATCCTTCAGCTCAGCGACGATATTGGCCAGCGGGAATTCCTGCATTGAGACGGACTGTCGGTTGGACTCTAGCCGAGAATAGATCAGTATCTGGTCGATCATCTCTTTGAGATGGCTCGACTGCTTGGCGACAATCTCCAAAATCTCTTGGTGTTTGGTGCCGACGTGCCCATACAACCCATCCGTGATACATTCGATATAACCGATGATCACCGCGAGGGGAGTCCGAAGCTCATGTGATACGTGGTTTAGAAAGTCCGCTTTGATTTTGGCCAGATGCTCAGCCTTTCTTTTCTCCTCCATCAAGACCTCGAGCATGGAATCTTTTGGGTCTCTGGCTTTACCGGAGGTATTTCCAGCGATCAATACGAAGATTGAAACCGCGAGAAATCCTAACGCGCCGTATAGTACAAGTTCTTTGTTAGCGAGTAGTCTCTCGGTCCAATGAGGAAAATGAAAACGAAAATTTTCAAGCAGCCCTGAGGAGTCCGTTTTTTGAGAATTAACTCCAAAAACTTCCTTTTTTAGGGTCCCTGAAACGTCGAAGTTGTGATGAAAGTAAAAGAGTCCTGCACCGGCCAATAACGTCAACGTAAAAAGGCCCGCTAAGAGGGTACTCCGTGATAGCATATTTTAAGGGTGCGCTATAATGCCAGAAGGATTGTGCAGCTTTTCCGACCAGTATGCCTCCGCCCGGTCTTTCCCGTTGTTCTTCGCCACATACAACGCTCGATCTGCATCGTGAAGCATTTGGTTCCAGTCGGAATAGTCTTGGTTCGATGTAGAACTGATGCCTATGCTAACCGTCAGGGAAAAATGTTTATTATTTGTTCCAAAGACGGAGGCGCGGATTTCGTCTTGTATTTTAGTTGCAACTTGCAGCGCGCTTTCTTGATCAGTCTCGGGAAGTATAAGAACAAATTCTTCCCCACCATAGCGTGACGGAAAGTCACTCTGACGCGTCTTTGCTCTTAAAGTTTCTGAGATCCTTATTAGAGCGGTGTCACCCCCATGGTGACCGTAGGTATCGTTGATGGTTTTGAAGTTGTCTATGTCGAGAATGAGCAGGGACAACGGATGGTGATAACGCTTGGCTCTTTCAAATTCGTCGCCAATTTTTTTCTCGAAAGCGCGACGATTGAACAATCCCGTTAACGAGTCAATTTGTGTTTGGTACTCCAAGTGTTGCTGGTATTGGACGACCCGGGATCCGACTCGTACACGTGCTAACAATTCGGAGAAGGAAAAAGGCTTAGTGATGTAATCATCAGCGCCCAAATCAAGGCCTCGTACTCTGTCGCCTTCTTGAATTCGAGCGGTGATGAGGATGAGGTAGATATTCTTCAATCCTTCGTCATTGCGTATTTTGTTTATGAGTTCGAAGCCATCCATCTTCGGCATCATGATATCGGAGAGCGCTATATGAACCGTTTCTTGACGCAACTTCTCCAGTGCTTCAACGCCATTTGCCGCAGTTACGACCCGATAACCCTCTCTCTGCAAAACTATAGCGAGCAGATCCCGTTGATCAGGATGGTCCTCAATGACTAGCACTGTTAACGACTGACCGATCTTTTCTTCATTTACCATGGTTGCGTTAGTTTTGCTTTCGTCGTTCTTAGGTATTTTTTATCAATGGATGGTGGCGAGTTACGGAATGAATCCAGCTCTTACGCTTCGATACTATCTGTCTGACTGAAATAGCTTCTGGCGTGAGGTAGCAAATTCAGCGCCACTATCAAGCAGGTTCTGGCGACACTTACAACCGAAGTCGAGCGTTCTTTACGTATGTCGTTGTAATATACCAAGAACTATCGAAAAGAACTGAAATATTTCAAAGTGGGATATGCACAAAGTCAACTGAGTAGGCTCAAGTATAGTCTGCCAATTGCATGTGTTTAACACGTGCCGCCGAAGTTTTTGACAAGTTGAGCAATGCCAATGTCAATTTTGTCAAAGGTCATCAGTGTAACCCAGGTGAGAAGGTCCCTAAACTATTGACAAACGTGAATGTACGGCCATGGCATGGAACATGCTGCCCCCACTTAGCTAATAAACATCTGGAATAATTTTGTGCGTTGGCACCGCAAATAGATACAAATTTGGTAGCCTTTCGGAGAGAAAGGAGGTGAAGTAAAATGGAGCTTTTCAAGAGATTGATCGCCGAGGAGGAAGGTCAAGGCCTGGTAGAATACACCCTAATCGTACTTCTGGTGGCGTTGGTTTTCTGGGTTGCGATTAAAGACACGAAAATCGGGGACCAACTATCAACTAGTTGGGGAAATATTAAGAGTTGTCTTGCCGATCCGACCGGGGGTGGGTGTACAAGCGGGTCCTAATCTTGCTACAGACGTTTATTGTTGAACTGGGGTGAGGGTTGAGCTTAGGTCAATCTTATTACCCCAGTTCTTTTTAGCTGACGAGATTTTTTCGTTGACAAGTCTATACACGCGGTGGGAAAATATACATCTGCGACTTCTGGATTTTGTTAGTGTTTTTCAAAAGGATTCCGAACTGGCGAATTTTATGCTCCCGGCGGGGCACTTCTCGCACCGCAAATAGGATACAAATTTGGTAGCCTTTCGAAGGGAAAAGGGGGTGAAGTAAAATGGAACTTTTCAAGAGATTGATCGCCGAGGAGGAAGGCCAAGGCCTGGTAGAATACACCCTAATTGTACTTCTGGTGGCTCTGGTTTTCTGGGTTGCGATTAAAGACACGAAAATCGGGGACCAACTATCAACTAGTTGGGGAAATATTAAGAGTTGTCTTGCCGATCCGACCGGGGGTGGGTGTACTAGTGGGTCCTAATTTTGCTTAGACTCCATGGAACTGGGGGCGGAGATTTCAACCCATCCGTCCCCAGTCTGCCTCGATTAGCATTATATTGACAAATCTTTGCTAGGCGAGTATGTAGATCAAGCTGTAAAATAATGGCGTTTTAATTTGCTACCTATCCTGGACTTCTGGATTTTGTTAGTCACTAGCCTTTCGGTGTTTTTTGATATTTTTGTCAAAAAAATTCCGAACTGGCTTATTCTATTTGGACTCGCCGGAGGGCTGATGCTGAATGGCATCCAAGGCCTATATCACTTCTATGATAGTTTGCTTGGATTTGTTTTGGGTGTGGCAATATTTTTTATTCCATTTGCGATGGGTTGGGTGGGAGCGGGCGATGTTAAGTATTTAGGTGTTGTTGGTTCGCTTCTTGGTTTTCACTGGCTGCCGAGAGTGCTTTTTTATTCAGCTCTAGCTGGCGGAGTCCTGGCTATAGCTGTGTTAGTTTACAATCGTATTAGTTTGAACATGTCTAATTTCGTCTCTGATGCTTGGTTTGATCTTAAACTTGCCGCGTTGAGTCTCGGTCGGATCTTGCCTGGAAGTGTTAACGCTAGAGCATCGAGGGGCTCACACGTCGTTCCGCTTGGTGCTGCAATTGGAGTCGGTACTGTCCTGGCCTACTACATTGACCCCCGGGGAACCTGGGCTGGGTTTTAATTCCCAGTAGAGATTTTGACGCACCAAAAACTGCGATATTAATGAAAATCTTTAAAGAGAGGAATCGTTATGCAAAATAGGCTTAAGATAGCGCTCGTAGTCGCAGTATTTTTTGGCCTAATTGCGGCTTATGGTATCTATAACTTCCTTCGCCAGCAAAAGGACGTGGCAGAATCTTTACGAACCGCAACACAAAATGTTGTTGTCGCAAGTAAAGATATTCCCGCCGGTACGACGATCAATGATGAGATGATAAAGAAGGGAATGATCAAAACCATCCCGTGGCCAAAAACGTCAGTGCCAGGAGGCTCTTTTGCGTCCCCCGAGCAGGTCATCGGGAAAACAAATCGGGTCAAAATAATTGCCAATGAACCTATTCTTGAATCTCGGTTGGCGGGTGAGGGAGCCGGTCTGACCGCGCGTTTAGAGCAGGGCAAGAGAGCGATGGCGGTTAAGGTCGATGAGATAATCGGTGTTAGCGGTTTTATCGTTCCCGACGATCGAGTGGATATAATTGTCACAACAGTCCCGCCGGGAAGCAATAACCAAGATAATAAAATGTCTAAAATTGTGCTTCAGAACAAACGTGTCCTTTCAGTGGCACAGAACGTGGAACAACGGGAAGGAAAGCCTCAGGTCGCTCGCTCGATAACCCTCGAGGTAAGTCCTGAAGAGGCGGAAAAATTATCTTTAGCATCTCAAGAAGGACAGATTGTGCTAGCCCTTAGGGCCACAGGCGATGATCGTGAGGCGAGTACAATAGGCAGTAATAAACGTGATTTGTTGTCCGTTTCAATGGCGCCGAAAAAATCTTCCGCTCCAAGCTCGAACCGACCGGTAGCGCCAGACAAATATCAGGTCGAGGTCATCCAGGGTAATAATCGGAAAGTGGTCGAATTCTAAGAACGAAGCGGAGGAATCATGAGGCATCGCAGCGTAATTCTAACCAACAGATTAAGCTTTTTTTGGGTAACTATTATCCCGTTACTATTTTTTGCGGAAATTGTCAGCGCTCAACCGCAGGGCGCTCCCACTATTTCAATCACCGTGAATAAGTCGATGGTCTTTCGCCTAGCCGATCGAGCAAAGAGAGTTTCCATATCTCAGCCGGAAGTTGCCGATGTCGTTGTCGTTGCCCCAACTCAGCTGCTCATTAACGGGAAGGCGGTAGGGGCCACCTCGTTGATTGTATTCAATGAAAAGGGCGATGTTACCAATTACGATTTAGTGGTGCTGCCGGACGTCGCCGCTCTCCGCAGCCAACTTCGCGCGTTTTTCCCCAATGAAAAAGTTGAAATCTCCACTTCAGGTCCAGCAATCGTTCTTAGGGGCGAAGTCTCGAACGAAGTGGTTTACGATAAGGTGCTTGAAGTCGCTCAAAGCTATCTACCTCCAAAACCGCCCGCGCAAGTGGGGCCGCAGACCACCACCAATACCAGTGTAAGTGTCCTCCCGAGCCCGCGCCTCCCAACCACCGGGACGGCCTTTGCCGGCGGGGGGCAACTTGCTTTTGTGGAGGAACCTTCACTCATTGATTCTGACCGATGGGCCGACAGGAGGAGGATCGAAGGGATCATTGACTTACTTGTGATTCGCGATGTGCGTCAGGTGGAGCTGGATGTCATCGTGGCCGAAATAGCATACAGCAAGCTTCGCGAGATAGGCTTCGACTGGTTATTAAAAGCAGGAAACGTTTCGTCTGCTAAGTTTTTGGGGGATCAGTCCGGATTCCCCAGTAGCCTGCTTTCACCGGACCAAATCGTTTCCCCAGACACCACTTTGAAGTTTCTCCCGGCGACATCAGGCATTTTTCGCTACTCAGCTGGAACGACCGCTCTGACAACGTTATATCGAATGATTCAAAACAAAGATATTACTGAAATTCTCGCGCAACCGCGGTTGGTAATGAAGAACGGGCGATCTGGTGGGTTTCTGGCTGGCGGCGAGTTTCCTGTGGTGCAGACCCTTTCAAACTCGTTTTCGGTCGAGTTCAAACCTTTTGGTGTACGCTTGGATTTTGTTCCGACCATCACATGGTCCGACGGAATAGACCTGAGGGTTTTTCCAGAGGTTAGTGAAATCGATCCGACTGTCAATGTTCAAGGGATTCCGGGCCTTAAAGTGCGACGAACTGTTAATCGTGTGGAGATGAAAGAGGGCGAGAGTCTTGTGATTGGTGGCCTATTGGACCGCAGAATCCTCAAGGACCTAACAAAGTTTCCGATTCTGGGAGACATCCCGATTCTAGGTGCTTTGTTCCGGAGCACGAGGTTTAGAAATCAGGAATCAGAACTGGTGTTCGTAATAACCCCGAGAATCGTGAGAGCAATGAAGCCGGGCGAGAAACCTCAATTGCCGTCAATCGAAAAGTATGATGATCCAGATATCAGACAGGTACCAGTTCCAGGCGAAAATACTTCTGGAAGAATGGGCAGTCCAGGAGCAACTATTCCCTGAGCGCCCTTAAGGCCGATGAATCGTGTCGGTAACGTGGCTAAATCAACATGAAGCTTCCTATACATTTGATCGGCGAAGATAGCTTCGCGCTGGCCTCGTTGCGACAGCAACTAGAGCGAGAGATTGCTTTCTTCGTCGAACCAAGGATTTGCGGCTATGCAGAGGCACTAGAGTATTTGCGTAGCAAAGCGGGCCCGTTGGTGGCCGTGATCGATCTTAACCACGACGCAGAGCGAGCTTTCACCGTTGCCGAAGAAATCAAATTCAAGTTGTCCAACGTACATCTAGTGATGACCTCGCCGGATAACGACCCGCAGACGATTTTGCGGGCGATGAGATCCGGTGCCGAAGAATATCTGACGCAACCTTTTAACGGGTCTGAGGTGCTGAGATCCTTCGATTCGATCCGAAAAAAAATCGACGTTCATACCACCCGCGCGGTTGACCGAGGAAAAATTATTGCGGTGTCGTCCAATAAAGGCGGAGTGGGCGCCACCACCGTTGCCACTAACCTAGCATCGAGTTTGGTTGGCCGAAAAAAAACAGTTTGTCTGGTGGATTTGGTTTTGCAATTTGGCTCGGTGACTAGTTTTCTCAACCTTGACGCCTCCTACACAATCCTCGACCTGGTAAAGAATATTAAGCGCATCGATCCGTTGTTTCTTGACGGCTCTCTGGTCAAGCACGCGACAGGTGTTAGAGTCTTAGCCGAGCCTTTCTATGCCGAAGATGCGCGCCGAATCACGCCCGCCGATATTGATGAGATCATCGACATGCTGGGTCAGTCGTTTGATTATGTAGTTTTAGATACGGCGAAAGAGTTCGATGACATGCTGGCTCTTGTCTTGGACAAAGCCAATCTAATTTTGTTCGTAACCGAGATGGACGTGCCGTCGCTGAAAAGCGCGCACCGAGCCTTTGAGTTATTCGGCAGAATGGGCGTTTACGATATGAAAATTCGGTTGGTACTCAACCGCTATGTCAAGAGCAAGCTCATGAGCCTGGAGTCCGTAGAAAAGGCTTTGGGAGTGAAAGTTTTCTGGACGCTTCCCAACAACTACCCGGTTGCTATCGCCGCAGTCAATCAAGGTCTCTCGATTCAAGAATCTGACCCGAAATCGGATATTGCCCGGAGTTACGCGGGATTGACGGACGCGGTTATGGAATCCTTCGCGTTTTTAGGCGCCTCAAGAAGAGAAGAAGAGGAAGAGAAAAGAGCGGGTTTGTTGGCTCGGTGGATGCCGGTGCGAGGACTATTGAAGTAGAGGGACTTTTGATGAAGAATCCGTCTTTTGAAACTGATAGAGATCGATGGGACACTGATCGAACAGGAAGTTTTGATGGATCTCGAACTCCTCTACGAACGATGCAGCCGTCTGGTCCTGACGTAATTCTTCAAGATCTCCGGTTGCGCATTCATCGAAGACTCATTGACACCCTCGATCTTTCCAAACTGTCGAGTTTGGAAATGGATCGAGTCAAAGTGGAAATTCGACGTATCCTCGAAGACATGGTAATGGCCGAAGCGATTCCGCTCAGTCGCGTCGACCGTGACCGCTTAGTGACGGATGTCCAACACGAGGTTTTTGGCCTTGGGCCCCTTGAAACCCTGATGAAGGATCCGGAAATAACAGACATTCTTGTCAACACTCATGCCAGTGTATTCGTAGAGCGGTACGGTAAACTTGAACGAACGGACGTCCGTTTCCGTGATGACGCACACTTGATGCAGATCATTGAACGTATTGTCACAAGGGTCGGACGGCGTGTCGATGAAAGCTCACCGATGGTAGATGCGCGGTTGGCGGATGGCTCGCGTGTTAACGCCATTATTCCGCCGTTGGCGCTCGATGGTCCCATTCTGTCAATCCGGCGATTTGGTGCCGAGCGCCTTACGATCAATGATCTGATTCAATTTAACTCTATTCCTCCACAGATTGCCGAGGTAGCAGCAGCGTGCGTGAAATCCCGCTTAAATATTTTGGTTTCGGGTGGGACCGGAGCCGGTAAGACCACCCTGCTCAATTGCTTGTCGAATTTTATTCCTGAAAATGAACGTATTGTGACAATTGAAGATTCTGCCGAGCTCAAACTGCAGCAGGAACATGTGGTGCGGCTGGAAACTCGCCCCCCAAACATCGAGGGAATTGGGAGTGTCACGCAGCGTGAGCTAGTTCGCAACGCTTTGCGTATGAGACCGGACCGGATCGTAGTCGGTGAGGTCCGTGGCGGTGAGGCGCTCGACATGATGCAGGCGATGAATACCGGTCACGACGGCTCAATTAGTACCATCCATGCCAACAGCGCACGGGATGCCTTGTCCCGGTTGGAGACGATGATGCTCATGGCTGGGA